>ENA-ORTW01001142-ORTW01001142.1-human-gut-metagenome-genome-assembly--contig:-NODE-1142-length-29689-cov-3.144631_pt1 | contig 29689 bp, 23 predicted proteins | sample MGYA00242072_ERZ509193 | MGnify/ENA primary metagenome ERZ509193 (study PRJEB26280, sample SAMEA2338813) | human gut metagenome | biome: human gut; feature: human-associated habitat; material: faeces... | reverse complement strand
CATCAAGATTATGAACAAAAAGTTTTTATTGCCATTCTTCGTATTGGCAGCCATTTTAACTCTTTCTTCTTGTTCAAACAAGTTGAAACCGTTGGCAGAACAGTACATTAAAGCAGAGCCGCAGCCGCTAGAGGCTATCGGAGGCAAAGTTCCTGTAACGATCAATGCGACTTTCCCCGCTAAATGGTTCAACAAGAAAGCTGTTGTAACTGTAACTCCGGTATTGCGTTACCAGGGTGGCGAAGCTTGGGGCACTTCTTACACTTACCAAGGTGAGAAAGTAAAAGGTAACAACCAAGTAATCCCTCAAAAAGAAGGCGCTAACGTAACTATGAAGTCTTCTTTCACTTACAAACCCGAGATGAAAAAATCAGAATTGTATTTGACTTTCGACGCAAAGATCAAAAACAAGACTGTTAAATTGCCGGACGTAAAGATCGGTGAAGGCGTTATCGCTACTTCCGAATTGGCAGACGCAGCTACTGCTACAGCAGCTATCGCAGCTGATAAATTCCAACGTATTATCAAAGAGGCTCATGACGCTAACATCATGTTCTTGATCCAACAAGCTAACCTTCGCGCTCAAGAATTGAATTCTGACGCTATCAAAGAATGGAAAGATCTTGTTAAGAACGCAGACGAGGCTCCGAACCAGAATGTAGCTATCGAGATCAGCGCTTACGCTTCTCCTGATGGTGGTTTCAAATTGAACAACACGTTGGCTGAAAATCGTGAAGGTAACACTTCTAAATATTTGAACAAGGAATTGAAGAAGATGAAAGTTGACGCTCCGGTTGACGCTCGTTACACAGCTCAAGACTGGGAAGGCTTCAAGGAATTAGTTTCTGCTTCTAACTTGCAAGATAAAGACTTAGTATTGCGTGTGATCTCTATGTACCAAGATCCTGAGACAAGAGAGAAAGAAATCAAGAATATCTCCGCTGTTTACTCTGACTTGGCTGAGACTATCCTTCCGCAATTACGTCGTTCTCGTTTGACCGCCAACATCGAGATCATCGGTAAGTCTGACGACGAGATCAGCGCTTTGGCTAAGAGCAATCCTTCTGAGTTGAATATCGAGGAAATCCTTTACGCCGCTACATTGACGAACAACGACAATGAAAAGATGGCTATCTATACAAAAGCTTCTGAATTGTATCCTAACTGCTACCGCACTTGGAACAACATCGGTATGATGGCATTCAAGGCTGGTGATTTGGCTAAGGCTGAGCAAATGTTTAACAAGTCTAACTCTGTTAAGAATAACGCTTCCGCTAACATGAACTTAGGTTTGATCGCATTAACGAAGGGTGACCAAGCTAAGGCTCAACAATTGTTCGGTAACGCTGCCGGCGTAAACGAATTGAGCGAGGCTCTTGGCGTTCTTTACTTAGAGCAAGGCGAATATGCTAAGGCTGTTAACTCTTTCGGTTCTGTTAAGACTAACAACGCTGCTTTGGCTCAGATCTTGGTTAAGGATTACAGCAAGGCTTCTCAGACTTTGAACGGTGTTGCTAAACCTGATGCTATCACCTCTTACTTGAAGGCTGTTGTTGCTGCTCGTACAAACGACGCTAACGGTGTAGTAAGCAACTTGAAGGCCGCTATCGCTGCTGACAAGAGCTTGGCTAAGGAAGCTGCTATCGACTTAGAGTTCGCTAAATATGCGACTAACTCTGACTTCTCAGCTTTAGTAAAATAATTAGAAAATATTCTTTCTAAATAAGAAAAAGACCTCATCCTTTTGGATGGGGTTTTTTTATATTCCACCCACTCAAGCCTATATTTCAGAATATTGCAACACTTCAAAATAAATATTGATTATCAATGACTTTTTTATAAAATAAATCCGTAGATTTGCAAAATTCAATAAAGTTGTTGTAAATATTAATCAAATAGGGTAAAGAAATTATGAGATCACAAATCTGGAAACAAATGGTGTGGGTATTTTGTCTGCTCTTCCTTATGGAATCATGCGTTAAGCATGACATTTATCAAGGAGAAGACCCCTCGGTATATCCTCAAGAACCTACCAAAGAAGAAGAAGATTACATAGCCCAGTTCGAGAATTTCGAGAACATACAGGTTAACATATCTTCTCAGCATGAAGGGACCCTATATTCTATTTATTATGAATATCCTTATGAGGAAGGCTCTTTAGTCAAAGATCCTTATTTAATTGGTAAAACTCCGATCCATATGGCTCTGGAAGTACCTACACACGTAAAGAAACTCTATATCCTAAGAGGGGATGGGGAACTTATTGAGAGCGATGTAAAGGATATCACGATCGGTAGCGGAACCAAAAGCAGTTTACGGGTTACAAATGCGATCAGTGATGAAGTCCTTCATCTGATCAATAACAAATACTTCCCGGAAAAGTCATACAATGTGAAAAGCGAAGATTTATATAGATGTTCTGATCTAAAAATCACGGAAACCGTTTTTACCAGTAGCTTTGAGAAAGCGGATATTTGGCTAACCTATATAAGCGACGGAGGAATGTCCAAAGGCAACAGTAATATGCATGGTAAAATTTGGTTCTATACATATCCCTCCGAGAAGATGGAGAACCTTACTTTAGATGACTGCACCTTCTATGGAAAAACTAATGGTGCTATCCAAGTCACTGACTTCAATACGATCAACCAAGGCGATAATTATATATTCTACTCCAAAGAAGAACAGCCAAAGGCCCAAGCAGGAGAATATACCCGAATACCCTTGGGAAGATTCGACAAGGGGCTCAACGTCGGCTTCGTATATCGAGGCACAGACCGTCCACAGTTCTCCACTCCGGCATTAAATGGGCCGGATAACAATAAAGTACCAGATAATGGGACATTCTCCCATAATTACGTAGGCCATACCTTAAAATATGGTAATTCCTCTTTCAAAATAGAGAAAAACGTAGCAAACGGCTTCATTCACCACATTCAAGAAGGTGATTTTGAAGGAAATGTACTGGGAATGGAAAATCGCTGCCCAAACTATAGGGCCTATGATGGAGACTACAACGATATGCTTTGTCTAATCGAAAGTAATCCCGTTGCCATCGAGCCGGCAGAGCCGGTAACCCCTCCCGTCATAGAATCGCAAACGAACAAGAAAGGATTCCTCTTGTTCGAAGATAATTATCCAAACCAAGGCGATTTCGATTTCAATGACGCTGTCATATATTATAGCATCACAGCATATACCGATAAGAGTACCGCAGATGTTTATGCCCAGTTACTGGCTAAAGGCTGTACATTCCACAACCAATTTGGATTTAAGGACGCCAATGGACTAACTCCCTTTTTCTCCGATGTCAATGGATATGTCAATGTGAGAAAATTCGACAAGGAACCGGAAAGTGGGATTACAAAGACATTAACATATAGTGCGACTCAGCTGATCATGCCTTACATTGATAACGGGAAGGGACCGGTAAGTAAAAACGTCAAGAATACGGATCTATACCCATATGTATTGGATATTCCTTATTCGGAAAATCAACCTTTCCGTTGGTGTATAGAGAATAAAAGCATCGACGAAGCTTATAATTTTGACCAAGATTACCGAAAGGCACATGGAGATTGGTATGAGACTCCTAAAGATGAATCGTTAGTGATACAATTTACCACTCCGGATGAAGAGAAGAAAGATCCGGAAAATAAAGAATGAAGGATACACACTCATTGAAGGATCTCTAAAATCCTAACATCATATAAAAAACGGCGGGCTTTTTAAAGGCCCGCCGTTTTTTGTATCTATTAATAGAAGAATATATTATCTACCTTGGCGCTTACGCTCTGTCTCATCCAAGATGATCTTACGCATACGCATATTATTCGGGGTGATCTCTACGTACTCATCGCCCTTGATGTACTCAAGCGCATCCTCTAGGCTGAATACGATAGGAGGAGCCAAGGAAACTTTGTCGTCCGAACCAGAGGCACGCATATTCGTCAACTTCTTGGATTTGGTAACATTTACCACCAAGTCATTGTCCTTGGTATGCTCACCAACCACCTGTCCAGCGTAAACCTCCTCGCCCGGGGCGATGAAGAAACGTCCGCGGGATTGCAAGTTATTCAGGGCATAAGCGAAAGCCTGACCTGTCTCCATAGCGATAATCGAACCATTCATACGTCGTTCGATATCACCCTTCCACGGTTGATATTCCAAGAAACGGTGTGCCATGATAGCCTCACCGGCAGAGGCGGTCAATACGGCGTTGTTCAAACCGATAATACCACGGGAAGGAATCGTGAATTCTAAGTGCATACGACCATTCTTGCTTTCCATCATGGTCATCTCGCCCTTACGCTTCGTTACCATATCGATAATACGGCTAGAGCATTCCTCCGGAAGATTCACCGTCAATTGCTCTACCGGCTCACATTTCTCACCATCGATCTCCTTGATGATAACCTGAGGCTGACCTACCTGCAACTCGTATCCCTCACGACGCATCGTCTCGATCAATACAGACAAGTGAAGCACGCCACGGCCATATACCAACCAAGAATCAGCGGAATCAGTAGGAACTACGCGTAAAGCCAAGTTCTTATCCAATTCTTTCTGCAAACGGTCAAAAATATGACGGGAAGTAACAAACTTACCATCCTTACCAAAGAACGGAGAATTGTTGATCGTGAAAAGCATAGACATCGTAGGCTCGTCGATAGCGATCGTTGGCAATGGCTCCGGCTCGTTCACGTCGGCGATAGTCTCACCGATCTCGAAACCATCGATACCGATAATAGCGCAAATATCCCCGGACTGCACGGAATCAACTTTCGTACGTCCCAAGCCCTCGAATACATCCACTTCCTTGATCCTCGATTTCACCATACTACCATCACGCTTACAAAGCATGACATCTTGGCCCTCTTTCAACTCGCCACGGTGTACACGTCCTACGGCGATACGACCTACATACTTAGAATAATCCAAAGAAGTAATCAACATCTGCGGAGTACCCTCCAACATCTTTGGTTCGGGGATATACTTGATGATCGCATCAAGCACAGCCGCGATATCCTCTTTCGGCTCCTTCCAATCCTCGGACATCCAGCCCTGCTTGGCGGAACCATAAATAGTAGGGAAGTCAAGCTGCTCCTCGGTAGCATCCAGACTAAACATCAAGTCGAATACCATTTCCTGCACTTCCGACGGGCGGCAATTCGGCTTATCCACCTTATTAATTACCACGATCGGCTTCAAACCCAGTTGAATCGCTTTTTGCAAAACAAAACGAGTCTGCGGCATAGGCCCCTCAAAGGCGTCTACCAATAGCAAACAACCATCCGCCATATTCAAGACACGCTCCACCTCGCCACCAAAGTCGGCGTGGCCCGGAGTGTCAATAATATTGATCTTATATCCCTTATAATTGATAGACACGTTCTTGGCAAGAATCGTGATACCTCGTTCCCGTTCCAGATCATTGTTATCCATGAACTGATCCGGTTCTGCCTGTCCTTCACGGAAAAGCTTACCGGCTAATAACATCTTATCCACGAGCGTCGTTTTGCCGTGGTCTACGTGCGCGATAATCGCAATGTTTCTGATCTTTTGCATTGAAGACTAATTTATTGGCTGCAAAAATACGATATTTTTACGATATATATATGACATTCATGCTTCAAAACACAAAAAAGATAGTAGAATCTATTGCAAATCAAAAAGGAATGTCTACCTTTGCGACCGCTTAGATAACATAGTATTAATTTATTAAAGTAAAAAGAATCATGTATTTAGATTCAGCGAAGAAAAAAGAATTATTTGAAAAGTATGGCAAATCAGCAACTAACACAGGTTCTGCTGAGAGCCAAATCGCATTGTTCACATTCCGTATCTCTCACTTGACAGAGCACTTGAAAGTGAATCACAAAGATTACGCTACGGAAAGATCATTGAAGATGTTGGTAGGTAAACGTCGTCGTTTATTGGACTATCTGATCAAGACTGACATCGAGAGATACCGCGCTATCATCAAAGAACTTGGTATCAGAAAGTAAGAAAAAGCTTATGCGAGAATATTAAAAAGGGCAATCCCAATCGGGAATTGCCCTTTTTATTTGCCTTAATCCTAGATATAATAAAATATTAATGTAAATTTGCGCCGTTTAGTATCAATTTATCAAACATTATAGGATTATAAATAACAAATCATATACATGGGAAACAACAAAATTATAGGCGCGAAAATTAAAAATATCCGGGAATCGAAACAACTCTCTATCGAGGAGGTAGCCGAACGCTCCGGGTTAGGTATCGAACAGATCGAACGTATCGAGGGTAACTTGGATTTTCCATCTTTGGCCCCTCTTATCAAAATAGCACGGGTATTAGGGGTACGTTTGGGTACATTCTTGGATGACCAAGCGGAGCTAGGCCCGGTCGTATGCCGCAAAAAGGATAGCGAGGCCGATGGTATCGGGTTCACGAACAATGCGACACAAGGGCACAAGCATATGGATTACCACTCGCTCTCGCAAGATAAGTCCGGCCGCCATATGGAGCCCTTCTTGATCGAGATCGCTCCCTCCGAGGAAGGCGAGGATTTCATTCTGTCCACGCATGAGGGAGAGGAGTTTATCTACGTATTGAATGGCGTCGTAGAGATCAATTACGGAAAGAACACCTATATCCTAGAGGAAGGCGATAGCATCTATTATGATTCTATCGTGGCGCATCATGTACACGCGGCAGCCGACAACAAGGCCCGAATCCTAGGAGTTGTCTATACACCTTATTAAATCCGGCGTTTTATGGAATTACATAACAGAACCCTTGGCCAATGGCTGGAACATTGGGCCGAGACTACACCGGACAAGGAATATATCGTTTATTCGGACCGTGACTTACGTTTCACTTGGAGCGAATTCAACAAGCGTGTGGACGACATGGCGAAAGGCATGCTGGCGATCGGTATCACTCATGGCACACATGTCGGCGTATGGGCGACAAACGTACCGGATTGGCTGACTTTCTTATATGCCGGAGCCAAGATCGGTGCCGTACTGGTCACGATCAACACCAACTATAAACAAAGCGAACTGGAATATCTGGTTGAGAACGCCGATATCCATACGATGTGTATCACGGACGGCGTGTTTGATGGAAGTTACGTGGACATGGTCTATACCATGTTGCCGGAATTGAAGACCTCTCAACGGGGGTATTTGAAAAGCAAGCGTTTCCCACGCTTGAGAAATGTAGTATATATCGGACAGGAGAAATACAGGGGTATGTACAATACGCCCGAGATGTTGCTCCTCGGACAAAATATCAAGGATGAGACCTTAGAGGCTGCCAAAGCGAGAGTAAATTGCCACGACGTTGTCAATATGCAATATACTTCCGGTACGACCGGCTTCCCGAAAGGGGTCATGTTGACTCACTACAACATCGCCAACAACGGTTTCTTGACGGGTGAGCATATGAAATTCACCGCCGACGATAAGCTTTGTTGCTGCGTACCTCTCTTTCATTGCTTTGGCGTGGTATTAGCTTCCATGAACGTATTGACGCATGGATGTACGCAAGTGATGGTCGAGAAATTCGATCCGCTATTGGTATTAGCTTCTATACATAAAGAGCGTTGCACGGCCGTGTACGGCGTGCCTACCATGTTCATTGCCGAGCTGAACCACCCGATGTTCGAGATGTTCGACCTCACGTCGTTACGTACCGGTATTATGGCAGGTTCTCTTTTCCCGGGTGAACTCATGAAAACCGTGGACGAGAAGATGCACATGCGTGTAACCAGCGTGTATGGATTGACAGAGACCTCACCGGGTATGACCCACTCCCGTATCGAAGATCCGGCCGAGGTGCGTTATAATACTGTAGGCCATGAGTTCGAATTTACCGAGGTACGGGTTATCGACCCGGAGACTGGCGAGGAATGCCCCGTCGGCGTACAGGGCGAGATGTGTAACCGCGGTTATAATAACATGAAAGGTTACTATAAAAACGAAGCCGCCACCAATGAGGCGATCGACAAGGATGGTTTCCTGCATTCCGGCGACTTGGGCGTTCGTGATGAGAATGGAAACTTCCGTATCACCGGCCGTATCAAGGATATGATTATCCGTGGAGGCGAGAATATCTATCCACGTGAGCTGGAGGAATTCCTTTATCATTTCCCCGGCGTGAAAGACGTGCAAGTAGCCGCTGTTCCTTCCAAGAAATATGGAGAGGAAGTGGGTGCCTTTATCATCCTTCACGATGGTGTGACGGCTACGGAGGAAGAGGTGAAAGATTTCTGCCGCGGAAAGATCGCCCGGCATAAGATCCCGAAATACATCTTCTTCGTCGATACCTTCCCGATGACCGGAAGCGGAAAGATACAGAAGTTCAAGTTGAAAGACCTCGGGCTGAAACTATTGCAAGAGCAAGGTATCACGCCGGCCTGACGATTTAGTGGACAGCTAACAGTTGACAGTTACTTTAAAATCTTCATAATGGGCGGTACGATCTTCTCGTGTTGCCCATTTTCCTAAAGAACGATGGACGGAATCAACACACTGCGTTACTCGGATTTATTTTTAGCGATGTATTTCGATGGCGGGAAGAGCTGCCTGCACCGGAATCATTCGCATGTGTTGGTGTATGTATATTCCGGAGAGATGGTAATCGACGAGAAAGGCCAAATCACCCGGTTACATAAAGGAGAATGCGCTTTCATCCGCAAGGACTTCAGCGTGCAGATGACGAAACAAGCATGGAATGGCGAGCAGTTCAAGGCGATCTTCTTGATGTTCACCATGAAGTTTCTACGCGACTTTTACAGCAAATTAGATCGAAATACTCTCCCTAAAGACGCCAAGCGAGATCAGGTAAGCCTTTACAAGCTACCGTCCAACCGTCCCGATATCGTAAGCTTGTTTGAGTCGATGACCCCTTATTTCAATTCCAAGATCCAACCGACAGACGAATTGCTGCAACTAAAAATGGTCGAGGGCGTTTATGTGTTGCTCAATACCGACAAGAACCTATATGCCTCTATCTTCGATTTTACCGATCCATGGAAGATAGACATACTGGAATTTATGGAGCGGAATTATATGAACGATATTTCCATGGAAGAAATCGCCAACTATACGGGACGCAGTCTCTCCACATTTAAACGTGATTTCAAGAAATGTAGCGCTCTCTCGCCCCGGGAATGGCTCATCCGACGCCGCCTTGAAGCCGCGCATGGACTGATACGTAAAGGGGGGCGTAAGGTCTCGGAGATTTGTTTCGAGGTAGGCTTCAAGAACCTTTCCCATTTCTCGAAAATCTATAAGATAGCGTATGGCGTACCGCCAACCGAGGATATATAATATTTATAATGGCCCACACAACAAAGCTATTTGAACCACATAACAAAGCCTCCATACCACTCCCTCCTTATCTTCGCGACATAAATAATAACAAAATGTAAATCAAATGATCATGACAAAGACAACGGAAGAGAAAGTAGCTTTAGTAACCGGTTCAGCGATGGGTATCGGACTCGCTTGCGCCGAAGCCTTCGCCAAGGCTGGATACATAACCGTATTGGCAGACATCCGTGAGCCGGGAGAACAGGTAGAGAAATTAGTAGCCGAGGGACATAAGGCCGTAGCGTATCGGTGCGACGTATCAAACACGCAAGCCGTAAAGGAGATGATCGACTGGACCGTAGCTACCTACGGAAGACTGGATGCGGCTCTTAACAACGCAGGCATACAAACACCGCAACGCCCAATGGCGGAAATCACCGACGATGAATTCGACCGTACCGTGGCTGTCGATTTGAAAGGTGTCTGGAACTGCATGCGTTATGAGATCCTGCAAATGCTGAAACAAGGCGGCGGCGCCATCGTCAACACCTCATCGCAAGGCGGAGTCACGGGATTTCCGGGGCAAGCGGCCTACATAGCCTGTAAGCATGCCGTTATCGGACTGACACGTACCGCCGCTATCGACTATGCGGCAAAGAACATCCGCATCAATGCCGTATGTCCGGGCGTTATCCGTACGCCGATGGCGGAAGACTTAATGCGGCGTGACCCTTCCTTGGAGAAGGAGCTGGTGCGCGACATTCCCGCAGGGCGGCTCGGTAAACCGGAAGAGATCGCCAACGCCGTACTTTGGCTATGCAGCCCGCAAGCGAGCTTCGTAGATGGACATGCGTTATTGATAGATGGAGCCTTCAGTATTCATTAAATCGCAAAACTACAGAGAGTCCAATACTGCAACAGCATTGCAGTGTTACTACAATGCGGGTTGCAGTAACGAACCCACCGTACCCCTCAGCAAGCCTCTGCCCTAGATGGAAATTCATAGATAAAGAACACCTACTATCAACGCTTTTTCGTACCTTCGCGTCTCAACCATTTATAGTATTAATTTATGTCACAATTATTTCCAACTAATCTGCCTTATAAAGTGGCAGATATGAGTTTGGCTGAATTCGGTCGCAAAGAGATCGAGATCGCCGAACACGAAATGCCGGGATTAATGGCGCTACGCCAGAAATACGCCGATCAGAAACCCTTGAAAGGCGCACGTATCACCGGCTCACTGCATATGACTATTCAGACGGCAGTGTTAATCGAAACATTAGTTGCGTTGGGAGCGGACGTTCGCTGGGCTAGCTGTAACATCTTCTCCACACAGGACCATGCGGCGGCGGCTATCGCAGCTGATGGCGTACCGGTATTCGCTTGGAAAGGCGAGACGCTGGAAGAATATTGGTGGTGTACGGACATGGCGCTTCGTTTCCCGGAAGGCAAAGGTCCTCACATGATTGTTGACGATGGCGGTGACGCTTCCTTATTGATTCACATGGGCTATCGTGCGGAGAACGATGCGGAGACCATCAACCGCAAAGGCGGGAATCATGAGGAACAGGTAATTCTAGATACATTAAATCGTATCCTTCAAGAAGATAACAGCCGTTGGCACCGTACGGTAGCCGAGATGAAAGGTGTGTCGGAAGAGACGACCACCGGCGTTCACCGTCTGTATCAGATGATGGAGAAAGGTGAGTTGCTGGTTCCGGCTATCAATGTTAATGACTCCGTGACGAAATCCAAGTTCGATAACTTATATGGTTGCCGTGAGTCTTTGGCGGACGGCATCAAGCGCGCTACGGACGTGATGATCGCCGGCAAGGTGGTAGTCGTGGCCGGATACGGTGACGTAGGTAAAGGCTGCTCTCACTCCATGCGCACTTACGGAGCCCGTGTATTGGTGACGGAGATCGACCCGATCTGCGCCCTGCAAGCCGCTATGGAAGGTTTCGAGGTTACGACCATGGAAGAGGCCGTGAAAGAGGGTAACATCTTCGTTACAACCACCGGAAACTGCGATATCATCACGATCGAGCATATGACACAGATGAAAGATCAAGCGATCGTATGTAACATCGGTCACTTCGACAACGAGATACAGGTGGATAAGCTTGTCAACTATCCGAATATCAAGCACACGAATATCAAACCTCAAGTGGACAAATATACGTTCCCGAACGGAAATTCCATCTTCTTATTGGCAGAGGGACGCTTGGTAAACTTAGGTTGCGCTACGGGACACCCGTCATTCGTAATGAGTAACTCGTTCACGAACCAAGTGCTTGCCCAGATGGACTTATGGCAAATGGCTTATGAGGTAGGTGTATACCGCTTACCGAAACGCTTGGATGAGGAAGTTGCCCGCCTACACTTGGAACGTATCGGCGTGAAATTATCTACATTATCACAAAAGCAAGCTGATTATATCGGCGTACCGGTAGAAGGACCGTACAAGGCCGATCATTACAGATACTAATTAATTGAAGATTGAAAGTTGAGAATTGATAATGAAGGGAGGGCAGCTCCTGTAGTTCTCGATTCTTAATTTTCAATTTTCAATTCTTAATTTTCAATTACCATGCGTTTCGCTATTCTCTCCCCCATTTATCCCTATCGTGGCGGTATCGCCCAATTCAGCGGGATGCTCTATACGGAATTAGTAAAAGAAGGTCATGAAGTAAAGGCTTTCAACTTCAAACGCCTTTATCCGGATATCTTATTTCCCGGCAAGACTCAATACGTAGAAGCGGGAGACCGTGCGATCGAAATCGAGAGCGTGCGAGTATTAGATAGCGTCAACCCGGTTAGTTATTTCAGTACCGTAAACGCCATTCGTTCCTATGCGCCGGACGTACTGATTATCTCTTACTGGATGTCCTTTTTCGTTCCCGGATACGCCCACGTAGCGAACCGGATGAAGAAGCATTGCAAGGTAATCACCCTTATCCACAATGCGATTCCCCATGAGCCGCGTTTCTTCGACAAGCCTTTAGCTTCGTTACTTTTCAAGCAATGCCATGGCTTTATCGTGATGAGCGATAACGTGCGGTATGATTTGCGGAAACTTTACCCGGGCGCTAAATATATCCAGAACCCACACCCGCTTTACAATCATTTCGGGAGTAAGATCAACAAGAACGAGGCGTGCCGGAAATTAGGAATCCATCCGTCCAAAAAGAATCTTCTATTCTTTGGACTGATACGGGATTATAAAGGATTAGATCTGCTGATAGAAGCGATGGGACAGCTTAACGAGGATTACCATCTCATTATAGCCGGCGAATGTTACGGTAGTTTCGAGAAGTATCAGGCTCTGATCGATGCATCTCCGGCAAAAGAACGTATATTCGTCCACTGTGAATATATCAGCGACGAGGAAATCCCCATTTATTTCTCAGCGGCGGATGCCTTGGTACTCCCCTATCGCTCCGCCACTCAAAGCGGTGTCGTATCCGTAGCCTACAATTACGATTTACCTATGTTAAGTACTCCCGTAGGCGATTTCAAGAACAGCATCGAAAAGCCGGGTACAGGCATCGTAGTGCCTGAGATATCTACGACGGCCCTCGCCCAAGGTATCGAGGAACTTTTCACCCCCTCACAGCAAGCCACCATCCCTGCGAACATATCCAAAGAAAAAGCAGCCCTCTCGTGGGAAACCCTAACGAGAAAACTGCTCGATTTTATCAATAGCGGTTTCATCTAGTTGTAGAGACGGGGCGTGCCCCGTCTCTACAACCAACCGGAATTTATATCTCTTTTTGCTTTCTAGCTTTCCAAACCGAATATCCTACCGCACCAATCAATAACAACAAGATAATCAACGAACTGAAAGAAGTAACATAAGCCGCCGTAATATAACCTTGCGGTCTAAACTCAAATACGATCTGATGCTCTCCTGCAGGAACTAACATAGCCCTTAATATCCAATCCGCCCGGAAATGCGGAGCGGGCTTCCCATCAATCGTAGCCTCCCATCCCGGTTGATAATAGATCTCAGAGAATACTGCTAATTGCTCAGAATTAGTCTTCGTCGTATAAACTAACTTATTAGGGCGATAACTATCCAATGTTATCGTAGCGGTAGAGTCCAATTGAGGCGTGAAACCTTTCACCTCATCAGCGAAACGTTTATCGACAACCGCCGTCGTTAACGGATTGATCGTATTCAACGCCGCTATTTCCGCATCCGCATTCTCCACGACCTCCACTTTATCCACAAACCAAGCGTTGCCGAAAGCGAACGGATTTCTCAAAGGCGGTTGCTCCGGATTATAGATAATATAACGTGTATTGAGCATATTCAAGGACGGGCAAGCAGCGAACGCCCCCATCAAATCCTCCGCGGTCTGCGCTTTCTGGAAAGCCCCGATAACCGAGTTAAGCTCTCCTTGCAGACGGTGGTCGATCAGTTCTTGGTACCGTCTCAGCTTCGCAGCGTAATAACCACCGACGGAATGGTGATAGTACGAGGTCGTTGTCTCCAAGAAAGGATTATTCAAATTCAAGACACGATAAGAAAGGTCCTTATCCTTCATGATTTCTTGATCGGCTACCGTCTCTTTATATACCTCTGTAGGTTTCTGGCGGATAAAGTTACTATCGTTCAAATACCGTTTATCCACCGTCCATAAGTCAACCAACATCAAGACCGCAACACCGATCCCTACGAATGTCGCCACCTTTTTCCGATCTTTCGAGGTATAGAACCAGAACAACAAAGCCGCCCCTAATAAGATAAAGACCAAAGAGCGCAACGCATCCGCCGAAGCCAAGGAAGCACGATCCATTAACAAGGCGTTGTAATACCAATCCGGCAACTGATATTGAGCGTCGAAAGAAGAACGGAAATCCAACAGCATACTCGGCATCAACCAAAGGATTAAAGAAAGCCCCCCCGTGATAGCCAAAGCAGCGATCAATCCTTTCTTCAACAAGGCATCGCTCACGGTCTCCGATAACACCTCTTTCAATCCCCATATAGCGATAATAGGAAATACCATACCCGGAATAACCAATGCCATCTCTACGGTACGGAACTTATTATACATCGGCAAGTAATGGAACATAAAGTCATTGAAGCTATCAAAATTACGTCCCAATGCCAGCAATATCAAAAAGACAGAACCTCCGAACAACCACCATTTCATCGGATTACGGATCACGAACATTCCCAGAACAAACAAGAAGCAGACCAATGCCCCGAAATAAACCGGCCCGGAAGTAAATGTCTTCTCTCCCCAATAGGTAGGAGCCTGTACCTCTTTTCCGACTTGAGCGCCTTTCGCCCTTAATTCCTTATATAGCTCAGAATCCGGGCCTAGCATTCCACCTGAACTTCCACCATAGGCATTCGGGACCAACAAGGTCAACAACTCCCCTTTTCCATAGCTCCAAGCGAACGCATAATCCTTGTCTAAGCCGGAAGAAATCTTCTCGCCCGAAGGGGTCGTTGTCGTTAATTCCGTAGCCCCACGGATAGAGTTCTGTCCCAAATCCCATTGAGCATACATATTCTGGGCATTCGGCAACACCGCCAATATCACGCATCCAGCCATAATAGCGGTTACCGTACCCAGTTCTTTATAAGCTTTTTCCTTCAGTTTATTGAACAAATATCCCAAATAAACGAAGAAGCAAAGTAATAATAAATAATAAGTGATTTGCAGGTGCGTATTCGCAATAGAGAATGCGACACCCAACAAGAACACGACCGCCCCCCATAAATACTTACGCTTGAACAACAGGGCCATACCCGCCAACGTTAATGGCATATAAGCGATTACATACGCTTTCGTGACATGGCCGGCCTCTATAATGATCAGATTATAAGATGCTAAAGCGAAAGCGATAGCACCAGCGATCGCCAACCACCAATTTACGCCCATGACACACATCAAGATATAGAAACAAACGAATCCGGTAAACACCATCCCCGCATCCATATACCCCAGCGCTTTTAAAGGCTTCTCCACTAAAAGATATCCGGGAAATCGTGGAGCCGGATTTCCATATCCCGACACATAAGGCATTCCGCCAAACATAGCATCAGACCATGCGCTGAATTCTCCCGGTTGGGCCGTCTTCTCATATTCATCCATCTGGCTATTCCCCATACCGATAGCCTTTTCCGTATCCCCTTGCCGGACTACCTTACCCTCAAATACGGCCGGAGAAAAATAAATCACCGTCAATACCAAGAATACGGCTATCGCTGCGATATGTTTTCCCCATTTACTCATTATACTCCGCATAAAACTTATCTATAATTTATTGTTTATACTCTACCTTTAAACCATTTGGCAAAATAGAATCTCACGGCGAACCAACCATGCAACAGAATCGTCGACACCTTGCCATAATACTTACACATGACCTCATATCGCTCCTTTAAGGAAGCTTTCCGGTTCACACTACTTAACCCTTCCTCCAAAAAATTAGACAGGATCAAACGTGTATTATGTATTCTTTTCGATCGTCTCAGACATTGGATACACCAATCATAATCCGCCGTCAAACGGTATTCCGTATTATATAACGGAGCGATCTCCCGTTTTGATATAAACGACTGGTGACAAACCAACATTCCCATCCGGAAGCTCTTCCAATTCAGTTTCTCCGGAGCTTTCAACCTGCGCATCCCTAACGATCTACCCTCCGCGTCAACGATCCGGGTTTCTCCGTAAATCACGTCTGGCAAAGATACTTTCTTTTTCAAAGACGCCACAATTCTTTGCACGGTATCTGCGGTATAAAGTGTATCACCCGCATTCAAGAACCACACATAGTCCCCCGTAGCCCGCTTCAATCCCTTATTCATAGCATCATACAAGCCTTTATCAGGCTCGCTTATCCAAGAAGCGATACCGGACTCATATTGCTTGATGATCTCTACGGTCTTATCCTTCGACGCTCCGTCAATCAATATATACTCGATATTCGGATACGACTGGCTAAGTACGCTCAATATCGTACGTTCCAACCATCGCTCCGCATTATAGGTGATCGTTATGATCGAAAATGTAGGTTGCTGATTCATTGTTGTTTCTTTTTATATGCTTGATTAGGATGATTTGGAGTAGTAGGATATAAACGTTCTAAAAGCCCATCTTTCAATAATTGAGATACTATCTTATTCTTCAGATATTTTGAAGTACGTCGGGTTTTTACCGCGATCTCCTCGATTGTTAAATACCTACTTGAGCAAATTTCTACAATATAAGACTTTAATTCTGAGCTTTTAATTTCTTGCATATTTCTGCCAAGGTGTCCATCTTTCTTGTCCGAGGTGTCCATCTTTTCATTAAGGTGTCCATCTTTCTTATCCGAGGTGTCCATCTTTTCATTAAGGTGTCCATCCAAGTTCTCAAATAAACTTCCTTGTTTAAGTCCTATTCCCTTATTCAAATGATAAGAAGTCCAACGTCCCTTATTCTCTGGATTTAAATATCCTTGCGAACATAAATCTTTTAACATAATAGATATCTCCGAGGAATGTTTATTAAGTAAACCCTGTAATCGAAGATTTGAGACAACCCCTTCTATCTCAGCGGTAGACAATATAACCAAAGCATCCCCATACATATTACGAACATCCTTCCCAAATATATATTCTAAGTGCTCCAAACTATCCTTAGGCAACAATACTTCCATTTTTAAATCTAGACAAACACGATCCGGTCTATTGGTCATAGATATAAACGGTTTTCTCCAATGCGCACTAGCCCAAGCCGACATTATCCGAAGACTACCCGACCCTGCTTTTTCACCATAACCTAATAAAGAGAACATGGTTTGTATCGTAGTATTCCTCGGGACACTACATCCTCCTTTATAATACTGTTCCAAAGGAACTAACATATAACCCGGATTCACGAACAGGAATCGATCCGGATATTTCTTTATAACAATTCCTCCCTGCCCCCTATAATCCGCATGAATAATACTGTTTGCAAAAGCCTCACGCAAAGCTTCATGGATAGCACCTTCATCACGTCTCCTCCCATTCTCCAATAAAAATGGTTTGGGCAAAGAAAAACTTAATTTAGGCCATACCCTATGAAAAAATTGAAAAAGATTAGCCTCCCATGTACCATCTGGATATATACGGTCTATCCAGCGACTCCCTTGATTGGATATCTCTTGGTAATCGACATGATAGTCCGGGAAAAATTCTTGTATTGATTGTGTTTTTCCGAACATCAATAATCCTGCGGCAGTTAAACCATAAGTTCCTGTCGCTCGATTTACTTTCCAAGCTCCCAACCTCTGCAAAAAAGGAAGATTATCAAGTGTCAAAAAGGGATGCATGGGTTTAACACTTCGAAGAATATTTCGATATTGATCTAATGTTGGCAAATCCAAGTCCTCTATCGTCGAATGTTCCAACACAAGAGAATCGGGTTTATCAGGCAAGGAATCTGCCAACATTCGCTTTACTTCCTCTGGCATGCACCTATAGTCTCCAGTATGATCTCGCCTATAAGTTCCTTTTAACATATCCGTTCCTATATAAACCGGACGATAACGAAAACTTGCGGGAGGCACCCTTATGATTAATACATTAATATCATCTTTCACCTTTTCTATACGAACATCCTTAGCCGTCAAAAGGTTAACGCTCACTTTTTCTTTATTGTTTATCTGATTCCAAAAATCATCAAGCCACTTGCGCACAACATCCTCTCCTAAACCATCCAAATAACAATAATTATCTTTTTCGGAAACGCCAAGAATAATTGTACCTCCCTCGGAATTAGCAAACGCAGAATAAGACTCCCAAAGAGACCGAGGAAGCCCCCCCTTCGCACTTTTGAACTCCAGATCATACGATTCGTTCAAAACGCCTTTTTCTTCCAATATCTCTAAAACATTTGATAAATACTCTTTCATCTCATAGCATTCCTTCCTATACTATATAGTAACTTCCATTTTTCACAAAAGTAACTATATTCTTGATATAGATGAAATATCCAAAGAATTCATTCTAAGGCGAAGTTAAACTCCGATACAAATCAATATACCTCCCCGCTACAACCGATTCTTGATAACAATCATGTACTTTGCGGATACAAGCCTCATCTAATCGCAAAGGCTCTCGATTATCAATTACCCACTTGATACCCGTAGCCAAGTCATCCGTATCCTTATATTTCGCCAGATATCCATTTTCCAAGTGGTTTATAATATCAGTCTGCCCGCTATTATCAAAACTCACCGCCGGACAACCACAAGCCATCCCTTCTATAATAGTCTGGCCAAAAGTCTCATACAAAGAAGCTACCACCGTCACGTCAGCTGCGGCATATAATTTCGCAATCATAGAAGGATCGCTCAAAGATCCCATACATACATAAGGAATCGGAATTTCCGACAAAAAAGAATCATCTCCTTTGATACCTCCAAATAAGACCAAGAAATAATCTTCCTCTCCTTTCCTCTCTTTCAATATAGATAAAGCCTTGACAAGATATTCAAAACCTTTAATCGGATCATTGATACGTGCGGCTCCCATCAAGATGATTTTCTTATCCAAAGGTAAAGATAAGCTCTTCCTAGCCTCCTCCTTATCAGAAGGTACAAACAGACTTGTGTCAATCACATTCGGAATCACCTCTACAGGCAACCTATTGGTCAACGCACTATCTTGAGCTTGTTGTCTTAACCAAGTACTTACCGCCACCAGTTGTATCTTAGAATCCGCCAAAAAACGTTTCTTATTAAAAACATGATACGACAAATCCTTTTTATCGCTCGAACTTAGGAAAGGGCATTCTCCACATTCTTTCTTGAACCTCTCGCAACCGAACGAATAATGGCAAATCGCCGTACATGGCCACATATCGTGCATAGTCCATACGATGGGTTTCCCGATCAGCGCCAGCTTTCTTATATCCGCCAAAGACAAGAAACCTTGATTGATCCAGTGTAGATGGATCACATCCGCAGCCTTCACCAAGGGGTGATCAGACAAATCCGTACCCGTATTGGCTATAGAGACCTGAAACAAAGGCTTTCGCCTGAAATGATTACAGATAAAAATAATCAACCGCTCCCACACAAACCGAATAAAGTTCCATCGGCTCGCCCAAAAGCTATCATTAAGAGCAGTCACCCGCTCATCCCCCGTCTTCCGATCACGCACCAACATAGAAACCTCTACACCGGATTTACCCAATGCCTTCGCCAGCCGGTTCGCCGCTACTGCCGCTCCACCGGTTAATTCAGAAGTATTTAATATCAAGATATTCATTTTTGCTCTATTATTTGCCAAAACCATCTTTCATGCAAAAGGTTCGTTCTTATAATTCATCACCGATACATAAAGTAACGAAAATAATCGCTACAAGAGACCGGAAAATAGATAGCTCGTAATACTGAAAAGGATTTATCCTTTTCAGTAGAATAAAATATTTTATTCCGCAAACGCACACACAACATGGCCAACCGCATTCTGGCCTGCACGGAATGTTTGCTTTGATAGAAAGCCAAACATAGAGCATTCGTTCTCGATATAGTATCAGCAGGAATGGCGGACAACAACTCATAAAGCTTGGAAAAGTAGGCATCCATTCCCTCACGTACCTTAGGATGTCTATAATACGCAAACGTACGGCACAAATAATCCAACATATTCATAGGAGTCTTCGCATAGTTCATTGGCTCACTATATGTAACAGCTTGCAAATGCCTACGCTGATTGACCAACACCCGATCCAGATAAACCAACTTCTCATAGCTCTCCACTACGATCTGGAGGAAATGGTCGTATAAGAAATAATCAGACCAATACGCCCAATCCGGTATCTTATCAAGAAGAGCACGTTTGAACAGCATCGTATGACCGGCAATCATGGAACAATAAATCGTTCTTTCCAAACATCGATTCGCTACTCTCTCATCAAAAAAAGTCTTAACACCATTCGTGTCCGAGAAAGGTCTCGTCATGCCAGCGCACAACCAAGCATCCCCTATTGCCTCTACTTGCCATTCTAGTTTACGCGGCTCCCAAATATCATCTTGGTCAGATATAGCGATAAAATCTCCTGTAGCCCTATAAAAAGCCGAAAAGAAATTTCGATTAACCCCTTTTCCGGATTCATTCATATAGACCTTGATAAAGGGATATTTGCGCTGATAGCCTTGCAGCACTTCCCAAGTTCCATCCGTAGAATGATCATCTTGGATAATGAGCTCATAAATAGGATACGTCTGTCCAATAATAGACTCAATCTGTTCCGCAACAAATTTAGCCCCATTATACGTACACATCACAACCGAAATAGTCCTTCCATCCGTCATGGCATCCTGTCGATTAATCATCAATTGTCTTATTCGCTTTTTCAACCAAGCTCGTCACCTCTTCCAAGGAATCTCGATACATCTCATAGAGTTTTCCCCGGTTCTTTATCTCTTGGAAACCCATCAACCCTTTATTCCAGATCCGCATACCTCCGGCAATCATCGATTCAAAACCTGCGTTATACCAGCCTACTTTCAACCCGGATAGCCAAGCCCGCAAACACAACTCCGTATCATCACACTGGAAAGGAGCGAACGAGAAATCAATATGCCCCAAATGTTCAATATATAATTTCTTATTCAGTAACATAGGCGCCCTATTCACCGAATGGACGAAACGGAAATCCTTGCCTTTAAAGAAAGCGGAAGGATAAGAGCCGTTATATCCCCATTTCTCCTTCTCATCAATCACGAAATCCAATCCATTCAAACCACCCAATATAGCCATATCCGAATATTTCTTAAAATAGGCGACACCTTTATCCACCCATCCAAGATCCGTGATCTTGTCATCATCCTGCATCAAGACAATATATTCGCCATTCGCGAAACGAATAGTCTTGTCATACATCACGTTCTCATACAAGTCGTTGGCACGCACCAAAAACTCATTACCACGAGTAAGATACCTCATAAGAGACTTAGAATGTTTGTATTCAGAGCCATCATCTATTACTACGATTTCCGCATTCGGGTACTCACGTAATTTGCTGACAATACGCTTTACACCCACACTTTTATTATGAGATTCTATAATAAAGCTGACAAGCGGTTGATTGGTATATCCTTTCGCCAACCAATCCTCATAAGTTTTCTGCTTTCTTTTAAAAACACGTTTCGCTAACGCCCAATAAACTTTCTCCCAATATAAACGAATATCCATTCTTACTTATCCTATTATAGAGTTTAACTGATTGAAAAAAGAAATTATGTATTGATCATAACTATAACCCATCTTATTCGCTTTCAATGATATTTGTCTAAGACCTTCACAATCCTCCAGACCTTCCGCCAATTTCTCCGCAAGATCCGTTTTAGATGCCGGATCAAAGAGATCACCATTTTTCCGTGGCTCAAACAAGCCGCTCCCGCAACAACAGAACATAACGTATAACAACCGGCTAATAGAGCCTCATTCACCACCGCTCCAAAACGCTCATAATAACTTGGCAACACAAATATCTGGCCGATATTATAACAAGCATATAGATCCTCTCCCTGCTTTTTCCCAGCGAAAATCACGTGGTTAGCCAATCCATTTCTCTCCGCATGTCGCTCTAAGGCCTCTCTCTGATCACCATCACCAACAAATAAAAGAATAGCCTTAGGATATCTTTTTACCACCAAGGCGAAAGCATCCAGTAAAAAGAATAAATTCTTGATATCTATTAAACGACCGACAAACAACAAGACTTGCCTTCCTTCCAAATGATACGTATCCTTCAATATCCTAGAAACAGGCAACGCATTCTCCAATAGCAACCTAAAGTCTTGATCTTTTTGTATAATCGGAAAAAACAAAAATTTCTGTCGTGTCTGAAAACGCTCAACATACCAAGACAGCACATCATCGTTTGTCAAGATAATACCACTGTAAAGCTTAACCGCTATAAAACGCATACATCTTTTCACAAGAGTTGCGCTTTCTGCAATCTCTTTGCTATCATCACAGATCGTAAAAATAGACAATTTCCAGTTGAATAGAAATTTATAAACCAGCAATAATAAACCCAAGATATTATACTCACTACAAAACACCACATCCGGCTGTTCCTTCTTCAAGATCGAGAGAACCTGTGTCCTAAGATTCTTAATCCCGAATAATCCCGGAGCTAGAAAGCGAGGCACAAACTCCAATCGCCCTCTCAACTCGTCTTGAGCGAACGATTGCTCCAATACATCTCCAAATTCAAAATAGAATATAGCATCAAACTCCTTATTCAAGGAATTAAAAAAATCTACCCGATAAGGAGCTATCGCCGGATGAAAAACCACAAGTTTCTTTTTCATTTCAAAATACGTTTTATCTTTTCGGAATTCCAAACCTCCATATTCGTCTCCAGTTTCATTTTCCAGTAAGCCCGTCTTTTCCGATTTCCCAACAAAAGAAACTGAAAAATCCGGATATAGCTCTTCAGTTGCGTAATGACAAAAATCAATCGACACCCAAAGATACCATATACCTTTCTAAAATAAATATATTGTCCCTCATATAAGAAATAAAGACGGGACTGTTTTATATAAGAGGCACGCCCCTCCAAATGTGTGATTTGAGCCGAAGGTACGGAGTATATATCCCAACCCGATCGATGAATCCGGAGACACAATTCTGTCTCCTCATAATTCATGAAGAAATCCGCATCAAACCTCCCTATCGAAGATAACACCGACCTCCTCACCATCAAATCCGCACCAGTAACAGAAGCCACCTTTATCGGCTTCCCCTCATGATTGAAAAACAAAGAACGTCTAGACGAAAAACATAGTGAAGGTATATATAAGATTCCCAATAACTCCCATAAAAAAGACGGATATTTACGACTAAAAGAAGTGGTGGCGTTCCCCTCTTCATCATATAGGTTGCCTCCACAAGCCCCGACATTCATATTAAGTTCCAGAAAACGGAATAATTCTCCTATCGCATTATTCCGTAAAAGAGTATCCGGATTTAAAAAGAATATATACTTTCCATCCGCCTTTTTTAAACCAAGATTATTCGCCTGTCCAAAACCAACATTCTTTTCAGACTGAATTGTTATCACATCCGGATGTATTTCTTGTATCTTAGCCAATGACCCATCACCGGAGTTATTATCTACAATAATAATCTCATACAGGATTCCCTGTGTTTTTTCCTTCACCGAGTTGATACTATCTATCACCAATCGGCTAGTTCTATAGTTTACATATATAATAGAAACATCCATATAGTAGCCACACTTAAGAAAACAAACGCCTCATTCTTGATAAACCCTTTGCCAATCGAGGAGAAAAATACCCTATATACAACATCACTGCAACCAATCGATTCTTGTCAAGCACAAACCTACGAACGATTTTATCATTTAAATAAAAATCCCTTACATATCCCCGAACCCGATTAGTCTTATCTTCATTCAACAAGCTTGATCTTAAATAAAGGCAGCAGGCACTTAAAGCACGATACAAAATCCTATAGTATATTTCTGCCTTATAGTCATTTACGTCCATCATATCAAAAAGGCCAACTATATAATAATAATTTTGCTCCGCCAATTTCCTATTATTTCTCTCATGCATTATAGAGGACGAACGTTGAACATAATAATAAGAATAACCACAACAGCAATAGGCTGAAGAGATATTGTTACAAAGCTGCAACATAATAACTTGATCCTCTCCTAATGTTACATTCGTAAAAGAGGGACATTGTATGGCCGTATCGTACAATGTTTTTGATATCAATTTACCGCAAAGACTATCCCCCGTATTATCGATAATCAGTTTCTGGAATTCTTCTCTTTCTAAAACACCCTCCTCATGGAAAAAACTCGGGATTGGGGTGACAACTCCATTTTCTTCTTTATAAAAATTCGCCACAACTAAATCCATGGAATGCAGAACAGCTTTATCCAACAAGCACTCTACGGCATCAGATGGTAAATAGTCATCTCCATCCAAAAAGAACAGGAAACGTCCAGAGGCTTTTTGAACACCAGAAATCCTAGCTCGATATAAGCCTTGGTTTTCCTTATCAATAAGAATCACACGAGGATCTTTCTCTTGAAAGGATTGAATAATTTGGAGAGATTGGTCTTTTGAACCATCATTCACTACCAAGATTTCAATGTTTCGATAAGTCTGAGCAATACAAGATTCTAAACATCTAGGTAAATACTCCTCTACATTATAAACCGGTATAATAATCGACACTTTTTCCATAACCTCAATTCTAACAAAAAATCAAAAGATTAATCATACTGTAAATCTCCATGTGGTTTTATTTCCTCCATTTGTTTAAAAGTAAATTCACGCCTTCCAAGAATACGACAGAACGTAATCGCCATAAAACGAACGCATAAAAAAGAATTGACAAACTAATTTTCAATAGTAACAATATATATATATTCTCAATCCTAATCGTTAAGAAATATACTACGAAGAAGACGAACAAAGTAACCACCAAATAAGGTAACACATCTTGCGCCAATTGTACCAAACGGACACGAATCAATCGATAAACCAAAAGATGCCACACAAATAACATAAATACATAAGTAAGCACATATGCAACAACCATACAAAGAATACCAAAAGATGCAGTAAGCCATAATATAGCCAATTGTAATATACCATGGAATACATTCGCATATAAAAACATATCCGATTTCCCGTGCGAGACAAGAACTTGGGTATATAGCAATATAATCGGTCCTATCGCCCCTTGAACGCACAATATTTGTAATATAGGTACACTTTCCAACCATTTATTGCCAATCGTGGCACAGATAAACTCCTCAGCTACAAAAGCCAATCCCAGCATAGCTGGAAACGACACGAACGCAGCGAAACGAACCATCTTGCGGAATACATTCCGCTGACGTTCCAAATCATCATTCACTTGCACGAATACAGGTTGCGCCACCGAATTGATCATATTGTTCAACATTGAACCTCCCATAGTCATCCACTTATTTCCTTGCGAATAATAGCCTAACACATTAGCGTTATATAATTTACCTAACAAAACAGAAAACACATTATTATTGACCTGTTGGAAAATATTCGTAAGGAACAACTTTACACTAAACGGGAACATCTCTTTCAGAGGTTCGATCGAAAAATCAAGACTAGGACGCCAAGATACAACCATCCATTTCAACAAAGATGCACTTGCCACATACACCGTACTTTGAATTGCCAATGCCCAATAAGCGAAACCATTGAATGCCAAAAGAACCCCGCACATACCCGACAAGAACAACGCAAAAACATCAATCTTCGCCTGCATCTTGACTTGTAATTGCTTAAATAAGATAACATGAGGAACAATCGCCATTCCAGAAAACAAAAAACTCGCAAATATTACCCGAGATAAATTAACCAGTTCTTGACGATCATAAAATGACGCAATCAGCGGAGCTGAAAAAAAAAGAACAATATACAAACAGATGCTTACAACAAAAGAAAACCAAAACACCGCATTATAATCCTTATGAGTAGCATCCAATTTGTTAGTCAAGGCTACCGAAAATCCGCTATTAATAATCGTACTAGCAATTCCACTAAATATCGCCAACATACCTACCAATCCATAATCCTCGGCATTAAGTGTACGTGCCAGATAAATACCAAACAACATCCCCAACAGCTGTTGTACCCCATTACTTACCCCTCCCCAGAAGAGCCCTTTCGCTGTCTTATCTTTTAATGATTGTTCCGCCATTTGACATTTATGGTAAAAGTGCAACAAAGATAAACATTTACCTTTGGCTAACAGTGAAAAATGGGAAGCTTTTCTCTGCTTTATGTATATTTACGATCTTCCGCACATGATGTGGTAACAAAGAGTTATTGTAAAAATTCTTTTTATCCTTCGAACCCTCTTTATCTTCCATAGAAAAACACGTACGTGTTTTCTTAAAAACATGAGCAACTTTTCCAAAAAGACGTACATGTTTTCCGAGAAACATGCACGTCTTTTTGGAGCTCTGATTATCAAATAATTATAGCGACACACAAAATCATCACCTTATTGTAATGATTTCACATATCTACTCACTGCTATTTCACACTTTTCCCCGCATAAATCCTCCGTATAATATCCACCACCTTCATACCTTCCAAGACGTTGGTCGTTATGATCTCGCCGGGGGCGCCGGAAAGGACATTGACCACGTTACGGATCACGAAGTTGTGGTTCTGGGCGGAGCCTTTGTAAGGGCCATAATCATTGCCGGGGTTGGTAGGAGCCAATTCCGGCATCTCATAATCCTTGATATGGCAATATTCTACCTCATTCATATATTGACCGCCGATTTTCACGCTGCCATTCTCGGCCACGATCAGCATGCTGCTTTCCAGATTCTTGTCCCATACCGCCGTTGAATAACTCAAGCTTCCCATTCCTCCGTTCACGAAATTGAAATTGACGAAACCGGAATCCTCGAACGCCGTTAGCTTCTCATGGTTGAAATCAAACTTCACGCTCTTGCAGTCGTCGGTGTTGCGGGTCAGGCGCAGCAGCTGGTCCACGCGCTTTTGCTCCTCCTTCGTGTAGAACAGGTAGCTCGCGCCCTGCTTGCGGGCGCGGCCCGTGCGGCCAATGCGGTGGGTGTAGTGCTCGTTTTCCTCGGGCACGTCGTAGTTGATGACGGCATCCACATCGGAAACATCAATACCGCGCGCTGCCACATCGGTGGCGACCAGCACATCGATTTCCCCGGCCTTGAACCGCGTCATGATGCGGTTGCGCTCAGCCTGGGACAGGTCGCCGTGCAGGCAGTCCACGTTGAAGTTCAGCCGGGCAAGCTGGTTGGCCAACATCCCCGTGTTGTACTTTGTGTTGCAGAAGATCATGACCCGCTTGTAGCCCTCGTCAATGATGATCTGCGCGGCGTCGGCCAGCTTGTCACGGCCCGTGGTCAGCAGCTTGTACTGGGCAATTTTCGGGCTGGAATCCTCGACGGGCTGGACGCTGACCTCAGCGGCGTTGTGCTGGTAGAGCCAGCCGATGTCCAGCACCTCGCGGCTGATGGTCGCCGAGAACATCGACAGGCTCTCGCGGTGCTTCATCAGGTCGATGATATACTTGACGTCCTTGTAAAAGCCCATGTTCAGCATCTCGTCGGCCTCGTCCAGCACGACGGTTTTGACGTCGGAGACATCAATGGCGTGGTGGCGGTAGTGGTCCATCAGGCGGCCCGGCGTGGCAACGACGATCTGGCAGCCGGCTTTGAGCTGGCGCTGCTGCTTGTCCATGCCCGCGCCGCCGTAGACGCAGACGATTTTGATGTCCGGCAGAAACTGCGCCAGATTTTGCAGGTCCTGGGCGATCTGCTGGGCCAGCTCCCGCGTGGGGCTTAAAATGACGGCCTGCGGCTTGAGGCTGGCAGGATCGACCTTGGACAGGATGGGAATGCCGAACGCCACAGTCTTGCCGGTGCCCGTGGGGGCTTTGGCGATCATATCGTGCCCGGCCAGCATCAGAGGGATGGCCTTTTCCTGGATTTCGGTCATATCAGTAAAGCCCATCGCCTGTGTAGCGCGGATGATTTCGGGTGAAACGTTCGTAAGTTCGGTAAACTGCATGGTCGTACTGCCTTTCGGTTTTATTCGCCGCCTTGTAGGGGCCGGGCATGCCCGACCCCTACAGCATTCTTTCCTGTTTTTATTATAGCAACATTTTTCTATCCCCGCAAGCCAAAAAAGGCTTCCCCCGTGGGGGAAGCTTAGACTGTCGAAAAAGATGTGCTCACCCCTTGGCCCCCTCTGCGAGGGGGCTCCGCCCGCAGGCGGTGGGGGAGAGAACTGTACGGCTGCCCGAAATATTTCGGGCTATGGCAAGGTTCTCTCCCTCCGCCCCTTCGGGGCACCGCTCCCCCTCTGGCGCAAGCGCCACCTCCCCCGTATCGGGGGAGTCTGTCTCGCAGAGGGAGGTTTTTCTACACGCTGGGCTTCCCCGCGGGGGAAGGCTTACTTATTCTTACTGGTTCTTCTTGCGGCCTTGCCGGAGGTTTTCTTCTCGGTCTGCGTCCGGGTCGGCTTGGCGGCGGCCTTCCTGGGCGCGGCCTTCGGCGTCGGGGCGGGGGTCTCCTTGTTCAGCAGGCGCTCGGGCACAGGGTCGAGCTTCCAGAGCTGGTTCTCGCCAAAGACATCCTGCCAGATCTGGGCCTGGGTGCCGTTCTCCACGCGCATTCCCACCAGGTCAATGACCTTATCGGCCAGGACGTTGCGCAGCTTGACCTTGCCGCCGCCCGCCTCCACGATCTGCCAGCGCTGACCCGCGCCCGCGGTCTGGGTCCACTGGTGGACCCAGGTGCCGTTGCAGACGCCGGACATGGCCAAGTCCATGACCTTGCCCGTAAAGCGGTTCCTGATGCGGTACTCGCCGTCCCCCGCTTCCACAAACTGCCACTGCTGCCAGGGCTGACCCTCGTAGCTCCACAGGCGGACGGACGCGCCGTTCTCGGTGTTGAAATCGGCCACTTCCAGCACACGGCCATTGGCGGCGGCGATGGTATAATAGGCATCCGGGCGGATGACGGTCTGGGCTGATTTCCTCATGGTGAATCCTCCTTTTAGACAGAAAGCTGTACATTGTTCTGTCCGTTTTTTTCATTATAGCACAACTGCGGCGCGCTGTTTTACCAAAATTTTTCGGTACTGTTTGGGCAATCCGCCAAGCACTTGGCCGGACGGCGCATTTTTTGTCAGTTTTTGCGGCTGGCGCACTTGCATTTTTTGTGCATATATTATATTATAGAATATATGCTTGTTTTACGGCCATGCGGTGGCCGCTGTAAGGGGAGAGTTCAGCCATGAGAATTGCCTTGATTGCCCACGATTCCCGCAAGGAATTGATGGCTCAGTTCTGCACTGCCTATGTGCGCATTTTGTCTGAGAATGACCTGATTGCCACGGGCGTGACCGGCAAAATCGTCCATGATGCCACCGGTCTGCCGGTGCGCACGCTGTATCCGGGAGGCCGCGGCGGTGCCGAGCAGATCGCTGCCATGATCGGCTGCGGCGAGGTGGACATGCTGCTGTTCTTCCGTGACCCCGTCGGTGCCAAGCCCGGCGAGCCGAACGACATGATGCTGCTGCGCCTGTGCGACATGCACACGATTCCTGTCGCCACAAACATCGCCACCGCGGAGGTTCTGATCCACGGTCTGGAGAGAGGCGACCTGGCCTGGATCGAGCTGCAGCGCGGTCGGAAATAACTAAAAAAGCAACGCCCTGTCTTGAAAAAGGCAGGGCGTTTTATTGTATGCCTGTAGGGGCGGGCATTGGCCGCCCGCCGGCGCTTCGCGGTGGCCGCAGGCTTCCGCGGGTCGTCGGGGACGCCGACCCCTACAGTCTCTATA
>ENA-ORTW01001127-ORTW01001127.1-human-gut-metagenome-genome-assembly--contig:-NODE-1127-length-29963-cov-2.991574_pt1 | contig 29963 bp, 19 predicted proteins | sample MGYA00242072_ERZ509193 | MGnify/ENA primary metagenome ERZ509193 (study PRJEB26280, sample SAMEA2338813) | human gut metagenome | biome: human gut; feature: human-associated habitat; material: faeces... | reverse complement strand
ACATTGATGAGCATATTACAGAAGATATCACACCAGAGATGATGGCGGAACATTTTAACTATTCCAGAGACTATTTTCGCAAAGCCTTTCAGGATGATTTTGGAATGGGACTTAGTGCGTATATCAGTCAGAGGAAAATACAAAAAGCCGCCAGAGAATTACGTCAGGGTGTTAAGGTGGCCAGTTTAGCAAAAAAATATGGTTTTAAGTCGAGAAATGGATTTGATAAAGCCTTCCGCAAAGCCTTTTGTACCAGACCTTCCAAATATGCTAAAGCAAACACAGAAGTTGTTGACTTAAATCAGTTTTACTCAGAATATAAAGATAAAATGAAAGTATCCTTTATGGACGTTGATGATATCAAAATGGTTGGCTGGACGATCATCCCCAATCGTGGACGGGAAGTAGATATACCGGCACAGGTAGCATTCTGGCTCGATGAGGATTCACCGTACTTCAAGAAAATGAACTCTGTAGCCGGAAGTACGAATGGAAATGATAAGATTGCCATGTGGTATCATGACCCGGAATGTATCAATATTCAATATATCCTTGGACCGGTTGTAAACAACTTTACGAATGTGCCGGACGATGCTGTGAAAATAGAGATAGCCGCCGGACGATTTGCTGTATTTGAAACAGACCGCGAAAGCGATGTGGATAATCTCGCAGATACCATCCGTATGTTTTCCCGGTGTGTTTTTTATGGCTGGATAAAAGAACACCGCGATATGGTCTCTTTACAGAACTTTACTTTTGAAAGATACATCAATAAAAAAGTATACATATATGTTCCGATAAGCGTAAAATAATGAAGATAAAACAAAAGTTATGTTATCTATAATAAGCAAAAAAAGAAAAATGCCCCGTTAGATCATTCAGTCTGACGGGATTTTTTCTGCAAAAAATGTCAAGCGTTTTTAAAAAAAATCTAAAAAAGGTTCCAAAATGACGAAAAGACATCCGTCTGGTTGGAATACTTTTTAGAAAAGCCATGTTATAATAAATGTACAAAAAAATACATTCTATTTTAAGAAAGTTGGTACAAACCACACAGGCTTACCCCTACTGTGAAAGCGGATGCCCTCACAAATACCACTGGATCTTCCGGGAAGGTGTGAAAAGGCAGAAGAAGCTTAAGTCAGGATATTTAAAATAGAATTCTAATGAACAGGACTTTGGGTGGGAGTGCTGAGTACATTCATTCGATATGTTTAGAGAAATCTTTACAGAAGTCGAAAAGCAAGTCTCAGTTTATTTGTTTTTATCTAATGATTTCTATCCGAAAGTCCCACACATAAAATCCTGACACAGCGTTTGGAAATTATAAATATCTGTAATTTTCAAACAGGTAATATCAAAGGAGGTAAAACAACAATATACAGTTATTTCATATGCAGATAATAATGTGAGAGTAGTTGAGACCACAATAAAAAAAGGTTCAGTAGAGAAAGCATATAAGAAGATAAATCGTATAGAAGTTGTTTTAAATCAATATATTGCTAAAGGAGCTATCCGTTGGCAATGGGAGTCGCGACCCCTTAGTAACATGTAGACAAAACCAAAGAATGCTATCTAAATAGCGGAGTTTCTAAAGGAGGAAAACTTATGAAGACTTTAAAAAGAATGCTCGCAGTGATGCTCGCAGTAGTTATGATGATGGGACTTGGTGTAACATCAATGGCAGCAACACCATCTGCTGATGGAGAAATAACCGTACCGGTAAAAGTAGAAGTTGTTGGACTGCCGTCAAATTATACTGGAACGGCAACAGTTGGGGTGTTATATGATGGAAATGTAACTTTAAGCGAAGATGATAATCCAACAGCAATGGATTTTATTGATGCAACAGGTTTAACAATTGGAAAGTCTACTAATGGAGATTATATTACATCTATTAATGGGCTGGGGAGCATTGATGTAGAATATACATCTAATTCTTATAAGGGATATTCTTGGATGATTGACATGAAAGCAGGTAATTCTGTAACAACACAGGGAACAAAACCTTCATGGGCTGCTGCAGCGCCAGAAGCAAATGCTTGGTTTGAATCTCCATTAGCAGCAACAAATGTAGCTATGTCAGGAAGTCAGTATTTTCCATATGATTATAGCAATCAGTCAGCAGGTGGTTTTACTACTAGTGTAGAAGGCATTTACGTAAAATATGTTTTGACAGAAACTACATGGTAGAAAGTAGACTAAGTTAGGAATAGTGGGAGAAGTCAACGATTAGTTGACTTCTCTTGTTATATACGAGACTAACTATTAAAGAAAGTCAAGTAAAAGAAGAATTTTTGAAAAAGTGGCAATGACTTTTCATTGCAATCAGTACCTTGAAAACTGCATGACAATAAGAGCATCTTTATAGGTGCTCTAAAAAGGAAATGATTATAGAAAGAGTTAAACAGATGCTATGTATGACTGTCCTGACCTTTCCATTGCAAAGATAGTTCTGACAAGTTTTTTGGCAGCATGAGATAAAGCTACATTGTAATGTTTTCCTTCGGAACGCTTTTTTTCAAGATATGCACCGAAAGATTTATCCCAATGGCAGACATATTTTGTCGCATTGTAAAGGGCATAGCGGAGATATCTGGAACCACGTTTCTCCATACGGGAATGACAGTTATCCAGTTGACCGGATTGGTGTGTGGATGGAGACATCCCAGCATAGGCCAGTATTTTATCTGCTGAATCAAAACGATTGAAGTCACCGATTTCGGCAATGATCATTGCTCCCATCCGGTAACTAATGCCGGGAATGGTGAGAATAGGAGATTTAATCTCTTCATCCATGATCTGCTTGATAGCTGCCTCAATTTCATCAATTTCAGAAGTTAGTTCCTGAATGAGTTTGATGGTATGTTTTAATTCCAAAGATTTTGCAGGCATAACAGAACCTATAGAGTCTCTGGCAGTTTGGCGAAAAAGGACAGCCGTATCTTTGTTGTAATGCCCCTTAGAGGCTTTGGAAAGTAGATTTGCCAGTCGTGTAAGATGAGCAGATGCAACAAAAGAAGCCCCCGGAAATTCATAAAGCAAAGAATAGACGGATGTCATATGGAGAGTCGGAACAAGGTTTTCAAGTTCAGGGAAAAGGATGCAAACAAGTCGGGATATAGATACCTTAAGGGCAGAGCGTTCCTTTACTTTATCAAACCGATAGCGGGTCAGTGATTTTAATTCTTCGTTGTGGTAAGATGTATCTGAGTAGGACTTTAAGTTCACGTCAGACATCAGCATAGAAGCAATTGTGCGGGCATCTACTTTATCCGTTTTGGTCTGTCTAAGGCTTAGACTTTTTCTGTACAGATTGGTATGTAACGGATTGATAACGTAGGTCGGGAAACCTTTATCTAAGAGATATCCGAGAAGATTGTAACTATAGTGTCCAGTGGCTTCTAGCCCTACTTTTACTTTAGTTATATTTTCAGTAACGGATGATATTTTTTGATAGAGGTCATTAAATCCATCGAGATTGTTGGTGATGGTGAAAGAATTAAATAAACTTTCTCCATCCGTGTTTGTAATAAAGCAATCATGCTTATTTTTAGCAACATCAATTCCTACAAAAATCATATAGGACCTCCTAAAAATGTATTGATACTGTTTTGAGACCACAGGACTCCTTGCGATTGTAACCTACTTCCTGATAAACCGTCATGCGGTAACTAACTGATTAACAAATGAACAAAGAGACTGTGGTTGGAGCCTCGTATGAACCATCAAGTGGTAGGAGGAATGAACCAATCCACAGTATCTTAAAATAGCATAGTCTAACCTGTAGAAAAGGTAAAGAATGACTATGACAATACTAATAGTAGGAGGAAAAACATGGGAAAATCAAAAGTTTATTTAAACAGTAAAATTATACTTTTTATATTTGCCATATTGATTGCACTTGCTTGTTCAAAAAAACTTTCTGCAGCAGAAACTGCAACATTCGCAATTAGTAATGTAACTATCGGTCAAAAAAATGCGACAGTTACTAAGAATACAAAAGATGATTTTGTTTATACTGCACAAGTTGACGAAAGAAGTATTAGTGATGGATATATAATAAGTGGAAAGGCGGATGCCGATGCACAGATTTCTGCAACGGATTTTGAAGGAAAAGAATTTTCAGTAAAAAGAAATGGAACAGATTTTAATATTGAAAAAGAAGAAACGAAATCTTATAATATTAACGGAACATCTGTTTGCTATATAACAGTAAAAAAAGGAACTGTAAGCGAAAAATATAAAGTTCTTATTAGTGGTTTAAGTAATTGGGATAATATTAAAGAAACATATATTGCAGATACTACAAATGATGAAATAAACTATTTTGATAATGATACAGTAATACAGGGAAGTTCTTCAGCAGATACTTCTTATCGAGAAGTTACTGTGAAAGATCAGGTAAAACAATGTTCTGTTTTTCGGTGGACAAATCATAAGAAAACAGAATCATATTCAGCAAATGCAATGGAATGGCTTAGCAATGGAGAAAACTATGTGCGAATTAATGGAGAGAATTTCCAACGTTTTGAAAGTTCAGCTTCTTACTCTGATACCTTTCAAAGTCCTGTATTAAGTCTGAAAAAAGGTTTGAATATAATTGAAATGTATACAGCAGAATGGAATGTGTCTGCTCTTGACACTGCCTCTGAAACTATGCCAGAAGGACTGAAAAAGACGAATCTAAAAGGCTATTCTTGTGCGGTATACCTTGTATATTCCAATGGAACAGAAGCGGAAGTTAAAAAAGGTTCTGATACGGATATTAAGTATGTAGAGGCAACCCAGTTGGGTTCTGCAACTGTAAAATCTACTTCTTATGGAGTGAAGAATGATAATGGACAGTGGGAGATTGCGATACCTAAAAAGTTACCTTTGGATAAGATTATCTTAGGAATTGCTCCTGTAGATCCACAAGCAAAGATTGAATACATGGATACGCAGGCAATAAAAGGTGATCAGGTTGGTATGTATGCGGCAATAGCTGTTGGAGATAGTTTAGATAAAATTACGGTTAAAGTAACAGCTGCGAATGGAACAATCAAAATATATACTATTTCTATTGTAAGAGCAAGTGCCGATTGTGACTTGAAACAGATTGAATTAAAAAATGCAATATTAAAAGATTATAATACAAAAAAAGAAACAGGATTTTCATCAGAAAAGACGGTATATCTTTTACAGCCAACTGATGTAGAAAATGCAGAACTTATAATAAAAGAAGTATCATCTGAGGCAGTGGCAAATATCAACAAGAAAGAAATACAGTCAGTAATTATTAATGTAGATGATTTTCTGGCAGAAGTAAAGATTACTGCACAAGATGGAATTAATTCAAAGAAATATTATTTTATTTATCAGGATAAAGATGGAAGCGTTCCAATGTTTAAAAATTCTTCTGAAAATGAAGAAGAGATAAAGAAGGCACAGGAAATTTTAAAACCATATTTAGGACAGAGCAGGTTGAAATTAAAAAATATGTGGGATAATTCTTGTTGGTCTGTATTTATGAATATGGCAGCAGATGTGAATGTAGATGAAGGATATGTTCATTCTCCTGAAAAAGAAAATTACACTCAGGCGACTGTTTATGCAAGACAGATTCTTCAGTTAGTAATGCTTGGATATAATCCATATGATTTTGGCGATTCTCATATGAATCTTATAGAAGGTTTACTTTCTTTTAAAAATAAAGAAGGACTTTTTGGTGGTTATGCAAATAATGAATGGGCATTAATGGCATTGAAAGTTTGTGGAGAAGAGATTCCAGATGCATTAGTGGATTATGTAAAGAAAGTAGATTTGTATAATTCTCAGAGTGTAGATATGCGAGGCTGGGCATTGGCTGAATTAAAAGGATTGATTCCAGATGAAGAATATATTGCGGGAATCATTGCTTTGAAGGATGCACAAACTGAAGATGGCACTTGGGGAAATATCAATACAACCGGTTGTGTTATTACAGGATTTGTTGGTGCTGGAGTAAATATGGATTACCTGAAATATAATGGAAAAGGTATTTTGGATATATGTCAAGAGAAAAATTACCAAGAAGCAATAGCAGAAGCTGTAAAAAAGAACGATGGTGTAACATTAAAAGATATTGTTATTGCAATGGGAGATGTTATCCAAGGCTCTAATGTATGGCAAAGATATGATTTAGATGAAAGTAAATGGGATAAATTAATATCTGATGCAGAAGATATTTATAAACAACAGCCAGATTCTGATTTAAAAAATATTTTAGAAAAAGCAAATAAAATAAAAGAAGAAAAAGAATATACGGGAAATGGACAAACTTATTATTCTTTGTACGAAAAAGTAAGTGAGAAAGATAATTCAAAAAAGAAAAAAGTTTATTTTGAGAGTCCTAAAATAAGCGAGCCAGAAATAGGAAAACATTATGCTATAACAGAATTTCCTAATTCAGTGAATAATCCGACACATGGTTGGTATAATAGAGTTCGATTTATGGTTAGAGATAAAAAGCTTACTCCAGAAAATACACAGGGAGCCTTGCAAATTGTAGATTCATCAGATGTTGATTATAGCCAATATACTTATGCGGCTATGAAAGGAAATAATATTGCAAGTAAGTCAGTAGTATATCGTAATAAGTATCAGGATAAAGTATATATTTTACTTTTGATTAGTAATACGGTTATACAGGGAGATGAGGTAAACAAAAGAACTGCCGATGCACTTGTTGAATATGGACCTGTAAAGGCAGATAATGTTAAACCTGAATTATACTTAGGAAATGATAATGAGAATGTAGAAAACAACACTACTCTTTTGTTGAAGCCTGATAATAAAGAAATTTATGTTAAGGGAAAGGATGCAACGAGTGGTATTTGTAATATTCTGTATCAGTCAGATGATGGAGAATGGACAACAGTTTATGATGCAGCAAAAGATGACAATATTGATGTAGATAATAGATGCGGATTGGGTGAAAAAAATATTAAAATACCAGTAGATGAAAAAGCCTCCGTAATGCATGTGAAAGTTATTGATGTGGCTGGAAATGAAACAATTAGTACTGTAAAAATCGTTAAAAAGGCACAATTTAGTATTGAACCTAAAACAATAATTGGAAACGATGCTGATTTTACATTAAACCTTAAATTGAATGGAAATACTATTGCATCTGTTATGAATGGAGAAGATACTTTAAAAGATACAAGCTATGAAGTTGACTCAGAAAAAGAAACTTTAACTTTAAAGAAAGAATATCTTGAAAAACTGGAAGCAGGAGAATATAGGTTTACAATCAAATTCAGTAATGATGGACAATTAATTGACAGTGATTTAAAAATGACATTATCTATTGATAGTTCAGATAATCAACTTAAAAAATTGAGTGACAAGGTTAATGCGTTGGATGATATTACTTTGGATAAAGAATCTGATGTAGAAGAGGCAAAAGAATTCTATGATAATATGTCTAATGCATTACAGAATCAGGTTTCTGATGAATTACAGAAAAAATTATCTGATGCATCAGAGAAGATTTCTGCTTTAAAGGAAGATAAAGCAAAAGCACAGAAAGTAGAAGATAAAGTCAGAGCTATCGGAAAAGTAGATCTTTCTAAAGAAACAGTTATCAAAGAGGCCAGAAATGCATATGAAGCACTGACAGATTCTCAGAAAGCTTTTGTATCTCAGGAAGTATTACAGGAATTGCAGAATGCAGAATCTTTGTTACAAAAATTAAAAGAGACCAATGTTAATCCAAGACCATCTGATGAAACAAATGTACAAAAATTGAATTTTAAAGTTAAGAAACAAACAACTACATCAATTACTTTAAAATGGAATAAAATTTCTGTTGCAGATGGATATCAACTCCGCAGATATGATAAGAGCAAGAAGAAATATGTTGTAGTAACGGATTTGAAAAAGGATCAGAATACATATACTTTTAAGAAATTAAAAGGAAAGAAAGGTAAATCACTGGCGGATGGAACCGTTTATAAATTAAATCTGTGTTCTTATAATATGGAAAATGGAAAGAGAATTTATAAACAATCAGAAGTTATTACTGCTGTAACTAGTCCGATGAAGACTTCTTTAAAAGTAGATGGAGTATCTCGCAATAAGATTAAAATATCTTGGAAAAAAATAAGACGAACAACAGGATATAAGATTTATGTAAAAGAAGGTAAAAAATCAAAATACAGACTTGTAAAGCAGGTAAATAAATCCAATAAAACAAAAATAGTTATTTCTGGTCTAAAAAAAGGAAAAATTTATTTTATTAAGGTATATTCTTATAAAAAAGCAGCTAATTTAAATGTTTTGAGTAAAAAATCAAATGTTAAAAAAGTAAGAATAAAATAATAATACAGGACAGGAAGAGAGATTCTCTTCCTGTTTTGTGAAGAGGGAGGTGTGCCATGAAAAAGAAAAATACAGTGTTTTTTAAAATGATTTTATTAATGATGATAACAATATGTTGGTGGAAATCAGTAGTTATATCGAATGCCTCTGAAAAAATAGGAACGGTTACAGTATCTATAGAAAAATTCACAATAGGTCAAGGATATTTGATTGAACCAATGCAGGTTGTTCTGCACGAAGGAGATACTTGTGCAAACTTGGTAAAAGATATTTTGAAGAAAAATAATTATGAAATTGAAGCATCAACTACTTCAAATGGTTGGTATTTGTCAGGAATTAAAAATGCAGATAATGGAACAACAAAAATACCAGATGTGATTAAAAATATGGATACGCAAATAAATGGAGTTGAGATTATTTATCCTCCAGATGATACAGCAAAAAATATAATGTACCCAGATTTGTGTGAGTTTTCTTATCATAAGAATGCGGGCTGGATGTATTCTGTGAATGGAATGTTTCCAGGTGTTGGAATGGCAGCATGGACACCAAAGGATGGTGATGTGATTCGGGTTCAGTTTACTGTGTATGGATTAGGGGCAGATTTAGGTAGTCAGTATAGTGAAAACAGTATAAAAGCTTTAAATATTGCGAATAAAGAAAAACTGACAAAAAAAATAGCAGAATATAATGCACAAAAAGAAAAATGGGATAGTATATATAGTGCTCCTGATAGATATAACTATGCAATGGAAGTACTTGAAAAGTTGGATTCAAAGCAATGGAAAGTAGATGATGCTTTGGAGCAATTGGAACAGATTATGAATAAGAATAATCTTACCATAGCTCAAATTGAAGAAATAAATAAGGTAAAACAGAAAATTAACGCTATCGGTACAGTAGATTTATCTAAAGAATCTCAGATAGCAGAGGCAAGAAAGTCTTATAATGCGTTAACCAGTGAACAAAAGGAACTTATTTCTGCAGATACATTAAAAGTATTAACTGATGCTGAGAAGGAAATTGTCAGTCTGAAAGCTGAAAAGAAAACCCAGGATGAGGCAAAGAAAAAGGCAGAAGCCGCGAAAAAGAAAGCAGCCGAAGAAGCCGCGAAAAAGAAAGCTCAGCAGGAAGCTCTGAAAAAGAAATACACCCCATCTAAAACATCTATAAAATCCATTAAGAAGCTGAAAAAGAATCAGGCGAAGCTTACGTGGAAGAAAGTAAAAAATGCAACTGGCTACGAAGTATACCAGTCCATGAAGAAAAACAGCGGCTATAAGAAAGTGAAGACAATTACCAAAAATAAGACAGTGACTTATAAAGCCGGAAAGCTAAAGAAAAAGAAAACTTATTACTTTAAGATTCGTACTTATCGTAAAGCAGGAGGAACAACTTATTACGGTAATTACTCAAATGTAAAGAAAATGAAGGTGAAATAATTGTAGGACAATTTCACCCGCTTAATTTCCTAAAATGAAGCAAATACACCCGTCTGGTTGGCATATTTTTTTAAAAGTCTATGTTATAATATGTACATGGCTTGCTTCTCAGGCTCACTTAGGGAACTCTCCTTATTTTCATTCTGAATTGCCAGCCATTTGATTTTAGAATGAAAACAAATATCTGGGCTAGAGAATGTAACAGTTTTATAAAAGTATTTGGCCTGTGCACATAATGCATGGGCCTTTCTTTTCTACGGAAAACTCTCAATTTCTCTTGGATATTTTGTAAAATGAGTGAAGGAGAGGGTAGAATGAACAAGATGTATCAAAGGTTAAAAAGAAAATGTATATCGCTTGTACTTTTTGCTCTGCTTGTGGCATTTATAGTTCCATACTATGCATATGCGGCAGATAATGGCGCAGAACCGGCCGCGGCAGCTTCTGCTGCAGAGAGTACAGGCGATTTTTCTATGTCAGAAAGTGAGACATCAGAAAGCGAGACATCAAAAAGGGAGGAGACGGAGTCTTCGGAAGAGGAGCAGCAGACCAGGGAAGATGCAGATGCATCAACAAGTACAGAGGCAGATGTACAGGAAAGTACACAAGAGCAGACATTAACAAAAAAAGAGAGAAAGATTGTCCGCAAGAATTTGCAGCTTGGAAGAAGTTATGGTTTTTATGCTTGGGGTGCAGAGGAAGATGCGGCACAGGGACAGTCTGATGAATCAGGAGTGGCAGTGCAGACGGAAGCAGAGGCGGAAGTCTTAAGCCCGGATATTGATACGGTTTTATCTAATGTAAGAAGCTATATCTTAAGTAAAGATACGAAGCCGGATTACAGTAGTATATGGAATGTTATCGGTTTAAAAAGGAGTGGGCTGTATGTGCCGGAATCTTATATAAATCTTTTTTACAGTAATGTGATCGCATACTGTGAGAGTAAGGACTGGCAGATTACAAGAGCAAAGTATTCGGATTATTCAAAGCTTATTCTTGCATTAACAGCGATTGGTGTCGATGCAAGAAATGTGATGGGACATAATCTGTTAGCGTATCTGTCAGATTATGAGAATGTAAGCAGACAGGGGAATAACGGCACGATTTGGGCGTTGATCGCATTAAAGAGTAATCCGGCATATGAGATTCCAGAAGACCCTTCTGTAGTGCAGCAAAACTCAGAGGAGTTACTTGTTAAGAAGGTTGTAGGGATGCAGTGTCAGGATGGTGGCTGGACATTGATGGGAACAACCGGAGATTCCGATATGACAGGAATGGCGATGCAGGCGCTGGCTTCTTATTATAATAAAGATGGATATGAGGATGTTACAGCGGCAATTGACAAGGGACTTGCATGGATAGAAAAGAATCAGCTTTCCAGTGGTGGTTTTGGCACGATGAATACAGAAACTTCGGAAAGTGTGGCACAGATTATCACAGCTCTTTGCGGCGTTGGAATAGATTGTGGGGAAGATGCCCGTTTTATTAAGAATGGGAAATGGCCGATGACAGGATTATTCCAGTATTATATGCCAGAAGGCGGATTTATGCATGTAGCTGCTGATGCCGGGAATAATGGTGGCGGTGCCGGTGGCATTATTGATGGAATAGCAACGGAACAGGGATTGTATGCAACAGTTGCTTACCGTAGATTTTTGGATGGAGAGACATTTCTTTATGATATGAGTGATGTGGCTATTTCGGCAGGAACGAAGCCGGTAGTCAGCCCGACGATTGATACGGGAAGTAATGGTGGAGGAAAGCCTTCCCAAACGGTAACGACAGCAAAAAAGACAGAAACAAAACCGGCAGCTTCTAAAGTAAAGGTAATAAAAGTAGGGTTAAATTATAGTACGATTTATCTTACAAAAGGAAAAAGCAAGACGTTAAAAGCGACGGTTTCTCCGTCAAATGCCACGAAGAAGTCAGTGAAATGGTCTTCTTCTAATAAAAAGATTGCAACGGTAAATGCAAAGGGAAAGGTGACAGGAAAGAAAGCAGGGACTGTGACGATTACAGTAAAGGCGACGGATGGAAGCGGAAAGAAGGCAGTCTGCAAGGTTGTCGTAACAGCTCCGGAAACAACAGATAAAAAGACTACAATAGCATCAACGGCGGCAACAAGCCAGACAAGGCAGATCACGACACCGGCAGCTTCAAGTACAGGAAGTTCCCGTACTTCTGTTCCTGCCACATCGGGAACGACGAAGAAGCTTTCTTCAGGAAGCAGTGAAACTACTACCGCAAAGAAAAAGAATACTGCAGCGGAAGCAACAACGGGTGGCTGGAGTTTTAGTGGAGATAATTATGTGCCGGAAACGAACAGTGCAGAAAGTGAGATGGATACAGTGCAGGAAGACACAGGGGTGTCTGATGAGGGCGATCGTTCTAAAGCAGATGGAATCCGTTCGGTGGCATTACCTGTAGCCGGAGGTGCTGCAGGACTTGTGGCAGTGGAAGCGTTGGGATTTGTTTTATATAAAAAGCGTCGTGGTATTGCAGGATTATTAAAGAAAGTGATGAAAGGTGGAAAAGCAGAGTAGAGACCTTTGCAGAGTACAGAAAAAGAAAAAGGAAGGTGTTACTATGAAAAGAAAAAGAGGACTGGTACATGTTATTCTGGCATTACTTATGAGTATGTTGCTGGTTGTTTCAACCGGCTGTGGAAAGTCCGGGAGCGGAGACAGTTCTTCCGGTAAAAAGTCCGGCAAGACAGCAACACTTGCGGATATGAATGAGATTCCGGAGGATGGAATTATTACAAAGGAACAGTTTAAGACGGTTGCCGGAGAAAATAAAAAGGTACAGTTTAAGGGGACAACAGATGATGGAATTACATATATCTGGACGTATGACTGTTCAAAGATTCAGAATCCGGCAGATCAGAATTTAAAGATTGATTTTTCAGAGAAAGATCTTGATGATTTAAAGAAGCAGGCAAACAATGCCAATGATGCACTGAAGATGACAATGTACGGGAAAGGGCTGATCTGTGTACCGGATCTTGAGGTACAGCTTCCGGAAGCGTGGCAGTCCAATTCTGCATATCTTGTAAAAGAGCAGTCTGGAAAGCTTGCAAGGATGAGCGATGTTGTGGTAACAGCACAGGCAGAAGAGGATTCTTCCAAGAAAAAGGATACATCTGCATCACAGAAGGATTCGTCTGATAAGGTGAAGGAAGCAACGACTGCTGCCAAAAAGGATACAAAGCCACAGAAAGGAACCACTTCTTTAAAAATGAGCGTAACTTCTCTGGACGGAGATTGTTATATTATCGGAGGTATTACAGAACAGCAAAATAAAGGAGCAAGCGCAGCGAATAAGGCAGAAAACGGAACAACGAACAGTGAATCGGAAGGAAGTGATGAATCGGGGAATTCAGGAGAGAATTCTTATAACGAAGAAGGAGGTTCAGGAAGCGCTTCTTCTTCTGGTTCTTCCGGCAAGCAGGATGTTGCAAACGATGAAGAAGTTTCAGGTTCTTCCCATACGTGTACGATTTCAATCAGCTGCGCGACGATTCTTAATAACATGAGTGATTTAAAAAGTGGCAAGGAAGAATTTGTTCCTTCTGATGGATGGATTCTGGCAGCTTCCGAGGTAGAATTTACGGAAGGAGAGTCTGTACATGACGTATTACAGCGTGTATGTAAGGATGCAGGAATCCAGATGGAGTCTTCTTTTACACCGGCTTATAATTCAGCTTATGTGGAAGGAATTAATAATCTGTATGAATTCGACTGTGGACAGCTTTCCGGATGGATGTATAACGTAAATGGCTGGTTTCCTAACTACGGATGCAGTAAGTATACGGTACAGGACGGCGATGTGATCAACTGGGTTTATACATGTAATCTTGGTAAGGATGTTGGAGATAATTCGATGTATTAAGGATGTATGAAATAGAGATTTGATATAATAAAGGTTTAATGTAATAGAAATTTGATGTAATGGAGATTTGATTTAGATGAAAGATACATTTTCGACATATCATCCTGTTTTAAATATGCTGTATTTTTGCGGGACGATCGGGGTGACGATGTTTGTTGTTCATCCTGTGATTCTGGCAATTTCATTTATCTGCGCTGTTGCGTATTCCGTTGTTTTAAAAGGATGGAAAAAGACAGTAAAGTTTAATCTGCTCTTCTCATTACCGATGATGATCATTGTTGCCCTGATCAATCCGATGTTTAATCATTATGGAGTAACGATTATAGGATATCTTCATAATGGAAATCCGTTTACATTAGAAAGTTGTGTGTACGGTCTTGTGATGGCAGTGATGCTGGTATGTACTCTTGTATGGTTTTCCTGCTACACAGTTGTTATGACATCAGATAAGTTTATTTATCTTTTTGGAAGGATCATCCCGGCACTTTCTTTAGTACTTTCCATGTGCCTTCGCTTTGTACCGAAGTTTATCAAAGAAGCATCTGTTATTTCTGATGGGCAAAAGTGTGTCGGGCGAAGTGTAGAGAATGGGAGCCTTATTAAGAGAGCAAAGCATGGAATTACAATTTTTTCGATTCTGGTTACCTGGTCTTTGGAGAATGCGATTGAAACATCGGATTCAATGAAGTGCCGGGGATATGGAGAGAAGGGCAGAACCGCCTTTTCCTTATATCATTTCGATAAAAGGGATTTTTTGTGCTTTATTTTTATGATTATTACATTCGGAGCAGCGATATGGGGCTTTTCAAAGGGGTATGCATTTTGTTCTTATAATCCTCGGATCGTTGTAAAGGGAGTACCCTTTACAGCAGGCAGCCTGCTTGTCTTTGCCGCTTTTTTATTGTTTAGTATCATGCCAGCAGCGATGGAGATTTTAGACAGAAGGATGTGGAAGGCGAGAAGAGGACAGGTAGAAAGTGCAGCACCGGCTGGGTACCGTTTGTGGGAAGTTGAATAGCCGTATATACAGGAGATAAAAAGCAAGTTTGGAGGTGCAGGGTGACAGCGAATGGTTTGTCAGAAAAGAAAAATAGTATATTAGAAATCAATGATTTGTGTTTTGCTTATCCAGAAGAAAAAAAGAGGGCGCTAAATCATGTTTCTTTGCATGTGGAGGACGGGGAATTCCTTGTTCTTTGCGGAAAGAGTGGATGTGGAAAGAGTACACTTCTGACACATTTAAAGACTCCCCTAACGCCGCATGGAAAGCGAAAAGGAGAGATTCTTTTTCAGGGAGTACCAATCGGGGTGATGAGTAACCGGGAGCAGAGTCAGAGGATTGGCTATGTATTACAGAATCCGGATAATCAGATCGTGACAGATAAAGTGTGGCATGAGCTGGCATTTGGTTTGGAAAGCCTTGGATACAGTAACGCAGATATCCGTATCCGGGTAGCGGAAATGGCAAGTTATTTTGGGATTCAGGACTGGTTTTATAAAAATGTATCGGAACTCTCCGGAGGACAGAAACAGCTTTTGAATCTGGCATCTATCATGGCCATGCATCCGGATATGCTGATTCTTGATGAGCCGACCTCTCAGCTTGATCCGATTGCAGCTTCTGATTTTTTGGAAACAGTAAAGAAGATTAATCGTGATCTTGGAACGACAATTATTCTTACGGAACATCGTTTAGAGGAAGTATTTCCTTCTGCTGACAGGGTAGTGGTCATGGATGAAGGGCAGATTTTATGTGTTGGCACACCGCCGGAAATCGGAGAAGAATTAAAGAAACGCAATCATGAGATGTTTTTAGCTATGCCGGTGCCGATGCAGGTTTATGCCAAAGTAGAGTCAGAGCAGCCCTGCCCGATTACTGTTCGTGACGGGCGGAAGTGGCTGGACATAGTTTGTAAGAAAAAAGGCATTTCACCAGCAAATGCATCTTCTTCATACAGAAAAGAGAGTGATTTCCAAAAAGGAAAATCTTCTTTTTCTAAGATTACAGAAAAGTTTACAGAAAAGTTTACAGAAAAGTTTAAAGAGAAAAAAGAAGATATCATCTTAGCGTGTGATGATCTGTGGTTCCGCTATGATAAAGAACTGCCGGATGTCGTAAAGGGACTAAGCTTTTCCTTAAAAAGAGGAGAATTCTTTGCATTGCTTGGAGGAAATGGAACCGGGAAGTCAACAACACTTTCACTTTTGAGCCGTTTGAGAAAGCCATATCGTGGAAAAGTACTTTTAGAAGGTAAGGATATCCGTCGTTACAGCGATAAAGAACTGTTCCGCAATTTCCTTGGAGTACTGCCGCAAAACCCACAGTCTCTTTTTGTAAAGAAAAGTGTGGAATTAGAACTGTTTGAAATGGTAGGCGGTGTAAAAGAGAAAAAGGATGAAGAATATCAGCTTGCCATGGATAAAAAGGATGCGGTGGAAGGAATCATTAAAGTAACACATTTGGAAGAATTACTGCATCGTCATCCGTATGACTTAAGCGGGGGAGAGCAGCAGAGGCTCGCCCTGGCTAAGATTTTGTTATTGCGGCCAAAGCTTTTGTTGATGGATGAACCGACCAAAGGACTTGACAGCTATTTTAAAAAAGAATTTGCTGGAATACTGGCATTACTCAAAGAGCAGGGCGTAACTGTTTTTATGATTTCTCATGATATTGAGTTTTGCGCTTCTTATGCAGACCGATGTGGTTTATTTTTTGATGGAAATATTGTGGCATGTGGAACTCCGGAAGAATTCTTTGCCGGAAATAATTTTTATACAACAGCGGCAAATCGAATGGCTAGAAAGTATTTTCCTATGGCGGTTACCGGGGAGGACATTGTGGAATGTCTTAAAAAGGAGTGTGAACAATGGCAGACTGGAAATCAAGTCAGGAGTTCTTGAAAGAATTTTACGCTTCTCCGATTGTGAATGAAGATACGATCCCTGCAAAGGTAAAGCGTATCTTTTTACCAAAAAGCAGGAAAGTTTCTGCTTTAAAAGAATTAGCAGGAGATTTGTCAGGAGAAGGCAGGGCGGGAGATGTCATTTTAGATAATGATATGTTTGAGATGGATACCGAAAACTGGAAAAAGCAGGAAAAACGCAGGCTTTCTGTTCGTACCAGAGTAAGTCTCTTTCTCTTGCTTGTAGCGATTCCCCTCACAATTGCTGTTGGATTTTATGTTATGGATGTTGCCGCCGTTGGCACAGTATTTGAAAAGATTTTTGGTCCAAGAAAGTATTATTTTATTAGCCTGGTAATCATTATATACTCGTTATTACCGTTTTTTATGGTATTTGAGGGACGAAAACCTCAGGTGAGAGAGCTAGTTGTTCTTGCAACAATGGTCGCATTAGCAACCGCCGGCCGGGCAGCATTTTTTATGATACCGAGCTTTAAGCCGATTATAGCAATCGTGATCATCAGTGCAATCGCATTTGGCGGCGAGGCAGGATTCTTAGTTGGTGCCATGACGATGGTAGTCAGCAATTTCTTATTTGGGCAGGGACCATGGACCCCATGGCAGATGTTTGCGATGGGTTTTATCGGATTTTTGTCAGGAATCCTTTACCGAATAGGACTGCTTCCGACCAAACGGCTCAGCCTTTGTATATATGGATTCCTTGTGACGGTGTTCATTTATGGAGGAATCATGAATCCAGCGGCTCTCTTTATGAGTGTGTATGATTTTACATGGGAAGGACTGCTTGCAATCTATATTTCAGGTATTCCGGTAGATCTTGTTCATGCCAGTTCTACATTTATTTTTCTGTGGATTGGAGCAAAGCCATTGTTGGAAAAGCTGCAGCGGATAAAAATAAAATATGATCTGATGAGATGAATAGCCGGGGCGTTTTTGAACTTCAGAAAGATTGCCAGAATGATGGGGCATTTTTGAAATAAGTATGGATGATAAGTATAGATAAAATGTATTCTTAGAAAGATTCTGAGAGTATACGAGATTGAAGGGGGAAACTATGCAGAAAATACCAGAATGTCGTTCCATGAATTTTTCAATTTATGAAGGGATGCTAAATCGTTATAAAGATAGTGAAGATATTAGAAAGTCTTATGAGTCACGAGGATTAAATGGACTGGAAGTGATTCGGGCAGGCGAGCCAGATGAAGGAAAGATTCTGCCGGATATGGTGAATGGGGTACATCTGTATTTTCATATTTTCTGGATGGACTGGTGGAAGGGGAATTATGAACGCCTAGATCAGGAATTTGATTCAAGAGAGCAGTGGCTGGAATATTTTGGAGGAATGAGCAGGGAATCTTATCTGAACAGTTTGCGGGACGATCTTGCCTATGCAGAACAAGTTGGAGCAAAGTATGTAGTTTTCCATGTTTCAGAAGTGACACTCCGGGAGAGCTATATTTATAAATACCGCTATACAGATAAAGAAGTGATTGATGCAAGCTTAGAGGTCATCAATACCCTCCTTGATGAAAAAGAATATCCATTCGACTTTCTTGTAGAGAATCTCTGGTGGAGCGGGCTTACCTTGAAAAATGTCCGCCTTACCCGCCGGCTTATAGAAGGAATGCATACACAAAAAAAGGGAATCATGCTCGATACTGGGCATTATATGAATACAACAACACAGCTAAAGACTCCGGAAGATGCCGTAGCATATCTAAATAAAATGATAGACAAATACGAAAAAGCACAGATGCTCCACTGGTTTAAAGGAATGCACCTGCAGCTGTCACTTGGAGGGGATTATGTAAGAAAGCAGCGAAAAGAATGGAGAGAACATCCGATAGACTTTGATAAGATTCCATTTTATGAACTATTTCGCCTTGCATATGACCATGCCTGTCATATTGATCTGCATCAGCCTTTTATCGGAGAAGGTGTCCGGGAATTTGTAGAGCGCGTAGCACCAAAGTATGTCACACTGGAATATCAGCAAAACAGCCGGGAAGAATATGAACAATTCGTAGAAGTCCAAAGTAAAATTTTGAAATGGATTACGATTCATTAGGTGAAAACAGACGAAAAAAGAAACCATGCCATATCCCATCTGCTCTGTAGTCGCTGTGTTTAAGATGCTCATCTGCATCTTAAACCCGCTCCGAAGCCGCATCTGGGATATGGCATGGTTTCTTTTTTCGTCTATACGAAATCTACAAAATTAGTAGTTATAATAATTCGGAATATCCATGTCCGTTTACAAGCGCATCGATTTTTTGTCCATTTTTGCAATATGGGCAGTCGTGTTTGCTATATGTATGATAGGAAGGAATATCATTTGGAGTAAACAGCGCATTAACAGGAAGATTACCATATTCAGAAAGCGTACTAAATATTGCTGAAATTCCCTGCAGTTTGCCACCATAGTACTCGATACATTCCCAGCTTCGGTTGATTGTGATTCCAGTTGTGACAGATGCCATTAAAATAATGATATTTCTATCTTTAATCATTGGCTGGATGTTTTTGCGGAAGAACATCTGACCATCTGAATCTATTTCTGGAGTAACAATATAGATAGATTTATGCTGGTTGTAAGAGAAGAATCCGCTCTCTGTAAGCTTTTCTGCTAAAAATGCACCAATTACTTCTGTTCCGTCAAGACATACGATGGTATCGACGACGGTATTATGTTTATAAAGTGGAACTAACGCTCTTGCAGCTTCTTCTGCATTAGACTGACGTACTTTTAATGTTGTCATATCTAAAAAGTAGTTGACATGAGAATGCTTTGTTGCGAAATGTCCCGGATAGGCAGAAAGATGTAGATTACAGGCTTTTGAACGAAATTGAATTTTGCGGTTTTCCATAAGATGTCCTCCTCCTTTATTGTGAAAGAATTGTTTATTTTGTTTATTATACCTTTTTTGTGTGAAAAAATAAAGGAGTATTTGTGCAAAATTACAGGCTTTTCTTGACAGTTTATAATTTCTTTCTGATTTTTTGAAAATACTTCGTGGTATGCATATACAGTTGTATAAAATGAAAGGGAGTGCTATTAGTTTGTGAAAAAAGTTTGACAAAAATAGTTCAAAATTGATTTTGGATACTATATCTTTGATTTAAAAAAGACAGGAGGAGAATATAAGCGAGAGAAGAAGAATGATGGAAATATGAGTGAAATTATGAAGAAAAACGGAAGATATTTGATAGAATGAGAATATTTTGTATAAAATGACGAAAAAATAGAAAAACCAACTAGTAATTGAATGTCAAAATACGTTAAAATTATAACGAAATAAAAATGGACATATAAAACAAAAATAGAATTTTAAAGATAAAATAGAGAAAAACAGGAAAAATACACAAGCATTCATGAAAAAAACAGGAGATTCAGAAAGAAAATTGAAAGAATTGTTAAAAAATTTGCAAATAGGCAGAATGTTCATTTTGTTTAGTGGAATGGGCAAAATAAAATAAATGTTAAATAACTAACAGAAAATGGTTGCTAACATGATAATAATTTGTTATTATTACATAGAATGAAAGAGCAACAAGGTATACAATATAGCATTTTTATGGAGGAAAGAATATGGGTAATTCAAAAATGAATGCCAGAGAGCGCATTGATTATCTGTTTGATGACCACAGTTTTGTGGAAGTTGGTGGATATGTTTCCGCTCGTAATACCGATTATAATCTCGGTGCAAAGAAAGTAGAAGGTGATGGTGTTATCACTGGATACGGAGTTATTAATGACCGCATGGTTTATATTTACAGTCAGGATGCTTCCGCACTTGGAGGTTCCGTAGGTGAGATGCATGCGAAGAAAATTGCTTCCCTTTATGATCTGGCGATGAAAACAGGCGCGCCAATCATTGGAATGTTGGATTGTGCAGGACTTAGATTACAGGAAGCGACAGATGCCCTTCACGCTTTTGGAACGATTTTTAATAAGCAGGCACAGGCATCTGGAATGATTCCACAGATTTCTGCAGTATTTGGAATGTGTGGAGGAGGAAGTGCCGTAATGTCCGCTATGTCTGATTTTACATTGATGGAGAAGGAGAACGGCAGTCTCTTTATCAACAGTCCGAATGCATTAGCGGGGAATGAAGAATCCCGTCAGAATACGGCAGGAGCACAGTTCCAGTCTGAGCAGGCTGGTAACGTAGATTTTGTATGTGAGACAGAAGAAGCACTTCTTGACCAGCTTCGTATTCTTGTTGATGTACTTCCTTCTGATTATGAAGCAGAAGATGTTTACTTTGATAACGATGATGATTTAAATAGGGTTATTCCTGAGTTAAATGATGCCGCATATGATGCCGCTTACATTTTAAAATCTATTTCTGACAACAATATGTACATAGAGACAAAGGCAGCCTATGCCAAAGAGATGGTAACTGCATTTATCCGTCTGAATGGAGAGACAGTAGGTGCGGTTGCAAACCAGCCAGTAGATGGTGAGTCCGTTTTAACAAGAAATGGTCTTGAAAAAGCAGAAAGATTTATTAAGTTCTGTGATGCATTTTCGATTCCTCTTCTTACTGTAACGAACGTGACAGGACTTCGTGCCAACGCACATGAAGAGAGAAAGCAGGCGCTCGCATTAGCAAAGTTTACGACAACACTTGCACAGGTTAGTGTACCTCGTATTAATCTCATTGCAGGCGAGGCTTATGGAACTGCAGCGGAAGTAATGAATTCTAAAGCTATCGGAGCTGACTTTGTTCTGGCATGGCCACAGGCATCTGTAGGAATGATGGATGCAGAACAGGCAGTTCGTATCATGTATGCAGAGGAAATCAATACAGATAAGAATAAGACAGCACTTATCGCAGAGAAAACTGCGGAATATGCAGAAGGACAGAGCAGTGCATTAGCAGCTGCAAAGAGAGGATATATAGATGACATCATCGAGCCGGACGCAACAAGAAAGCGTCTTATCGCTGCTTATGAAATGCTTTACGGAAAGAAAGTAACTCCAGTGACAAAGAAGCATACGGCAGTATAGTGAGGTGAGAGTATGAACGTATTTGAACAAGCCTTATTAAATACTTTGATGGGTATGGGAACTGTATTTGCAGTACTGATTTTCATTTCTTTACTGATTTCTCTTTTTGTATATATCCCATCTATTGAAAGAGCGTTAAAGAATCGTTCTTCTAAGAAAGAGAAAAAGGCTGCGCAGGAAGAAAGACCGGCTCCAAAGCGTCCGATTCTTGAAGAAGTTGTGGAAGAAGAGGAACTTGTGGATGATGGTGAACTTGTCGCAGTAATCACAGCGGCAATCATGGCAGCGAATGGAGGAGCAGCAGTCAGTGCAGATAAGTTGGTCGTTCGTTCAATCAAGAGAGTGAAGAGAAGATAGCAAAAATGTATTCTTGGAATCTTTTTATAAAGCCTTAAAAAGTCTTAAAAAGTCAGATATAGAAAGATTTTAAAAGTACATAAAATCATTCAGGAGGATTTACAATGAAAAATTATAGAATTACAGTTAATGGTGTTGCTTATGATGTAGCAGTAGAAGAATTAGGTGCAGGAGAAGCAAGTGCAGCGCCGGTAAGTACATCAGCAGCCGCTCCGGCTCCAGCTAAGAAAGCTGCTCCAAAGACTTCCGGAAGTGCCGGTGCCGTAAAAATCACAGCACCAATGCCAGGTAAGATCGTAGCAGTAAAGGCACAGGCAGGTGCTTCTGTAAAGAAGGGCGACGCTGTTCTTGTATTAGAGGCTATGAAGATGGAGAATGAGATCTGTGCAGCACAGGATGGTGTTATCGCAAGTGTGGAAGTAGCAGTTGGAGATATGGTAGAGGGCGGAGATGTACTGGCTACAATGAACTAGAGCATATTTGCAAAATAAAACGGAGGAAGATTTATGAGTTATGTTGTAGAGACAATGACGAATCTCGCAGCACAGACCGGATTTGCATTCTTAAAGCCAGGTAACTTCATTATGATACTGGTTGCTTTAGTCTTCTTATATCTGGCCATCGCCAAAGGATATGAGCCACTTTTGTTAGTGCCGATTTCTTTTGGTATGCTGCTGGTTAACTTATATCCGTCCATTATGGAAGAAGGCGGATTATTACATTATTTTTACTTATTAGATGAATGGAGTATTCTCCCTTCATTGATTTTCTTAGGAGTTGGTGCCCTGACAGACTTTGGTCCGCTGATTGCTAACCCGGCAAGTTTTCTGCTTGGTGCGGCGGCACAGTTTGGTATTTACAGTGCGTATTTCCTCGCAATGCTTATGGGATTTAACGGAAAGGCAGCAGCAGCAATTTCCATTATCGGTGGAGCGGATGGTCCGACCTCTATCTTCCTTGCCGGAAAGCTTGGACAGACAGACTTAATGGGCCCGATCGCAGTAGCGGCATATTCTTATATGTCACTTGTTCCGATTATTCAGCCACCGATCATGAAGCTTCTTACAACAGAAAAAGAACGTCAGATCAAGATGGAACAGTTAAGAACAGTCACAAAGACAGAGAAGATTATGTTCCCGATCGTCGTAACAGTTGTTGTATGTCTGATCCTTCCTACAACAGCACCATTAGTTGGTATGCTGATGCTTGGTAATCTTTTCAGAGAATCCGGTGTAGTAAAACAGCTTTCAGAGACAGCATCTAACGCTCTTATGTATATTGTAGTTATTATTCTTGGTACATCCGTTGGTGCGACAACAAGTGCAGAAGCATTCTTAAATGTCAGCACAATTAAAATTGTAGTATTAGGTCTTGTAGCTTTTGCAGTTGGTACAGCAGCCGGTGTTCTTTTCGGAAAGCTTATGTGTAAGGTTACCGGAGGAAAGGTAAATCCATTAATCGGTTCTGCCGGAGTATCTGCCGTTCCTATGGCAGCTCGTGTATCCCAGAAGGTTGGAGCGGAAGCAGACCCGTCAAACTTCCTGCTGATGCATGCGATGGGACCAAACGTTGCCGGAGTTATCGGTACGGCTGTAGCAGCCGGAACCTTTATGGCGATTTTTGGTGTATAAAAAATCGTTAGATTTGATGATGAGTTTATAAGAGTAATTCATTACGTGATTTGAAATAAAAGAGGAGAAATTATGGCTGAAATTAAGAAAAAACCAGTTAAAATCGTTGAAACTGTTCTCCGTGACGCACATCAGTCTCTGATTGCTACAAGAATGACAACAGAGGAGATGCTGCCAATCGTAGATAAGATGGATCAGGTTGGTTATCATGCAGTAGAATGCTGGGGAGGCGCAACATTTGATGCCTGCCTGCGTTTCTTAAAGGAAGACCCATGGGAGAGACTTCGTAAATTAAGAGACGGCTTCAAAAATACAAAGTTACAGATGTTATTCCGCGGACAGAACATTTTAGGATATAAGCCATATCCGGATGATGTTGTAGAATATTTCGTACAGAAGTCTATCGCAAACGGAATTGATGTTATCCGTATCTTTGACTGTTTAAATGACCTTAGAAACTTACAGACTGCTGTAAATGCAACAAAGAAAGAGGGAGGACACGCACAGATTGCCCTTTCTTATACAATTGGTGATGCCTATACATTAGATTATTGGAAAAAGACAGCGAAAAATATCGAAGAAATGGGTGCAGATTCCCTTTGTATCAAAGATATGGCAGGACTTTTAGTGCCGAATGAAGCAACTCACCTTGTAACTGCATTAAAGCAGGCAACAGACATTCCTATCGAACTTCATACACACTATACAAGTGGTGTCGGTGGAATGACTTACTTAAAAGCAGTAGAAGCAGGAGTCGATATCATTGATACAGCCATGTCTCCATTTGCAATGGGAACAAGCCAGCCGGCAACAGAAGTTATGGCTGAAACATTCCGCGGTACAGAATTTGATACAGGATTTGACCAGAAGCTTTTAGGCGAGATTGCAGACTATTTCCGCCCAATACGTGAGAAATATCTGGCAAATGGTTTAATGAGTCCAAAGGTACTTGGCGTAAATATCAAGACGTTAATGTATCAGGTACCGGGAGGAATGCTTTCTAACCTCGTATCTCAGTTAGAACAGCAGGGTGCATCTGATAAGTTCTACGATGTATTAGAGGAAGTGCCAAAGGTACGTAAAGACTTCGGTGAACCACCGTTAGTTACACCATCCAGTCAGATTGTCGGAACACAGGCTGTATTAAATGTACTTACCGGAGAGCGTTATAAAATGATTACAAACGAGTCAAAAGCCCTTCTTCGTGGAGAATACGGTCAAACCGTAAAACCAATGAATAAAGAAGTACAGAAAAAGGCAATCGGCGATGAAAAGCCAATTACCTGCCGTCCAGCCGACCTTCTTGAACCGGAATTATCTAAGATCGAGGCAGAGATGAGCCAGTGGAAAAAACAGGACGAAGATATACTTACTTATGCATTGTTCCCACAGGTAGCAACCGAATTCTTTAAATACAGAGCGGCACAGGAGAATAAGATTGATCCTGCAAAAGCCGATGTAAAGAATGGAGCATATCCGGTATAAAGGTTTCATTTATTAAAGAGACAACCCCCGAAAGGGAAAGTAATAGCAGATGTGAAGATAATCGCGGCGTAGAAAGCTACATCTCGTAAGGAGATGTAACTTTTATTTGCTCCGACATCACATCTGCTATTGCTTTTCCTTCCGGGGGTCTGTTTTTGGATAAATTGATGGTGGAGATGCGAGGCTGATCGCTTGTTTCAGAGATGATGTGTTGTATAGAAAATGAAAAGGGATTGTTCAGTGAGATTGGATTTTACTTAAAAGGGCTTCCTGGAGAACCTGGGAGAAGTTAATGTTCTGTTTTATGGCAGCGTCATTGAGCCAGGAAGGAATTGTGAGATTCTTACGGACAGACTTTGTAAAGTGAGATTTGGCGTATTCGGCGACATCTACAGTAACGATATTTACAAAGGCTTCGTCAGAAGTTACGTCAAGTTCCTGCATGACTTTGTCAATATTGATATCGTTAAGTGAGGATGCAGGAGAAATATGTTCACCATCAAGGTTAGCAGAATATAAAAAACCTGCCAGACAGTCAACTGCCATAGAAAAAGCATCATCAAGCGTATCCCCACATGTAGCGATGTCAAGATCGGGAAAAATAATAGAATATCCGGAGTCTTCTTTGATGAAACAAGCTGGATAAGCAGACAACATAATAAATACCTCCTTAAATTTGGAAAACGAATGAAACTATTTTAATCCGGCCTGCTTTAAAATAGAATTTTCGGTCCCTTTCGGTATGTCTTTACAATGAAAAGGAATTGTAACTTTGCCGGATTTTGATGGGTGGATATAGTGGCGGTGGGAACCGACCTGCGCTTGAAATATCCAGCCATCAGCAAGGATAATTTTTTCCATTTCTCGTGGCTTTTTTGGCATAAATCCGTACCTCCCTGCAATATTATAATAATATGTTATGCGTACTAAGTCAATGTGTATGAAAATAAATCTAATTTAGTTCTGGCAGTATGAAATATACTATATATGGAAAAATATAGCAAGAAATAAATGCAAAAAATCTTAAAGATGTGTTTGATAATAAATAGCATTATCCAAAGAGATTAATCCTCTACAAATTCCATTGAAAAAAGGTTCACCTTTTTCCTATTTTTTGTAGTCCATAGCAATGACCCATGATAAAATAAAGACACTATACGAGAGGAGAAAGAAAAATATGAAGAAAAGGAAAAAATGGTATCGGATATTATCATTTGTACTTACCGTAGCGATGCTCGCAGGCTTTTGTCCACAGGGAGTAAGTTTTAAGGGAATGCAGTTGACGACACCGAAAGCAGAGGCGGCAGATGCTATAAGTAATCCTAAAATTGAAAAAGTCACTTCGATGAATAATACATGGAAGACTACATGGGATTGTGTCTGGTTTGGAAGTTACCCACAGAGTGAGATAACATCTGAGGATGGAGATATCTATCATGAGCTGAAGAATGTAACAGGTTGGGATGAGAATAATGATATTGTTATCGGTAAAGCCAAATATCGGCGATTGAAGGCTACTGAAGCGACGAATTATGCTACTAGAACTGGTGAAACACACCCTAGCTATTATAACTGGAAAACAGATTATAATACATATCACTATTTTAAATATGAGCCAATTAAGTGGCGTGTATTAAATCGGGATAATAATAATAATGTTTTTCTTGTGGCAGATATTTCTTTGGACGACCAACCGTATAATGTAGATTATACAAATGTGACCTGGGAGAATAGCAGTATACGAAGCTGGTTAAATGGTTACGGAAATTCTGAAAATCAGCCTAAAAGGGATTACAGTCAAAAAAACTTTATTAATTCTGCATTTTCTTCTGAACAAATATCTGCAATTGAAAGCACACGTGTGATAAATAATAATAACATTAATTATAAAACGAACGGAGGAAATGATACTTTAGATAAAGTGTTTTTACTTTCAGAAGCAGATGTCTATAATACAGATGAGGCACAAAAATATGGATTTGACAAAGAAGTTGAAAATGCTCCGAAAAAAAGAAGTTACTGTAGTACATATGCTTATGCGATGGGGACAACCAGATATAACAATTCATATTATTTACGATATAAGGAAGATGTAAACTGGTGGCTTCGTTCACCAGGAAAATATGCCTATAAAGCGGCTTATGTAAATGATGAGGGAAGGGTATATGGATATGGAAACGATGTTAATGATAAATGTAGTGGTGTGCGCCCTGCTTTATATTTGAATCTTTCATCTGATATGTATTCCTATGCAGGAACCGTATGCTCTGATGGCACAGTAAATGAGCAAAAAAAAGAAGAAACAGACAATATAGCAAGCCCTCTACAAAAATCCGGTGAATTCAAGTTTGAAACAAGTTTGGATAACATTGTTAATACATCAGGAGAGGATAACAAAACAGCAAAATATACCTATGATTACGATGAAAACTGGTTCTTTACTCCAAGTACAACATATCAGCACGAGCTTACCAAAATGTCGATTCGTGCGGCAATGGCTGGATATGGGGTGATGGATGCTCCACATTCTGTAGATACAAATATAAAGTATTTGATGGCCGGGAATGATAAGAATTCGTTAGAATTTATGAAAGTTCTTATCCAGATCCTAAGACCAATACAATTGGTTATGCAATTGGCAGTAAAAATATTAAAAACAGTGCAGGTGAAACATGTTCCCTTCTTATGGTTACTGTTCGTGGAGGTGGCTATATGGATGAATGGGGAGGAAACTTTGATCTTGGAACAAAAGATGAACATCAAGGTTTTAATGAGGCAGCTTTGCAGGTTAGAGATGGCATTAAAAAGTATGTAGAAAAATATAAAGACAAGCTGCCATATGAATTAAAAGTATGGATTTCTGGCTATAGCAGAGGAGCGGCTACAACAAACCTCGTAGCTAAAATGTTAGATGATGGAGCGATAGAAGGTCTTACAAGAGATAATATCTATGCCTTTTGTTTTGAATGTCCGCAGAACACGACAAAAACACAAAGTTATGTAGAGAGTGATAAATATAAAAATATTGTAAGTATAGTCAATTCGGTTGATTTAGTACCAAAAGTAGCAATGAGTGGGTTTGGATTTAAAAGATATGGAACAGTATATCAATTACCAAATATTCGCGCGCTAGCTGATTACGGGATTGCACGGGCCAAAATGGTCAAATGTTATACAGATTTGATTGCATATAATAAATTAGCCCTGGGAGCGAGAATGTATGATTGGACGGAGAAAGAAATGAAAAACTTATATCTTCCAATGCAGGCGGTGGTATATTTAACGAAAGAAGGGCTTGCACAGGCTTCTATGATGGATAAGCTGATGGATGATTTATGCGATGTTGCAGTGAATAGAGAAAATTATTATATGAGGCTACAGGCAAATATGATTAGTGGAATGGCAGGAGTATTAGGAAAGAACAGTGGATTGGATACCGGAGCCCTTGCAGTGACAATTGCAAGAGTGATACCAGGACTTGCTGCAAAACATCCTCTTGATAATGCATATTTGCTAACACATTTAATACCTGTTAAGCGAGCACATTATGCGGAATTATGTCTGTCATGGCTGGATGCGCTTTCTGATGCTACTATTGTGCAAAGCTCAAAAACAAAGTATAAAAAAATTGCTGTAAACTGTCCAATTGATGTGACGGTATATGATGCAGATAATAATAGTGTGGCAGAGATTAAGAATGATAAAGTTACAGACAATGAAGAGGGATTAGAAGCATATATTGATGAAAATGGTCAGAAAATCGTATGTATCCCTGAAGATGCTGACTACAAAGTGGATTTAAAAGCAACAGACAACGGAACGATGACATATACTGTTATGGATCAGAATCTGGAAACCAATGAATGTAGTCAGGTAAAAAGTTATGTTGATATTCCGATAAAAAAAGGAGAAGTTTACAAAAGTACATTTGAAACAGATACAGAAAGTTCTACAGAAACGCTTGAGAATGTCAGCGGAGATGAAGTAAAGCCTTCGATAAAAAAAGGTGTTTCAGAAGATATTAAAAAACAGGTAAATGTTACTGCACAGTCAGGTGGAAGTGTTGCAGGTGGCGGAAGCTATACGATCAGTGAATATGCAAAGGTAACTGCAGAGCCAGAAACTAATTATACATTTGCAGGATGGTATGAAAATAATATTCTGATTTCAAAAGAAAAAGAATACCGCTTCTGCGTTCAGAATAACAGAAGCCTGTCAGCACATTTTTCAAAAAATGCAAATCAGGAAACCCAGAAACCGTCCAACAGCACAACAAAACCATCTGGTAACACAACAAAAGCTCCAGCTATAAAACCTTTTAAAGCAACCGGCAAGCCAAAACAGATTGCCGCAGGCAAAAAAGTGAACTTAAAGGCGGAAATTGGATTGCCAGACAGTATAACAAAACAGTTAATCTGGAAGTCAAGCAATACAAAGGTAGCAATCGTTAATGCAAATGGTGTTGTAACAGTGAAAAAGAAAACCGGAGGAAAGAAAGTTACAATAACAGCATCAAACGATAAGATAAAGGTTTCCGCATCCTGGAAAGTAACTTCCATGAAAGGAATCGTAAAGAAAGTAAAAATTACAGGAACTAAAACTGTTAAAGCAGGAAAAAGCCTGAAATTAAAAGCGAACGTAACCGCTACCAAGAAAGCGAATAAAAAGTTACAGTGGACATCCTCCAACACAAAATATGCCACTGTTAATGCTAAAGGCGTAGTCAAAACTAAAAAGACTGCCAAAAGAAAGACCATAAAAATTACCGCCATGGCAACCGATGGAAGCGGCAAAAAAGCAACTTTTAAAATCAAAGTAAAATAATTATAATACCAAGGTCTTCTTGAATTTTTAACTTCTTCTTCTCTGGCAG
>ENA-ORTW01001086-ORTW01001086.1-human-gut-metagenome-genome-assembly--contig:-NODE-1086-length-30693-cov-5.509204_pt1 | contig 30693 bp, 20 predicted proteins | sample MGYA00242072_ERZ509193 | MGnify/ENA primary metagenome ERZ509193 (study PRJEB26280, sample SAMEA2338813) | human gut metagenome | biome: human gut; feature: human-associated habitat; material: faeces... | reverse complement strand
ATCAGCTCCCCTCCTGCAGAGTCCGGCGACAGGCAGCACACGCCTCACGGGCTGGCTTTTCAGGGCGGTAGGGTAGTGTGGCTGCTCGGTAGTTGGCTGAGCTATCAGCGCTACGCTGGATAGCTGGGAGGAAAGGCTAAGTTTGCAGTAAGTGGCCGAAAAAAATTACCGATGCGAATCTCCACTTGACTGGATCTCTTTACCTTGACATCTTCCGTGAGAGTATGCACAATAAAGGTATCATAAATTTGCCGGACAGAGATAAAATATGAAACAAGAGTAATAAACATGCAGAACATTTTCATCGTAGCAGACATGCCAGATCAGACTTGTCTGTTAAGAAGGATGAAACCGCAGGAAAGGAGAATGCTATGAAAAAGAAGCTTCTGAAAAAATTAATGGTCCTTGCGCTGTCCGCAGTAACTGCCTTCAGTGCGGTACCGGCAGCAACGGTAACAGCAGCAGGTAATCCTTATCCTACAACACAGGATGTGGATCGAGATGGCTTATACGAGATCCCCTGCACACGTTTTGCATGGCAGTGCGTGTATGACAGACAGGGAATCGCATTGCCTTCATGGGGAAATGCGGTAAGCTGGTGGCAAAATGCTATCAATCAGGGCTATGCAGTAGGAAATGAGCCTGTTCCCGGTTCTATTGCTGTATGGAGCGGAGATTATTACGGACATGTTGCTTATGTAACAGCTAATCTTGGAAACAACAGATTTACGGTAGATGAGGGAGGAAGAACGGACAAAGATCAGACATCCTCTCATGGAGTTGCATATGGATATACACTGACCAATGCAGTCGGAGGAAGGCGCCCTTATGATTCCAACAAGGTGCTGCTTGGCTTTATCTATCCGGGCGTTCGTGTACCGGGCAAGCCATATGTGAGCGTGAATCCGGGAAAAGCGAATCAGACCACAACGTTTTCCTGGAATGCAACAAGCTATGCCAGATATTATGATGTATATGTGTATAAAGCAGGAGAATCCAATCCGACGCAATTTCAGTATGGAGTGAATGGAACAAGCTGGTCCTGCACATTGCCGGCGGGGAATTACAGGGTAGCGGTGGCATCTGTGAATCATGCACAGTATGCATATACATTTTCGGATTCTGTGAATTTCACTGTCCAGGCAGCTCCGGTCACACATACACATAACTATCAGAGAGTAACAGTAAAGGCAACCACCACTGTCAACGGATATATACAGGAGCAGTGCAGCTGCGGAAGTATACAGAATAAACAGATCATCTATTATCCGAAAAAAATACAGCTTTCCAGAACAAGCTATACTTATAATGGAAAAGTAAAAAAGCCAACGGTAAAGGTTACAGACAGCAACAACAGGGTGATCAGTGCAGACAACTATACAGTTACCTATTCTGCCGGAAGAAAATATGTTGGAACTTATCGGGTAACAGTTCGGTTTAAAGGCAATTACTCGGGAACCGTTACAAAAACCTTTAAGATCACCGGAAAAGCTCATAAACACAGCTACAAAAAACAGGTAAAGAAAGCAACTACATCCAGGAACGGATATGTGCAGTATCTTTGCTCCTGCGGTGTGGTGACCGGAAAGAAAACCATCTATTATCCGAAGACAATAAAGCTTTCTGCCACAAGCTATACATATGACGGAAAAGTAAAAACACCGAAGGTAAAAGTAACCGGTGCAAATAAAAAAACTATCAGTTCCGGCAATTACAAGGTGACATATTCCCGTGGAAGAAAAAATGTTGGTACTTATAAGGTAACGGTGAAGTTTAAGGGGAATTACAGCGGAACCGTAACAAAGACCTTTAAGATCAAGGCGAAACCTAAAAACTGGGTTTATGTGGATACGCTTCCAAAGAATATCACTTCCGATAAATATACGATCCAGTATAAACACACCTATCAGAAAACAACCTCCAGCTATGTCAACGATGGTGGTGTTTATGAGTCTGTAAGACCACTGGAGACATCTGCTTCCAGACAGCTGGTGGGCTATTATTACTATCATTTCTGTGGACCGAATACCGGACAGAATGTAAACTTTGCGCAGACGGGCTCTTATGTACATTTTGACAGTGTGGTAGCCAGTCAGGTAACCGTAGCTGCTTCCGGCGCAGATGGAGATGACCCGAGCATTACCTATTATCTGCTGAACTGGAACGGGAACGGCAACCGGGTGTGGTGCTCCAGCGGAACTACCTGTAACGGCGCCTACGGAAGCCACGGAGCCAGAGGCCAGGCCTGGTACCGTATGAACCAGTACCAGAACAAAAAAATCCAGACTCAGACCACAACCTCCGAAAGTGATTGGACAACCGGTAAAGACAGCACAGCAGTAAAAACCGTTTACCGTTATAAAGCAAAATAGGTCATAGATCAGTCATAAATCAGAAACTCCCTCATGTATCAGAAAAAACTGATATGTGAGGGAGTTTTTTTGCAGAAGGATATTTGTAGTCTGCGCCGTATCTGGTTGATTGCCATAAAATATTGTGTCGAAATACAGAGAAACAACAGGAAGGAAAAATCTTGGATGCAAGATAAAAATATGATATTCTATAAGTATCTTATAAGACTTATTCTAGCCGTATGGCATTCACAGATGTTTCAGATCTGAAACGGAATTTCCATTTTTTATCAGACAAGGAGAAGATTAATTGAATACGAAATTAAAGGCTTATTTTCCAATGATAAGAACCCGCGAGGAGATTTTGCGGGACATTCAGCAGAACATAAATCTGACAGAGAGATTTTATAGCTGGAAAGAAGAACAGAGAGAGGAATTTCTGGATTTCTGTACGGGAGTGAAGGGGGTGAAAATGCTGTATGATGCATTTTTTAAAGAAATTATGAATCCGGAAACAGTACCGGAAAGATTAGAGGATTTTCTTGAAGTATTGCTTCAGAGAAAGGTGAAAATTATCGAAGTTTTACCAGGAGATTCTACAAGACTGGCAGATGAGCAGTCTCTTTTGATCATGGATATTCTGGTACGATTTGATGATGGTTCATATTGTAACGTGGAAGTGCAAAAAATAGGTTACGCTTTTCCTGGGGAAAGATGCGCATGTTATTCTTCTGATCTATTATTAAGGCAATATAAAAATGCCCGAAGTACCAGAAAAGAGAAGTTTTCCTATAAGGATATAAAAAGTGTATATACAATTGTACTGATTGATAAAAGTACAGGAGATTTTCATAAATATAAAGATAGATACTGCCATATTTTTCAACAGAGATCAGATACAGGATTGGAACTTAATCTGCTTCAGAAATATGTATTTCTTCCGCTTGACATCTTTCGTGAGAATATGCACAATAAAGGTATCACAGATAAACTGGATGCATGGCTGGCATTTTTGAGTATGGATTCTCCGGAAGTAATCGTGAAATTAATAAAAAAATATCCGGAGTTTACGGTCATGTACGAGCACATATATAATATATGCCGGAATGTGGAAGGGATGATGGAAATGTATTCAGAGGAATTAAAGATTCTTGACAGAAACACAGTGAAGTATATGGTTGATCAGATGCAGGAGCAGATTGATAATCAAAAGGAGAAAATTGCAGCTCAGGAAAAAGAAATTCAGATGTTAAAAAGAAAGCTTGAAGAACAGAAATAAAATATAAGATCAGAAACTCCCTCATATATCAGAAAAAACTGATATGTGAGGGAGTTTTTTTGCTTAAAAAACGGCTTATTTATTTAGATTATAGTTGGTAAATTTCACAGAGCACAATACTCTGTTTCTATAAAAATACCATAAATTTTTCGGAAATTCAAGGTGCAAGTTCCTGAAAACCGGCTTTTTTATCGTGGTTTTTCGCCATATTTTACGGATAATATAGGGCGCAAATATTGTGGTGTCCGAAAAAGGACACTATTCGCCGTCAGTGTCGTCGTCAGAGGATAAAAGACCGGCGAATAAAAACTCTTATTTGTGAACAGACTATAAGATTCGGCATAACAGGAGGAAAGATCAATGAGCAGAAAAGGAGAAAACATTTACAAAAGAAAAGATGGACGATGGGAAGCCAGATATATCAAGGAGCATCGGATAAACGGAAGGATACACTATGGCTACTGTTACGGAAAAACATATCATGAAGCCAGAGATAAGGTCAATCAGGCACGTTATGCGCTGATGAATGATCAGCTTCTGCCCGTGAGAGGAAAACGGAATCGCTTTGCAGATTACTGTAATGAATGGCTGTATCTGAAACGAAGCAGCGTGAAACCATCCACTTTTGTAAAATATACAACGATCCTGGAAAAATATATCAAGCCTGATCTCGGGCAGTATTTTTCCGAGGCTGTTTCAGAAATACTTGTAGAACAATTCAGCTACAGGCTTATCCATGAAAGAGGATTGTCACCAAAAACAGTGCGGGATATCCTTTCCGTGCTGCATTCCATTCTGAATTATACAACAAAGCAGAATCCACTGGCAAAACCGGTGGATATCGTATACCCCAGGCAGGATCGAAAAGAAATGCGTGTGCTGACCTGTGAAGAACAGAAAAGGTTTACGGAATATCTTTTACAGGACATGGATCCGTGTAAATTTGGGGTTTTGCTGGCATTGTTGACAGGATTGCGGATCGGAGAAGTATGTGCTCTGAAATGGGAAGATATTTCTCTGGAAAATAAAGTCATCTTTGTACGTCATACCATGCAGCGCCTGAAAAATCTCAATCCTGCAAGTGAAGAAAGGACCCGGATCATAACCGGGGTTCCTAAAAGTGGAAGGTCGGTAAGGATAATCCCCATGAACCAGGATATTGAAAAGCTCTGTAACAAATGGAGAGCAGATGATCTGGAAGCATATGTTCTGACCGGAAAAGCAGGGTATTTCCTGGAGCCCAGAACCCTGCAGTATCGCATGAGGCAATATACGAAAGATTGTAATCTGAAAAATGTTCATTTCCATACTTTGCGGCATAGTTTTGCGACACGGTGTGTGGAGGCCGGATTTGAGATCCGCAGTCTTTCGGAGATCCTGGGGCACTCCAGCACACGGATCACACTGGAATGTTATGTACATTCATCCATGAATCTGAAACGTAAAAATATGGAAAAACTGAAGATCGCAGATACCGTGGAAAAAGAATTTCCGGGAGCCTGAGTTTTTTTATAAACCGTCAAAAACCGCCGTCAGAGAAGAAAGAACCGTTAAATTTACACGGATCGCAGGGAATCTTTCACAGAGTATTGTGCTCTGCGAAAGAGCAGAAATACCGGCATGGACATGTAATGAGCAGTGCCTGTTTTTGACTGCCATAGCATACAAGAAGGAGGTTTGAAGTATGATACATAATCATTCATCTGGAAAACACCGTCTGTGGAGGAAGGTCCTCTCAGTCTGTATTGCGTTTGCAATGATCTGCAGTGTTTCCATCTCAGCGTTTGCGGTAGAGGCCAGCAGTGAAACAGCCAATGAAAATATTGAAACAGTACAGTCCGGATCCGCAGAGGAAGCAGAAGAGCTGACAGCCACAGAAGCGGAAAATGATCAGTCGGTGGATGAATTACAACCGGAAGAACCTGCGGTGACAACCGGAGATGAAAATACAGAGGAACCGACAGATGTTATAGAAGCTCCATCTGATGATCCGGAGCAGCCGGAAGAGCCATCCGTAGAGCCTGGCGAAGATAACGAACAGCCCGCAGATCCAACCGTGACAGAACAGCCGGAGGAGCCGACAGTCACCGAACAGCCCGAAGAACCAGCTGCAACACCGGCGGAAGATGCAGATGCATCAGCAGACGAGGTCCAGGATGTGGAGATGGAAGTGCAGTCGGCTAAATGGCTATGGCCAACAACGGCACCAAAATCAACAACAGTACCAACGGAAACGAAAGCAGCAATTTATTATTTGTCTTCACCGGATGGCGTGCCGGGAAGTAATGATACAGATTATTGGAGTCCGGAATCCGATCAGAGTAAGCTATTGGGAGAAATCGATGTAACTAATGCAACCTGGAAAAATAATAAAAATGTTGTAAGTAATGTGAGTAATTATATTACTAAATGGCCAGATGGGACAACGAGTTCATCATGGACAGTTAGAAGAACAGATAATGAAATAAAGGTAGATAATAAAACATATTTTAATTACATTTTGGATTCTATTTGGGAGGCGTATAAAAAGAATGTAAGAGAGAAATTACAAGTAACTGATTTAACGGAAGATGATGTAACAGAAATTACTTTAGTACCATTTAAAATCTCTCGGGATAACAGTACTACAGAAAATCAATATTATCACATTGACTGTACAATCAACATTAAGTGCTCAAAAGTTTTTGCGGCTAAATTTTGGGTGAAGGAACCGGAAAGCAATGATTATAAATTAGTTGATGCAGCAAATTATAAAAAGGATAGTTCAGTTAATAAGACAAGTATAGTTCAAATTGGTTCCACTCGAGAAATTGATGGAATAACGTATATTCTGGATGGCTGGTATCCGGAAAAAGATCCCAACGGGAATGATAACAACTCAAAAATTTCAAATGAAAAGTGGCCATATTCTCCAAATGAAACAGAATTAGCAGATGGTACCGTAAATTTTTATGCTCACTACGCACCGCTTTATACGTCAGTAGATATCAAAAAAAATGTAACTGGAAATATGGGAGATAAGAGTAAAAAGTTCAACTTTATAATTTCTGTAGTAAATGGAAATACTAATCTTCCATTTAAAATCGGTGAGACACAGTATACAGGTTCAACGACAATTACACTGTCAGATAAGCAGACAACAAGACTGACACAGGTTCCAGTTGGAGCAACCGTAACGATCACAGAAGATGATTATTATAGCAACGATAGATATACGCCTTCCTATACAATAGACGATAACCCTTCTGTTTCGAATAATAGAGAGGCGAAAATAACATCTATTTCAAGAAGGGATAATGATGTTTCTCACGAAGTTACCTTTACCAACAACAAAGACGCAATCCCGGACACTGGGCTGGATCTCAATACAACACCATACATTCTGGCGTTAGGTATCGTAGCTGCCGGAGCAGGTGTGCTGTTATTCAGGCGCAGGAAGCGTTGGAATTGAAGGCGGTTATGATGAAGAAGAAACAGTCAGGGAAGAAAGGAAGCCGCAATGCTGGAGCAGAGCGGTTTCCACAAACAGAGGCGTTAAATCATGAGCACGAAAAGCTGAAGGAGTGGTTCCGGACGGTCAGGTTTCGGAAAGTGCTGTTTGGCGGAGTGGATGAAATTCATCTCTGGAAAAAGCTGGAAGAGCTGAATCAGATTTATGAAACATCCTTAAGTGCAGAACGTGCACGGTACGATGCACTGATCGCTGACCATCAGAAAAGCTGTGATGCCATGATTCGCAAATATAAGGAACTTGCTGAAAGAGGGACTACCGGACAGGATACAAATGTCTGATCTGTTCACAGGATATAGTTCCAGAGAAGAGGTGCGGAGGTGATGCGTGCTGAAAAAGATCAAACCTGTTCTCAGACAATCCGGAAAAGAAGATATTCTACAGAAATAAAGGAAGGCTACATCCGCCTTTTGTGGCGGGTCGTGTTGATCGTGGCCGTTGGCTGGCTGCTGTTTACACAGGTCTTTCTTATAGGCCAGGCACCGGATAATGAAATGTTCCCGGCAGTGGAAGCCGGAGATCTTCTTATCGGTTATCGGCTGGAACAGAATCTTGAAAAAGAAGATGTTGTCGTGTATGAAGCCGGCGGCAAAACTCATGTAGGGCGTATCCTGGGATGCGAAACCGACGTGATCACAATGGATGACACAGGAACGCTTCTTGTAAACGGAACAGCCCAGACAGGAGAAATTGCATTTCCTACATATGCAAAGGAAGGGATCACATATCCCTACACAGTTCCGGAAGGCAGTGTATTTATTCTGGGAGACTACCGAACCCATGCAAAAGACAGCCGTGAATTCGGCCCCATCTCCATAGAGAATGTGAAAGCAAAAGTAATCACTATACTTCGAAGAAGAGAACTGTAAAAAAGTAATTGTTCTCCCATTTCTGAGAGAACATAACAACAAATGTATAAGCTGCTTTTTATGAGCTTATAAATAAATTTATATTTCTAGGAGGATTTTCTTATGAAAAAGACAAAGAAACTGTTAGCATGTTTGATCGCAGCAGCCACCATGTTTACCATGGGAAGTACGGCATTTGCGGCAGAAACTGCAGAAGCTGAAACGAAAACACCTGTAGATTCTGTTACATTAACAAAAAGTTATAAGCTGGAAGTAGCTGATATGAAATCCCCGGCAGAAACTTTTAACTACACTGTAACAGCAGCTAATGTTACAGATGCAGCCAGCAATACTACAAAAGATAATATGCCGATGCCTAAAGTTGTTGCCTATACGACAGAATATACGGAGGGTGAAGCAACAGTAGAGGGTAAGGAGAAAACTTTTACCATTGAACTTCCAAATTATAATAGTGTAGGAATTTATTATTATACAGTTGCAGAAACTAAGGGTAATACTCTGGGTGTAACATACGATGAAAAAACGGTTACACTGAAAGTCACTGTTGTTAATAATAAGTCAGGAGATGGTTTCGACAGATATGTTACTGTTTATAAAAATATATCCAGTAACGAAAGTAGAAAACTTACAGAAGGTCAGAATGCATTTGAAAATACGTATTCAGCAAATTCTTTACCTGTAAAAAAAGTTGTAACTGGTAATCTTGGTGATAAAAATAAATTTTTCACTGTAAGAGTAACTTTAAAAAATAATACAGGAAAGACAATGTCCAGTGATATTTCTTATAAAGTTGGAGAGACAACAAATACTATCAAAGCAAGTGATTGGAAAAATAATATAGCAACAGCAGAAATCGACCTGAAACATGACCAGACAATTACTTTCACAAATTTACCATTTGGTGTGACATATGAAGTAACTGAGGCAGATTATACTAATGATAAAGGTGGTTATGAGGCCCCAGAGTATACGTTTACAAATATTAATAAAACAGTTGATAAAACTGCTCAGAATGTGACAATTACTAACAAAAAAGGTGGTAAAATCGACACCGGCATCAACCTCACAACCCTCCCATACATCCTCGTATTCGCAGGTGTGATCGTAATCGCAGGTGCAGCATTCATCACCAGAAGACGTAAATACGAAGACTAATGATCATCCAGGCAGCAGAGAGGAGGCAGTATGAACGCATCTAAGTTTTTTCTGAAAGCAGGCAACTCTCTGGTCACTGCCATTGTAGCATTGTTTCTGATCCTGGCGGCGGCGTATTCCGGGTATGCACTCTGGGATAACGCACAGGTCTATGGCGCTGTGGACGACATCCAGTTCCAGCTCTTAAAACTGAAACCCGACCCGGAACAGAAAGACGGAGGCGCTTCTTTTGAAGAGCTCCGAAAGATCAATCCGGATGTCTGTGGATGGATCACACTGGACCACACAAAGATCGACTATCCGATCCTTCAGGGAGAAGATAACCTGACTTACATCAACACCGATGTATACGGTGATTTTGCTTTGTCAGGAAGCATCTTTCTGGATTCCGGCTGTGACAGAAATTTTCGGGGGAAATATTCTCTTCTGTATGGTCATCACATGGCAGAGCATAAGATGTTCGGAGATCTGGATCTTTACAGAAAAAAGAAATTTTTTGACAAAAACACCACAGGTACGCTGATCCTTCCTGACCGTTCCTACAAGCTGGAAATATTTGCATGTATGCAGGTTTCCGCATCTGAGGATTCTATTTTTGCATCGGGAAAATGGCAGGCGGACACCAGCGGGCTTGTGGATTTTGTCAGAAAAAACGCGGAACATGTCCATCAGCAGACGATGGATAACATTGGAAAGTCCGAAGATTTTTCCCAGATACTGGCAATGTCAACCTGCTCTTCGGAATTTACAGATGCAAGAACAGTTCTTCTGGCGGTAATGAAACCTTATTCGCCGGAGACGTAAGGAGGGGATGAAGACGAATATACGAAAATTTCCGGCAGTGCTCCTGCTTGCGGTTCTGTGCCTGACAGTTTTTCCGATTTCAGCTATGGCAGCTGGAGTTGCGGAAGTAAAGATTCCTGTCAGCGTGGAATTGTCAGGTGAGAAGCCATCTCCGGACGAAACTTATACGATCATTCTTCAGGGTGAGGACGAAGCCCCTATGCCGGAAGAAAATACGATCACGATCACAGGTGCGGGGAAAGCAGAATTTCCTGCAGTGGAATATGCTGTTCCTGGCGTATACACTTACAGCGTTTCCCAGCAGCCTGGAAAGCTGGAAAACGGACATTATGACAATACCGTTTATTATGTGAAAGTAACAGTAACGAACGGAGAGTCCGGTGATCTGGAAGCAGTTGTGGCTGCACATACCGATGCACAGATGAACAGCGAGAAACAGGATATCGGCTTTGTGAATTCCTACGATCCTGTGGATACGCCGACACCTGTACCGGAAAATACACCGACACCACTTCCGGAAAAAACTCCGACTGCAGTGCCGACCAGAACTCCGGCAGCGACCATAACGAACACGCCGGTAAAACCTGACAGCAATCTGCCTGCTTCCGGAACTTCTTCCTATACGGGAACTTCTTCCTATACAGGAAATACAGGTTCCAGTCATGTAAAAGCTATGCCAAAAACAGGAGATAACACAAACATTGCAAAATGGATCGCAGTGATCTGCGTTTCCGGATGCGTGGTATTACTGGCAGCAGTATTTGTCAGAAGAAAAAAGAAAACGGATAAATAACAGGATCCGGACAGCGGTGCGGCAGGAAAAATTTCTACCGCATCGCTTTTTTTGACGAAATGTGAGGGACAGAGGATGGCAAACGGACTTAAACTGGAAGGTCAGAGATTTGGTCATCTGACGGTACTGAAAAAACTGGATGAGCGGGAAAACAGGTATGTTGTATGGCTGTGCAGATGTGATTGTGGAAATGAGATAAAAGTAAATACCAGACATCTGATGCGTGGGACTGTAAAGGACTGTGGATGTATTCCAGAAAACAGTTCCAGGAGAGGACCGGTGGCAGAAGACCTTACAGGCCGGCGTTTCGGGAAACTTGTGGCGGTAAAAAAACTGGAAAGTAAAAATGGCAGGACCAGGTGGGAATGCCGCTGTGACTGCGGGAATATGCATATTTCCACTGCGCACAGCCTGAAAGCCGGAAAATGTACCAGCTGTGGTTGTGGCCATTATGTCAGAGGACGCGGGATCACCGACATCAGCGGGCAGCGTTTCGGGCGGCTGACTGCTCTCTATCATACAGATAAAAGGAGTAAAAAGGGCTCTGTGTTCTGGCACTGTCGGTGTGACTGCGGAAATGAGGTGGATGTGACAGAGGACGGTCTCCTTCATGGTAATTACAGAAGCTGTGGCTGTCTGAGGCAGGAAATATGGAAGGAGCTTCCCGGGCAGCTGCATATGGTAGATGGAACCTGTGTGGAGATGCTGGAAAAAAGAAAACACCGCAGTGATAATACCAGCGGATTCCGAGGCGTCTATCAGCTGCGGAATGGAAAATACCGTGCTACCATCGGATTCAAGGGAAAACGATTTTATATCGGGACTTTTGTGGATTATCAGGATGCGGTCCAGGCCCGCCGGGAAGCGGAAAATACCATCCATGAGGGCTTTGTCCGCGCCTGGTACAGCTGGAACCGGCAGGCAGAAAAAGATCCCGGCTGGGCCAGAAATAATCCCCTGGTATACGAGATCCAACGGATCAACGGAGAGTTTCAGGTGACAACGAATATGAAAGAAAAAGAACTGCTGAAGTAAACTGAATATTCTTGCATAAGCTGTCGCATTAATGTGCTACAGCTTATTTTTTTGAAAAATACCGATAAAAATGTGGACAAAACCAAAAATAATGGTTAATATATACACATGCCTAAAAAACAAAAATATGAAAATTATGCGAAATATATAATATAAACCCGGCGTTGATAAAAAATATATAGATATATTTACAAATCAACATTACGGATATCAATACCTGAGGAAGTGGGAAAACAACGGGAGGAAGAGAATATGCTGAAATTTTTTAAAGGAAAAGATAAAGGGAATTTAATCTATGCACCCTGTAAGGGTAGAGTGGTTCCCCTTGCGGAGGTTCCGGATCCGGTCTTTGCGGATAAGGTACTGGGTGACGGTTTCGCCGTGATCCCGGCAGACGGCAGGATATATGCTCCGGCAGACGGTGAGGTGGCAATGGTATTTGATACGCTTCATGCTGTTACGCTGACAAGCACTCAGGGCGCGGAAATACTGATACATATCGGACTGGATACAGTCACACTTAAGGGCGAACCCTTTAAAGCGCACGTTGCAGCAGGTGACAAGGTCAAAAAAGGTGACCTTCTGATAGAGGCTGATCTGGACAAAATTGAGAAAGCCGGTTTAAACACGATTATCCCGGTTCTGATCTGCAACACAGATGATTACGGAAAGATAAGCCTCCAGAAGGAGGGGGATGTTTCGGCGGATGAAGCCGTCCTCAAGCTTTCATGATCATCTTCATGCAGCTGACAGGCTTATAGCAGCCCGGAGATAGTAGCAATTTTCGGGGTGTTATAACCGGAGTGATCCGGTCAAATATATTTATTTTAAGGGAGGGGAAATATATGAAATTTCTTCAAAAACTGGGAAAAGCGTTAATGCTTCCGGTGGCAGTACTGCCAATCTGTGGTATCCTCATGGGTATCGGATACTGGTTATGTCCGGCAACCATGCAGGGTGGAGACATTCATGGCGCAGCCAATCTGATCGGTCTGTTTCTGGTTAAGGCAGGCGGAGCTCTGATCGACAACATGGCAATCCTTTTTGCTATCGGTGTTGGTGTCGGTATGTCAGAAAAGAATGACGGAACCGGCGGAATCGCTGCACTTGCATCCTGGCTGATGCTCACAACACTTCTTTCTACAGGATTTGTTACAACTATCATGCCATCAATCGCTGACAGTGCAACAAAAACTCTTGCATTTGACAAAATTGCGAATCCTTTTATCGGAATCCTTGCCGGTATTATCGGATCTACATGCTATAACAAATTCAAGAGCACCAAGCTTCCTGACTGGCTGTCATTCTTCAGCGGCAAGCGCTGCGTAGCGATTATCGCAGGAGTGGTTTCCATTATTGTATCTGTTGTATTACTGTTTGTATGGCCATTACTTTTCAGTGCACTTGTAGCATTAGGAAAAGCAGTTGCAGGTATGGATGTTGTTGGTGCAGGTATCTATGCATTCCTGAACCGTCTGCTGATCCCTACCGGATTACATCACGCACTGAACAATGTATTCTGGTTTGACACCATCGGACTTGGTGATCTTCAGCACTTCTGGGCAGGTGAAACCTCTGCAGATGTATCCTGGAGCCTTGGAATGTACATGTCCGGATTCTTCCCATGTATGATGTTTGGTATTCCTGGTGCAGCACTTGCAATGGTAAGATGTGCGAAACCTGCAAAGAAAAAAATCGCCATCGGTCTTGTTGCATCTGCAGCGATCTGTGCATTTATCTGTGGTGTAACTGAGCCGTTCGAGTTTGGATTTATGTTCCTTGCTCCTGGCCTCTATGTAATTTATGCATTACTTTACGGTATCTTTACCATGATCACAGTTGCTCTTGGCTTCCGTGCAGGCTTCAGCTTCTCCGCCGGTGCGATGGATTTACTTTTCTCATCCTCACTTCCGGCAGCACAGAAAACATGGCTCATCCTTCCTCTTGGAATTGCAGCATTCATTGTATTCTATGTTGTATTCCTTTTTGCCATCAAGAAATTTGATCTGAAGACTCCGGGAAGAGAAGACGATGATGATCTTGAGGCAGAGAAGAATATTGAGCTTGCAAATGATGACTATACTGCTATTGCCGCAAAGATCCTTGAAGGCTGTGGCGGAAAAGAGAACATCACAAGCATCGATAACTGCATCACAAGACTGAGACTTGAGGTTAAGGATATTACAGCTGTAAATGATAAGGTGATCAAATCTGCAGGTGTTGCAGGCGTGATCAAACCTGGAAAAACTTCTGTACAGGTTATTATCGGAACCAAGGTTCAGTTTGTTGCAGATGCATTTTCTGCGCTTTGTAAATAATGGCTTTTTTGGAGTTAGGTATTTGTTAAAATAATTATGGGGGCAGCAGAACTGTGAAAACGGTTCTGCTGCTGTTTTTTGTATACCTTATATTGACCAATACTTTCAAAAAGCGTAGAATGTTACTTCGATAAAAAGCAACCGGTCAGTGCGTTTACAATTGCAATATTTCTACAGGGGGAATGAAGTTAATGAAATCCTGCATATTTCACAAAAAATATCTTTTAGCCGGCATATATATTATTTTTGTTCTGTTTACCTGCTGTAATTCCCGATTTTATCATACACCGCTGGCAAAAATATGTTCCGTAACAGAAAAACAGACTCTGAGCAGAGAAGGAACCAGGGGCTCAAAAGAATATTACTATACTCAGAATATTACGGCACGGATATTAAACGGTTCGCATAAAGGGGAAAAAATAACGGTCTCTAATGAATATACATCTTCTCAGGTTCAGACCAAGAAATATCATAAAGGAGACACCGTTCTTTTAAGCGGTTCAAAGGAAAGCCCCGGAAAAACGATACGTTCTGTAAAAAGGGATGGGTATCTGGCATTACTGGCAGGAGGATTATTTTTTCTTCTGATCTGCATTACAGGAAAGCAGGGATTTTACACGATCATATCACTGATACTGAATACAGTCATATTTGCGTATGGATTTCAGGCTTTTACAGAAGGGAAAAATATTTTAAATATCTGTAATGTCATCGCAGTTCTTTTTTCACTGACTACATTGATCTGCTTAAATGGAATTCATAGAAAAACATTTTCCTCAGTTCTTTCAACACTGTGTGTTCTGTTTCTGATCATGGCATTGTTTGAATTTTCTATTTATATGTACGGAGATCTGGATTATTCCAATCTGGAATACCTTGGAAGTACAGGCAATTCAGCAGATATATTCTGGGCAGATATTATGCTGACAGGACTTGGTGCAATTATGGATGTGACGGTGACGATCAGCGCAGCAATAGGAGAGATCGTGCGGAAAAATCCATCGGTTTCTCTGAGAAGACTGATACATTCCGGTCGTGAAATCGGATATGATATTATGGGAACCATGATAAATGTACTGCTGTTTGTTCTGGCAAGCGGCATGATTCCCATGTTCATACTTAAGATGAATAATGATATAAGTTTTATAACGATCGTGAGATACCACATTCCATATGATATCTGTCGTTTTCTGATAGAAAGTATTGGAATTGTACTGGCAATACCAGTATCTGTTTTTATTGCTTCAGCGATTATGAAAATACCATCACGGAAAAGGGGTGTCAGAGAATGATCATTTTTCTTGCATTGATTTTAATTTTTCTGGTGATCTTGATTGGCGGAGAGCGTGGAGCCATGTCAATTATGACACTGGCGGGGAATATTGTAATTTTGTTTTTTTCAATTATGCTGATGTCTGCCGGTTTTCCTGTACTGCTCCTGATATTGGTGGCAGGTGCAGGTGTCTGTTATATTTCTCTGTTTTATCAGAACGGAAATAATCCAAAGACGCGGGCGGCTTTTCTGGCTACACTGCTGGTAATGTTACTTTTGTTTATTCCGATTTATATTATTACATGGAGATCAGGAAGTTACGGGTTAAATGAGCTGCAGATTTCGGAAGACGATTTTATGTATTATTACAGTACGGACCTTCATATTAACATGCTTCATGTAGGAATATTTGTAACTGTTTTCAGTACTCTTGGGGCTGTTATCGATACAGCATTATCTGTAACATCTTCTGTATATGAAGTCTGGACTCATAAAAACAGTCTGACAGCGAAAGAGCTTACAGCTTCCGGCTATCAGGTTGGGAAAGAAATTATCGGTACAACGGTAAATACGTTGCTGTTTGCTTATCTTGGAGGAACTATTTTATTATTTTCATACATTCAGACACAGCAATATAGCCTGGAGATCATTCTTAATTCCCAGTTCCTATTCCAGGATGTTGCAGTCATGCTATCTGGTGCGGTAGCCTGCCTTATTACCGTCCCGGTATCGATCAGATGTATTATTCGACAGATCTCATGAAGCATATCTCCACTGCACTGAATACGGAATCCATGGTCCCGATACAGATGTTCTTTCCTGTATTCAGCAGACGTGGGCTCTCTTTTATGAAAGCAGTTATTATATTTATGTATTTATGGGAGTGCTTTTACAGGCAGTTCCATTTCTGATCCTGGGAGTCCTTCTATCTTCGGCGCTTCAGACATATGTATCGGAAAAATGGATCGTAAAATTACGTGAAATGTGAAGAAAGTGTGAAATTAGCACTCGCCTCTTGACAGTGCTAATAATGCGTGTTATAGTACATACAGAACAAAGGAAGAGAGAAAAAAGAAATCTTCCGGAGAAAGTTCTTACAGAATTTGCAGATGTTTTCAGAAACAGTAAATTAAAAACGCCTGCGCAGCACGCAGCGAATATAGATCAGGAGGAATGAGTTATGTTAATGCCAAGTATTTTCGGAGAAGATTTATTTGATGATTTTATGGGATATCCGACAGGCCGTCAGGCAGCTGCCAATGCTTATCCTCAGGTGAAGGATATGATGAAGACAGATATCCGTGATGTAGATGGCAATTATGAACTGGAGATCGATCTTCCGGGATTTAAGAAAGAGGATGTGAAGATCCAGCTGAAGAATGGTTATCTGAACATTCAGGCAACCAGAGAAGAGAAGAAGGACGAGAAGGATGATAAAGGTAAATATGTTCGCAGAGAACGTTATACAGGAACCTGCAACAGAAGCTTTTATGTAGGCTCGAGCATTAAGCATGAAGATATCCATGCGAAATATGAGAACGGAATCCTTCATGTAACCTTCCCGAAGGAAGAGACCAAGAAAGAAGCAGAAGAGAAGAAATTTGTTTCTATTGATTGATCAGCATTTATTGTGAAGCCCCGGTACTGGATTGCAAGCTCCGGGTGATGGAATATAGCATAATAACAATATCCGGAACAACCCAAACGGATATTGCAAATATTAAAGCTCCAAATTGCACATTGCATTTGTTTATATAAATGAATATAACCCCCTTTTTTCCACCCCTCTGCCAATGTCCGGCAGAGGGGTTCTTTACGTTTCAGCCTGAAGTACAGAGGTGAATTCTGATTACTGTTTACTGGTAATATTCCGCGAAGCGTGTTGCTGAGAACGGAGTGAACAGTAACGAATTCTGATTAACTTTACACTCTTTCCTCACTCTGTTATACTTGGAACAGGTAAACAGCGGAAATTCGGCAATACTATAAAATTGGGGAAAGAGTTTTTACAGAGGTGAATATATGGGAGATAAGATCAAGGTTATCATGGACTGTGATCCCGGAATCGATGACGGGATCGCACTGGCATATGCGGCAGCACATCAGGATGAACTGGAGCTGCTTGCAGTGACGACATCTGCAGGAAGTACCAGGATAGAAAGAGTGACCCAAAATGCACTGGAGCTGGTGGATTTTTACGGACTGAAGGTTCCGGTGGCAGGAGGCCAGGACCGTCCTCTTGTGAAAGCGGCAATTTATGCGGAAGAATTCCACGGAGAGACAGGGCTTGGCCATTGCGTACTGCCGGAAGCAAAATCAGAGGCTGCTTCTGACAATGCAGTGCTTTTTATCCGTGACATTCTGAATGCCATTCCGGAGGGCGAGCAGGTAGTAATGATCGAAACTGCACCAATGACTAATCTTGCACTTCTGTTGAAGGTTTTTCCTGAAATAAAGAATAAGATCAGAAAAATCGTATTTACAGGCGGCGCAGCAAAAGGCGGAAACATCACACCGGCAGCGGAATTCAACATCTACGCAGATCCGGAGGCGGCAAAGATCGTATTCGATTCCGGAATCCCACTGATCATGTGTGGACTGGATGCTACCCTGAAATGTAATCTCACCAGAAACCAGATCATGAAGCTGTGCCAGTCCGGTGATCCGGCAGCCAGAGCCTGTGGAGATATGGCTGGCTACGTACTTGAAAATTTTTCCAAATATCGCTGCGTGGCAAGTATCCATGCTGCTGTACCGTTTATGTATCTCATCCATCCGGAGTTCTTTAAAACAGAAAAAGTATTCCTGGATGTGGAGTGTTCAGACGGTGCCGGACGGGGTGCCACATTATGCGATTTCCGCTGGTGGCTACACGAAGAAGACGAAATGAAAGATATGATTCTGACAGATGCAGATACAGAAAGCTTCCAGCAGGAGCTGTTTGAAGCGATTTATTCTGTGTCCGAATGCAAAAATATGAAATAGCCGGACAACGATCCGGAAACAGCTGCATTTATGAAGCAGCTGAGCAGTCAGATAAGAGGACAGAAAACCCATGAACTATATTGTATTTGACCTGGAATGGAACCAGAATCCGGATGGAAGAAGACATCCGGACAGTCGGCTCCCGTTTGAGATCATAGAGATCGGGGCAGTAAAATTAAATGAAAAAAGAGAGATCGTTGATACCTTTCAGTGCCTGATCAAGCCCAAAGTGTACCACTGGATCCACGACAGTATCCATGAAGTGATCCACGTGGATTATCATGAACTGGAAAAAGGCATCCCTTTTCCAAGGGCAATCCGCAGATTTCTGGAATGGTGCGGGGAGGAGTATCGCTTTTTTACCTGGGGAGACCAGGATGTGATGGAACTTCAGCGCAATATGAAATACTATAATCTTCTGAAGCTGATGCCAGGGCCGGTGCATTACTACGATGTGCAGAAACTTTTCAGCATAAAATTCGAGGATGGAATATCCAGGCGTTCCCTGGAATATGCTACAGACTACCTGCAGCTTCCCAAAAACCGGGATTTTCACCGGGCACTGGCAGACGCCAGCTATACTGCCAGGATACTCCTGGAGATCGATGAAGCCTGCATGATCCGCCATCCGTCCCTGGATGTATATCAGAATCCAAAATCCAGAGACAGCGAGATCTATATTTCCTATACAGACCATGACAAGTTTGTGTCCAGGGAATTTGTATCAAAGGAGCGTCTGATGAAGGACCGTACCATGGTAAGTACCATGTGTCCCATTTGCAGATGCCCTGCCAAGAGGAAGATCCGCTGGTTCAGTACCAACAATTCCAAGGTATATTACAGCCTTGCCCTTTGCCATGAGCATGGACCTGTTGCCGGAAAGATCCGGATCCGAAAAACCGATGAGGGAAAATATTTCGGGGTGAAGACCCTGAGAGCAGAAGATACAGAAGCGGCGGATGAGATCCGTGAAAAGCACGAATCTCTCCGCCGCAGGAAAATGTTACGCAGCCAGGAGAAGATCTGATACGATGTTTCGTTCGTATTGCATTCCCCATCCGACCATTTGTTTCTTATAATAATATTTGCTTTTCAGACGCAGTGGGCCGACAGCATTCTGAAGAACGGCCTGGCGTTTGTTAAGCTGTGATTTTTTGATACCTTTTGGAAGAGTCACATAAACCTTTGTCTGATAATAAAACGGATAGGTGTTTCCGTTATTCTTAAGGATATATTTGTCACAAGGGAGTACCTTAAACGGGACTGGCTCCATGGACACCTTCATATCCACCTTTTCAAAATTTTCAAAACCATAATTAAAAAGAGAAGCGGTATCGCTGTAAGCATTTGCCGCGGAAGTAGAATTCAGGATCACGGCTACCAGCGTTATATTTCCTCGTTTGCAGTAGGTGACAAGTGTGTTGCCGGATGCATCCGTGTAACCTGTTTTTCCGCCACGGACGCCTTCATAATAATATTCGCCGTTTTTCATCATCTTGTGATGATTGAGCAGCTGGCGGGCTTCCGCAAATTTATTGGTAGGCGGGATCTCGTAATAACGTTTGGTGCAGTATCGCCGGAAAAGAGGATTCAGCCAGGCGGATTTGGCGATCTTTGCCATGTCGGAGGCTGTGGTGTAATGATTCTCATCCGGAAGACCGTTGGGATTATTAAAGTGTGTGTTCTTGCAGCCAAAAAGCTTGGCGCGCCAGTTCATGAGTTCTGCGAATTTCTTTACAGAGCCGGAAACTTCTTCCGCAATGGCGACAGACATTTCATTAGCGGACTGGAGCATGACAGCCATCAGGGCCTGATCCCTGGTGAATTTTTCACCGGGAGCAGCATAAATACTGGAATCTCCGGCAGTTACACTGGTGGAAGCTTTTTCAGATACGGTAATGTTTGTCTTAGCGTTCAGATTTTCGCAGGCAAGCAGTGTAGTCAGGATCTTCGTGATGCTGGCAGGGTAGAGCTGTGTGTCCGCATTTTTGGAATAAAGAACGGCTTCTGTATTTACATCCATAAGGACTGCAGCCTGTGCTTCGATGCCGGGACCTTTGGGCCACCCGTCAATGGAATCGGTGTCGGCAGCCTGTGAATAATAGCTGGAGTGAGCAGGCGTGACTGCTGCTGCCTGACCATCAGGAACCGGTGTGGCAGTGACGATAGGATCACCATATTCATCGTATCCATAGGCAGCCGCCGCGCAGGGAGCTGCGCCTGTGAGCAGGATCCCTATGCCGAGAATGCCTGCAAAGATCCGGCGCAAGGATCGTTTTTTCATATTTTTCATAACAAGATACCTTTCAGTGATAAATCCGGGCGAGAAGGTTATTATTCATTTGAGGATCAGTAACCGAAAAAATCTTGCCCGTTTTGTGATGAGGTGCAGTATTTCATTAATTATAGCATTGTATTAATGAAACGCTGTATTTTGGCCCTCAAGATTCTGTAGTAGTATACCACTTTCCTCCCGGAAAAACCACTTGCAGTCTGTGAAAATTCCATTAAGAAGAAGTGAACATACATATAATAAGAAAAATCCATGAAAACACTTGACATATGGATTTTCCCCAACCTATAATAGACAGCGTATATAGAAAAAGCTGTGATGGAGACAGTAGGCCATATGGAAAGCTTGTAGCGAACCGGGGATGGTGGGAGCCCGGGACGAGTAAATATGGCGGAATATCACTCCTGAGCTTCAGTTCCGAAGTTGTCCGGCAGCAGCCGGAAGAATATCTGATATACAGATGATCATTAAGTAAGAACTGACGGATTTCCTCCGTTACAGGGAACATATATCGGCAGATACAAAGAATTGTCCGCCATGAACAGACATGGAACAATAGCCCGCGCCATAACACAGAGCATAAGAACACAGCAGAAGACGCAGGGATCCGGACACAGGCCCGTATAATGTAACAGGTGGTACAGCGAATCAGACTTCGTCCTTTTACAGGATGGGGTCTTTTTTTATAAGTGCCCGAAGCATTGGCACGAACAGGTATCTGTGAAGAAACAATCCGCTGTGGCCTTACAGATGAGGCAGCAGCCAGTAATCAGACACAGGAGGTAAATATTGTGTATCGTAAAGTTGACACGAATCTGAATTTTGTTGACCGTGAAAAAGAAGTCGAGAAATTCTGGAAAGACAACAAGATTTTCGAAAAGAGTATGGACAGCCGTAAAGAGGGCGAGACATACACATTCTATGACGGACCGCCTACCGCAAATGGTAAGCCACATATCGGACACGTTCTGACACGAGTTATCAAGGATATGATCCCGAGATACCGTACAATGAAGGGGTACATGGTTCCGAGAAAAGCAGGATGGGATACTCACGGACTTCCGGTTGAGCTTGAGGTTGAGAAGAAGCTTGGCCTTGACGGCAAGGAGCAGATCGAGGAGTACGGAATGGAGCCGTTCATTCAGCAGTGTAAGGAGAGCGTATGGAAATACAAGGGAATGTGGGAGGATTTCTCCTCTACCGTTGGTTTCTGGGCTGACATGGAGCATCCGTATGTAACATACGACAACAATTTCATCGAGTCCGAGTGGTGGGCGCTGAAAGAGATCTGGGAAAAAGGTCTCCTTTATAAAGGCTTTAAGATCGTTCCTTACTGCCCACGCTGTGGAACTCCGCTTTCCGCACAGGAGGTTTCTCAGGGCTACAAGACTGTTAAAGAGCGCTCTGCGATCGTGCGTTTCAAGGTTGTTGGTGAGGACGCATACTTCCTGGCATGGACAACAACACCATGGACACTTCCATCCAACGTTGCACTTTGTGTAAACCCGGATGAGATCTACTGCAAGGTAAAAGCAGCAGACGGCTATACCTACTACATGGCAGAGGCACTTCTGGACAAGGTTCTCGGCAAGCTTGCAAAGGATGATGAGCCTGCATATGAGATCCTTGAGAAATATAAAGGAACAGACCTTGAGCGCAGAGAATATGAGCCGCTTTTTGCATGTGCAGGAGAGGCAGCAGCAAAACAGCACAAAAAAGCTCATTTCGTAACCTGTGACAACTACGTTACCATGAGTGATGGTACCGGTATCGTTCATATCGCACCTGCATTTGGTGAGGATGACAGCCGTGTCGGACGTGAGTATGACCTTCCGTTCGTACAGTTCGTAGACGGACAGGGTAACATGACCAAAGAGACACCATACGCAGGTGTATTCGTAAAGAAAGCGGACCCGATGGTCCTCACAGACCTTGACAAAGAGGGCAAGCTTTTTGACGCACCGAAATTCGAGCATGATTATCCGCACTGCTGGAGATGTGACACACCGCTTATCTACTATGCACGTGAGTCCTGGTTCATCAAGATGACTGCAGTAAAGGATGATCTGATCCGTAACAACAATACTATCAACTGGATTCCAGAGAGCATCGGTAAGGGTCGTTTCGGTGACTGGCTTGAGAACGTTCAGGACTGGGGTATTTCCAGAAACCGTTACTGGGGAACACCACTGAACATCTGGCAGTGTGAGTGCGGACATATGGAATCCGTAGGAAGCCGCCAGGATCTCTATGAGAAGAGTGGTGACGAGCGTGCGAAGACCATCGAGCTTCACCGTCCATACATTGATGATATCACCATGAAGTGTCCGGACTGCGGCAAGACCATGCACCGTGTACCGGAGGTAATCGACTGCTGGTTCGATTCCGGAGCAATGCCTTTTGCACAGCATCATTATCCATTTGAGAATAAAGACCTGTTCGAGCAGCAGTTCCCGGCAGACTTCATCTCCGAGGCTGTTGACCAGACAAGAGGATGGTTCTACTCCCTTCTTGCTGAGTCCACACTGCTTTTCAATAAGGCTCCGTATAAGAATGTAATCGTTCTGGGACATGTACAGGATGAGAACGGACAGAAGATGAGTAAGTCCAAGGGAAATGCAGTAGATCCGTTTGATGCACTGAACAAATACGGCGCAGATGCGATCCGCTGGTATTTCTACATCAACAGTGCTCCATGGCTTCCGAACCGTTTCCATGGCAAGGCAGTTGTAGAGGGACAGAGAAAGTTCATGAGCACTCTGTGGAACACCTACGCATTCTTCGTACTGTATGCGAACATTGACAATTTTGATGCAACTAAATATACTTTAAATTACGATAAGCTTCCGGTTATGGATAAATGGCTGCTCAGCAAGCTGAATACCATGGTGAAGACTGTCGATGCGGATCTTGATTCCTACAAGATTCCGGAGGCTGCAAGAGCACTCCAGGAATTTGTTGACGATATGAGTAACTGGTATGTAAGAAGAAGCCGTGAGCGTTTCTGGGCAAAGGGCATGGAGCAGGATAAGATCAATGCTTACATGACACTTTACACAGCACTGGTAACAGTTGCCAAGGCTGCAGCTCCGATGATCCCGTTCATGACTGAGGATATCTACCAGAACCTTGTAAGAAGCATTGATGCAGACGCTCCGGAGAGTATCCATCTCTGCGATTACCCGGAGGTAAACGAGGCATGGATCGACAAGGATCTTGAGGCAAACATGGAAGAGCTTCTTGAGATCGTTGTTCTCGGACGTGCATGCAGAAATACCGCAAACATCAAGAACCGTCAGCCGATCGGAACCATGTATGTAAAGGCTGAGAAAGCTATGGATAAATTCTACACAGATATCATCGCAGATGAGCTTAACGTAAAAGAAGTGAAATTCGCAGATGATGTAGAGTCCTTCATTTCCTACAGCTTCAAGCCGCAGCTTCGTACAGTAGGACCGAAATACGGCAAGCTTCTGAACGGCATCCGTACCGCACTCTCCGAGATCGACGGAACCGCAGCAATGAAAGAGCTGAGAGATAATGGTGTTCTCGTTCTTGACATTGACGGAAACAGAGTCGAGCTTGCAGAGGAAGACTTATTGATCGAAACAGCCCAGAGCGAGGGCTATGTGACAGAGACAGACGGTGAGACATCCGTTGTCCTTGATACAAACCTTACACCCGAACTGATCCAGGAGGGCTTTGTCCGCGAGATCATCAGCAAGGTTCAGACTATGCGTAAAGAGGCTGGTTTCGAAGTCATGGACAAGATCATTGTCTATGCAAAAGATAACGATAAGATCATGGATATCATGAAAGCAAACCAGGATGAGATCAAACGTGAAGTACTGGCAGAAAACATTATTCTGGGAGAAGCAGAGGGTTATACCAAGGAGTGGAACATCAATAAAGAGGCTGTAACACTGGGAGTATCCAAAGTACAGGAGGAAAACTAATGATTGACAAGCAGTTTGAGAAAGAGGAATTCAAAAAAAGTGTAAAAGAAAACGTAAAATTCCTTTATCGAAAAACACTGGAAGAGGCTACACAGGAGCAGATCTTTCAGGCTGTAAGCTACACTGTGAAGGATGTGATCATTGACAACTGGCTCAAGAGCCAGAAGGCGTATGAAAAACAGGACCCGAAGATCGTATATTATATGTCCATGGAGTTCCTTATGGGCCGTGCCCTTGGAAACAACCTGATCAACCTTGGTGCATACGGCGAGGTTAAGGAGGCTCTTGAGGAGCTTGGACTTGACATTAACTGCATCGAAGACCAGGAGCCGGATCCGGCTCTTGGAAACGGTGGACTTGGAAGACTGGCAGCATGCTTCCTGGATTCTCTTGCAACTCTGAACTACTGTGCATACGGATGCGGAATCCGTTACCGTTATGGTATGTTCAAGCAGGAGATCCGTGACGGTTATCAGGTAGAGGCACCGGATAACTGGCTGAAGAACGGCTATCCTTTCGAGCTCCGTCGTCCGGAGTATGCAAAAGAGGTTCATTTCGGCGGATATGTACGCGTTGAGTGGGATCCGGTGAAGAACGAGAATAAATTCATCCATGAAGGATATCAGGCAGTTAAGGCTGTTCCTTACGATATGCCGATCACAGGTTATAACAACGATGTTGTAAACACACTTCGTATCTGGGATGCAGAGCCGATCGTAGACTTCAACCTTGACTCTTTTGACAAGGGTGATTATCACAACGCAGTAGAGCAGGAGAACCTTGCACGTACTATCGTAGAGGTGCTTTATCCGAATGATAACCATATGGCAGGTAAAGAGCTTCGTCTGAAACAGCAGTACTTCTTCGTATCTGCCAGCCTTCAGGCAGCGATTGCCAAATACAAAAAAACACACGACGACATTACCAAGCTTCATGAGAAGGTTGTATTCCAGATGAATGATACTCATCCGACAGTTGCAGTTGCAGAGTTGATGCGCATTCTTATCGATGAGGAAGGTCTTGGCTGGGATCAGGCATGGGATATCACAACAAAATGCTGTGCTTACACCAACCACACCATCATGTCCGAGGCACTTGAGAAATGGCCGATCGAGCTGTTCTCCAGACTGCTTCCGCGTGTATACCAGATCATCGAGGAGATCAACCGTCGTTTCATTCTTGAGATCCAGCAGAAATATCCTGGAAACTTCGAGAAGATCAAGAAGATGGCGATCATCTATGACGGACAGGTTAAGATGGCTCACCTTGCGATCGTTGCAGGCTACTCTGTAAACGGTGTTGCACGCCTTCATACCGAGATCCTCAAGAATCAGGAGCTGAAGGATTTCTATGAGATGATGCCTGAGAAGTTCAACAACAAAACAAACGGTATCACACAGAGACGTTTCCTTGCTCATGGAAACCCGCTTCTGGCTGACTGGGTAACAGACAAGATCGGACCGGACTGGATCACAGATCTTTCCCAGCTTTCCAAGCTTAAAGTTTACGCAGACGATGAGAAGGCTCTTCAGGAGTTCATGACCATCAAGTTCAAGAACAAAGAGCGTCTTGCAAAATATATCCTGGAGCACAATGGTGTTGAGGTTGACCCGCACTCTATCTTCGATATCCAGGTTAAGAGACTTCATGAGTACAAACGTCAGCTTCTTAACATCCTGCATGTGATCTATCTGTACAACCAGATCAAGGCACATCCGGAGATGGATTTCTATCCAAGAACATTTATCTTTGGTGCAAAAGCTTCCGCAGCTTACGCACGTGCAAAGAAGATCATCAAGCTGATCAACTGTGTGGCAGATGTTGTAAACAATGATGCTTCCATCAACGGCAAGCTGAAGGTTGTATTCATCGAGAACTACCGTGTATCCAACGCTGAGATCATTTTTGCGGCAGCAGATGTTTCCGAGCAGATCTCCACAGCAAGTAAAGAGGCTTCCGGTACAGGTAACATGAAATTCATGCTGAACGGTGCTCCGACACTTGGAACCATGGATGGTGCTAACGTTGAGATCGTACAGGAGGTTGGCGAGGAGAATGCATTTATCTTCGGTATGAGCTCCGACCAGATCATCAACTATGAGAACAACGGCGGTTACGATCCGGACTTCATCTACAACACAGATCCGGAGATCCGTCAGGTACTGATGCAGCTGATCAACGGAACCTTCTCCAGCGATACAGAGATGTTCCGTGACATCTACAATTCACTTCTCGACAAACGCAACATGCCGAGACCTGACCAGTACTTCATCCTTGGCGACTTCCGTTCCTATGCAGAGGCACAGAAGCGTGTTGAGGAAGCATATAAGGATGAGAAACGCTGGGCTAAGATGGCACTTCTCAATACAGCATGCAGCGGTAAGTTCACATCCGACAGAACCATTCAGGAGTATGTAGATGATATCTGGCACCTGGATAAGGTTATCGTAAAAGAGAACTAAAAAACATTTGATTTGACAACACCTGACTTCATTTGTATAATGAAGTCAGGTGAATAATTGAATGAAAGGAAGCTTTCAGGCGAACAGGTGAGATTCCTGTACAGGAAAATGCGTTGTCGTACAGTCGGCGGGCCGGAGCTTTTTTTAAAAAGATAGTGACTACAGAAGTCAGTTTGCGCATAAAGAACGTCTATCAGGTAACAGAAATCCCGTAAGGGACTTTTTCTGTTACCTTTTTTGTTGCCCTCGTGGCATCATGATCTTTCAATTAAAACAGCAAAAAAGAAAGCTGTCACCGAAAAATCAAAAGGAGGAAAGGTTATGAAACGCAAAAAAATTCTCAGTATTCTTCTTGCAAGTGCTATGATCGGCACTGCTCCGGCATCTGCCTGGGCCGCTGATTTCACAGACACAAATGTGGTTGACGCAGAAGAAGTAACAGAGGAAGCTACAGAGGAGGACGTTCCGGAACAGCAGGAGGATGACGCAGAAAGCATTGATCTGGAAGCAGATGACGCAGAAGATCTTTCACAGGATGAAGACGCAGCAGCTGTTTCCACACAGGAGAGCGAAGATCCGTTTTCCGCAGGAGAGGCTGTAGCAGCATTTGCAGATGGTGAGGAAAGCGGAGATCTGACACTGGCAGGAACCGGTACAGAGGCAGATCCGTACCTGGTTACATCCACAGCTGACATTCAGGCAGTTGCAGATTATGTAAACAACGGAAAAGGTACTTTTGCAAACCAGTATCTGAAATTTACAGAGGATATCACACTTCCGGAAGGATGGACTCCGATCGGAATAAAAACATCCAAATTCCAGGGAAATCTGGACGGAGACAACCATCTGCTGACAGTACCGAAAGGGGAGAAATGTCTTCTTGGTTATGTAGCAGATTCTACTCTGAAAAATCTGAATATCTATGGAGAGCAGATCGCGTCTGACGGTGTTGTCTGTAATTATGAGGTTGATCACAGTTCCAGAAACCCGATCAAGATCGACAATGTAACTTTAAAAGCAGGAACACAGACTTTGAAATCCGGATTTATCGGAGGATATGCATCCGGACAGAACCAGATCACCATCACCAACAGTACTGTAGAAAAAGGTGTTGTGATCGGATATGACAAAGCACAGTCCAATATCGGTTCCTTTGGTGGTGACTTCAACGGAACTATCGAGAACTGCGTAAGTTACGCAGATGTCTACGGAACAAAATACGTAGGCGGTATCAGCGGAAACAAAGGTCAGTCTATGGGAACCTATGCACTGAAAAACTGTAAGTTCTACGGAACCGTAACTGCAAGCGGAAATTACGCAGGTGGTATTTCCGGCGGCGGATACGGCGGAACACGGTGGGGTGAATCTTCTGCGCCGAACACACCAGGTGTAACGATTCAGGACTGCTATTCCAACGGAACGATCACAGGAAATGACTATGTAGGTGGTATCCTTGGTTCTGAGACCGGTATGGTACAGTGCTGGGACAACGGTATCCAGTATATTCAGAACAACTCCTTTGAGGGAACGGTAAGCGCAACAAACGGAACACGTGTCGGCGGTGTGATCGGTTACATCAAAGGTATTGATAAATACAACATCATCGAGAACAATGAGTATACCTGTAAAGATGTAAAAGGAATCGGAGCGATCGATTTCGTTGATACAAATTATGCAAATCCCACACCTGTGGAAGGCGTAACTTATTACAATTCAGAAAACGGAAGGCCAAGTATTTCCGGTGCAACGAAAGCACAGCATAACCGTACCGATGATCCTCTCGGTGCAGATGCAGATAAGCTTACCAAACTGGTAGTGCCGAAGATCAAAGTTTCCCTTACGATCTTAGGTGACCAGGTTCACGACAGTGATAAAGATCATCAGTATCATACCTACTATGCAGGAAATCTGGAGACCTGGCTGGAGCAGAGTGAGTATACCGTTGTAGAAGGCTCTACGGCAAAAGATGTCATTGACGCAGCATTACTTGCCAACAACATGACATGCGAGAATCCATCCGGAAACTACATTGCGTCCATCACAAAAGGTGATGTTACACTTGGCGAGTTTACAAACGGAAAATACAGCGGATGGATGTATACATTAAACGGCTCTTATCCGGATCTTGGAGTTTCCGAGCAGGAAGTAAAGAACAATGACCAGATCGTTCTTCATTACACAGACTACTATCCGGAAGAAGAGAATCATGTCTGGGAGACAGCATGGACATTTGACAAAAACGCCCACTGGCATGAATGTGCAAATTCCAAAAACGAAAATTCCTGGTGCAACATCTCCAGCAATGAGAGAAAGAACGGATATGCAGCACATACCTATGACAAAGGTAAAGTAACAAAAGCAGCTACCTGTACAACAGCAGGTGTGAAAACATATACCTGTACAGTCTGCGGCGCAACAAAGACAGTAAGTATCCCGAAGACAAGACATACTTACACCTGGAAAACAACAACAAAAGCAACCGTATTCAAACCGGCAGTACAGACAAAAGTCTGCTCCAAATGCGGTTATAAAACAAAGACAACCAGACCTTACGGCAAAAAACTGACTCCAACCCTGAAACTGAACGCAACAAAGATCACTCTGAAAGTAAATCAGTCCACATCCAGAGTGAAAGTAACAGGACTTGCCAACGGTGATGCTGTAAAGGCATGGGGAACTACCAACAAAAAGATCGTAACTGTAAGCAGCAAAGGTGTGATTAAAGCCGGAAAAACAGCTGGTACAGCAAAAGTTTCCGTAACCTTAAAGAGCAAAAAGAAAGCTTATATCACAGTAACTGTTCAGAAATCTACAGTAAAAACAACAAAGATCACAGGTGTAAAATCTGCCCTTACTCTGAAAAAAGGAGCAAAGACAACCCTGAAACCGGTACGTACACCGTTCACATCCGGTGAGAAGATTACTTACACTTCTTCCAATAAGAACGTGGCAACCGTAAGCAGCACAGGTGTGATCACAGCAAAAAAAGCAGGAACAGCAGTGATCACCGTAAAGAGCGGAAGCAAAAAAGTAACATGCAAGGTAACAGTTAAATAAAGCTGTTATCCCCTGAAAAATAAAAGCGGCATTTTTTCACAGAATGAAATGTGAAAAAATGCCGTTTTTGATCATTTGATCATAAATATTCAACTTTAAAATCAAATTCCTTACAATACTCATCTACTTTGGAACCTTTATAACACCGGATGGTACAGGCACGGTTGATGATCCATGGCCCGATAAAATCGGGATCGTGTCGGATCTCCAGATATTTCATACGGTTACATCCGTGGAATACCCATTTGCCAATTATTTTTACAGATTCCGGAATTCGCACATATTCTAACTGCGTACACTTAAAAAATGCGCTGTCACTAATCTTTACCAATCCATTCGGAAGATGCAGTTCCGTTAATCCATTTTGATAAAATGCTTCTTCTTCGATTTCTTTCAATGTGGCAGGAAATTGAATGCCATCCAGCTCTTTGCATTTATAAAAAGCTCTAGGTCCAACTTTTTCCAGCTTTTCAGGAAGTACAATGAGCTGAAGTCGATTGCATTCACGGAATACTTCTGGAGAAATCACGGTACTGAGATTTTCTGTTTCAT
>ENA-ORTW01001064-ORTW01001064.1-human-gut-metagenome-genome-assembly--contig:-NODE-1064-length-31056-cov-37.200348_pt1 | contig 31056 bp, 21 predicted proteins | sample MGYA00242072_ERZ509193 | MGnify/ENA primary metagenome ERZ509193 (study PRJEB26280, sample SAMEA2338813) | human gut metagenome | biome: human gut; feature: human-associated habitat; material: faeces... | reverse complement strand
ATACGCAGAAAGACACAAGAGAAGAAATTTGTGAGATAATTGCCAGACACTTTGGCTTGATTTGACAAATTCAAGTTTGTCGAACTGAATCAATATCCATAGCAGCCATGCGCTACGGTGTGTGGCTGCTTATGTTTGCAGAAGGAACAGACGCAAACCGGCAGTCGATGAAGTGCCATCAGCTGCCGGTTTTGCATGGGCAATACCGCACAACTCGGCGGCGCGTCGGGTGATGTCTTTTCCGCCATCAGCCAATCGCGAAATGGGTGCAGGGACAAATAAAACGGGACGAAGTCCCCTGCTGTTCTTTTGCTGCACAGACGTTGACGAAGGGACGGACTTCGTGCTATCATAAACGCTGTGTTCCGACTTTTTTCGACAAGAAGGCATCAATGACGATGAATCGTAAACTCTTTGCGAAGGGCTTCCGGCATGGAATCCCGATTGGGCTGGGCTACCTATCCGTTGCGTTCACGTTCGGCATGAAGGCAGTGGCGGATGGCTTGTCGCCGCTCGAAGCGCTGCTGATTTCCATGACGAACGTCACCAGTGCGGGACAGTTCGCCGGGCTACCGCTGATTCTCGCACAGGCGTCGTACCTCGAAGTCGCGCTGACGCAGCTGATTATCAACCTCCGCTACGCGCTGATGAGCCTGTCCATCTCCCAGAAGATGGATTCGGATATGAACACACCGCGCCGCCTGTTCTTCTCTTTCATGAATACGGACGAGATATTCGCTGTCGCATCCAGTCAGCCGGGGCAGGTCAGTCACTGGTATTTGTATGGGTTGATGACCGCGCCGTACCTCGGCTGGTCGGCCGGTACGATTCTGGGCGCGGTCGCGGGCACGCTGCTGCCGGTTTTCCTCCGCAATGCGCTCGGTATCGCGATTTTCGGCATGTTCCTCGCCATCATCCTGCCGCCCGCGCGCAAGGAGAAGCCTGTGCGCATTGTCGTGCTGATGGCCGTCGCGATGAGCCTGTGCTTCCGCTATGTGCCGATGCTCTCGCAGGTGTCCAGCGGGTTTGTCATCATCATCTGTGCTATTGCCGCCTCGGCGCTGGGTGCGTGGCTCTTCCCCGTGCGGGAGGAAGAAACGAAAGCGGGTGATGCGCAATGACGGCAAATTTTCCGATTTACCTGCTTGTGATGGCGGGTGTGACGTACCTGATTCGGATGCTGCCGCTGACGATTTTCCGCAAGGAAATCAAATCAACGTTCGTCAAGTCATTCCTGCACTATGTGCCGTTCGCGGTGCTGGGGGCAATGACGATTCCCGACGTATTGTATTCCACGGGGGATATGCGCACGGCGGCGGTTGGTTTGGTGGTAGCGGTGTTCCTCGCGTGGAAGGGGAAGAGCCTGCTGACGGTGGCGCTTGCGGCGTGTGCGGCGGTGCTGGCGGCGCAGGGGATTCTGCTGCTGTTCTGATGATCATTGCAACGAAAAAGGGGATTGTGTCCGAAATCATGGACGCAATCCCCTTGATTTTTATTCCAGACTGCCCAGCAGCGTCGGCAGAATCGCCACGACGGTCAGGGCAATCAGCAGCGCACGCCGGATGTGGTGCGGCTTCGTCATGACTGCCCGCCGCTCTGCGCGTTCGGGTCGAAGAGGCTCATCAGGTGGGCGCTGCTGCTTTCGAGGGTTGCCATGGCGCTCTTGATGGCGGACAGGTCATCCGCCGTCATTTTGTCGGGCTTGGCGCGCCCAATCAGATGGCGAAGTGCAGCCTCGTCGTCCTTGACGCGCTTCTTCTCGTCCTTGTCCAGCTGCTTGCTGCACTGGTTCAAGGCAGCGCCTACCTGCGCCAAAAGGTGCTGCGCCTGATTGATGGTGTCCATCAGGTCACGGCGGAAAGCGTCCTGCACGGCGTACTGCTCCGCATCGCGAATCGCCTGCTGAATTTCATCCTCGCTCATTTTGTTGTCGGCGGTGATGGTGATGGATTGGGCGCGTCCAGTGTCCTGGTCGCGCGCGGAGACAGTCAGGATGCCGTTGGTGTCAATATCGAACGTGACCTCAATTTTCGGCACGCCTGCCATTGCGCGGCGGATGCCCTTCAGACGGAACTTGCCGATGCTCTTGTTGTCCCGCGCCATCGGGCGCTCACCCTGCAGGACGTTGATTTCTACTGACGACTGGAACATGCCCGCCGTGGTGAACACTTGCTGATAGTGCACAGGCAGGGTGGAGTTGCGCTCGATGACGCGGGTCGCGACGCCGCCGACCGTCTCAATCGCCAGCGAAAGCGGGGTTACGTCCAGCAGCAGCAAGCCCGTGGAGTTCGTCAGCGTCGTGTGTTCATTCAGCGTGTCGCCCTGAATCGCCGCGCCCTGCGCTACGCATTCGTCGGGGTTGATGCTCTTGCTCGGCATGATGCCGGTCAGCTGGCGCACCTTCTCCTGCACAGCGGGAATGCGCGTCGAACCGCCGACCAGCAGCACCTTGCCCAGCTCGCTGGCGGCAATGCCTGCGTCGCTGAGGGCGCTGCGGACAGGACCTTCCGTCCGCGCAACCAAATCCGCCGTCAATTCATTGAACTTCGCGCGGGTCAGCGTCTGCTCCAAATGCACCGCCTGACCGCCGACTGTGCTGATAAACGGCAGGCTGATGGTGGTCATCTCGGTAACGGACAGCTCCTTTTTCGCCTGCTCTGCGGCTTCCTTCACGCGCACCATGGCCGCCAAATCACGGTGAAGGTCGGCATGATGTTCCCGCTGGAAAGCATCGCAGACGAAATTCACGATGCGCTCGTCGAAGTCATCGCCGCCGAGGTGGTTGTCGCCGCACGTCGCCAGCACCTCGATAACACCCTCGCCAATCTCGATGATGGATACGTCAAACGTGCCGCCGCCAAGGTCGTAGACCATGATTTTCTGCGGTGCGCCGTTGTTCAGCCCGTAGGCGAGGGCGGCGCTGGTCGGCTCGTTGATGATGCGGCGGACGTTCAAGCCCGCAATGCGCCCCGCGTCCTTCGTCGCTTGACGCTGAATATCCCCGAAATATGCCGGGACGGTAATCACCGCGTCGGTGACGGGTTCGCCGAGGTAACTTTCCGCGTCCTGCTTCAGCTTGCGGAGAATCATGGCGCTGATTTCCTGCGGCGTATAGCTTTTCCCGGCGATGGTCTTGCGCCAGTCCGTGCCCATATGGCGCTTGACGGATGCAATCGTGCGGTCGGCGTTGACTGCCGCCTGACGCTTCGCCGCGCTGCCGATGAGCCGTTCGCCGCTGTCGGTGAACGCCACGACGGACGGCGTTGTGCGTTCGCCTTTATCGTTCGGGATGATAATCGCGCTGCCGCCCTCAACCACGGCGACGCAGCTGTTGGTGGTACCCAAGTCGATACCGATGATTTTGCCCATAAAGTTACACTTTCTCAAGGAAACTGATTCCTTGACCTTTTGCGCGATTCAGTTGCGCGCATTGCATACAGTTTTTTGTGTTGCGCAGGAGATTTCACTCCGCAGAGGCGAAACCCCTGCAACAAAACAAATCAAGCAGCATAGGAAAATTCCGCCGAGTTAAGGGGCTTGCCACAGCTTCTTAATAGCACCGGCAGCAAAGCGGACAGAACATCTGCAGGAAGCACAAGCTCATGCACAGCTTCGACGGATCCATTGCCCAAGTGTTGTACCCGGACGCGTTCGTCTGATACGTCTGCCCTGCCTGCTGATACTGCCGCAAAAGCGCCTGATACGTCGCATTGTTCGGGCTGAGCTGCACCGCGCGCTTCATGTGTTCCAGCGCCTGAATCTGATTTCCCGCGCCGTGGTTCGCCACGCCGGACAGGTAGTACCAGCGCGCATTCCGCCCCGTGCTGGGGACGTTCTGCAAAATGGAACACGCCGACGCGTACCGTCCGGCGAGAATATCGCGGATGGCAGCGCGAACCGGCTCGGAATCACCCGCCTGCTCCTGCGGCGGGTTGACCTGCGTCTGATAGCCGCCGTAGCTGCCGTAACCGAATCCGCCGAAGAAGTCGCTGAACGGGTCATAGCCACCCTGCTGACCATACGGATTGCCTTGCTGCTGTCCGCCGTAGGAATTGCCGCCGTAAGAGCCGTACGGGTTGCCGCCGTAGCTGTTCCCGCCATACGGATTCCCGCCATACGGATTCTGCTGCTGCTGGCGGTTGGCGTACTTCTCCGGGTTCATCAGCATGTCGTAGGCTTCGTTGAGTTCGTTCATCTTTTTCGCCGCGTCGGGGTCGTTCGGATGCAAATCCGGATGGCACTCCTTGGCTTTGCGGCGATACGCGCGCTTGATTTCATCTTGGCTGGCGGTTTCGGATACACCCAGCACTTTCCGCGGGTCTGTGACCATGCTCGTCAGCCTCCTTTCACCGGGGAATCGTCCCCATTCTCTTTGGTTGTGTTGCCGCTGTGCTTCTTCTGCTTTTCGGCGCGGCGGTGGAGGAACTCGTTGTAGCTCTGCCAGACACCCTCATAGAGGATGTTGCGCAGAATATCCGCATCGGAGACGATAGGCAGCGACTCAAACGCCGCTGAAGCGTCGCCAAGCAGCAGCGTCAGCACGTCGCGCATATCCTCTGGCTGACGCCCCATCAGCAGCACGGGATTGTAGCTGTGCTTGCGCGTGTCGGCATCGTAATCACAGGCGGCATCCACCATGTAGATGAACCGCCCCAGCGACGCGCCGAACAGCCGCAGTGTGCGCGACCAGTAATCCTCCTCGCGCACGAACAGCGACGCCATCAGCGCCCCGAAACAGTTTGCCGCCGCATCGGGGGAATCGCTGTGCGCCGCTTCCACCTCGCTCAGCGCCCGCAGGTTCTTCTCCAAATCGGCGCACTGGCGGGGATAATCCGCGCTGACCGCCTCGTAACGCTTTTTCAGCAGCTGCGCGGTCAGCCCGCCCGGCAGGGAGCGGTCGTCCTGCCAGTCGTCCAGCGCCTTGAAATACGCCAGCGCGATGGTCATATCGGCAGCGTAATCCGTCATCGACGTGCGGACGAAATCGTGCGCTTCCTTCGGGTGCGGCAGACAGCGCATCTGCCCGTGCGCTTCCGCCGACTCATAGAGCGCAGAGAGGAAAATCGCCAGAAACGTCATGTCGTAGGTGAGCGTCATGCGGCCGCGGAAGCCGTGGCGGTCGCCCAGTGATTGGCATAATCCGCAGTACCATGCCCGATAGCGCTTTTTCTGCGCCTCATCGAGCGATTCCAGACAAGGTCTGACATAGCCGAACATTGTTTACGCCCTTTCGTCGAACTTGTGCTGGCACTTGGGGCAGGTGACGTGCTTTTCGCCGCAGCCGCGCTTGAGGCGCAGGCGCGTTTTGCACTGCGGGCAGCGGAAATACTTGTAGGTCTTTATGCCCCTGAGCCGCAGGAAAAACTGCCGGATTTCCGTCTGCGCGTGTCCCGTCTTGTCCATGAACTGGCGATTTTCCTCCTGCCGCTTGGCGACGTTGCGGCTCAGCATCCGCCACAGAGCATACACATAGCACAGCATGGACAGGAAACTCGTCAGCGGCAGGCGGAATAGCGAAAGCAAACTGAAAACGATAGCGGCGATGAGCGCCGTGAAGCCGAGATTATCCGGGCCGTTGCGCCCCTGCATCCAGTTCGCGAGGGCGTTCTGCATCTTAGAGAAAAAGGACATCGGTGATTTCCTCCTTTGCTTTCGGAGCATAGTATACACCCCGAATTTGAGCCTAATGTGAACAAATGAAGAAGAAACCGCAACAAATTCGGCGGATACCCGCATTTTTGCAATTTTCGGATTCAACTGCGCCCGCTGCTTGCGCCTTGGCGCATTTTCATCCGAAAATCGCATGGTTTCAACCTATAAGAAATTCTGCGCCGATTGAAAAAAACCCTTCTTTGTGGTATGATAATTGCATGAGAGTTTCATGAGAAAATGAATGCGAGGTGCGTTGACGGTGCTGCTGCGGAATGGGCTGTTCTTTGCGGATGACCATTTTTGGGAAAATTTGTGCGTCCGGCTGGAAACCGGGCGCGTGACAGCGATGGGCGAGGGCTTAGCGCCGTTGGATGGCGAAGCTGTGATAGATCTGCAGGGGGATTTTGTCCTGCCGGGGTTTGTCGATGCACACATCCACGCCTTCCGCGGGCATGACACGATGCAGGGCGAGGACGCGATTCGCCAGATGGCACGGGAGTTGTATCAGGAGGGCGTTGCGGCGTTCCTGCCGACGACCATGTCCGCCAGCGTGGAGGATACGCGCCGGGTGATTGCCGCCGTCCGCCGTGTGATGGATACGCCGGAGCAGCGCGCAGCACGGGTGCTGGGGGTGCATATGGAAGCGCCGTTCCTATCGCCGGAGAAGGCAGGGGCGCAGCGGAAGGCATTTTTTCTGCATCCGAGCTGGGAGGCGTTCCTTGATCTGACAGGCGGCGACATTCAGGCAGTGCGCGTCATCACGATGGCGCCGGAACTGCCCGGCGCGGAAGCATTCATCCGCAAGGCGGCGGAGAACGGTATCCACGTTTCCATTGGTCACACGGCTGCGGCCGACGAACAGGTGCATCAGGCGGCGGACTGGGGCGCGACCCGCGTCACCCACACCTACAACGCGCAAACGCCGTTCACGCACCGTGCACCCGGCGTTCCCGGCGCAGCATTGACGGATGACCGCCTGTTTGCGGAGTTCATCGGCGACGGTGTTCACCTGCACGACGACGCGGTGAAGGTGCTTCTGCGCTGCAAGGGGGCGGACAAAGCCGTTGCGATTACGGACAGCATGGAAGCAGCGGGCTTGCCGGACGGCGAATACGCCTTAGGCGGGCAGGCGGTCACGGTGCGCGGACACGAGGCGCGTTTGCACGACGGCACGCTGGCGGGCTCGGTGCTGCTGATGCGGCAGGCGTTCCAGAACCTGATGGCGCGCTACGGGCAGACGCCGGAGAATGCCGCTCGCATCTGCACGGAGAATCCCGCACGTTCGATTGGCGCGTCAGGGTTCGGGACGATTCGCGTTGGGGCAGGCGCGCCCCTCACAAGGTGGGGGAAGGATTTCGCTTGGAAGGGAATCCTTGGGTAAAGGAAATTTTGGGTTTTGACATACTTGTCTTTCTTTTTCTGGCTGAATTTGATTGGAACAGGGGGAATCGCCTCTGCGGAGGCGAAATCCCAACGAAACACGCGGAAATTGCATGAAGAAGTCACCAACTCAATCGCGCGAAAGGGTCAAGGGGCAATGCCCCTTGCGGAGTCCAGAGGCAGAGCCTCTGGCTTGAAAGGAGGCTGCAACACCCATGATGAAAATCGACTTGAGCGGACAGTGGCAGGTGAAGCTGGACGCGGAAAAACAGGAGACCATGCCGCAAGCGTACCCGGAGACGATGATGCTGCCGGGGACAACATCGGCGGCGGGGCTTGGAATGCCGAATTCCGCCAAGGAAACGGGCTGCCTGACCGACGCGTATCGCTTCGAAGGCGCGGTGTGGTTCATGCGCACGTTCACCGCGGGCGACTGGACGGGCGAGCAGACGATGCTCACGCTGGAACGCACCCGCAAAACCACCGTCTACCTCGACGGTCGCCCCATCGGGCATCAGGAGAGCCTCTGCACGCCGCACCGCTACTTCCTGCCACCTGTGCACGCTGGAGAGCATACCCTTGTCATCCGCGTGGATAATACCGATTATCCCACGCACGGCGGGCATTTGACAAGCCCGGACACGCAGAGCAACTGGAACGGCATCACCGGCGAAATCAGCTTGACCGTCGCCCATACACTGCTGACGGATTTGACCGTGCGCCCGGACTTGCGGCGCGGCTGCCTGCGTGTGCATGGGCATATCATCGGCGCGCCCGACGGTGTGGCGGGCATCGTGCTGCCGGGGCAGATGGAGCATCTGCTGCCGTACCGCCGGGGCGTGCTGGACGGGGAATGCCCGCTCAAGGGCAATGAAGCCTTCTGGGACGAAGCGCACCCCGAAATCCACACCATCTCCATTGACCTCGACGGCGATGTGTACGAAACGACATTCGGCTTGCGCGATGTGCGGACGCTCGGTCGGCGGCTGCTCATCAACGGGCGCGAAACCTTCCTGCGCGGCAAAGTTGATAATCTGCTGTACCCAAAAACCGGGTACACACCAACTGACGTCGCGTCGTGGATGACGATTTTGGGCATTGCGAAGGAGTACGGCATCAACCATTACCGCTACCACACAGCCTGCCCGCCAGATGCGGCGTTCACGGCGGCGGATCTGCTCGGCGTGTATATGGCGCCGGAGCTGCCGTTCTGGGGGACGGTCGCGGAAGAATGCGAAGAAGGCTACGACGAGCGCGAACGCGACTTCCTCTTCCAAGAGGGCTTCCGTATCCTGCGCGAATACGGGCATCATCCGTCGTTCCTGTGGCTTTCGCTGGGCAATGAGCTGTGGGGCAGCAAGGACGTGCTGAACCGCATGATGCGCGCCTACCGCGAGGCGGACGACACCAAGCTGTACAGCAGCGGCGCGAACAACTACCAGTTTGTACCGGATGTGCTGGACGAGGAAAATGTGTTCGTCGGCGTCAGGCTGGGGCGCGAACGGCTGATTCGCGGCAGCTACGCCATGTGCGACGCGCCGCAGGGCATTGTGCAGACGACCGCGCCGGAGTCCGTCAGCAATTATGATGCCAGCATCGTTCCGGAAACGCTGGGGCGGTCGGGTGAAGCCGGCAAGGTGCAGATTCAGTATGGCACGGGCGTGAAGGAAGTGGACGCGCAGTCCGCGGACGCCCTCATCCCGGATGTGCCCGTCATCAGCCACGAGGTCGGGCAGTATGTGTTCTATCCTGATTTCTCGGAGATTCCGCATTACACCGGGCCGCTGAAGCCGCGCAACATCGAAGCCATGCGCGAGAAGCTGGAACGGGCGGGGCTGTACGGCGAGCATGAAGCCTTCTTCCGGCAGACGGGGCATCTGGCGGTGGACTGCTACAAGCGGGAAATTGAAACACTGCTGCGGTCGCGGGAGGTATCCGGTTTCCAGCTGCTGGACTTGCAGGACTACACCGGGCAGGGGACGGCGCTTGTCGGCGTGCTGAACGCAATGATGGAGAACAAGGGGCTGATTTCCGCCGAGGAGTGGCGCGAGTTCTGCGCCGGAACGGTTGTGCTGGGCGAATTTGCGTCGTTCACGGGCATGATGGGCGAGGACATCCGTTTTGATGTGCAAATCAGCGAATGCGACCCGGAGAAGCGGCATACCTGCATCCGCTGTACCCTTATGGACGGTGAGCGCGAACTGTACGCTTGCGACGTGGCGCCGGGTGCACGGCAGGGGCGGCTGACGGACGCAGTGTCCGTCACGTTCCCGGCGGAGTGCTATCGGGACGCCATGCAGGAGCGCATCACGGGCTTGACCGTCGTGCTGACACTGGAGGACGGCACGCGCAATCATTACCCGATTTGGCTGATTCCGCGGGTTGACATCTGCATCACCCGCGAGGGCATCGAGAAGGACGGGCGGATGGTGGCGTTTGTATCCGCAGAAGAGAAGGCGGACGGCGCGGCGATTGTTGTGCCGAGCGCGGAAGGGCAGCTTCCGGCGGAATACTGCACGGATTTCTGGTGCTACCCGATGTTCCGTTCAATCAGCGAGAGCATGGGCAAGCCTGTGCCGGTCGGGACGATGGGGCTGTCCATCGACACCGCGTCGCCGCTGCTGAAGCGGTTCGCGCAGGAGGATTACACCACCCCCGTGTGGTACGCTATCCTGCAAACGGCGCATGTGCAGCGCCTTCCGGCGGACATTCACCCCGCGGTGCAGATGATTGACAATACGGAACGCTGTGCGCGGCTGGGCATCCTCTATCAGCAGGACGGCGTGTGGCACTTGACGGCGCGCTTGTGGGAAAAGCCGAATGCCCCGGCGGTGCGCGCGCTGGCGTGGTCGCTGTGGGAGGCACTGAAATGACGCTGATTTACCCCGCGACGGCGGATGCGTTCCACTGTATTGCGGACGCCTGCCGCCACACCTGCTGCAAGGGCTGGGAAATCGACATTGACCCGGACACGCGGGCGAAGTATGCCGCCATGACGGGTGAAATCGGGCAGCGGCTGCGCGATGCGATTGCGGACACGCCGGACGGTGCTTCTTTCCGCCTGCGGGAGGATGAACGCTGCCCGATGCTGAACGACAGCGGCTTATGCGACATCATCACCGCTTGCGGCGAAGGGGCGCTGTGCCAAATCTGCGCTGACCATCCGCGCTACCGCAACGAGTTTTCGACATTCACCGAAGTTGGCTTCGGGCTCTGCTGCGAAGCGGCGGCGGATTTGACCCTGCACTGGCCACAGCCGATGATGTGGCATACGCAGGGCGGCGGCAAACGTCCGCAGGGGTCGCCGGAGGAAGAAGCGCTGCTGCAGGCGCGGGCGGCGCTCATCCGCATCATGCAGGACAGAACACGCGGCATTCCTGCCCGGCTGAATGCCTTGTGTGAAGCGGTAGGCACGGTAATGCCAACGCGTACGGCAGCGGAATGGGCGGACTTCCTGCGGACGCTGGAGCGCCTTGACCCGACGTGGGACGCGGTGCTGGCGCGGCTGACGAATGCGCCGGACGATTTGCCGGATTTTTCCCCGCTGGCGGTGGAGCAGTTCACGGTGTACCTGCTGCATCGGCATGTGCCGGGGGCGCTGCTGGATGGCGATTTGCCGGGGCGGGTGCTGTTTTGTGCGGTATCGGGGATGCTGTTCCTGCGCCTGTCAACGCTGCTGGGCGAAAACGAAGCGGCGCGGATGTACTCATCAGAAATCGAATACTCGGAGGAAAACCTCTGCTCGTTTCTGGATGAGCTGGATGCATAAGTTTTCATCAAGCAAAAACAGGCATCTGAAGCATGTGCTTTCGCTTCGGATGCCTGTTTATACTATTTCCAGATTCACCTGCGCCATCTGCTTGCGCCTTTTCCCTTCTGGCGTCCGTTCATTCCACTTAGCGTAGCGCTGCTACGCTGCGTTTCATTCACGTTAGCCAGAATGAAAAATTCGCGGCGCATCTTGGCGCATTTTCATCTGGAAATAGTATTACATGTCAGTTTACGCTGTATTTGTGCAGTGCACGGGTGATATCACCGTGAATCAGCACGCTGAGCCGGTCAATAATCGTCGTTGGGTCTTCCTTCATGCCCTCGCGAATCCAGTTCAGCATCAAGCCGACAAACGCGTATTTGTAGAAGTCGGCAATGAACGCCTTGTCATGGTCACTGACGGACAGCCCGACGGCTTTTTCCTCAACCACGCCAATCAGCAGGTCATACGTCAGCTGATAGAGATAGCGCTCCAAGTGCTCGCGGCTGATAGAGTGGTAGACGTTCAGGACGAACGTTTTGTTATCCAAGACAAGATGGAAGATGTTCAGGAAGCCTTGCTGCCATGTGCTGTACGTCTTATTGCCGGCAAGCGCGACGCTCGCATCCTCTTGACACGTCCACTCCACCAAGTCGTAGATATCTGCAAAATGGTAGTAGAACGTCATCCTGCTGACACCGCAGTCCTCAGCAATATCGTTGATGGTGATTTTGCTCAGCGGCTTCGTTTGCAGGAGCTTTTTCAGGCTTTGCGCTAAGGCGCGTTTTGTGGTCTGCGACATGCTTCACCTCATTGTTGCGGCGGGAGACGGCGGCGCTTTATTTCTTCGTCCAGTGCGCGCGAGGCGTCCCGCGAGTTAGGGAGTGCGGCAATTGCGGCGCGTATCTCGGTCAGCATGTGATCCGGTATGGCGCGGAGTGTTTCCGGCGCGTCGGCAATGTGTGCGGCAAGAAGCCGAAGCACCTCGGCATCATCCGGCGCATTGCCCATTTCATCTGCACCTTCGAATGAAGCATCGTTCAGATGGTCGTAAAGTTCGTCCAGCAGTTCATCCATCGGCGTCATGTCCGCCTGCACATTAACGGGAATGCCCAATTGCTTGGCAATCGGTGTAATGAATGCCGTTGTGCGGTCATCCACTGACCAAAACTCACGGGGAAGACCGTGCTGCTGGAGCAGGGGAAGGAAATCAGCGGAGAAGTGGGGAGCGTATTCGTCGATTTTGCGCGGCGGCGTGAGCGTCAGCACTTTGCCGCTGCCGGTATCGACAACACAGAGCAAATAAGGAAAATATGGCACTTGGGCTGGTTTGGCCTGAACAGGGGTGGGGGACATAAACACCGCCAGCGCCCACGGTGCACAGGGCTTCTTGCGCTTCTTCAGCCGCGCCAGCGCCAGTTCATCCTCAATTTTGCCCGCCGGGAGTGCCGGCGCGTCGGGCTTTTGCAGCGTGTAGGAATCCCAGCGATAGCCGTCGGGGGTCGCGGTCAGCAGGGGAATCGGGTGCGTGAATGGGTCGCCCTCAATCAGCCCCAAGGCAAGAGGCTCTTCTGTGCTGAGGCGACGCGATATTTCCAGCAGGGCATCCATTGCTTCCAATAGATGCTGCTGCTCGGTTTCGTCAGTCAGCGCCCACGGCATGCGCGATGGACGATAGCGATGGAAAACCGGAAAATTGTGCTGCCCGCGCAGGGAAATACCGTGTGCTTTGGCGTAGGCGCGGACGGGCTTTGCCTCCTTCGCGAGGATTTCCTGCGCATTCTCGAAGGATACCTGAATGCAGTCCTGCCCGAGCATACATTCCTCCGCTCGATGGCGCGGCAGAACGCGCATGTCTGTGGTCATGAGTTTGTCAAGCGCGTACAGACCGTCCGTGAGGGAATAAAGCGCCAGCGCCAGATGCGTGCCGTTGCGCCCCATGACGGAGCAGCACGCAATTTCACCATCAGAAAAGCGAACTGCAAAAATATGCGTATCAAACAAATGTTGCCATGGCTTTGCGGCACGGATGGCAAATGCGCGGTCAAACAGCACGTCTGTGTTCATCGTCGGGTGCCCTCCTACGTCATTTTCTTCAGTATACCATAAAAGCAGGGAACAGGCAAGAAGACGACGAAAAATGCAATACGATTTCCGGATATGAATGCGTCAAGATGCGCCGCAAATCTGGCAAGCGTATAAAGAAACACAAAAAAATCCTCCGCTGTAAGAGCGAAGGATGATGCACCTCCGACGGGATTCGAACCCGTGTTTTCGCCTTGAGAGGGCGGCGTCCTAGGCCACTAGACAACGGAGGCAAACGCTGGGGAACTAGGATTTGAACCTAGACAATACGAGTCAGAGTCGTAGGTGCTGCCATTACACCATTCCCCATTGGCACTTCAACGATTGACTTGCGCCACTCGCTGACTGCGAAAATGATTATACCACGCTTTACCCCGCCTGTCAAGAGGGAAATTCACTTTTTTTCGCAATTTCTGCGTGCTTTTGCATGGAAACGCATCCGCGTGGATACAATACGCGGAAACAGACGCATGGAGGTGCAAAAAGCGGATGAAAACGATGGTGGGCGACGGCAATTTGGCAGCGGCACAGGTGGCATACGCGCTCAGCGAAACGGCAGCGGTTTACCCGATTACGCCGTCTACGCCGATGGCAGAGAACTGTGACGAGTGGGCGCGCGCGGGCAAACGCAACGTGTTCGGACAGAAAATGCGGCTGACGGAGATGCAGAGCGAGGGCGGCGCGGCGGGCGCACTGCACGGGATGCTCTCGGCGGGTGCGCTGGCGACGACCTTCACCGCGTCGCAGGGGCTGCTGCTGATGCTGCCGGATATGTGCAAAATTTCGGGCGAGCTGCTGCCGGGGGTGATGCACGTCGCGGCGCGGGCGCTGGCGTACCACGCATTGTCCATTTTCGGCGACCACAGCGATGTGATGGCGGTGCGCAGTGCAGGCTGGGGGATGCTCTGCGCGGCATCGGTGCAGGAAGCGGCGGATTTGGCGGTCGTGGCGCATCTGAGCGCGATGGCGGGCAGCGTGCCGATGCTGCATTTCTTTGACGGTTTCCGCACGAGCCATGAAATCCAGCGGTTCGAGGCGCTTGACGAGGATGAATTACGCGGACTGCTGCCGCAGACGCAAATCCGGCAGTTCCGGGCGCGCGCCATGAACCCGGAGCATCCGCATCAGCAGGGGACGAGCCAGAATCCGGACGTGTATTTTCAGGGGCGGGAAGCGGCGAATCCGTACTATTTCGCCCTGCCGGAAATCGTGCAGGACACGATGAACCGCGTCGCGGCGCTGACGGGACGCCCGCTGCGACTGTTCTCTTACACCGGCGTGCCGGACGCGAAGAAGGTGCTGGTGCTGATGGGATCGGGCGCGGAGACGGCGGAGGAAACTGCGCGGGCACTCATGCGGACGGGGGAGAAGGTCGGCGTGGTGCGGGTTCGGCTGTTCCGTCCGTTCTCGGCTGAAGCGCTGCTGACGGCTATCCCGGAGAGCGCGGAGCGGATCGCTGTGCTTGACCGCACGAAGGAGTCCGGCGCACTCGGTGAACCGCTATATTTGGACGTGAGCGCGGCGCTGTTTGCTGCCGGGCGGACGGCAAAGGTCTGCGGCGGACGGTATGGGCTGGGCAGCAAGGAGTTCACACCCGCAATGGTCAAGGCCGTGTTCGACGCGCTGGACACGATGGAAACTGGGCAGCACTTCACCGTCGGTATCGACGACGACGTGACGCACCTGTCCTTGCCGATAGACGCGCATTTTGCCTTGCCGGACGAGGGCGTTATCAGCTGCAAGTTCTTTGGGCTGGGCGCGGATGGCACGGTTGGAGCAAACAAGAGCGCCATAAAAATGATGAGCGCGCAGACGGATCGGCAGGTGCAGGCGTATTTTGCGTATGACTCCAAGAAATCCGGCGGGTACACGGTCAGTCATCTGCGGATAGGGGAAGCGCCAATTCGCGCGCCGTACCTGATTGGGCAGGCGGACTTTCTCGCGTGCCATCAGCCGACGCTGATGAATTTGGATGTGGTGGCGCAGAGCGTCAAGCCGGACGGCACGGTGCTGCTGAATCTCCCGGACGGCATGGAGATTCCCGCGAAGCTGCGCCGGAGCATTGCGAAGTGCCATGCGCTGCTGTACGCCATCGACGCGGACGCAATCGCGGCGCAGTGCGGCTTGGGCGGGCGCATCAACACGGTCATGCAGACGGCTTTCTTCCAATTAAATGCCTTTTTGCCGGAAAAGCAGCGGCAGCAGCTGCTGACCGAATCGGTTCAGGCGGCATATGCGAAGAAGGGCGAGCAGGTCGTCGCGGCGAATCTGAATGCAATTGCGAAGACGGCGAATGCGCTGCGACGAGTGGATGTGCCGCCGGAATGGGCGGAACTGCCTGATACGCCGGAGGATGCGCCGCAATCAGCAGTCGAAGCCTTCATGCGCCCGATGCTGCGCCAGCAAGGGGATATGCTGCCGGTGTCCGCCATGGACGCGCGCGGGTTTGCGCCGCTGGGCACGAGTCGGCTCGAAAAGCGCGGCATTGCGCGGCAGATTCCGCAGTGGCGGGCGGAAGCGTGCATCCAGTGCGGGCTGTGCAGCCTTGTCTGCCCGCATGGGTGCATCCGCACGTTCTACCCGCTGGCGGAAACGGGGCTCCCGGCGGATTTTCATACGGTTCGGGCGAAGGGCAAGGCGTTTTCCGGGCGGAATTTCCGCGTGCAGGTGTCGCCGCTGGACTGCACAGGATGCGAAAACTGCGCGCAGACGTGCCCTGCGAAGGAAAAGGCGCTGGTGATGCGCCCCGCGGCGGAAATGGCGAAGGAGCAGGAAAACTGGAATTTCGCCGTGTCGCTGCCGGAAACAGCGGTGGGGGAAGCGGACACCATCCCGCTCTCGCAGGCAAAAACGCCGCTGTTTGAGTTCTCCGGCGCGTGCGCGGGGTGCGGCGAAACGCCGTATATCAAGCTGCTGACACAATTGTTCGGTTCGCACTTGATGATTGCCAATGCCACGGGCTGCTCGTCCATCTACGCCGGGAGCGCGCCCAGCTGCCCCTATACCGTCAACCAGAAAGGGCAGGGCGTGGCGTGGGGCAACAGCCTGTTTGAGGATAACGCGGAATTTGGCTTCGGGCTGTATCTGGCGATGAAGCACCGACGGGCGCATCTGGCGGAGCAGGTCGAGACGCTGGCGGCACAGTGCCCGGAATTGGCGGAATCGTGCCGCACGTGGCTGGGCAGTCGCGAGGATACGGCGCTTTCGGCACAGGCGGGGGAAGCGCTGCTGGCGGCGTGCGAGACGCTTTCACATCCGCTGGTGAAGGAAATTGCGGCTTCAGCGGATTTACTGGCGGCCAAGAGCGTGTGGCTCATCGGCGGCGATGGATGGGCGTTTGATATTGGCTTCGGCGGGCTTGACCATGTGCTGGCATCGGGCGAGAAGGTGCGGGTGCTTGTGCTGAACACGCAGGTGTACTCCAACACGGGCGGACAGGCATCGAAGGCGACCCCGGCGGGTGCGGCGGCACGGCTCATGTCCGGCGGGAAATCCGGCGCGGAGAAGGATTTGGGGCTGATGGCAATGACCTACGGGCATGTGTACGTTGCGCAGGTGGCGATGGGCGCGAATCCGAATCAGCTGCTGAAGGCCATGCGCGAAGCAGAAGCATGGGACGGCGCGGCGCTCATCATTGCCTATGCGCCCTGCATTGCGCACGGGATTGACATGCGCGACGTGCAGGAAATCGAGAAGGACGCCGTGAAATGCGGGTATTTCCCGCTGTACCGCTATCATCCGGCGAATGGGCTGATGCTGGACAGCAAAGCGCCGGACGGGGATTTTCAGGCGTTCCTGATGCGGCAGGGACGGTTTGCGGCATTGCGCCGGAGCGATCCGGCGAAGAGCGAAACCCTCTGCAAAATGGCGGAAGAAGCTGCGCGGCGACGCTGGAACCTGCTGAAAATGCTGAAAAATCGGGAAATGACGTAAATCTGCGTCTGAAACAGACAATATCAAAGGGAAACAACTGTTTTCATGTCGGAAAAAGAGCGGCAACAGACCGAATACACCAACGGAAACGTTGTCTGACGAAAATTGCCGTGTAAGGAACTTGCAGATCGATTTCTGATTGATTTAGGCAGTTTCAATAAAGAAGTGCGGCAAAATCTTGCACAAATCTTGTATATCATATGGTTTGAACTTGACAAATGACGCGCCGAAAGCTATAATGGATTTACAAGTGCGGAAATGTCTGCCCTTAATCCGGGTAAAGACGAAAACGCTTTCGTAAACCTCGGAGACTTACGAAAATGTTTCGCCGACAGGCATCAGGCACGATCAGCTTCTCTAAGGAGGAATCATCATGAATTGCACCAAGAAGTTTCTTGCACTGCTGATGGTGCTGGCGATGGCGCTGGGCATGACCGCTGTGGCGGAATCTCCGGTGGCGTCTCCTGTGGCATCTCCCGTGGCATCTCCCGTGGCGGGCGAAGTCGAACCGCTCTCTACGGCATTCCTGATGTATGCCGACGCCAACTGGCACTACCAGTGGTGGCACGACGGCTCTGAGCCGGCGGAGGGCATGAAGGTGACCGAGGCGGCGATTACCGGCGAGGGCTCCTACACCGTAGGCCTTGACTTCACCGGCACGCCCGAAGGCGCGGCGAGCGGCATTGCGTTCGCGGCCATCGGTCTGGAGAACGGCGAAAAGGCGCTGCCCGGCTGGACGATTCGCGTGGACGAAATTCGCGTGAACGGTCAGCCCATCGAAGCGAAGAAGGGCTACACCTCTTCTGACGACGGCATCATTACCCGCTCCAACATCTACAACGAATGGGTCAGCGAGCTGCCCGCTGACGCGCGTTCCTGGGACGGCGTGACCGAGGACGCGAACTGGATAACCGTGGACAAGGCGGCGTTTGAGCGCGTGGAAAACGTCGAGGTTGATTTCACGCTCTTCCGCTACGGCGCTGACATGGCGTACATCATGTTCGCCGACTCCTCCTGGACGAGCCAGTACTGGGGCACGGACGATTCCGCTGTGAAGGCGACCAACGCGACCGTGACCGGCGCGGGCGACTACACCGTGGGTCTGGACTTCACCGCAACTGAAGCGGGCGCGGCTTCCGGCGTTACCTTTACCGCGCTGGGCATCAAGCACGGCGAAAAGCTCTTCCCCGGCATGTCCATCAAGCTCAACGATATCCGTATCAACGGCGAATCCGTTGCGTTCACCAAGGGCTACACCTCCTCTGACGATGAGGTGGAAACCCGCATGAACATCATGAACGAATGGGTTGCCGAAGTTCCCACTGACGCTTCTGTCCGCTCCTACGACAAGGATCTGACGGGCGTGTCTCCTGTCATCGTGGACAAGGCGGCGTTTGAATCCGTCAAGACCTACGAAATCGACTTCACCCTCGTGCCCAAGACGGACACGGCGTTCCTGATGTTCGCCGACAGCAATTGGGCGACCTCCGCGTGGAATCCCGGCGAATTTGCAGAGGGCAACGCTGTGACCGTGGACGGCCCCGGCACCTACACCCTGTCCCTTGATTTCTCCGGCGTTAAGGGCGGCGAAATCCCCGGTGTTGCGTTCATGGCGGTCGGCATTGCGAACGGCGAAGCGACCTTCCCCGGCTACTTCATCGACATCACCGAAGTCAAGGTCAACGGCGAAGCAATCGAACTCGGCAAGGACTTCACCACGACCGACGACGGCATCGTGACCCGCTCCAACATCTGGAATGAATGGGTGACGGACATCCCGGCGGAAGCCCGCGTGGCGGACGGCGACCTCGAAGGTGTGACCGCGAAGATCGCGACGGCGGAAGCACTCTCCGGCATCAAGACCATCGACGTGACCTTCGACTACATCTACGGTGTGCCGCCGGTTGCGGAAACCGAACAGCCCCTGACCGAAGATGAAGTGAAGGAACTGATCTCCAAGACCTACGGCGCGTACATCGCCGTGCAGTCTGACCCGAACTACATCTTCCGCAACGACTGGGAGGAACCCTCCTACGGCCGCGACGCGGACAACGATGTGTTCACCAAGCTGGCGAAGACCAACAACGACGGCACGATTACCGATTACGGCGCGAAGTTCGAGGATGCGGTCATCTCCGGCAACGGCACCTACACCTGCTCCATGACCACGGGCGACATGGGCTTCGGCGAGGACACGGCGTTCCACTTCTTCCGCGTCTCCACCGACATTCCGTCCAAGCTGGTCAAGGAAGGCTACGTCACCATTTCTGATGTGACCATCAAGATTGGCGAAGGCAAGACGCAGTCCGGTGTTGTGGTGGATACCTCCGGCGATTGGGTGAAGCTGATTGTTGAGGACAACTACAACAACATCAAGGCGGATGGCGTTGTGCTGACCGCGCCCGCCCCGAACACCACGACGGTCTTCACCTTCACGGTCTCCGGTCTGGCGGAGTAATCCTGCACCACTTTCCTCTGGCGCGCTCTTCGGCTTCGGCTGAGGGGCGCGCCACGGGGATTCCTGTCTGATACTATTTTCAAATTCACCTGCACCATCTGCTCGTGCCTTTTCCCTTCTGGCGTCCGGTCGTTCCACTTAGCGTAGCGCTGCTACGCTGCGTTTCACTCCCGTTAGCCAGAATGAAAAATTCACTTCGCATCTTGGCGCATTCTCATTTGGAAATAGTATATGGCTTAGTCGCGCTGATGGATGAACGCTGGACATCATCCGCCAGCGCTCATCCATCAACGCGCGGCTGGTCAAAGCAGAAGAGCGTCACGAAGAAAGAAACGAGGGGATACCATGCAGGCGACGATTTCGGCCAAATCCGGCGGACAGGCGACTTGCGTCCGGGAAAAGATGAACTGGGCGCTGATCATCATCCGCATTCTGACCGCGTTTGCCGGGCTGATGATCTTCTTCCCGGAGGTCAATCCCGGTCGACTGATGTCGGACATCAACGCGAATACTTCGCTGTTCACCGCCGCAATTTCGTACAGCACGCTGACGGACAGCTTTGCCCGCCCGCTGCGTATGGGCTGGGTGCAGCCGTGGCACTTCTACCTCATCATGGGCGGCTGTGCGCTGCTGATGCTTGGCATCATCCTGAGTGCGATCGGGGCGTGCATGTCGCTGGGCAATCACCGCATGAAGCGCGCAGCAGTCAAACTGCCGCTGATCGGCTCGGTGCTGATGCTTGGCGGTATCGGAACGCTGGTGTACCTGAACAGCATCCTGCCGGCGCTGGAAAAGGCGGAACGCCTGAAGCTGATGACGCCGACCGGCGCAATCGCCTTCTGGGCGGTGCTGGGGGGGCTGCTGCTCGTATTCAGCATTGTGAGCATGGTCACCATTCCTAAGAACATGGAAGAAAAGATGGAAATGGAGGAGAAGTACCGCCTGTTCCTGATGTTCCTGCCTGTTCTGATTCTGACGGTCATCTTCTGCTACCTGCCGCTGTACGGCTGGCGCTATGCGTTCTTTGATTATAAGGTCGGCGACGCGCTGAGCAGCGAGAACTTTGTGGGCCTCAAGTGGTTCAGCTACCTGTTCTCCAACGGCGCGACGCGCAGCGACCTTGTGCGCGTGCTGCGCAATACGCTGATTATGTCTGGCTTGGGCATTGCAACGAGCTGGCTGCCGATTGCCTTCGCCGTTTTGCTGGCGGAACTGCGTTCGACGAAGTTCCAGCGCGTTGTGCAGACCCTGACGACGATTCCGAACTTCATCTCATGGGTTCTGGTGTACGCCATTGCGTTTGCGATTTTCTCCACCGACGGCTTCATCAACTCCTTCCTGCGCAACGTCATGGGGCAGACCGCCACGACAGACTATCTTGCCAGCGCGGATTTCATCTGGCTCAAGATGCTGCTGTGGGGTACTTGGAAGGGCTTGGGCTGGAGCGCTATTGTCTACATCGCGGGCATTGCGGGCATTGACCAGCAGCTGTACGAAGCCGCGAAGGTGGACGGCGCGAACCGCTTCCAGTGCATCCGCCACATCACGATTCCCGGCTTGATGCCCACTTACATGGTCATGCTGCTGATGGCGATTGCGGGTATGCTCTCCAACGGCATGGAGCAGTACCTCGTCTTCGAGAACCCGCAGAACAGCGCAACCATCGAGGTGCTGGACTTGTATGTCTATCACAGCGGCATTAAGAGCGGCTTGATTCCGCTTTCCACGGTCGTCGGCGTATTCAAGAGCCTGATTGGCGTGCTGCTGCTCTTCGGCGCGAACGGCATCTCCAAGGGCGTGCGCGGCGAAAGCATCATTTAAGGAGGCGGAGAAGCAATGAGCAACACCGAAGTCATGAAGCAATCCGCCGTCAAACTGGCGGGCAAGCACCCGAAAAACAAGATCCACCGCACGGCGGGCGACATCGCGTTTGATGTTTTCCTGTACATCCTCTTTGTGGCTTTCACAATTCTGTGCGTTTTCCCATTCTATTACCTGTTTATTAACACCATTTCCAGCAATGACGCGGTGGCGGGCGGCTTGGTCAACTTCTGGCCGGTCGGCATCCACTTCCAGAATTACCTTGCCCTGCGCGACGTGGCGGACTTGGGTTCGTCGGTCATCGTGACGGTGGCGCGTACGATTCTGGGCACGGCGCTGATGGTGATTGTCAGCGCGTGGGCGGGCTATCTGGTCACGAAGCAGAAGATGTGGCATCGGTCGCTGATGTACCGCGCGCTGGTCATCACCATGTACTTCAACGCGGGCCTGATTCCGTGGTACATGAACATGCTGATGCTGGGGCTGACGAACAACTTCCTCGCCTACATCCTGCCGGGCATGATTGCGCCGTACAACATCATTCTGGTGAAGACGTATATTGAGTCGATTCCGGCGTCGCTGGAAGAATCCGCGGTCATTGACGGCGCGAACACGCCGACGGTGTTCCTGAAGATTATCCTGCCGCTCTCCATTCCGATTCTGGCGACGATTTCGATTTTCGGCGCGGTCGGCAACTGGAACTCGTTCCAAGACTCGCTGCTGCTGATGTCCTCCCGTCCAGAGCTGTACACCTTGCAGCACCGCCTGTATGTGTACCTGAACCAGTCCTCGAACCTGTCGGCACTGGTCAATGGCTCAGGCGGCATGTCCACGCAGGCGGCGGCGAACATGCTGAACACGCGCGTTATCAAGTACACGGTCGCCATGGTGTCGATTATCCCGATTCTGCTGGTGTACCCGTTCATGCAGCGCTTCTTTGTTAAGGGAATCATGCTGGGTGCCGTGAAGGGCTAACCCGGCTGGTGATAGTTACTTCAAATACGGAAAGGAGAATCTTGCAAATGCGCAAATTGACCCGACTCTTCGCCCTGATGATGGCGCTGACCATGCTTCTGGGCGCTCTGCCTGCGCTGGCAGAGGAACCCGACAACCCCTCTGGCATCCCGTACTACAAGGTGACCAGCGATCTGTACGATTTCATCGACATGGACGGCGCACCCATCCAGATTGAAATTTACAGCCAGCTGGCGAACTACTCCGGCCGTCAGACCGGCTGGGGCGCTGCGCTGATGAAGGATCTGTTCAACGTCGAACTGGTCATCATCCCCGATCAGGATGGCACTTACCAGACCCGCACGCAGTCCGGCAACCTCGGCGACATTGTTGTCTGGGGCGCGAACGGCGAAGACTACAAGCAGGCGATTAAGAATGGCCTGCTGCTGGAGTGGGACGAGGACGACCTTGCGGAGACGTATGCGCCCTACATCTGGGCGAACTATCAGGATGCGCTGGCGTCCAATCGTCTGGTGTCCGAAGATGATAACAATCTGTACGGCTTCGGTATGGACGTGGCGACCTCCCGTCAGGGCCATAAGTCCTTCATGTACTCCTGGGATCTGCGCTGGGATTTGTATTCTCAGCTCGGCTACCCGGAAATCAAGAACCTCGACGATCTGATTGCGGTCTTTAAGCAGATGAAGGAAATCTGCCCCACCGATGAGCTGGGCAACGAGACGTATGCGGCGTCCCTCTGGCCTGACTGGGACGGCAACATGGTCATGTACGTCAAGGCGATGGCGACGGCGTACTATGGCTATGACGAACTCGGCTTCGGTCTGTACAATCCCGAAACCGGCGAATTCTACGATGCGCTGGATGAAAACGGTCCGTACATCGAGATGCTGCGCTTCTTCAACCAGCTCTATCGCGCCGGTCTGCTTGACCCGAACTCCATGACGCAGACCTACGACGAAATGAGCCAGAAAGTCAAGAACGGCGGCGTGTTCTGGGGCATCTTCAACTATGCCTCCTCCATGGTCTACAACACGGATAATCATCTGGGCGAGGGCAAAATGATGTATGCGCGTGTGCCGGACGAAGCGAACCCCATCGTCTACGGTCTGTCCACGCTGGGCGGCAACCGCATCTGGTCTGTCGGCTCGAAGGCGGCGTATCCGGAACTGTGCCTTGCGATTCTGGACTTCTTCGCGACCCCCGAAGGCTCGATGACCATGTGGTACGGCCCGCGCGGTCTGATGTGGGACTATGACGAAAACGGCGGCATGTACTTCACCGAACTGGGCGACATCTGCAACAAGGACACCAAGCATGACCTGAACGGCGTTGTGTGGACGTCCCCCTACACGGGCAAGCAGTACACCCTGTCCGGCAACTTCAACGACGGCTGCATTCAGGCGAACAACACCACTTACAGCAAGGACGCCATCAACCCCGACGGCAAGCTGGGAGAGACGTTCAACAGGGATACGTGGGTTTCCATCTTGAACGCGGTTTCTTACCCGATTCAGGAGGACTGGCGCAACTGGTCCGGCGCGGTGCTGGCTGACCCGTACTTCGAGTCCATCGGCAAGTACACCATCATGCCCGACCTGCCTTACTCCGAGTCCGTGAAGGATGACGAACTGAAGGTGAAGTGGGAGCAGTGCGCCAAGAGCATCAAGAACAACAGCTGGCTGGCGATTTATGCGAAGGCGGACGGCGAGTTCAACATGCACATCCGCAACATGATTACGCAGTGCAACAACTACGGCTATGCTGACTGCCTCGAATGGAGCAAGGGCGAAGCGGCGACCAAGTGGCGCCTGACGCAGGAACTCAACGCGGTTGGGCAGGAGTAAGCAATCCTTGGAAACAAAAAGCAGGGGTGCGTGAGAAGCGCATCCCTGTTTTTTAGGTGGATGTTTTGTTGGTTTGTGTTGTTGACAGTTTATGATTCGCAATTTGTTTTTTGCGATGCAGGGGTTTCGCCTCTGCGGAGGCGAGGAGGGGGCAATGAAAACAGACGAAGTCTGCGGTCGCCCCCTTGACCCCTTCGCAGTGCACACCTGTGTTTCTTGGTTTTGCATGTTGCATGGGGACGAAAGGTACACTAACTAAAAACTTTCAATAAAAACCAATTAACTTGGGTGGCGCCGAAGGTTTCCAAAGGGCGATCGGAAAGCCCTTTGGTCGCGCCCACAGACGCGAAACCTTGCATAAACACGCGGACACAGTATGCAGAAGTCACCAACTGAATCGCGAAAAGGGTGTCGAGAGGGTCGAAGACCCTTCGCGGGTGCAGGGCAGCGCCCTGCTGGGGTCAAGGGGCAAAGCCCCTTGGGTCTCCCTTACAGCTCCTCCCCGTTCTCAATCGCTGTAATCATGTCGATGCGGCGCTGGTGACGGCCACCCTCGAATTCGGCGGTCAGCCAGTGGGTCGCAATCATCTTCGCTAAGTCAACGCCGACGACGCGCGCACCCATCGTCAGGATGTTGCTGTTGTTGTGGCGCTTGCTCAGCTCGGCGCTGTACACGTCCGAACAGGTGCAGACGCGCGTGCCCTTCACCTTGCTTGCCGCAATGCCGATGCCGATGCCCGTGCCGCAAATCAGGATGCCGCGGTCGCATTCGCCGGATGCAACCGCCTTCGCAGCGCGGTAGCCATATACGGGGTAATCGCAGGAAACCGCCGTGTCCGTGCCGAAATCCTTCCATTCCAGCCCCATCGAATCCAGCAGCTTCATCATTTCCTTTTTGAGTTCAATGCCGGTGTGGTCGCAAGCCAAAGCAATCATGAGAAAATCCTCCTTTATCCTCCGAAAACGTCCAAGCGGACGATTCGCTCTTCTTTATGATAATACGCGAAAAAATGCGAAACTCCTGCCGATGGAAAAAGAAAAGGGTAGAATCCGCGCGGAAAGCATGGTATACTAACATGGTGCAAGAATCGCACGAATGTCCCAAGGAGGGAAATAAAATGGCAGATAATTGCAAGCTGTGCCGCATTGCGCTGGAGAATGTCTCCGTGGTGCGCGGCGGACAGACGCTTTTGCAGGATGTGTCGATGCACATCCACTGCGGTCAGCTGACGGTGCTGATCGGCCAGAACGGCGCGGGCAAAACGACGCTCATCCGCGCCCTGCTGGGGGAATACGCTCACGGCGGTACGATTCGCCATGTGGACGGCGAAGGGCGCGACGTGGCGCACATGCGCACGGGGTATGTGCCGCAGCATCTGGAATTTGACAAGGAGATGCCTGTGACGGTGGAGGATTTCCTCGCCGCCAGCCTGACGCGTCGCCCGGTGTGGACGGGGGTCGGCAAAAAGACCCGCGCGCAGGTGATGGAGGCGCTGAAAATGGTGGAGGGCGAAAAGCTGCTGCACCGCCCGCTCGGCCGCTGCTCCGGCGGTGAACTGCAGCGCGTGCTGCTCGCGCTGGCGCTGCATCCCGCCCCTGATCTGCTTGTGCTGGACGAGCCCGTCTCCGGCGTTGATCAGAACGGCTTACAGATGTTTCTGGATACCGTTGTGCGCCTGAAGGAGCATCACCATATGGCGATTCTGCTCGTCAGCCACGACCTGAATGTTGTCCGCCAGTACGCTGACCATGTGGTGCTGCTGGACAGGACGGTGCTGAAGCAGGGCAAGCCGGATGACGTGTTCGCATCGCCGGAATTCCAGAAGGTGTTCGGGCTGGGCGCAAAGACGCTCAATGCCCAGCGGCTGCATGGTGCGGAACGCTGGATGGGGCGCAAGGCGGAAACGCCCGAGGAGGAAATCGCCCGTGCCGCCGCCGTGGTGGACGACGAGACGAAAGGAGGCCAGGCGTGATGGATGCGATTCGCGCGTTCGTGCAAACGCTGCTGCCCTTTGAATTCTTGCAATTTGACTTCATGGTCAATGCGCTGCTGGCGATTCTGCTGCTGACGCCGCTGCTGGGGCTGCTCGGCACGATGGCGGTCAACCAGCAGATGGCGTTCTTCTCCGATGCGCTGGGTCACAGCGCGCTGACGGGCATCGGGCTGGGCATCCTGCTTGGCGTGTCAAGTGACCTGCTGGCGATGCTGGTGTTCGGCATCGTCTGGGCGCTGCTGATTTGCCGCATCAAGCAGACCGGGGCGGCATCCACCGATACAATCATCAGCGTCTTTTCGTCCACGTCAGTGGCGGCAGGCGTGCTGGTGCTGTCTATGGGCGGCGGATTCGCGAAGTATTCATCCCTGCTGGTCGGCGACGTGCTGGCAGTACAGGACAGCGACTTGCTTTATCTGTTGATTGCGCTTGTGGGGGGCATTGCGCTGTGGGCGGTGATGTACAATTCGCTGCTGCTGTCGGGCATCAGCCCGTCCCTGGCGCGCAGCCGCGGCATCCATAATCGGCTGGTGGAGTGCGCGTTCGTAGTGCTGGTGGCAGTCGCGGTCATGCTGGCGATTCGCTGGGTCGGCGTGATGCTGATTAACGCACTGCTGATTCTGCCCGCGGCGGCGGGGCGCAATCTGGCGCGGTCGAGCCGTCAGCACGCGGTGTACAGCGTGGTGATTGCGCTGGTGTGCGGCGTGGCAGGGCTGATTTGCGCGTATTATCTGGATACGACGGCGGGTGCGGCAATTGTGTTGTTCGCGGCGGTGTGCTACGCCATCTCGCTGGGCATTCGGGCGCTGAGAAAATGATACTATTTTCAGATTCACCTGCGCCATCTGCTTGCGTCTTGGCACATGTTCATCTAAAAATAGTATAACGGAGGAACGATATGGAGCGAATCCTGATACTGATGCAGGCGGCGAACTGGGCGGAAGCGACCGAGGCGCTGACCTCTGCGCGGGAGAACGCCCTGCACCGCAACGCACTGTCGTACGCGCTGGTGCTGCCGGAAGCCCCGACATCCCCCGAAGAATGCAATATGGCGGCGTTCGGGGCGCTGCAATACCTTGTCAGCCCGGAAATGACTTTCGCTGCGATGGAAACGCTCTGGCACGGCGAACGCTATGCGCTGCTGGCGCATCCGGCGATGCGCTTTGAGCGCGACTGGGAGAAGAAGCTCCTGCGCGCACTGAACGACTGCCCGGTGGAAAACGCTCAGGCGGTGCTGACGGGCTATCTGCCGGCGCAGGATGACCCGATTGGCGCGGTCTGTCCGGTTGCGGCGGAGCGCATTGACCCGGACGGCACGCTGTGCTTTGCGCACGGAATGCCCCTGACGCTCGCGGCGCACCCGATGCCGGGCGCGTTTCTTCATCCGGACTTCTTCTTTGCGCGCGCGGGCTTCATCCGGGCGATGGCGCAGGGGAACGGTACAGAGTTCCTGCGCGCGATGGTGCAGGGCTGGCAGTGCTGCACGCTGAATCAGCCCGTCATCACCCTGACGCACGATTTGCCCGTGCCGCCTGTGCGGATAGACCCGCAGGAGGATGGCTTGGCGCAGCTGAAGGAAGAATACGGCGTTGATTTCGCGGCGGGTACGCTGTCCGCGGCGGCGAAGCGAGGCTTGAAGTCAAACAGCCTCGACATGACGCTGGCGGTGACGCCGCTGATGCGCATTAAGTCGGCGGTGCAGCGGCGGCGCAGGAAGCGCACCGACCCGCTGCCGCTGTGCGTGACGGTCTGCCCGGCATCGCTGGACGAAGAGGGGATGCACTGGCTGCGCCAGCTGACGCAAATGCAGGATTTGGCGCTGCTATGCTATGCCGAGGGGCTGAAGCTGCGCGAAGTGGCGGAGTTCCACCCGAACGTGCTGGAATACAAGCCGCGCTATGCTCTGCCGATGCCGACGGGCAAACCGCCGCTGTTCAGCCGCGCGGCGATGCTCAGCGCGGCGCGCGACCGGGTGCTGTCCAGCACGCACTATATCTGGATGGCGCCGGACTGCGTGCGCTATCCGATCTATACCGGCATGGCGCTGCCGTGGAAGCGGCTGTGCGGCGAGAAAATCGTGCTGGCAAGCGTCAGAAACCGCCTCGACCTGTCCATGGTCGTTGTGCCGGACAAGCAGATAAAGCCGCTGATGAGTGCCATAGGGGAGCAATTACGGGCATTGCTGGCGGCAGGGACGATTCCGGAGACGGAGGAAGCGCTCTGGACAGGCATTGTGAAGGAACATCCGGACTGGTTTGAGTTCCGGGCGCTGCCGGTGGAAAAGCAGCTGTTCACATTCTTGCTCTGAGGAAAAATCATGCAGACGATTGCGTCTCGGCTCATCAAGGGGATTATGCTGCTTCCGGGGTCAGCGGCTGCTGCTGGAGGAGTAATCCGATTTTCAAATTCATATGCGCACTCCCCGCAGACAAGCGCATAATACGGACAAATCTGCCGTATCAAGCGGGGAAAGTTCGGGAACGCAGAAAAAACGTTTTTTCGCCCGATTTTCGCCGCCAGTGGAAGCTGTTCTGTTTACCGGGCTTGCGGCGCTTCGGGCGGATTTCGGCTGTCCATTTCGACCAGATTCAGCATTGACAAGAGCCGCTCCTGTGGTGTATGATGGCTTTCGTTCCTGCTTTGCGGACACTATATGTAGCATGGGCAGGAGAAAACATCCACAACTTATGCCGACTGAACGGCTGGTTATCAATTGGTTCTCAAATGGGAAATAATACGGATAGAATAGAGAATGATGGAGGCACCGACCATGGGCATTGATATGATTCGCAAACGCGACGGACGCGAAGTTCCTTTTGATCAGGACAAGATTGAGCAGGCCATTTTCGCGTCTTTTCAGGCATCGGGCAGTGCGCGCGGGCATGAGACGAGCCGCAAGCTGACGGAGGAAGTTGTCCGCCTGCTGGAGAACAACGAGAACATCAGCGCCATCCCCAGCGTGGAGCAGGTGCAGGACACGGTGGAGCAGGTGCTGATGCGCAACGGCTTCACCCGCACGGCGAAGTCCTACATCCTCTATCGCGCCGAGCGCAGCCGCGTCCGCGAGATGAACTCCCGCCTGATGCGCACGTTTGGGGATATTGTGTTCAAGGATGCCAGCGAATCCGACATCAAGCGCGAGAACGCCAACATCAATGGCGATACTGCCATGGGCGCAATGCTCAAGTTCGGCAGCGAAGGCGCAAAGCAGTATTACGAGAAGTACGTCATGGATCCGCGATTTGGTCAGGCGCACATGGACGGCGATATCCACATTCATGACATGGACTTCTACACGCTGACGACGACGTGCTGTCAGATTGAACTGAAGAGCCTGTTCAAGGGCGGCTTCTCCACGGGGCACGGCTATTTGCGTGAGCCGCAGGACATCACGTCCTACGCGGCGCTGGCGTGCATTGCGATTCAGGCAAACCAGAACGATCAGCACGGCGGTCAGGCGATTGTGGACTTCGACTACGGCATGGCGCCTGGCGTGAAAAAGACGTTCATCAAGCGCTACCGCATGAACCTCTCCCGTGCGCTGGAGCTGCTGCTGAATGACGCGGAGTGTGACGCGCACGCCAATGAACTGGTGGCGCAGACCAAGGCGGAGAAACTCGAACCCACGCTGGAAGAGAACGCTGACCACCGCGCACGCATGGCGGAACTGCTGACGAAGTATGTGGCGGACGAGCAGATGATTGCCCGCATTCTCGACTTCACGCAGCGCCGCTCCGAGCAGGAGACAGACAAGGCGACCTATCAGGCAATGGAGGCGCTCATCCACAACCTGAACACCATGAACAGCCGCGCGGGCGCGCAGGTGCCGTTCTCGTCCATCAACTACGGCATGGACGTGTCGCCTGAAGGCCGTTTGGTGATGAAGAATGTGCTGCTGGCGACGGAAGCAGGTCTGGGCGGCGGCGAAACGCCGATTTTCCCGATTCAGATTTTCCGCGTCAAGGAAGGCGTCAACTTCAACCCCGGCGACCCGAACTACGACATCTACCGCCTCGCCATCCGCACGAGCGCAAAGCGCCTGTTCCCGAACTTCTCCTTCGTGGACGCGCCGTTCAACCTCCAGTACTACAAGCCCGGCCATCCGGAGACCGAAATCGCCTACATGGGCTGCCGCACCCGCGTGATGGGCAATGTCTACGACCCTGATCGCGAAATCGCCCCGCGCCGCGGCAATCTGTCCTTCACGTCCATCAACCTGCCGCGCATCGCCATTGAGGCGAACGGCAACGTCGATGTGTTCTTCAAGGTGCTGCAGGAGCGCATGGAACTGGTGATTGACCAGCTGAACGAACGCTTCCGCATCATCAGCAACAAGCGCGTGAAGAACTTCCCGTTCCTGATGGGCGAGGGCGTGTGGATTGACTCCGAAAAGCTGAGCTGGAACGACAAGGTGGGCGAAGTGCTCAAGCACGGCACGATGACCATTGGCTTCATTGGTCTGGCGGAAGCGCTGGTTGCCTTGCGCGGCAAGCATCACGGCGAGGACGAGGAAAGCCAGAAGCTGGGCCTGAAAATCATCCGCACGATGCGCGAATACACCGACAAGGTGTCCGCGGAGACGGGGCTGAACTACTCCGTCATTGCTACGCCTGCGGAAGGCCTGTCCGGCCGCTTCATCCGCCTCGACAAGCAGCGCTTCGGCATCATCCCCGGCGTGACCGACCGCGAATACTACACGAACTCCTTCCATGTGCCGGTTTACTACCACTGCACGGCGTTCCATAAGCTGAGCGTGGAAGCGCCGTATCATGCGCTGACCAACGGCGGCCATATCTCCTATGTGGAGATGGATGGCGACCCGCTGAAGAACCTCGACGCGTTCGAGAAGATTGTGCGCTATATGCACGACATCGGCATCGGCTACGGTTCGATTAACCACCCGGTTGACCGTGACCCGCTGTGCGGCTATAATGGCATTATCGACGATACTTGCCCGTGCTGCCACCGTGGGGAAACCACCCGCGTGACGGAGCGCATCAAGCGCATCAAGGTGGACTAAACGCCCCCTTTATCCAGAGCGTTTGGTAGTGCGACCAAGCCGGGCAGCCCAAAAAGGGTCAAGGGGCAATTGGTAGATTGTCAAGCAAGTGCAACACCGAAAAAGACCTCAAAAGGGGTGCGCCAGCCTAATCTTTTGCGGGG
>ENA-ORTW01001051-ORTW01001051.1-human-gut-metagenome-genome-assembly--contig:-NODE-1051-length-31238-cov-2.349389_pt1 | contig 31238 bp, 36 predicted proteins | sample MGYA00242072_ERZ509193 | MGnify/ENA primary metagenome ERZ509193 (study PRJEB26280, sample SAMEA2338813) | human gut metagenome | biome: human gut; feature: human-associated habitat; material: faeces... | reverse complement strand
AAGAAATAACGAAAAGCGCAACCGACATTGTCGGAATAAGCCACGTCATCAGCTTTATCGGCGGGCTTTTCATAAAATTATACAAGTCCTGCGCGGAGGAGTCCCCGAAAAGAAACGAAACATCTCCGAAAAGCCCGTAAATCAGCACCAGAATTATCACGAAAAGTATCGACGCCGCTTTAATTCGCGAGCCGTTCTCCGAGCCGAACCGAAAATAGAACGGATAATCGAACGAGTTGAGAATAAGCGAAATTCCGAAGAAAATCAGCCCCGCCTGCATATGCGTGAATTGATTTTCGCCTGTCATTAGCGTTGCTATAAAGCAGCCAAACACACCGAAAAGCAATATCGCCGCGTAAATCATTATCGTGAAAACGTACTTCACGGCGACCTGTCCTTTGACTGAAATCGGCGTTGATATCGCAAAATTGCGCCACTTTTGGTTTTCTGAAAATCGAAAAAGCTCGGCGTTTATCAGCAAAAAGATTATATACGGCATTATTATACAGGCGTTTAATCCAAAATCCACGGAATAGCTGTTTTGGCTGTCGACTATTGTGACGATAAGGAAAACAACCGACATAACGGATATACATATTAATGGCATTCTGAACGTCCCGAACTGATTATACAACAATCCGCGCATTATTTCTCCCTCCTTTTTATTCCCGCAGCCGTCAGGAGCAGGCACGCAGCGAGCAATCCCAAAATTATAAGCGGCGAAAACGGGAAAAGCTTTAAGAAAAAACCTGTTATATCCTCCTGCGAAATCTCAAATGCCATTCCCTGCGTGATGAGAAATATAAGAAACATCGGAATACAAAACATAGTAATCATCATAATTCCCGCTTTGTCCTTGGATACGCGCGAAGAAGCCTGAAATATCGTCATTATCACGTTCATCATAAGCACGACTTCTATGCAGGCGAATATTGCGGCGGCGTGTTCAGCTGTAAACGCAAGCCCCGATACCGCTAAAACAACCGCTGATAATCCAAACGCAAGTCCCAGTCCGATTACGAGATATATACTCATCATAATAACGTTTACCGCCGAGTATTTAAGCGGTGAAATCGGCGTCGAGCGGCGGAATAATCTGTAACACAAATTGGCTTCTCTGCTCCCGTCTATCGCTGCGTCAATGATAAATCCCGATATTATCGCAATCAGCGGAACAGAAACCGAGTTGTTCATATCAAAAAAGCTCTCTTTCGCTTCTATCGGCAGCTTTCCGAGGTTTCCGTAATTGAAGCTCAGCGCAATCAGCACGAAAATTCCCACCGCGAGAACCGCGAATATTACGGATAAAACCGCGCTTTTCCGTGAGCGCGCAAGTTCGCTGTAAATTAGCCACTTCATCAGCTCCACTCCTTTTTCTCACGGTTTACATAAAACAGCATTATTTCCTCGAGCGTTGTTTTTTCGATAAGCAGGGAAGGGTATTTTTTATGGCAGGCTTCTCTGTCCGAAACCATTGCTTCCGCGCCGAAATCGCTTATTCTCGCGCTTATGTAATCCTCTTTCGCAATCTCCGAAAGCTCCTCTTTTCGGCACTTTATCAAGCCGTGGTTTTCCAGAATTTCGTCCTTGACGCCCGAAAGAAGTATTTTTCCCTTGTCGATAAACGTCACGCAGTCCGCGATTTTTTCAAGGTCGCTTGTTATATGCGAGGACATAAGAATACTGTTAGTTTCGTCCTGCAAATACTCGCGGAAAATATCGAGAATTTCGTTTCTTACAACAGGGTCAAGCCCCGTCGTCGCCTCGTCCATTATCAGCAGCTTTGCGCCGTGCGAAAGCGCCGTTGCGATTTGCAGCTTCATTTTCATTCCCTTTGAGAAATCCTTCAGCTTTTTCTTTTTCGGCAGTCCGAAACGCTCTATATAACCGAAGTACGTTTTGCTGTCCCAAGTCTTGTAAAGCCCGCGAAACAGCGTGTTTATCTGCACTGCGTTGAATTTGTCGTAGAACGGAAGCTCGTCGAAAACCGCAGCAATCTGCGATTTTACCTCGTATTCGTCCTTAATGTAATCTTTTCCGAGCAGCTTTATTTCGCCGCCGTCAACCCCGATGATATTCAAAATCGCCTTTATTGTCGTGGATTTTCCCGCGCCGTTTTGTCCGATAAACCCCATTATGCTCCCAACGGGCACACTAAAGCTCACATTGTCGAGCGTGAACCCGTCATAGTGCTTCGTTAAGCCGCAGATTTCAATTGCGTTCTGATAATCGCACATTTCATTCTCCTCCGTAAATAATGTCAATCATTTCCTTAAGCTCATCTGCGGTTAGACCGCAAATCCTCGCCTTTTCGCAGACTTTCCCCAGAAGCTCTTCGGTCTGACGAACCGCTTCTTCACGCAGAAAATCCGTGTTCTGCCGCTTTACAAAGCAGCCCTTTCCGGCGAAGTTCTCGATAAAGCCATCGCGCTCAAGCTCCTCGTAGGCGCGTTTTGTCGTGATAACGCTTATCCTGAGCTGCGACGCAAGCGTTCTCATCGACGGCAGAGCTTCCCCGGGCGAAAGCTCCCCACTCATTATCTGCTGCTTAACTTGAGCCTCAATCTGCGCATAAATCGACTCGTTTGAACTGTTGCTTAAAATGATATTCATAGTCTTCTCCTTGTAATCTGTGTATATACACTAATCACAGTATAGCACGCTTTTTAATTTTGTCAATATTTTTTCTTAAAAATATAGAAAATTCCCCGAAATTTTCGGGGATAAAGCTTTATTTTGCGGCAATTCGCTTCAGCGCGTTCCGTAAACCTTCGCTCCGTGATTGTCGCCGGCTGTTGAGGAAAGCTCATCAAAAAACGTTTTTCTCTTATTGGTATAGAAACTGTTTTCAGCGATGCTAGCACAATATTTATTGTTCTGCCTTTATTACAATATGTTGCATTGCAATTTCAGTGAAACATGATAAGCCGAGGAATTGTATCACAACCTCCCCCGTTGCTTTATGAAAAATCATACACAAAAAGCCCACGCACCGAAATGCGTGGGCTTATGTTACATTTTAATGTACTTTACCGTGAACAGAAATTACTTTCTCTTCTTAGCAACGATAACTGCACCTGCAGCTACGATAGCAACGCCTGCAACTGCTGCTACGCCTTCAACACCTGTGTTTGTGTTGGGCTTTGTAGAATCGCCTGTTGTGGGAGCTGTTGTATCAGCAGGAGCTGTTGTGTCAGCGGGAGCTGTTGTATCAGCAGGCTGCTGAGCGTCAAGGCCTGAAACTGTAAATTCAATCTCTAAAGACTTTGTGGGGTATGCACCTGCATAGCTCTCAAGATCCTTGTTCCAGATGTTAGCGAACAGAACCTTTGTATGGCCTGACTTCTTACCGTCTTCTGTATCAATGATAGGATCAGCAACTTCTGATGTTACTGTACCGTCAACGATAATCTTGCAGTCAGAGAACTTAGCGATAGATGCGCCGTCTTCGCCTGCGTCCTTATCAAAAGGAATATCTGTTGAAACAAACAGAAGGTTGAATGCAGAAGAACCATCGAGTGCCCAGTCAAAGTCAGTAATGCCAACCTTGTATGTGCCGTCCTTGTCGATCTTTACATCTGTGTATGTAGCAGGAATAACATAGCCGCCACTACCATCCGGCATATCATCATCGAATTTGTCTTCATACTGAGGGAATGTTTCAGGGTCGTTACCGCCCCATACGATTACGCTGTTGAAGTACTTGCCGTCTGCAACGTCCTTACCATATGAAGCGTCATCAAAAGAGTTTCTGAATGAGTAGGGTGTTGTCTGGAAACCGATATAAGCATTATAAGTTTCTGCTGCTGCGCCTACTGTAAGTGTGCCTGCTACTGCCATTGCAGCTGCTGCACCGATGAATCTTTTCATCTTCATTTTAATTACCTCCAAACAAATTGTATATGTTTCATTCTTATGAGTGTTGTTAAACGTTTACAACATTCTCAATTAAGTTAATTATAACCTCTGCCCGCCAAAAAATCAATTTGCATTTTTCACACATTTACCACACAACTTTTAGTTATTTTGTACAATTAGGTTATTAAGTTAAAACACAGACCGTTCTCAATTGTCACCCATTTGTGCAGTTTGGTTGACACAAGGCGCTGTCGGTGGTATTCTGTTAAAGTCGTTTGACAAAATGGAAAGGAAACAAAAAATATGAACAGACAGAAAATCACAACCATCGTACTATGCGCGCTCTTTGCGGCAATCACGGCTATACTTTCGCAGATAGCGATCCCGATGCCCTCCGGCGTACCGGTTACATTACAGACCTTTGCGGTAGCTCTCTGCGGCTTTTATCTCTGCACGGCAAGGGCAACCGTATCAACGCTCGTATACGTTCTGCTCGGCGCGGTAGGCGTTCCGGTATTCAGCGGCTTCAAGGGCGGAATCGCATCAATAGTCGGTCCTACGGGCGGATTTATAATCGGCTTTATCGCTATGGCGGCAATCAGCGGAATATCCTTCAGAAATATGCCTGAGAAATTCCGTGTACCGCTGAGAATAGCAATGGGTATCCTTGGCGTTGCCGCTTGCCATATCTGCGGATTTGTACAGTATGCGCTTGTAGCGGGCAAGGACTTATTATCGAGCTTCCTGCTTGTATCCGCTCCCTATCTTATAAAGGATATAGCAAGCGTAGTTCTCGCATACTTTGCCGCTCTCGCAATTTCAAAGGCTCTGAAAAGAACAGGCTTTGCCCCAAGCGAACAGGCGTAATTGCAATAAATTTGTAAACATTAAAGGCAGTGCCGGACGGCGCTGTCTTTTTGTTTTTATAATAACAAGTACAAAGTAAAAAACCAATTTACTGCTCCCTCGTAAAAGGTAATATTGACATATAAATCTGAACAATTGAAACCATACACGTTTTAATACCCGCCGTTTCGCTACCCTGCGGATAACTCAGACATTTCCAAAGGCGGAATTTGAAGCGGCACATTGCCGCAGACGGAATTTACAGTGGCTTTCAGCCGCCCGCCCTGCTTTGACTTTTCTTCTGTTAAGTGCTATACTCTATAAATAGAAAGACAAAACACGGAGATACTTTAAATGGATAACAAATACGAAGAACGGCTCGGCACAGCCTCGATGCTGCCACTTATACTTAAAATGGCACTGCCGGGCTTTGCGGCACAGCTTATAAACCTGCTGTACAGCATAGTTGACAGGGTCTTCATCGGCCATATAGAGATTATCGGCACTGATGCACTGGCAGGTATCGGTATTACAAGCTCGATAATCATTCTTATCTCGGCATTTTCACAGATAGTCGGCGGTGGCGGCGCTCCGCTTGCCTCAATAGCGCTCGGCAAGGGCGACCGTGAAAGAGCGCACAGGATACTCGGCAACGGCTTTTCATTGCTCGTGCTGTTTACTGTAGTAACATCGGGCATAACCTACATCTTTATGGATCCCCTGCTCCGCCTTATCGGCGCAAGCGACGCTACTATCGGCTATGCCACAGACTACCTCTCGGTATACCTTACAGGCACGCTGTTCGTAATGTTCGCAACCGGACTTAATTCATTCATAAACGCACAGGGCAGACCCGGAATTTCAATGATAGCCGTAATAATCGGCGCAGTGCTGAACATCGGACTTGACCCGCTTTTTATCTATGTATTCGGTATGGGCGTCACAGGCGCGGCGCTTGCAACCGTAATATCGCAGGCGGTAAGCGCCTTTGTAATAGTCGGCTTTCTTGTATCCGACAAAGCGACTTTGAAAATAAAGCCGAAATATCTTAAGCCCGATATAAAGATAATCGGCTCGCTGTTCGCACTCGGAATCGCCCCGTTTATAATGGCAAGTACGGAAAGTCTTGTCGGCTTCGTGCTCAACGGCTCGCTGAGCACATACGGCGATATATACGTCAGCACCCTTACGGTAATGCAGAGCGCAATGCAGTTTGCCGCCGTACCTCTGAGCGGCTTTGCGCAGGGTTTTGTTCCGATAGTCAGCTACAATTACGGCAAGGGCAACACCGACCGTGTCCGCCTCTGCTTTAAATATTCCGTGATAATTATGTTCTCGTTCTTCGCCGCAATAAACCTGTTTATGATCACCTTCCCCGAATTTGTCGCAGGTATGTTCACAGACGATACCACACTTATAAAAACAGTCGGCAGAATGATGCCTCTTTTCCTTACAGGTATGACGATATTCGGACTTCAGCGTACCTGCCAGAGTATGTTTGTTGCTCTCGGTCAGGCTAAAATTTCACTGTTCATAGCCCTTTTGCGTAAAGTGATACTGCTTATCCCTCTCGCTCTTATCCTCCCGACTTTCTTCGGTGTGGAGGGCGTATACATTGCCGAGTCGGTAGCCGATGCGACCTCGGCGATCTGCTGTACAACCATTTTTGCCGTTACATTCCCGAAGATACTTAAAAAGCGTGAGCTGACATAAATAAAAAAACGGCGGTCACAGGGACAGATACAGCCCCGTGATCGCTTTTTCTTATACGATTTTCAAGCACCGCCTGCACGTTTCCCGTGCAGGCGGTGCTTTGCGTTTATTTCAGAAATTCCGCCAGTATCTGACCGAGTAAGCACGATTGCTTATCGGTAAGCTGTTTGCTTGTAATTACGTTATGCTCACGGAATTGCTGAATTAACTGCGTTATTATATTTCTTTGCTTTTCGTTAAGACCTATAGTAGAAACATTCGATTGCCGTTCCATACCCGACAGATAGTCCATAGAAACGTTGAATAAAGCCGAAAACGCTCTTACCGTATCAAAAGTAGGGCTTTGCAGATTTTTTTCGTATCTGCTGATTATGGAGCTTTCCTTGTTTATTTTATTTGCCAGTTCTTCCTGCGTCCAGCCTTTTTCTTTTCTGAGCCCTTTCAGAATCAAGCCGAAATCAAAAGTATCGTTCATTTATCCACCTCAAATTTGATTTATAATCAAATTGTAACAGGTGCAACTTGATAAATTTGCACTATTGTGCTATAATATTTGATATAAAAACGAATTTATTCGGAATTTATTGATAAATATGCTCAAAACGGGTGATTAAGTGCAACAACAAATAAAATCCAGACAACGTGTGACCGAACACGGCGAAGTTTTCACCGCCGAGCGTGAAGTAAAGGCAATGTGCGACCTTGTAAAACAGGAAACCGAGCGTATCGACAGCCGTTTTCTTGACAAAACCACGCCGAGATTGATACAATTCCATACCCTCAAAAATGCCGTAAATCCGCCGTTTCTGGGCGGTTTTTTATTTTCGGCACAGTGACGGCATAGGCAGAATGGCGGCTTTGTCGGGGTGGTTCACACTTTTTTACGGTACTCTGTAACGATAGAAAAGCTATCGTTACAGAGTAGGGCTATCGTTAAAATGTAGAAACTGTCCTCGTTGTGGTATAGAGGCTTGACTCTGGACTGAAAACAGTTTATAATTAGACTGAATTAAGGGCGAGGAGGAAAGACGCCATGACAGATTCATGCATTTATCTTGATACCTATGTGTTACAGCAGGATATGCGAGTAAGAATGCCGAAAGCAATTCTTTCTAATATGGGAGTTGAAAAGGGAAAGACCACTTTTGATATTTATTTGAATGCGCAGGAAAACGAATTGATTTTCCGGATTCATCATGATAAAGAAGGAGAAAATGCCGATGAGTGAGCCGTTAAGAGCCATTTCGTTGTTTTCTGGGGCGGGCGGCATGGATGTCGGTTTTGAGAATGCTGGGATAAAAGTTGTGTTTGCCAATGAACTGGTTGCCGATGCTGCTGAAACCTACAGAGCCAATCACCCAGACTGTATAATGGTCAACGATGACATCAATAATGTAATCGATTCTCTCGGCAAATACGAGGGGATTGATCTTGTATTTGGAGGCCCTCCATGCCAGGGCTTTTCAGTAGCGGGGAAAATGGACCCTGATGACGACAGAAGCAAATTGATTTTTACTTTCCTGGATGTCGTTGAAAGAGTCAAGCCAAGAGCTTTTGTGATGGAGAATGTAAAAGCCTTGGGCGAACTGAGTAAATGGAAAGATGTACGAGAACGCTATTTGAAGAAGGCTTCTGACCTTGGATATTCGTGCCATTATTTTGTTTTAAATGCCACAGATTATGGCGTGCCGCAGAAGCGGGAGCGCGTATTCTTTATTGGAATCCGAGGGGATTCGTTTGATGAAAAGCGTCTTCATCAGCTTATCACACATCATAAAACGAAGGCCGCTCCCATCAGGGATATGTTGTTACCTCTTGGCAAAGCAGGCAGCGAGGAGAATCCACGGACTTGTGTGGCAAAGATTAATTTTTGCGCACGGCCGGTTATGCGTAAATCCCCTTATGCGGGTATGTACTTTAATGGGCAGGGACGCCCGATAGATATCGATGGCTATGCGAATACCCTTCCGGCTTCTATGGGCGGGAATAAAACGCCGTTTATAGATGAAGACTACTTGTATGGGGAGGCAGATGATAATTTCATCGAGAACTACCATAAAGGTTTGATGGATGGAACGATTACCCCGGAATACAAGGAAGCTCCCAGCCGCCTTAGAAGAATTACGATACGGGAAGCGGCTAAGATTCAGACCTTCCCAAATGATTATATCTTCTGCGGCAAGCCGGCGGCAATTTATAAACAAATCGGCAATGCAGTGCCTTGTAAAATGGCGGAAGCCGTTGCATTGGCTGTTGCTGAATATCTCCAAGCGTAAAAAGCGGGAATGTGTTACCTTAATGCGGTACACATTCCCGTTTTTTTATGCCTGCATTGCTTCGGTCAAGGCATCGTTCCAAGCCACCTTAATCGTTGCTTGCACATCCTGGGCATTGAACAGTTCAAACATTCTTTCATTGTATGCAGTCCGAAATGCCTCATCTCCAGAAAGCAGGATGTGGATGGTCAAATCTGTGATGGAAGCGAAATTGATATTATACCCCTGCGCAAAATACGCTTTTGCCCGTTCCAGCGCATTTTCCCTTGGAAGGTCGTTTGTATAAACGAATAAGTACTCAGCGGCGTTGTTCAGTGTGATTTTTGTGGAGAAAGTGGAATCAACGCGGGAGCCGTCTATTGGCCGCTCAGTAACTTCAATGGCTTTAAAGATCGCTCCATCCTTGTAAATCGTAATGTCACCTGGTGCGCCGGTCGCACCATCTGCGGCGTTGATCTCCTGGCGTTCTATGGTCCACCCCGCATTCATCTGACCGTTGATAGTGGAGAAGACGGCATCCGTCAGGAGCATGGGAATGAGGCCGCCACTCTGGCGATGCTGTAGCTTATTTAGGAACATACGGTACTGATCGATGCGGAGCCGGCGGATTGGAACAAGCCGGACAATCGACTGCTCACGGAGGTCGATAAAGCACTTCAATAAGGCAATGATGATCGTTTCCACCTCGTCACTTTCGGACACAGCCTCCAAGGTGGAAATCAGTGACAGCAAAGCGTCAAAGCCTTCCTTATCGCGCAATCCATCCCTTGTATCTTCAGTGAAAGTAACATTCCTGCGGAAAGTCGCCAGATAAGGACCTTTGGAACAAGGGATCTGCTTTGAAAACAGGAACGGATTGACTGCCTTCTCATCCAAAGTACGCCCATTAAAAGCGTCCTCGCCCTGTTTGACATAGGGGTGCCGGATATTGCAGTTCCTGTCCTGATATCTTGCCACTGCACAGCCAAGCAGAACCTCACGATAGGACTGTGTTTTTGAGGAAAAGATTGTATCCAGCGCATCCTTATTGTCTGTGATATACTGAGTCACGGCTGCAGGAAGTTCCTGGGCAGCTTTTTCGTATGAGTTGTTGAGAAGAACCTTTGCCTGTTCGTAATCAATAGCCATTTTACTTTTCCTCCTGATCGTCAATCGTTTCAAGAATATCCTCTATGTGGCAATTCATCGCCTCACAAATCTTAAGAAGCACATCCGTGGTAATGTTTGCGCCTTTGCTCAGTTTGGCAATAGAGGCTGTACTCACGCCGCTTTTTTCTGCCAGGTCGCGTTTGTTCATATTTTGGTCAATCAGCATTTTCCACAATTTGTTATAGCTTATTCTCATCGTCTGCCTCCTGCTCTTTCATTAACAGCAAATTATGTAGGATCATTGATCTTCCGGATTAAAAACCTCGTTCAAAAGACCGTATCTACCGTCTTGCTTGTTCCGGGTAAAGCGAATCATATGGACTCCTCTTTCCTCATCCTCAGAGGGAATAAAGGGCATACGCTTTGTCTGTTCAACAAGGATCACCTGGCGTTCATGAGCATGATCAATGAGATATTCAATAAAATTCTGTTTAATGGTATCGCTCTGCTCTTTATGCTCCGCCTCAGATAACTGCGTCAAAGACGAATCAACAGCATAAAAACCGGGAGCCGGCCGCCCCAACTCTATGAGATAAGAACTCATCGCAAGGGTGGTAATCGTGTTCAATATGCCACAGAAGCCGCCGCCCATTGAAACAGATTTCTTTAGTCCTCCAATCTCAATATCAAAGTTCTCCATATTTAGTCTGGCCGTTTCTGCACCGCCAACTTTAGATGCTCTTAAAATTTCCCGCAATTTTTCCTCAAAGCCGTGAATGATGTCATAGCCATAATCCTCAAAAATGCTGTGCTTTTGAGGTGTCGATATCTCTTCCGTTTCTTTGCTGAACAAATCACTTCTATACTGGACTTCATCCTGCCGGATAATCTCCAGTTCATTCGACAAACGCATCAGTTTAAGCTGCTTTTCAAGCTCTTCCTCATAGCTTTGGCCGCAATTGTTCTGAAATTAAAGTATCGATAGCGCCCTTTCGCTCTTCTAATGCGCGGATATTTGCCATGATTTTTTCCTGCTGGCGTGCGACACTATGCTGCGCATCGTTTAATTCAGACAAATGCCGTTTAATCTTTTCAAGTTCAGCGGCAGAAGCATCAATAAAGGTTGTGTCATAGGTTCGCTCAGTTTCTTCACCGCAGACCGGACATTTAACTTTTTTACGCACAGGTGAAGTACTTGCAGCGCCTTCAACGATGAAGCCGATTCTTCTGATATCAGATTGATATTGCCGCCGCAGGATAGCGAAATTATGCCCCACGGTTTGGGACTCGGAAAGTTTTCCGTTCCATTCATATATTTGCGACATAATCTGCTGGCTCTCTTTTGAGGCGGCATCCAACTGTGCTTGTAGTTCGGAAATTTCTTTTTGCACCCGCTCAACACTCGTGTGAGGGCTTGTGATTTCTTCGGAAGAAAGTGCCTGCTCCAGCTTTTCACGTCTGCCAGACAGTTCATTCACTTTTTCCTGAATATAGCCTATCAGAGCTTTTTTCTTTGCCGCGCTGATTTTTGGATCTTCATCCGCTTCAAGATCATCTGCATCCTGGCCGGTCAACAGATAAAGTAAAACGGCGGCAGAGGCTGTAGGACCAAAGCTGCCAGGAGCTAACAGAGAAGAGCTTTCTCTTGCCACATCAGCTTGGCGGATAAAAAACAGGTGAAGCATACTTCTCCATGTCAGTTCTTGGGTTTTTGAGCCTGTTTCTGCTGAACGCACAGAGTGCGGCTCATCAATGCCCAGCAAATGAAGATAGACAGCATTGATGTTCTTTTTCGCATTGTGGTTTACACTATAAGAACCGTGATCAACGGTAGGGTCTGTTCCATTGACACTGATTTTGGAATCACCGATCTTACGCTCCAAAACTACGGTTCCCCGATCAGTGGCCAAATGGAGGGCAATGCGGTCATATCCATAGCTGTTATCAACAATCTTGGAAGGGCGGTTCTTTTTAGGTGTAAATCCGAACACATAATCCATGCAGTCCATTACAAGACTTTTTCCGGTGTTAGAAGGCCCTAAAACAAAATTCAATCCTGGCCGGAAATCGATAACGGACGCTTTGTGCCCTCCGCCAGACACGACGAGTTTTTCAATGTAGAATCTATTCATGCCTGACCTCCTTCTAACGATTGGATGGTGAGCCGATTAATTTCCCGGAGCATCAACTCGGCGTTTGCATTGTCAAAACTTTTTATCACAGTTTGAACCGCAATTCTATATTCATCGGCATAGTTGCTGGTTAGCTTCTTACAGATGCTTTTTCCTGCCTCTGTTATGGAATACTTGTACCCTGTTAGAGCCATCTGAAACCGAATATTTCCATCCAGCAAAAGTTCTTTTATAGCAGAAGAAACGAGGCGTTTCCTTGCAGGATATTCGCTGAATCTATAGTTGCTGTAGCCATGAAGATTTTCGTCTAACAGGTCAAAATCAGCGGCATAGACAGAAATAAAATCAACCGCTCCGATCTGTTGCTCGTCCAAAGATGTCCCGTGTACCTCGTTCAACAGCAAAAGAATACGGAGAGAGATTTCAAAGGTGGAGCCAAGAGCAGAAGTATTCATTTCTTTCGCCTCCTCTTTACCCATACTAACTTGCCGTCATTTACGAGATGATGGCATACGCCTTTTTTAATTTTCCCGCTGATCCAGTATGGAGAAGCACTGAGCAAGTAATTCGTAACGGGGACAAGAACTGCCTGCTCCATTACAGCAAGCATATGATCGAAACCGTTCGGATGGGTTCGTTTTGCGGTATCTTTCACACCCGTGAAAGTTTCGCTCTTTAATACATCAAATTGGTCAGACAAACCACCACTTCCAAGTTCCAGTACACCACGCCGTATTGTTTCGGCAGCATAGAAGTCAATGCGGCGATCATCCAGATCCTCTGCATAATCAGGAAAGCTGGAAAGGTCATCATCCGAAAAAGAATCCAGCCCTTCGGCATCTGCATATGCCAAATACAGTTCGTTAATATATTTTTGCTCATCATCGGTCGCTACTGCGGGAACCGGCACATTAGCCGGCCGCGGCAGCGATTTTATTTTTTGTTCGATTTCATTAATCAGTTCTAAATCAATATCCGGTTTTGGAACGGTCTGAGATACAGAAGAAGCATTGATAATATCCAGAAAAATACGCTCCAATAAGCTGGCGCATGCGATTGCTGGATCGGCATCTGCAATTCCGCAATTGCTTAGCCAGTCTACCACGCTGTCATAAGAGTCGGACTCGTCCATCCGCTCCCAAATCCATTTTGAGAACTTATCCGAATCCCGATGGATGTAAAGATATTTTGCATCCCTTTGTGGTATGGTACGGGTTCCTCTTATATATCGATATTTTGTGTCATCTTTCCTTTTCAATATCTGGCAGGAGTCCATTGCGGCATCTTTTATGAAATTTCCGATAAGCTCTGTGAAATAGTCATGCTCAGATTTTCCATATGAAATAAATGGGGAAAGACCCAAAGCATACTCAGAAAATGTCATGCCTCATTTACCTCCTTGCTCTAAGATTTATCCTCTGTCCGAGAGCGTCCGTGGCTGTCCGTACAGTCCGATTTTCAAATAAGCCGTTTTGATAAACTGGAATCAGTAAACCGGACGGATAGAAATTTCCTGACGCGAGTGAAATACACATCTGTATTCTATCACACTTCCGATGAAATTTCTACACTTTCGCAAAATTTTGAGTTGCGAACGCATACGAGAATTTGCGAATCTAAAAAATCGGTTTACTCTGCTGCAAAGCTCATCCGCCGATCACGGATGATTCCAGAGCAGAGCGGCAGACAACTGAACATAACGCCAACGACTGGAATAGTTGGCCAGCACTGAAATGAGGATTTCGTTTCGGTTGGTCAACTGTGCACATTTTCCCGGCTGCTCTTACGAGTCCTCATTTCGACCAGACAGGGTCGAAGGAGGGCCCGGAAAATGGCAGAAAATCAGAGTAAAAAGCAGGACAAGCAGCATCAGATCCCAATGATGGTAACCGACGAGATCATCCGCGATTTTGGCATTAAGCCGGAGGAAGTCACCTGGCGCCGCATCGGCAACCGCAAATGCAGGGTAGTCATGGTCGATGCGACCGAGGAGGAGTATCGGGCGTACATGGCGCCGATCTGGGCGGAAATCAAACGGGAAGACCGGGATGGCCGCTGCATGGTCAAGGGCAAAAACGGCAAGCTGATCCGCTGCCCGGAAAGTAACCGCTGTGAGGGGTGCAAGCACTTTTCGGAGGCCAGCCGCGAGCGGAATAAGCCCGCCTCCCTCTCTGTCCTGATGGGTGAGGGCGCAGAGCCGATTGCAGAAGGGGCATTTGAGGATGATGTGATTTACGAAACAATCTTGGAAGACCTTATCGCTATGCTCAGCGAGATAAAGCCGAAGTACGGCAGGATCTTCCGCCTGCTCTACGATGGAGCCACCCAACAGGAAATGGCGGACGAGCTTGGCATCAAGCAGCGGACGGTGTCGGACGACATCAAGAAAATCCGCAGCCTGGTGCAGCCGCTGGTAAAAGACATCTTTAACCGTTAAAAAGTGGGCGGTGCTTATCATCACGATAGGCACCGCCTTTTTTCAGTCTTTCTTGTAAAACATGGTTTCATAGCCGTCTGCCCGGAGATTCAGACCTTTGATCCACGGCGGTGTCCTTCCCATCTGCTCACAGATAGCGTCCAGGGAGACATCCATGCCGCACTCAATAATTAGCTCATCGTGGACATGGCCGACAATAAAGCAGTGGGACAGCGTCCGCATGGCATACATGAGGATGTCTCTTGAAATCGCCTGAACGACATTCTCCGTGAATTTCGGGCCGTAGGATTCGATGCGCTCCCACTTCTTTGTGCTGCCGACGCCCTCATAGGTGACGGATTCACCACCGAACTTATTTGTCCCCATCTTCGGCTTCACATAGCAGAGCTGGCGGCCGGAAGGCAGAATGATGAACAGCATCCCACTGCGGTAGCGGAACCGGATACCGTGCGTTTCCGTGTCCAGCCGCTGGCGGACGGTGGTTTTTACGGCATTGTCCACATCCCACCAAAGCTGTACGATGTTCGGATTGGAGGTGCGCCACGCATCCACAAGGGGCTGGAGTTCCTCCTCGGCAAGACCCATCTCCAAAGCGCCCATCGACTTGAGGGCGCCTACCGATCCGCCGTATCCCAGGGCCAGTTCGGCAATCTTGCCCTTCTGCCGGAGATGGGCGTTCTGCCCGTGCTTTTCCACCGGCACATGGAACATGGCAGAGGCGCTGGCGCAGTAGATATCGCCGTTCTCCACAAAGACCTTCAGCCGCCAGGACTCGCCGGCCAAAAACGAAAGCACCCTGGCTTCGATGGCAGAGAAGTCGGAAACGATGAATTTGTACCCGTCCCTCGGCACAAATGCCGTACGGATGAGTTCCGACAGGATTTCCGGCACGGAGTCATACAAGGTGGAAAGCATGGAGTAATCGCCGGAGCGGACAAGGCTTCTTGCGTCCTCCAGATGTGCCATGTGGTTCTGCGGCAGGTTCTGCAGCTGAATCAGCCTGCCCGCCCAGCGGCCGCTGCGGTTGGCCCCGTAAAACTGGAACATCCCTCTCGCTCTGCCGTCCGCGCATACGGCGTTCTGCATCGCCTGATACTTCTTCACAGAGGACTTGGCAAGCTGCCGGCGCAGTTCCAGCACCTCGGCGAGTTCCGGCGGCGCGGTTTTCAGCAGCTCCTTCACAGCTTTCTTGTCCAGGGAGTCCACCTCAAGGCCGTGTTTTGTGAGCCACTCCTTCATCTGCTGGACGGAGTTGGGGTTTTCCAGGGCGGTGAGCTGCCGCATCTTTGCGGAGAGTTCTTCCCTGGAACGCTCATCAATGGCGATGGCCTGTTCCACCAGCACCATGTCAAGCTGTATGCCCCGGTCGTTGATCTCCTGGTCGAGGTGGTATTCCGCCCACAGGAAATCCGGCGCGGGGAACTTCGACAGCTTCTGCTGGATCGCCATTTCGGTTTCCACATCCCGCTTGTTATACGCGATGAAGGTTGACCATTTTACCGGGTCATGCTCTGGGAGGTTGCGCATCCTGCCGCCGTTGGCTTTGGTTGGCTTGCAGGGGACGCAGAAATAGCGGATGAGCGCCTTGCCCTCTGCCATCTTCTGGTTTTCCAGCTTTAGGACTTTGCCGATCCCCTCCAGAGAGAGGGGCAGCCCCATGTACGCACCCCATACCAGGGAGCAGCGCCAGGAGGACGGGTCAAGGTAGTTCCGGACGGTATCGCCCTCTATGCTGTAGAAAGAAAAATACTGTGGATAGTTCCGGCGCAGCCAGACAGAAAGGCAGACCCGCTCGAAGGACGCATTGTAGGCCCATTTGATAACGGAATTGTCCGAGAGCGCTCGGATAATATCTTCCGGCACGGTATCGCCAGACGCCAGGTCATATACGGTGACCTCACCGCCGTCCACGGATACGCCGAAGAGCAGGATTTCAAAATCAGGGGACGAAGCGTATTTATACACGCCGCATTTTTTCAGATCGACACTGGAGAATGACTCAATATCAATTTCTAAACTTGTTATTTCAGCCATGAATAAAGCCTCCCTTTTCGGATTGCTGAGATGACGCTTTGGGAAACGCCATACATCTTTGATAGTTCGCATCCCTTTATTCCACAGTAAAAGCCAAACCGAATGTCCCGCACATCATCAACGGACAACTTTCTCCAAACTTTTCCCTGCCTATATACATCGAGAATGTTCTCTGTTCGTGTGCCATATCTGAGATTTTCCAGCCGATTATCAGTAGGATCACCATTGTTATGCAAGACCTCCATCCCATCTGGCGGCGACCCGACGAAAGTCAGCATTACTAATTGATGAACAGGGCGGCCGGGCGTCCCACGTCCAAGTATTACAGATACATGGCCGCTTTTGCAAAATTGCCCTGGCTTTAAAACGCGCCCCTTTACATTTCGATAAAATTCTTTACCTGTAAAATGGCATACTCCACGAACTTTCTGGTCTAAACTACGGATTCTACCCATATCGCTTGCCTGATATTTTCCTTCATAACCAGGAATGTCTTTCCATACTTCCAAACTTATCACCTCCATAAGAAACAGGCGGCAGGAGTGCTATGCCTGCCGCCCGGTGTGCATTGCTTATTCCTCCGGCTGTTTTGCCGTCTGGCGCTTCTTCTCCCTGTGTTTCTTGAACTTTGTCCAGCACCAGTGCAGGAAGTCGGTGATCCAGTACACGATGCTGCCGACGGCAAATCCGTACAGAAGAATGAATATCACGATCACATCGAATTGTTTTGCGAACTCATAAAGCTCTGTCATATCCATTTACCTCGCATTTTCTTTGAATGGGTGGGCGGCAGCGGTGACTGCCGCCCTGTGTTGTCTCAGGAAAGGTAATCGTCGTCATCCTCGGTGGAAAAATCATCCTCGGCACGGCTCTTGCCGCCCAGCGGCTCCCCATCGGAGATCTTCTGCAGGTTGTTCAGCCCGCAGGCGATGCCCCGGTTGCCGTTGGAGTTAAAGGCATACAGGTTGATGCTGGCCCTGCCGTATACACCGGAGTACACCTCGGAACGCTCCAGGATGGGGTTCAGGTCCGCATCCACAATACCGGGTGCGGTGGCGGAATTGGCGTTGATGAAGTACGCATCCGCATAGACCGGATCATCGGGGCGCTCCGCATCGCCGTCACGCAGCGGGGTCTTGATGACCGAGAGGGCGGGGACGGTCTTGCCGTTTCCCTTCAGCTTGGACTCGCCTTCCTCATAGGCTGCCTGGATCGCCGCTTTGATGGCTTCCACGGTCTTCTTGTCGGACTTCGGGATGATCAGGCTGACGCTGTACTTGGGCGTGCCGCCGTTGATGCTCTTGGGGTCCCAGACATTCGCATAGCTCCAGCGGGTTCTGGGGCCGGTGATTACCTTCGTCTTATTTACGATCTTTGCCATAGTTGTTGTCCTCCTCATTTTCTTTGAAATCGTTAATGGCTGTGTTCATGGCCGGGCGTTTATCGCTCTCCGGCACAAGTACGGGTTTGCCGGGCGGCTTATAGACAAGGCCGCCGAGCAGCTCTTCAAACTTCTTCCGGCCGAGGGCCTGGCTCATGGCCGTGATGCCCAGCAGTCTCTTCTCATAAGGCTCGTAGCCGGCATCCTCCACCGCTTTGGCGACTGCGTCGTCATCGGTGTACTTCCGGTTGGAGCGGCCCTCCACCACTTTGAATCCTGTAAACTTCGTCCCGGACAGGGCTTTCTGCAGGGCGTAATCCTTAACGTCCCCAGCCCAGGAGACCAGCTCGTCCGCCTTGGTAAGAATAGCGGCAATCTCCTCATCCCCCAGGAGCGCGGGCATCTCGAAGTCATACCGTGCCAGTTCCAGGTTGTATTCCGCCCGCTTGCGGCAGTTGGCCTTTGCCTTGCAGAACTGGCAGTGGTCGCCAGCTTTGAACTCGCCCTTGCCCTCGTATGCCAGCTTGGCTGCAGGGGCAAGCACGGTCTTAGCCCAGGCCAGGAGTTCTTCCTGGCTCATGGTGTATGTGCTGACGTTCTCCCGGCGGGGCTGGTAGATGGTAAGGCTGACCTGCGCGATGTCGTAAATACCATCGAACAGGTCGAGGGCGCCCAGCGCATAGCAGGAAAGCTGGCTGTTCTTCTCCGCCGACACCAGGACGCCAAGCCCGTGCTTGTAGTCAATGATGTGGAGAAGCCCGTCCGATACGATGACGCAGTCCCCGGTGCCGAAGCTGCCCTCGATCCCTACATAGCGGGAATAGTCGAGCCGTTGCTCCACAAGCACCAGCGGGTCGGCGCAGCGTTCCCTGGCCTTTGCCACTTCCTCCATCACGAAGGCGCAGTAGCCGTCGGCACAGTCCTCCATCTCCTGGGAGTAGTAGGTCAGGTTCTCCGTGGGGTCCTTCACCCTGCGGCCGAGGGCTTTTTCCACCTTATAGGCGCACAGCTCATGGCAGTCGGTCCCCTCCTGGGCGTATTCACTGGGCCTGTCCGCATATTCCTCGCAGAGCCGTGCCGACGGCGGGCAGTTGATCCACCTGTGGCTTGCGGAAGCGGAAAGGAAGGAATGTTTACCCATTGGTTCCCGCCTCCGGCTTTCCGAGCGCATCAGCTTCCTTCAGAAGCCCTTCAAATTGAGAAGGGTCGATGTCTGACAGCTTCCTCGCTCCATACTTTGTGATGAGGGCTTTCACCTCTACCGAGTACCCTGCCTGGGCGATCACCGTCATGCGGTGGCGCACCTCCTCAAGGGTGAGGACTTTCGGCTTCTCCTTCGGCGGCGCATCCTCTGCCGCCGGGGAAGAAAACATCTCCGCCAGCGTATTGGCGATTCCGATGATGGCCTCTCCGCAGGAGCGAAGCTCCTTAATCTGTAAGTCCAGGTCGCTCATTTTCCCCATCCGGCGTTCCTCCTTCCTGATTTGCCGTCTGCAGCTTTCTGGCGAGACGCTTCGCGATCACGCTGATGGCGATCAGCACATCAGCGAGTTCTTCGTCAAGCTGCCTGTCTCTGGTTGTCTCCGTGTTTTCCTGCATCCGCAGCACCTCCGTTTCCGAGCGGCTTTCCTGCCCCTCTGTCTCTGAAAGGACAGAAACGGGATTTTTCAGCGGAGAAAAATTTTGCCGTCCCTGTGCCTCTCACTTCTGAAAGGACAAGGACGGCATTTTTTAGCGGAAAATCTGACAGCGGCTGTTCGCATTTAAATTAGGAAACGAAAAAAGTCCGGGCGCACACCGCTGAAACGGAGGGTTTCTGTCCTTTCACAATTAGAGAGGTGTAAGCCGCTCAATTTTCAGAGAAAGGATGGAAACAGACTATGGGAACAGCGAAATCAAAAGGCCTGCCGCGCTGCACGGCGCATCGGGACTGCTTTGCCAATAAGGACAGCGTGTGCGTCTGCCTGGGTGACAATGACTTCCACGGGAAGGACTGCCCGTTTTTCAAGACCACGGCACAGTGTGATGCGGATAGGCAGAAAAGCTACGAGCGGCTGGTCAGTATCGGACGGGACGACCTGATCGAGCGGTATCAAGTGAGGGGTGTGTATGGGAGTTAGCAGATATAACAGTGAAGGCTACTACGACCCGACGGCCTATGAAGCCCTCACGAAAGTTACCCAGGAGGAAAAGGCGGCGAGATACCGGCCGCTGGTGTATATCTGCTCTCCGTATTCCGGGGACACGGAGGGCAATGCCGAAAAAGCAAGGCGGTACAGCCGGTTTGCCGCAGACGCCGGCACAATTCCCATTGCGCCGCATCTGCTGTTCCCGCAGTTCCTATCGGAAGAAACGGAGCGGGAGCTGGCGATCTTTATGGACCTGGTGCTGCTGGGCAAGTGTGAGCAACTCTGGGTGTTCGGCGGCGAGGTGTCCGACGGGATGCGCCGGGAGATTGGAAGGGCAAAGCAGAAAAATATGACGATCCGTTATTTTACGGAGGATATGGAGGAAACGGAATGCAGATGACAATTTATGACGCAGTGACGGTTGGGAGCCGGTCAAACTGCGTGTATCCGAATCCCGTGACGGTCACGGATGCGGACACCATGCGGCAGGCGGCGGCCTTCGACCATGTGTGCGCGGCATATAAGCAGAACTACCGCAGCGTGGACAATTTCCTGAAAGCGGACTGTCTGCCGATGGATTGCGATAACGACCACTCGGATGACCCGGACGACTGGCTCACGCCCTTTGACGTGGCGATGGACTTTCCGGGCGTGGGGATGATCTTTGTCTACAGCAGGAGCCACATGAAGCAGAAAGGAAAACGCGGCCCCAGGCCCCGGTTCCATGTGTATTTTATCTGCACGGAGACAACAAATTCAGAGATTTACAGCTCATGGAAAGACAGATTGATTGCCGATTACCCGTACTTTGATGACGGGGCCAAGGACAGCGCCCGGTTCCTGTTTGGAGTAAAGAACGCGGCGGTCGAGGTGTATGACGGCGAGATTACCATTGATGCGTTCCTGGCAGACCACTTTGCGGAGTGGGACGAGGCGCAGGGGCAGATCCCGGAGGGTTCCCGGAACAAGACCATGTCCCATTACGCCGGCCGGATCATCAAGCGGCTGGGGAATACGGAGGAAGCTCATAAGCAGTTCTTGAAGGAAGCGGAAAAATGCAGCCCGCCGCTGGATGATGCGGAGCTTGCGGGTATCTGGGCCAGCGCCGTGAAGTTCGGCGCGAAGGTAGCTGCCCAGGAGGGATATATCCCGCCGGAGCAGTATAACCAGGACTTCCTGCTCATGCCAGAGGATTTCTCGGATGTGGGACAGGCCATTGTGCTGTCAAGGGAGTACATGGATCGGCTCCGCTTCTCCCCGGCTACGGATTACATTGTGTTCAACGGCTCGTTCTGGGAGGAATCCCAGCCTAACGCCCAGGGCATTGCCCAGGAGCTGACCGCGAGACAGCTTGAGGAAGCGGAAACAGAGATACAGCGGTGCATGAAGGAAATGTCGGAAAACGGCGCGTGGGCCATGCTCGCCGCGATGGGCGCCAAGAAAGCGATGGCGGCGTTCAGCGAAGCCCAGCGGCGCTCCTTTGAAAAGTACGAGCGGGCGGAGACCTACCGGAAGTATGCCATCAAGCGCCGGGATACCAAATACATCTCGGCGGCCTTAAAGGAAGCCCGTCCGATGATCCAGATCGAGCAGCGCGTCCTGGATGCGGATGAGTTTTTACTGAATCTGCCGTCCGGCACCTGCGATCTGAGGACGGGGGCTGTCCGGGAACACAACGCCCAGGACTATATCACGAAACAGACGGCGGTGGATCCGTCCGGGGATGGCATGGACGTCTGGGAGGACGCCCTCCAGACCTTCTTCCAGGGGGACGCCGACCTGATCCGCTATGTGCAGGAGATCGTGGGGCTTGCCGCCATCGGCAAGGTCTACATTGAAGCGCTGGTCATTGCCTACGGCGAGGGCCGGAACGGCAAATCCACCTTCTGGAACACCATCGCCCGTGTGCTTGGCACCTACTCCGGCAATATGTCCGCAGACACCCTGACTGTGGGCTGCAAGCGCAACGTGAAGCCGGAACTGGCGGAAGCCAAGGGCAAGCGGATGATCATCGCCGCCGAGCTGGAGGAAGGGATGCGCCTGAACACATCCAACGTCAAGCAGCTCTGCTCCACGGACGAGATCTATGCGGAGAAAAAGTACAAGGCGCCATTCTCCTATGTCCCCACCCACACGCTGGTGCTGTATACCAACCATCTGCCCAGGGTTGGGGCCATTGACCAGGGCACCTGGCGGCGGCTCATCGTGATCCCCTTCAACGCCAAGATCGAGGGCAAAGCAGACATCAAGAACTATTCGGACTTCCTGTTCAAAACGGCGGGCGGCGCGGTGCTTTCGTGGATCATCGAGGGCGCAAAGCGCGTCATCGCCAATGACTACAAGATCGTCCAGCCCAAGGTGGTGCAGGACGCCATCCAGAAATACAAGGAGAACAATGATTGGCTGGCCCACTTTCTGGATGACTGCTGTGAGGTAGGGGACGATTTTGAAGCAAAATCCGGGGAGTTTTATAACGCCTACAGGAGCTACTGCCTGCAGATGGGCGAATATACCCGGAGTACGACTGATTTCTACTCCGCGCTGGAATCCACGGGAGTGGTAAGAAAGCGTACCCGTACAGGCGTGATTATTTACGGGTTGAAACTCAAATCGGAGTTTGAGGATTAGCAGGTGTGTAGGTCGTGTACCTCTCTACCAGAGTTGCTCTAAGGAGATAAAAAAACAATATATAAGAGAGAATCGGGGGAAGAGGTACATGACCGTCACACAGGAAAAACGGAGGTTAAAGAATGCTTTTTTACACATGGATGATAAAGAATCATTTAAAGGACAATTCTGCCAAGGGGCTTCTTGCCAGGAGCATGAAAGCAGAAGGAAACGGATTCCCTAAAAGGCGGCGCTTAAAAACGCTGGTCGGGTATCTTGAGCATCGCGGCGCAAGTCAAGAAGTCATGGATGCCCTTGTGGAGTGTTGGGAGGAATACAAAAACCATGAGAGAGAAAGCCATCGAACAAAAGCTGGTTAAAGCGGTCAGGGCAAGAGGCGGGATTGCGCCGAAGTTCGTGTCGCCGGGATTTTCCGGGGTTCCTGACCGCCTTATCCTATTGCCGGATGGGAAATGCGGCTTCGTGGAAGTAAAGGCCCCTGGCGGGAAACCACGGCCGCTGCAGGAGTCAAGGATACGGCTTTTGCGAGGGCTGGGCTTCCTGGTATTCATCCTGGACGATGAGAGCCAGATCCTGCACATTCTTTCTGAGATCGGAGGTGATGCCGAATGAAGTTCATACCACATGATTATCAGCAATATGCCATCGAGTACATTGAAACACACGAGGTCGCCGCCGTACTGCTTGATATGGGCCTTGGCAAGACGGCAATCACGCTGACGGCTTTGTACGACCTGCTGTTCGACTACTTTGAGATCACCCGCGTCCTGGTGATCGCACCGCTGCGGGTGGCGAGGAATACCTGGCCCCAGGAGATTGAAAAGTGGGACCATCTGAAAGATGTCCGCTATTCTGTGGCGGTCGGCACAGAAAAAGAGCGGCTGGAGGCATTCCGCAGGGATGCGGACATTTACATCATCAACCGGGAGAACGTCCAGTGGATGGTGGAGAATGTCCCCTTTGAGTTTGACGCCATCGTGGTGGACGAGCTTTCGTCCTTCAAAAACTGGAACAGCAAGCGGTTCAAATCGCTGATGAAGGTGCGTCCCAGGGCAAAGCGAGTCATCGGCCTTACGGGTACCCCGTCCGGGAACGGGCTGATGGACCTGTTCGCCGAGTTCAAGGTGCTGGATATGGGGCAGCGACTGGGGAGGTTTATCACCAAGTACCGCCAGGACTATTTCCGGCCGGATCGGATGAACGGTCAGGTGGTGTATTCCTATAAGCCTCTGCCGGGAGCGGAGAAGCGGATCTATGACAAGATCTCCGATATCACCATTTCCATGAAAGCCGCCGACCACCTCAAAATGCCGGAACTTGTAAACAGCGAGTACCGGGTGTACATGGAGGAGCCGGAACAGGCTATTTATGATGAGATGTGCGAGGATCTGGCGGCACAGCTTGATAAGGGCGAGGTAACGGCGGCAAATGCCGGAGTACTGTCCGGGAAACTCTGTCAGATGGCAAACGGGGCGGTCTATACGGATAACGGGGATGTGGAACATATCCATGACCAGAAGCTGGACGCCCTGGAGGACATCATCGAAAGCATGAACGGAAAGCCCCTGCTGGTGGCTTACTGGTACCAGCACGACCTTGACCGCATCGAGGAACGGCTGCGGCTGCGGAAGATCGGCTTTGCAAGGCTGGACTCTGACGCCAGCATCGCAAAGTGGAACCGGGGCGAAATTCCCGTGGCGCTGATCCATCCCGCTTCTGCCGGCCACGGGCTGAATCTCCAGAACGGCGGCGCCACCCTCTGCTGGTTTGGCATTACCTGGAGCCTGGAACTGTATCAGCAGACGGTGGCGCGGCTTTACCGGCAGGGTCAGGCGTCCAAGACCGTGGTCGTACAGCACATCATCACGGACGGCACCATTGATGAGCGCATTATGAAAGCCCTGCAGTATAAGGACAGGACGCAGTCGGCGCTGATCGATGCGGTCCGGGCAAACCTAAGAAAATGAGAGTCAATCAAGGCAAATCCGAGGGAAGCAATTTCTTTTTCGGAGGTAGTGCCTATGAACAAGCAGCAGACGGAAATGAAGGAGTACCTTTCCCAGGCGTTCCGCATTGACCAGCGGATACAGAGCAAGATGGAGCAGGTGGCGTCACTGAATGACCTCGCCACACGGGCAACCGCGACTTATTCGGATATGCCCGGAAGTGAGACGAGAAATCTCCACCGCATGGAGGACGCCATCCTTTCCATCATTGAGCTGGAGGCTGAGATCAACGAGGATATCTGCAAACTGGTGCAGACGAAAAAAGACATCGTCCATAAGATTAAGGCTGTCCAGAACACGGAGTACCAGACCCTGCTGGAGCTGCGGTATCTGTGCTTCAAATCCTGGGAGCAGATCGCCGTGGACATGGGATATGAGCTTCGGTGGCTGTACCGGCTCCACCACAGGGCGTTGGACGCCGTTTCCGAAATAAGCCACTAAAAGCCACTGCAATACACCTTGTCCCTGTGATATAGTTAGAATCAGAAAAACAGGACAAGGAACAAGCCTTGCGGGAGCAATCCTGCAGGGCTTTCCTTTTGCCCGGAAAGCGAGGTGCAGCGTGCCAAAGAAACCAAAACGTCCCTGCTCCTACCCCGGCTGTCCAAACCTCACGGACGGGCAGTACTGTGAGGAGCATGAAGCGATTGCCCGGAAACGGTACAACAAGTACGGCCGCCCTGCTGACAGCAACAAGAAGTACGGTCGGGCTTGGAAACGAATCCGCGACCGCTACGCTGCGGCGCACCCTTTGTGTGAGATGTGTCTGAAGGAAGGACGGCTGACTCCTGTGGAGGAAGTCCACCACATTGTTCCTCTATCACAAGGCGGAACGCATCGGAACGACAATCTGATGTCCCTCTGTCAGTCCTGCCACACAAAGCTGCATCACGAGCTTGGCGACCGGTGACCGTGGGGCGGTCAAAATCTCCGGGACCTGCATGAGCGGACAGCGGCCTGGGGCTTCGTGCGCGAAAAAGGCGAAATCAAAAGGGTAATTAAGGGCGGCCGGCTGCGGCTGCTTTATTTTTCGAGGAAAGGGGTGAGAAAATGCCGACAAAATCCAATAACACAGGCGGGCGCGGCGGCGCGAGACCCGGTGCGGGAAGGAAGAAATCCGCTGTCAGGGAGAAAGCCGAGAACGGCAATCCGGGCGGGCGCAGATTGGAAGTGCTGGATATTCCCGAAGTCGAGGGTGTCGATATGCCAAAGCCCCATGAGTTTTTATCCGCCGAGCAGCGTGACGGGAGTACGCTCCAGGCGGAAGAAATCTACACAGAAACCTGGGAGTGGTTAAAGAAGGTGGGCTGCGCGGCGAAGGTGTCTCCCCAGCTATTGGAGCGGTACGCCATGTGCAGCGCCCGCTGGATTCAGTGCGAGGAGATGACCAACCGCATGGGCTTCCTCTCCAAGCACCCGACCACCCAGAAGCCGATCCCGTCCCCGTTCATCAACATCGGCATTAATTACATGAACCAGGCGGTGCGGCTCTGGAACGAGATCTTCCAGATCGTGAAGGAAAACTGCAGCACCGATTACGGGGAGGTTTCTCCCCAGGACGATCTGATGGAGCGATTGCTCCGTGCAAGGAAGGGGTGAAGCCATGTTTGAGAAAGTAAATCCGTGCCACCCGGATAAGGTGGCGGACCGTATCGCCGGCGCTCTGGTGGATACGGCGTACAGAAAAGAAAAAAATCCCAGGATTGCTGTGGAGGTTCTCATCGGCCACGGTGTCTGCCACATCATCGCGGAGAGTTCCGTACACATCCCGCTGGATGAGGTGGATGCCATTGTGAAGCGTATCGGCGGGAATCTGCACCTGGATTATGTGGAAGTGCCGCAAGACGGACGTCTTGCCAATAACCAGGCAGAAGGAATCCGCTGCGGCGACAACGGCATCTTCAAAGGGGTGCCGGTCACGGAGGAGCAGAAAGCACTCTGCGAGATCGCAAAAAGTGTGTATCACACTTACCCTTCGGATGGGAAGTACATCATTGACGAGGCAAGGCTGATCCTCTGCCAGAGCAATGTGCGCACAGAGGAACTGCAAAAGCTGTATCCTACCGCCGAGGTCAATCCCCTGGGCGACTGGACAGGCGGCACGGATGTGGACTCCGGCGCGACCAACCGGAAGCTGGGCAGCGACATGGCCGATTCGGTGACGGGCGGCGGCCTCCACGGCAAAGACCTGTCCAAAGCGGATGTGTCTGCCAATATCTACGCATGGCTGAAGGCACAAGAAATGGGAAAGCCCGTGGAACTGTGCTGCGCCATCGGGGAAGATACGGTGGACGGCATCCCCTATAGAGAAATCGTGGAGACTGCCCGGAGATACATCCAGAACCTTGGCGGTTTTGAGAAATTTGCGGAATGGGGGATGGTACGATGAAGACAACGACCGAGATGCAGCTTGTACCCATTACTAAGCTGGTACCCTATGTGAACAATGCCCGCACCCACTCCCCGGAGCAGATCACGAAGCTCCGCTCCTCCCTTCGGGAGTTTGGTTTTATCAATCCCGTCATCATCGACCGCGACTGGGCAACTTTTTTATCGAGCGCTTCTCAGGTGAGCGATGCCCGACTGGCCGAACGGGAAGCCTCCCTGCAATTCGACGATCCTGTCAATATCCAGTATACTTCGGGTACAACCGGTTATCCCAAAGGAGCGACTCTCTCCCATCACAATATCCTGAATAACGGATTTTTCATCGGGGAACGCTTGAAATACACGGAAAAAGATATCGTATGTCTGCCGGTTCCTTTTTACCATTGTTTCGGTATGGTATTGGGCAATATGGCTATCGTCACTCACGGGGCCTGTATCGTTATCCCCGGAGAATTTTTCGATCCGGAACAGGTGTTACAGACTGTCTAAAATGAAAGGTGTACCTCCTTATACGGTGTCCCGACCATGTTTATTGCAGAACTGGATCTGCCCGATTTCGCCAAATACAATTTAAAATCTCTCCGAACAGGTATCATGGCAGGTGCACCTTGTCCGATCGATACCATGCGCAAGGTACAATCCCTGATGAATATGACAGAAATTTGTGTTTGTTACGGCATGACAGAGACCTCTCCGGTTTCTACCGAAAGCTGTACGGACGATCCGCTGGAACTGAGGGTAACGACGGTAGGTACCGTCCACCCCCACGTAGAGATTAAAATCATAGATCCGGAAAGCGGCGCAATCGTCCCCCGGGGTACAGCCGGGGAACTCTGCACCCGGGGATATTCGGTGATGTTAGGCTACTGGGATAATCCCGAAGACACCAAAGCCATCATCGACGAAACCCGCTGGCTTCATTCCGGTGATATCGCCGTCATGGATGAAAACGGCTATGTGAGTATAGTCGGACGTATCAAAGACCTGATCATCCGGGGTGGAGAAAATATCTCTCCCAAAGAGATCGAAGATTTTCTGATCGTCCACGAAGGGGTCTCCGACGTACAGGTCATCGGTGTATACAGTGAAAAATACGGAGAAGAAGTGATGGCCTGGATCAAACCCCGTCCGGGCTACAACGTATCGGCCGAATCGCTTCATACGTATTGTAAAGGCCGAATCGCAACCTTCAAAATCCCCAGATACTGGAAATTTGTCGATGCTTTCCCGATGACGGTTACCGGAAAAATCAGGAAAATAGAAATGCGGGAAATATCCGAAAAAGAACTGGGCCTGGATCTTCTCCGTCCCAAACGTTAAACTCTGTTCACGCTGTTCCTTTTCTATGTATCTCTGTATACCTGGAAAAGGAACGGCCCCTATCAGTACTTATCCGACTCACAGCAACCGTCAGAGGCAGCACACCGGCCACGGTATACCAACACTACCGAACAAAGCTCTGGCCAAAGCTTAAACTATCTTTACATTTCTACGTACAACAGACATTCGAACTGCTTTAGAAAACAAGATCTATGAAAGGTGTACTTCTCGCATTATCCACTGTTATCGTCTGGGCCATTCTAAATGTAGTCAACCGGTTTTGTGTTTTGCAATACGATGTCAATATTATGGTATTCACCTCTTTTATGATTTTCGCCACCGGTGTCACTTTAATGATCATCCGCAAACAGGTCATACCCCAAAACTGGAAAAGCGGAGTAAAATACTCCTGGCTGTACACCATTATGCAGATCATCCGCAGTTTCACGATGATCTCTACCTTCCTTTATATCACTTCGACAGAGACCAGTCTTCTGTTCAACATAGAGATTATAATCACTTACATTCTGGCCTATGCCATTTTTCGAAGAATACCTTATAAAGGGGATTTCCTGGGCATTCTCATTATATTGCTCGGATTTATATTATTTATTTTTTCCCTTCCAGTACACATGCGTGTGATTGTCTCCATCCTGGTGTTGCTGTCGGCGACAGCCAGTTGCATCCGCTCGATCGTCGTGGAGGAAACCACCATCTGGAATCCGGATACCAGCGTCCGGCAAAAATGCGGTATTTCAGGATATACGATGTTTTACGGAGGCCTGTCCCTGATCGTCTTTTTCTTTGCCATAGCTCTCCTGAAATTTTTTCTCGGGGATCGGCTCCCTCCTTTTTTGAGTTTTCTAACGCTCCTCCCCGACCTGCCCGAAATGATCCATCCGGAAACAATTATCAGCGCCTGTCTGGCCGGTTTATTCATCAATGCATCCACTACTTACCTCTATTATGCAACTTTAAAATTTTCCACCTCAGAAACCTTTATGGCTGTACGTGCTTTTCAACCTGTGCTCACTTATTTACTGGAAGTGATCACAGCCCTCTATTATGCTGCCATGCGTCCACAGCTGGACACCCAGGATTATATTTACGGAGGAATCATCATCTTAGGTTCCTTACTGATTCTGATCATTCCTTCCAAAGGCAGTTACACCCATCAATCCAAAGACTTTATCACCGATTAAGCTTATCCCTCACCGGTTTCTTTCCATACGACATCAATACCGGCATAAGGAATACCAGGGCGATGACAGAAAACAGTAAACCGCCGATCCAATGGTTAGGAGTAGCCGAATGAGGAATTTCCCTGCACATATCCCTGCCAGCCAAAGCCAGACGCTTCCGCCCCAAAGGAGAGAGCCTGCGAGTGCAAGTGCCACCCAAATTGATATTTTGTATCTCAGTTTCATCTTATCTGATTTTTTTTTGATTTTATGCGGATTCCAGAGGTGAGGAAGTTGAGTTTCCATTTTCTTTTTCCCTGCTTCTCGCATATCCGACATTTTTTTTATGCGTCTTTCCGTCGGGTCGGTCGTTTTCGTTTCAGTGGCGTAAAAAGGTAGGGCTTAGGACAAACAAGGTTTTACGGCGAGAATACTACCTGCAATGAAATGGAAGTGTGGAGATTGTCGTCTAAACGGCTTGCCGCCCCGACCTTTTTTGTCCGTGAAAGCCCGGAACTACCTTTGCCGCTGACAACGAACAACCGATCCCGATGCGAATACATAGAGTAGAATGTGGAGAGGAACACCGCAGAGGACAGAGCGAAAAAATGAAAGGCAGCCTTCACAAGAAAGACTGCCATAATCATGGGGAATAAGACGAAAAGAATGAAAACTGTTGTCTGAACAGACAACTATTAGAAAAGAAAAACGGAGAAAGTTTCGTCTTTCTCCGTAGAAAATGTTACCTTTGCAATAGGTTATTCGAGTTATGCAAAGCGTTGTGTGTCATTGCAGAAGATAGGTCGCCAAATCATTACCTACTGCATTTCATAACTCATAAGGCTGTTCATATCCAATTACTTAGACCTAAATAATAGATTTTTATAAAAAACGAAAAATATTCTCAATACCGACTCCGGCTTCTATATAAGGCTTTGACACGGAAGACATCCCTTCCGGGAATCGGAAAATAGCATCCGTGTTGGGCAGACTACCGTTATTCTTATCCGACAACGTACCCCACAAAGCCTTCACGGTTGCCACCTCTCGCCATTTCAGCCGTTTCATCAACGGAATCTTGCTCAGGAAAAATCCTTTAAAATGATGTTCCCAGAACACAGCCCCCCATAGATCGGATGCGAACTCGTAGAAATTCATACAAGAGAAAGCGTAAGGATCATAAAAATAGGTGGCATTCCCCTCGTGTAACTTCAACAACGGATAAGGAACCTTGTTAAATATCTTTCCCCCGGATAACATAATATCACTGTACCCTAACGGGGCTATATTAAAATCATGTTTCACGGACAATTCCAGACGGTAATACTCGTAATCCCCGTTCAATATATCCTTCAACCCAGCAACCACGTCAATTCCCACGATCGGGAAATCCGACCCCATGGAAACTTTATCAAAGGTCTGCCGCACGACAATCTCGTTCCTAGACAAACGTGTTCCCAAACGGAACTGGGTGGTATGAATCTGATCCACGACCTCCCCGTTTGGACGGACAAAATCAACGTATTTAGTGGGGAACATCTGGCGGTATTCCAAAGCAAAAGAATTCGAAAATCCCTGCCACCACTCCTTTTCGTAACGTACATCAAATGAATTAATCAACGTCAGCTTATCATTGTTCCCTCTAGAAAATATAGAACTCAATATATTACCCGTGGTAAAAGCATTCTCACTGGCTCCCAGCTGGAACACATCATGCCGACCACTAATCGTAAACTTCGATGTCGGTTGATTATTAAAGATATATTCAACAGTTCCGCCTCCTTTAAATTCACCATCTTTCGTGCTATACGCCCCGTATC
>ENA-ORTW01001042-ORTW01001042.1-human-gut-metagenome-genome-assembly--contig:-NODE-1042-length-31454-cov-10.937896_pt1 | contig 31454 bp, 23 predicted proteins | sample MGYA00242072_ERZ509193 | MGnify/ENA primary metagenome ERZ509193 (study PRJEB26280, sample SAMEA2338813) | human gut metagenome | biome: human gut; feature: human-associated habitat; material: faeces... | reverse complement strand
TCAATTTCTTCCTTTATCAGACTTCCTACACTTGAAAAGTGCGAACATAAAAATAATTTCATCAATATTCTCCTTTATAAATTTCGATTTGTATAACAGTAGTCTAACACACGTTGTTTAAAAATACTACAGCCAAGCCAATGTCTGTAATTTGCCCTAAAATTTCATTTTATGGAATTTGGACTACTTGATTTTCTAATTGCATACGCAATTCGTGAAATGTATCATTATACTGTTGATACATCAGACACACAAATGTAAATAGGGACTTCCTTTTTTATGATGTCAGGATTCTATGTTTTCGTTTCTCCAGGGTTCTTTCCCTTCCTTCTCTACTTCGATCTGGCACAGCTTCATTGCCGCCAGCGCAGTATCATGAGAAGCAGGCGTCACGCAGGCACACGCTGCCGCATCAACGATAACATCTGCCTCAGGAAATGCAGCCTTACACAAAATCGCGTTGGAAAGCACGCAGATTCCGGTACACAGTCCGACCAGCTCGATCTGCAGGTTCGAATCCCCAAGGATTTTCTCATCCGAGCGCAGTTTCTCAATCAACTCCATGGAGCCAAAGGTTGGCTTCTGAATTTTTCTCCCTGCATCCACCTGTTTTTCTTCCAGCGCCTGCTCCACTGCCGGGCACAGGCAATGTCCATCCGTTCCCTCAATGCAATGTGCAACCGGAAGATGATGCCCCTCTTTTGTCTGCAGATACTGTTCCGGATGCGTGTCCTGCGTCACATAAATCTGTTCTGCCGGAGTTTCTTTGATTTTGCAGATGACGTTTTCTACAATCGCCTGAGCCTCCTTTGTTCCAAGGCTCCCTGTAACAAAATCGTTCTGCATGTCTACTACGATCAAAAGCTTCATAAAATCCTCCCTTATGAAAACGTTTTTTCTTATTATACCGGAAAAGAAAAGACAAAAAAACACCCTTCTGCATGTTTCCATACAAAAGGGTGTCTCTTTCCTTACCTTTATCCGATGTGCCTTTCACATGAGGACTGATCAAATGCCTGAAAAAACACATCCTGTCAAAGCTGTCTGGGTATAATTACTCAGCAACAGTCTCGGTAGCTGTCTCAGTTGCAGCTTCTTCTGTAGCTGCTTCTGTGGTAGCTGCTTCAGTTGTAGCTTCTTCTGTGGTAGCTGCTTCGGTTGTAGCTTCTTCTGTGGTAGCTTCTACAGTGGTCTCTTCTACAGTAGACTCAACTGCTACTGTGCTCTCTTCTGCAACGGTTGTGGTCTCAACAGTTGTCTCTGTAGCTGCTGCGCTGCCGCAAGCTACCATGGATGCTGTCATAACTACTGCTGCTAAAACTGCTACTAAATTCTTTTTCATAATAATTTCTCCTCCTAAATCAAAACCAGGCATTTTAAAACTATGCCGTTTCTTTAATACGAAAGTGAGGATACCACCTTTCTTTTTGTTTGTAAATAGTTTTTTTCTATTTTTAAAACATTTTATGAATTTTATAAGGTTTTGTTCACAATTTGTACATATTTTGGCTTTTTCTTCCTTTTACACCATTTTGCATTTGTAAATACGAAAAAATCCTGTATCATATAGGATGCCAGGGTCAAGAAGTCAAAAAGCCGACGCAAGCTTGCTTGCAGAAGGCGTTTTGACTTCTTGACCCGCCCGGATAGGAGCATAAAAGTGGGATGCCAATCCCACGATATGCGACTATCGAGCAGGATTGTGGGAGTGCGCAGCACGGAACAATCCTGCTGGCATCCTGCCCAGGCTAAAAAGTCAAAAAGCCGACGCAAGCTTGCTTGCAGAAGGCGTTTTGACTTCTTGACCCGCCCGGATAGGAGCATAAAAGTGGGATGCCAATCCCACGATATGCGACTATCGAGCAGGATTGTGGGAGTGCGCAGCACGGAACAATCCTGCTGGCATCCTGCCCAGGGTCATCGAAAAAACATTAACAACCGCGCAAAGAAATGCAGGATTTCCTTCCCGGGAAATCCTGCAAAATGGAGAAACAATTCATGAAATCATCCAATTACCTGTTAGAATGCTGCGTCGATTCCGCATATTCTGCCCGTATGGCCAAAAAAGGCGGTGCAGACCGACTCGAGCTTTGCTCTAATCTTGTCATCGGCGGTACGACGCCCACCCTCGCCCTTTATGAACAGATCCGACCCCAGACCGACATCCGCATCCATGTTCTGATCCGCCCCCGCTTCGGCGATTTCCTGTACTCGGAGGATGAGGCAGCCCTCATCTGTAAAGAAATCGACGCGTTTCGGACAGCCGGAGCCGACGGCGTTGTAATCGGAAGTCTTTCTCCGGACGGTTCCCTGTGTACCGAACAGATGAAACGTTTCCGCGAACATGCCCGGGATATGTCCGTCACGCTGCATCGTGCATTTGATATGTGCCGCGATCCCTTTGCAGCCCTTGAGGAAGCGATTTCCCTGGATATTCAGACCATCCTGACCTCCGGTCAGGCTCCGGACTGTCTGCACGGCGTCGATCTGCTCAACAAACTCCATCAGGCAGCTGACGGCAGAATCCATCTCCTTGCAGGCGCAGGCGTCTCTGCCAAAACGGTTCCTGCTCTCCTTAAAAAAACGTCCCTGACCCAATTCCATATGTCCGGCAAGACCATTAAAAACAGTGAGATGGTCTACCGCAACCCGGAGGTTTTTATGGGAATTCCCGGTATGAGCGAATATGAGATCTGGCAGACTGATCCGGAGGCTGTCGCAGCTGTGCGCGCGATGCTCGACCGCGCGGCAGATGAAGAAGCGTAAATGCGCAAGAATGCGAGCTGCTGTGTAAGGGAGATGCCGGACATGCGGCACAGCGCAATGCCGATCACTGATTGAACAATAGAATGCACGCTCTGCGAGCATTCTATTGTCATGAATAAAGACGTTCCCGAACAGATTTGTTTCGGGAACGTCTTTTTTTCGACTATTATCTCTCACATTTCCAGAAGTAAGCACTATATCCCGGCAGCTCACTTCCGCCGCCAAAATCATGCTCCTGTCCGGTGATCAGATCCACCGCACGACCACAGCCTGCATCGAAGTGGGCTGTATAGGGTTGCTCCTCTGCATTGATCGCAACCAAAACCCGTTCTCCATCTACGGCGCGTTCAAAAATGCACTGGCGGTTCGTCAGCACAACACTGCGGAATGCGCCATAATTGAGGGCATTGGAGTGTTTTTTAGCTTCTGCAAGCTTTGCGATCCACTCTGTCAGCCCGTTTGTCTGAGGTCCATCGAAGCATGCACGCAGTGCAGGATCTCCCTGGCTTTTCTCTCCCTTTGCGCCCCATTCACTTCCATAATAAACGCAGGGGATTCCGGGCATACCAAACATCAGCGCATAGATAAGCGGCAGATGCTTTTCATTGGTAAGGATGCTTGCCACTCGCGTCACATCATGGTTGTCCACAAAGCTAAGCAGATGCTTTCCTTTATAAAGGGTCCAGTTTTCCGGGCCGAACTGGCGCAGCAGAGAATGGACAATTTCAAACATATTCATACTGTTGAAGCTGGAATACAGTCCCTTATAGCATTCATAGTTGGTGGCAGAATGCAGCATGGAATCATTCATCAACCGGTTGTAATCCCCATGCAGCATTTCTCCGACGAGAAAGAAATCCGGCTTTAAGCTGTCGCAGAAGCTTCTCAGACGGCGGACGAAATTTTCGTCCAGACAATAAGCGACATCCAGCCGCAGACCGTCAATATCAAACTCATCAACCCAGCCTCTTACGCTTTCCAGAAGATACTGGACAACCTCCTCGTTCTGTAAATTCAGCTTGACAAGATCGTAATTACCTTCCCAGCCCTCGTACCATAAGCCATCGTTGTAATTGGAGTTGCCGCCAAGATTGATATGAAACCAGTTTAAATAGGGGGAATTTTCCCTGTTTTTCAAAACATCCTGAAATGCCCAGAAGCCGCGTCCTGCATGATTGAACACGCCATCCAGCACAACCCGGATGCCTTCGCTGTGCAGCTTATCGCAAACCTGCTTAAAGTCTTCATTCGAACCGAGGCGGCAATCGATTTTACGATAGTCCCTTGTATTGTACCCATGGGTATCCGATTCAAAGACCGGTGAAAAATAAATCGCATTTGCCCCCAGCTTTTTGATATGATCTGTCCAGTCCAGCACCTTCAAAATCCGATGTGTCTCCACTCCGTCATTTTCAAACGGTGCTCCGACAAAACCAAGGGGATAAATCTGATAAAATACACTTTCATATGCCCACATAGTAAATTCCTCTTTCCTGCCAGTATATTTGCTGACCTGTCTATTTTACCATTTTCCGTTCGGTTCCTCAACAATAGAATGCAGCGTATACATTCTATCATTTTCTGATAACACAGTGTTCCAACACTCGACGCAGCGGCTTATACAATACCAGCATCAGAACAAAATTGCTGACTCCGTGGATCATATCAAACGGGATTCCAGACACCCACCATGCAAATGCCGTATGGATTCCCCCGATAAACAGATAGGGAATCGAGCACATCGCTCCGAATCCAAGACCGAACGCTTTCTTCCTTTCTATTCATCAAACATCATATATTCCATATAAAATTCCTGAAATTTCGCACTCGATCCAAGATTGATGGTCTTTGCCCGCTCTGCCAGTGCTGTTGCTTCTTTTTCCATCCCGCGGTCATGCAGAATCCTTACCGCACCCGCCAGTGCCGCGTTTCCGCAGATTTTAATACGGGACAGGTCAATTTTTGGAAAAAGTCCGATTCTTTCCGCACTTTTGGCCGACATATAGGAGCCAAAGCCACCTGCCACATACAGGCCTTCCAGCCCGGCAGCATCTATTTTTTCCTCCGCCAAAAGTGTTTCCATTCCTGCCCGGATCGCTCCCTTGGCAAGCTGAACCTCACGAATATCCTCTGCAGTCAGACCGACGTTTCCAGCAAAGCATACATCCTCTTCCAGATAACCGGTATCCTCCAGCAATCCGCTTTCCAGCAATCCTGCCACACCGTCGATCACGCCGCTGCCGCAGATGCCTTCTGCTGTAGAAGCCTCCCTGTCGCCAATCACATGTACCTTCCAGCTGCCGTTTTCCCAGTTCACATGGTCAATGGCACCTGCCACACCTCGCATGCCGCAGGAAAGCCCAGCGCCCTCAAAAGCCGGTCCCGCCGCTGTCGCGCAGCAGATCAGATGTTCCTTATGAAACAGGACGATCTCTCCGTTCGTCCCCACATCCACCATCAGCCGGGGTCTGCCGCCGCGCGCGGCTGAGACGCCATCCATTTCTCCGCAGCTGACATTCGTGTCAATTGCTGCCGCAGCTTCTTTGTGGCTGCCGTCCGCACTGAGTATGCGGTCCGTTTCTGTAAGACCCGATCCCAGAATCGCTGTCGTAATATCCGCACCGACAAACGCAGACATGCAGCGCGGAAGATATACGTCTGCTTTCCGGCAGCTCAAATCCAGTGCTTCTCCTGTCGTCCACCAGCCAAACAGCTCGTCCGCTTCAAACGGCGCCCTTGACAGGCATCTGGGATCCTTCTGCGTCAGGAAATACAGCATCGACGTATTTCCGGTAATGATAACTGTCTCAATGGCCTCTGCACTTTCTCCTGCGTGTTCTGCCAGCTCCGTAAGCAGGCACGACACTGCCTCCCGGACGATTGCCGCAAGTTTATCTGCTTTTCCCTCCAGAGAAGCTTCCATCCGGCTGATGACATCCGCTCCGAACACGGACTGCGGATTCCATGCGCCCATCGTCCCGACAGCCCTGCCTTCCCGATAGAGGACGGCGGCAATTGTCGTTGTACCGATATCCACCGCCGCGCCGAGGTGACGGTAGAGCCGCGCGCCGGGCGCAGCTTCTGCAGACGGCGCAGCACTGGCGCGCTCTGATGGCTGTGCGGGCGACATGCCGGCGGCGTTGGCAACTGGCGGCGCAGACGGCGTGCTTACACAAATCGTCTCATCCCCGTCTGCTTCCTGCCGCAGCGCATCGATTTTCCCGTCCGGCACTGCTTCCAGAAAGCAGGCAAGCCGGATTCCCTGCGCAAGACGCTCGGCTCCAAGAAGTTTTTGTTCCGTCTCGGACGGCGCTGCAAAGCCTCCCTCCGCATACACCATACACTTCCCGCAGGCATGTCGTCCGCCGCAGGGCATCTCCACACCATGTGATTTTTTCAGCAAACTGCTGACTGTTGTTCCCAGCTCTGTGAAAAGAGCTTCTCCATTGATCCAAAAACGGATTTTTTCGCTGTTGTCTGTCATTTTTTATTCTGTCCTGTCAAATAGGCTATAAACCGTCCGTTTTCTGCCTGCCAGCCAACAGTCCGGTCTCCTATTTGTCCTTTGCTTCATAATATGATGTCGGGGTCAAAAGCCCCCGACCTTGATGCCTGCGGATTGTTCCATCACTTCCCGCGTCGCCTTCCGGATAGATTCTGTCGTACCGTTTCTAAACTGCCCAGCAGGATCTACATTTCCCATGACCAGTCTGTCTGCCGGCATCTTCTCCAGCGCTTCTTCCATATGGACTGCATTTCCAAAATAATATCCCATCGCACCGATGGATGCAAGCGAATTTCCTTTATAATAAAAAGGGCGTGTAAAAAACGATTTCTCATTCCTCACACGCCCTGATTATTTCCGATAAGCCTTTATTTTTCCGCGAAACACGCAGATATTTTTCATTCGCCCTTTAACAGGCTGCTGTCCTCGAAATAATTGATCTTCATCGCTGCCTTGACATCCTTTAAGGTTTCCGCAGCCTTTGCTTCTGCAACCTCACTGCCCTTTTTCAGAATGTCGTAAACATCGGTCAGATGCTCTTCCCAGTATTTTCTTCTCTCACGGATCGGCGCAAGCTCAGACTGCATAACATTGTTTAAGAACTTCTTCACTTTGACGTCCCCCAGACCGCCCCGCTGATAATGTGCTTTCAATTCGTCCAGATTCTGGTAATCCGGTAAAAACTCTGCAAAATGCTCCGGTCTGCAGAAGGCATCCAGATAAATAAATACAGGGTTTCCGTCTACGTTGCCGGGATCCTCCACACGCAAATGGTTCGGATCTGTGAACATGCTCATAACCTTTTTCTTCACATCTGCCTCCGGGTCGGACAGATAGATACAGTTGCCAAGGGATTTGCTCATCTTCGCCTTGCCGTCGATGCCGGGCAGTCTTAAGCATGCCTTATTGGAGGGCAGGATGATCTCGGGCTCTGTCAGGGTGTCCCCATAAACGCTGTTGAACTTATGTACGATTTCCTTACACTGTTCCAGCATCGGCAGCTGGTCTTCGCCAACCGGAACAGCAGTTGCACGGAATGCAGTGATATCCGCAGCCTGGCTGATGGGATAGCAGAAAAAACCAACCGGAATGCTTGCTTCGAAATTACGCATCTGGATCTCTGCTTTCACGGTAGGGTTTCTCTGTACTCTGGAAACCGTTACCAGATTCATATAGTAAAAGGTCAGCTCTGTCAGCTCCGGAACCATGGACTGAATGAAAATCGTTGCCTTTTCCGGATCAAGGCCGCATGCCAGATAATCCAGCGCCACCTGTAAAATGTTCTGACGTACCTTTTCCGGATGCTCTGCATTGTCTGTCAACGCCTGTGCATCCGCAATCATAATATAAATCTCGTCAAACTGACCGGAATTCTGCAGTCTTACACGCTCCTTCAAAGAGCCTACATAATGGCCCACATGAAGACGTCCTGTGGGGCGATCCCCCGTTAAAATAATCTTTTTGCTCATATGCCTGTCCGTTACTGAAAACTTATAAAAAGTTATAAACTTTTATGTTTCATTCCTACTTCAACGAGTATGCTTTTGATGATATAAATATCTATCTACTCACAAGTTCTTGTACTCTCCATAGGCGTAAATTCCGAATTAACGCATCCGTACATATTTGCATTAACATTTAAGTGTTAGCTTGCAAATTGTTCACCATAAGCCTTGAGATTTATAGATGCCTGGAAATCTCTATCTATAACATTTCCACATTCACATTTATAAGTTCTATCAGATAATCTCAAATCCTTTTTTATATTCCCACAGCAACTACAAAGTTTGGATGATGGATAAAATCTATCCGCTACAATGAGCTGAATACCACTATCATTACACTTGTATTCCAACTGCTTACGAAATTCAAAGAATCCCTGATTCTGAACCGCCTTAGATAAATGTCTATTTTTCATCATCCCACTAACGTTTAAATCTTCGATACAGATAAATCTTGGTTTTCGATTTACGATTTCAGATGTGGTCTGATTCAAATAATCTTTTCGGATATTTGCTAATCTGTGATTTACTTTAAGTAAAAGTTTTTCTTTTTTTACTATATTGTTAGTTTTACAGTAACTTCCTCCTTTCTTATTGTGTTCATATTTACGTGATACGCTGCGTTGTAATCTACGCTTGCGTTTCTCCAACTTCTTAACAGTCTGGTTTTTGTTTATATTCTTGTAGGTGTTACCATCAGAACATATCGCCAAATCCTTAATTCCAAGGTCTATACCGATTCCATCATGATTAGGCCTATCCCTGCAGTCTGGGAATTCCACACATACGCTAATCCACCAATTCAATCCATCAAAGGATACTCTCGGATTCCTATATTTAGCATCTGTGGGAATACGTCCATGTTCAGCAAGTTTTACCCAGTTCAGCTTTTGTTTATTAGCTTTCCTGCTGGAAGAAAATCCTTCAAATTTAACATGTGTATTACTAAACTGTATCTTGATATTATCTTGATAGAATTTAGGCATTGATTTCTTTTTCGCCTTAAACCTTGGGTATCGTTGTAAACCCTTGAAAAAGTTTTTATAAGCTGAGCAGGCATCTTTAATTGCCTGCTTAGTTACATTATTTGAAATATTCAATAACCATGCATATTCATCAGAATTTCTAAGCCTTGTAAATTCTTTTCTAAGCTCCGTATCTGGAATAAATCTGCCACCTTTTTCATAGTTTTCCTTTTCCCTGGCCAAAGCCCAGTTATAAGCAAATCTTGAAGCACCGGCGTACTGAAACAACTTAGTTTGTTGTACATTATTTGGGATCAACATTACTTTTATGGCTTTTACCATCGGTCTCCTCCTGCATCAATTCTCGGATAAGTTTCTTCGCTTTATTCGCTCGTTTTCCTTGTAACTTGCAGCCAAATACTGTGATTATCTGTACTAAATCTTCAACGAGTTCTTGTTGCTCAGATTCTTCAGTATTGTCAATAATCTCAATCTCACAGTTGTATAATGAAGCTATATATTCCACCAGTTCAAAACCAAAACGTAAAAGTCTGTCTTTATACAAAATAACAACCTTTTCGACTTGGTTCTGAGATATACGCTTTATTAGTTCTTGGAGCCCTTTTTTCTTATAGTTTATACCTGAACCAATATCACTTATTATCTCAAATGGTTGTCCTTTTGCTGTAAGATATGTTTTTACATTATCAATCTGTCGTTCTAAATCATCTTTTTGTTTGTGGCTTGAAACACGACAATAGCCAATGATAATGCGGTTTTTAGGCTTTACATTCATTACCTGGTTGATCTGTTCATCGGAATGATACCTATAACCACTTGTTGTAGTATGATGCGGATGAAGTTTTCCATTAGAATCCCAATTTCGTAATGTCTGTGCTGATACACCTATAATTTTTGAAAATTCATGTATAGAATAATATTTACTCAAAGTATCACCTCTTTTCAATATTATTCCATACTAATAACTTATAAAACTCAATAATAATTTATATACTTTTATAAGTCTTATTCAGCTGTTCAATCACCCTCTTGCTTCTCTTAGGATACCGCAGCACTGTCTGAAGCCTGCCGCATCCTGATAAACCTGCAGTCTGTTGATTTCAACAGCTGCAGCTCTTTCCAATTATATCCCGTAAAAAGCACAGAGTCAACAGTTGCGTAGATTCGCATCTGTTGACTCTGAAGTTTACGTTACAGTTATCTCGTACTGCGCCGCTGGATCCACTTTACAAGCTCCACGATGGGAACTACCAGCACACTCAAAAGAAGGGCAACGAGATACTCTGCAGGCTCCACACTCGTAAAGCCAAATGCTCCGGCAAGAAGCGGGATCTCACACACTGCAGTGGTTGCCAGCAGCGAAACCACTGCCGCTCCAAGCAGAAGCCAGTTTTTCGAGCCAAGCTTGAAAATACTTCCTCTCTGGGAACGCATATTCATGCTGTGGAAAATTTCCGCCATTGACATTGTGACAAACGCCATCGTAGTACCATGGGCGCTGTTTGTGATGGTCCACTCTCCGGTTTCCATGAAATGTCCGATAAAATAGGAAACCATAACCAGTGCTGTTACCAAAAGTCCCTGATAAGCAATATCAAAGCCCATTCCATCTGCAAAAATCCCTGCCTTCGCATCTCTGGGTTTGCGCTTCATAATGTTCGGCTCTGCCTTTTCCGTACCAAGTGCCAGCGCCGGGAAGCAGTCCGTTACAAGATTGATCCACAGAAGATGCACCGGCTGCAGAATCGTAAAGCCCAGAAGTGTCGCAAAGAAAATACTCAGCACTTCACTCATATTGGAGCCTAACAGAAACTGGATTGCCTTCCGGATGTTATCATAGATTCTGCGGCCCTCTTCCACCGCGCCGACAATCGTTGCAAAATTATCGTCCGCCAGCACCATATCTGCCACATTTTTGGTAACGTCCGTTCCTGTGATGCCCATTCCGATGCCGATGTCCGCAGCCTTGATGGAGGGCGCGTCGTTAACGCCGTCACCGGTCATTGCCGTCACATAGCCGGCATTTCTCCAGGCGTTTACGATACGGGTCTTGTGCTCTGGCTGTACGCGGGCATAAACGCTGATGTTCCGGAACTTCTCTGCAAATTCTGCATCGTCCATTTTTTCCAGCTCTGCTCCGGTCACTGCCAGGCTGCCATCCTGTAAAATACCAAGCTCTTTTGCAATCGCTGCTGCCGTATCCACATGGTCGCCCGTGATCATAACCGGTCGGATACCCGCTTCCCGACATTCGTCAATTGCTGCCTTTACCTCCGGACGCACCGGATCAATCATGCCGCACAGTCCCAAAAAGCAAAGCTCCTGCTCCAGCAGATCCGCATCCTCGCTTTCCGGTTTTTTCGTCCAGACTCTCTGTCCACATGCCAGCACACGCAGTGCCCGATCTGCCATGGACTTATTTGCCTGCAAAACCTTTTTCCGATATTCTTCTGTCATGGGCAGAAGCTGTCCATCCTCCAGATAAAACCCACAACGGGTGAGAACCACATCCGGCGCCCCTTTTGTAAACTGAATGTAATCATCCTTGCGTTTATGGACTGTGGACATCATTTTCCGTCCGGAATCAAAGGGAGCCTCCATCACACGGGGCATATTCTGTTTTAAAAGATTCTTATCCTGCCCGATCCGGTTCGCCCAGACAACCAGGGCAGCCTCCGTCGGTTCTCCTGTCACGCTACCGTCTGCATCCAGCTCTGCATCACTGCACAGTGCCATTGCTGCCGAAAGCTCCTTCTCTTCTGCTCCGAAGGAATCTACAACTGTCATCTGGTTCTGCGTCAGCGTTCCGGTCTTATCCGAGCAGATCACCTGGGCACAGCCAAGGGTTTCCACTGCAGTCAGCCGGCGGATGATCGCGTTTCGTTTTGACATGTTCGTTACACCGATGGAAAGTACCACTGTCACAACTGCCGCAAGTCCTTCCGGGATCGCCGCCACTGCAAGGGAAACCGCAATCATAAAGGAGTTCAACGCAACCTCAAAATTCAGGCTGCCTGCCCGGATCATCTGAATCGCAAAAACCAGTACGCAGATTCCGATCACCAGCTTTGTCAACACCTTCGAAAGCTGTGTCAGTTTTCTCTGCAGCGGTGTCTGTCCTTCCTGTGCCTGAGACAGCGCATCCGCAATTTTTCCCATTTCCGTATCCATACCGGTGGCCGTTACGACTGCCACAGCACGTCCATATACGATCGTGCTTCCCATATAGACCATATTTTTACGGTCGCCCAGGGGCACATCCCGTTCCCCGTCTGCCAAAAAGATCTGATCGATCAGCTTCGTGACCGGCACGGATTCTCCTGTCAGTGCAGCTTCCTCTGCTTTCAGGCTTGCGCTTTCCAGAATCCTTGCATCCGCCGGAACCGCATCCCCTGCTTCCAGACAGATGATATCCCCCACCACAAGGTCTTTGCTCAAAATCGAGGACATTTTCCCGTCCCGCACAACCTTTGAGGTGGCCGCTGCCATGTCCTGCAGCGCTTCGATCGCCTTTTCCGCCTTGCTTTCCTGATACACACCCAGCACGGCATTGATCAGGACCACTGCCAGGATAATGATGACATCCGCAAAGCTGTCATTTTCCAGGACTGCAAGCACACCGCTGATGGCCGCTGCCGCCAGCAGGATCACGATCATCGGATCTGCCACCTGTTCCGCAAACCGGCGCAGCAGGGATTTTCCCTTCGCCGCTTTTAACTCATTTGCTCCGTTCTGCAAAAGCCGCTCTGCCGCTTCTTTTTCCGTCAGGCCGCTTTTTTGGCTGTTCAGCTCCTGCAGTACCTGTTGTGAGTCTTCACAATAATACTTCATTCTTTTTCCTCCCGATGGTGTTTTTGAATCACAAAAGACCCAAATACTGCTTTTCAAAAAGAAAACAGTATCTGAGTCTCGCAATTTAAAACAAGCCAGATCGGCATAGGATCGGGGTTGTTGACTTGTTACGCTGATGCAAAGGCGATCCGCCGGCTCTGTTTTATTCCGGCAACTGCACTTGCTGCGCTCGCTACTCCCTCACAGGGAATTTTGTTTAGCAGTAAGGTTATCATATGCAAAGTCTTCTGTCAATATACATGCCGGTAAAGTTTTGGTGAAATTTTTGTCCTCTTTCGCTGCGGTTTGACCAGAAATCCTTGTTTTACAGCCGTTCCACCAATACGCCGCCTGCGCGCAGCACCCTATTCTCATAACCTCTTGCAAACAGCACGCTGCCCTCTGTCTCCACATCGGTCTCTTTTCCGGATGCGTTCAACACAACCCGGAGCCTGCTGCCCTCTGCCCCGGTTTTGACATATTCCACCACCCGGTCAGAGCTGTTATTATTTTCAAATGTGATTTCCATGCTGCGGGCCGCAGGCTCTTTTCGAAGGGCTATCAGCTGCTTTACCTGCTCCGTGATCTCTGCATAGTTTCCCTGTTCGATCTGATCCCAGGGCATACAGCGTCTGCAATCCGGGTCAGCGCCGCCCTCTATCGCGATTTCCGTTCCATAATAGATACAGGGACTTCCAGGCATTGTAAAGAGCATTGCAAGCTGCTGGAAAAACAGATCCTGATTTCCGCCAGTCTGATGGATCAGCCGGTCTGTATCGTGGGAATCCAGAAGGTTAAACAAAACCTCTGTCGTCTGGCGCATATAACGCACCAGATTCTCATGGATCGCCTCTTCCAAATCCGATTTCGTCTTTTCCGGCTGATACCAAAACTCCCGGATGGCTGCAGCAAAGGGATAGTTCATAACGGCGTCGAATTCGTCCCCGCCAAGCCACGGCATTGCGTCATGCCAGATTTCCCCCAGCAGATAAAAATCCGGTTTTAACTGCTTTGTCATCTGCCGCAGCTCACGGCAGAACAGATGGGAAATTTCGTTTGCAACATCTAACCGAAGTCCATCAATGTCAAATGTCTCAATCCAATAACGAACGGTATCCAAAAAATAGTCCCGCACCTTTTTTTCACTCGTATTGAGCTTTGGCATCCGCTCCGCAAAGGCAAAGGAATAATAGCGTCCATCCCTGGTGCTGCCCTCCTGCTCCCGACAGGGCCAGCGATTGATCATAAACCAGTCGTAATAGGGGGACTTGGGCCCCTTTTCCATCACATCCCGCCACGGTAAAAAGTTACTGCCGCAATGGTTGAATACACCGTCCAACATCACGCGGATGCCTCTGTCATGGGCCTCCTTAACGAGCAGCTTCATAGTCTCCTCATCTCCGAAGCCCGGATCAATTTTCCGGTAATCTGTCGTATCATATTTATGACTTGAGGGAGATTCAAACACCGGCGTCAGATACAGTCCGGTAATACCAAGCTCCTGTAAATAAGGAAGCTTCTGACGAATTCCATCCAGATCGCCGCCGTAAAAATCGAGATTACTTACGGTATGGTATCCCCAGGGCTTTACCCAGTCCGGATCATTTTCTTTGTTGCCGTTGCAAAAGCGCTCCGGAAAAATCTGATACCAGACCGTCTCCCGCACCCACTTTGGCGTCACGTTGATATCCACCGAGTTCATCCACGGAAACGTAAAGCACTGTCCCAGCTGTCCGTTTTTCACATCCTCTGGCGAATGAAAGCCATCCTCAAAATAAAAGACCCGTTCTGCTCCTGCCTGCAGCTCGAAGAAATACCGGCACCGTTTATAGGGAGGCTGCACGGGAATTTCCCACCAAAGGTGCTGGGGCAGACGCATTTTTGTCACGATCTCCTCCCGACTGCCTTCCCAAGCCTCGTTTCCGCCCAGAATACCAGTAGAAAACGGGTCGCCATAATGAATCCAAACCTGTTCCACTTCTTCTCCGGTCTGCAGCCCTACCATCAAAATTTCCTCATTCAATGCATAGCAAAACTGCTGTGACGCTCTATGATAAACCGCTTCTAAATGAATCATGTTCAGACCTCCTTTTTCCAGGCTGCATCCTTTTAAACTGCAGCCGATCTCATTTCAATACATTTCCAGTCCATACTTTTCCTGCAGCTGCAGTAAGGTGATGTCGTGTTGAATATGCTCCGACAAAATTTTCACCATCAGCCCATTGTTGCTGACCGTACCGCTCCAGTTGGCAAATGCACCGCAGTCCGCTGTCAGTGTCATCTGCCTGTCTGTCACAAGCATCAGACGGGAGGGCTGATGTGCTGTCAGCATTCCTCCGTGGGTATAAAACTCCACATCCTCCCGGTTCAGTCCCAGATCATAAAAGGAAAACGCAACGATCCGCACGCCTTTTTTCTTTAGCCGATGGAAGGTCTCTGCAAAACAAGAAAGATCAAAATCCGCATTCAGATAAACCTCCTCCCGGGCATCCTCCAGAAGCTTCCCTGCCCTTGCCATCGCCGTTTCAAAGCCCCGGAATACGAAATGCACATCCGGCTGCTTCGCCGTCTCATATTCTTCCAGCTGTTGCCTGGCGAGAGAAAGGTTCGCTGTCATTTCCGCCTGCATCCGCCCCAAAAGCACCTCCGGCTCCTGGGCGGCATACAGTGCTGTCTGATCCGGAACCAGCTCCACCATCCCCTTATCCAGCATGTGCTCCAGCGCATTGTAAATAGAAGGGCGTGCAATTGCGATTTTTTTTGCCAGCTGATAGGCAGACATGGGCTCAGAACCGATCAATGCCATATAAATCTGTGCTTCCAGCCTTGAAAAATTCAGATGTTCCAGTGTTTCCTGCAGCTTCATCGTTCGCTTTCCTTTCGTTGTATATTTTATGCAACTATATATAGCATAAACTTTTGCCCTATGCAAGTATTTTTTTGATTTCCTTGAAAAGGAAGAACATCCGGTGCAGATTTTTCAATGAACGGACAAAAAAGGAGCGGTCGGCAGTTCCGATCGCTCCCTCTTTCGTATTTTATTAGTTACAGTTCACTCGTACCTTTTATTGCATGCGCTGTATTTTTACAGGTATCTCATCTTTCTCACCGTCTGCACAAACTCTATATTGGTTTTCGTCTTTGCAAACAGATCCAGCACCTTATCCACAGCTTCATCGGATTTCATACCATTCAACGCGCGGCGCACCACGTTGATTGCTTCCATCTCCTCTGCACTCAGCAGCAGATCTTCTCTTCTCGTGCTGGTTTTGGGGATGTCGATGGCAGGGAAAATTCTGCGTTCAGACAGCTTTCGATCCAGCACAAGCTCCATATTACCGGTTCCTTTAAATTCCTCGTAAATGACATCGTCCATCCTGGATCCAGTGTCCACCAGTGCAGTGGCCAGAATCGTCAGGCTTCCGCCCTCGCGCATATTGCGGGCTGCACCAAAAAAGCGCTTCGGCATATGCAATGCCGCCGGGTCAATACCACCGGACAGGGTACGTCCGCTGGGCGGAACCACCAGGTTGTAGGCACGGGTCAGGCGGGTAATACTGTCTAACAGGATCATAACGTCTTGTTTATGCTCGACCAGACGCTTTGCACGCTCAATAACCATTTCGGAAACTCGTTTATGATGTTCCGGTAATTCGTCAAACGTGGAATAGATCACTTCAACGTTCGGCCCTGCCACCGTCTCCTTCATGTCCGTTACCTCCTCCGGACGTTCATCGATCAGGAGAATGATCAGATGCAGGTTCGGATAATTTTTCTTTACCGACATGGCCACTTCTTTTAATAGGGTTGTCTTACCAGCCTTCGGCGGGGACACAATCATACCTCTCTGTCCTTTACCGATGGGGCTTAACAAATCCATGACCCGCATCGCCACCGGGCAGCCGAAGCGTTCCATTTTCAGTCTGCTGTTCGGAAAGATCGGCGTCATATCTTCAAAGTTGCTTCGTCTGGATGCTTCCTCTGTGGTATAACCATTGATCGTCTTGACATAAAGCAGGGCAGAGAATTTTTCATTCTGTGTCCGCACTCTGGTATTTCCCTCTAAAATATCGCCTGTCCGCAAATTGAACCGACGAATCTGGCTGGGTGCCACGTAAATATCATTATCTCCCGGCATATAATTATCCGAGCGGATAAAGCCATAGCCCTCAGCCATGACCTCCAGGATACCCTTTACCGTAATGCCGCTGTCCAGCTCTGTCGGGAACTTGTCGTCCTCTGGACTCTGGATCGGTGCAGTTCCGCGATTATACGGACTGTTGTAGCGCTCATTATAACGAGGTGCAGGCGCGCTCACACGGTTCTGTGCCTCTTCTGCCACAGGCGCAGCAGTACGGGGCACTGCAGCTGCAGTATTTTCCCGCGCACCATTGTTGTCGCGGCTTCCTGTCCGTCCATTATGATAAGAACCATTGCTGATGAAGCGCTTTCCTGTTCTCTGCTGCCGTCTTTCTTCCCGATCCCCTGCTCTGCTCTCCGGTTCCGTCCCACCGTCATGAGGATCCTGCTTTTCTGCTGCGCCTCTCTTCGGAGCATCTTCCCGCTCTGCTGCGCCCTTCTTCGGAGCATCCTCCCGCTCTGCTGCGTCCTTCTCCGGGGCATCTTCCCGCTCTGCCGCGCCCCTCTTCGGAGCATCCTTGCGCTCTGCTGAGCCCTTCTCCGAAACATCCTTGCTCTCTGCCGGGCCCTTCTCCGGGACGCTGCGTTCTGTTTTGATTTCTGCGGTCTCCTGGGCATCCAACCTCAGCATCGCATCAATGACATCCGCCTTTTTCATTGTAGAAAGTCCTTTTATCCCCCTTGCCTTTGCAATCTCCTTCAGATCATGCACTGCCAGAGATTCATATTTTTCTTTTATCATTTTTTCCTCTCATTTCTGCGCACGCTTTTTGCGCATGTCGAGTTTGTGTCAAGTGCGCGCAGACACAAATCTCGCGATTGAAAATTTTTATTTTTCAATCTTTACTCCCTTTACTGCCATCGTGATTCGTCCCTGATTTTCATACGGAATTCTACATGAAACGATCTTTTTGAAATGCGCCAGAACATCCCGATCCGGGAAACAGCGGTCTTTTGTCAGAAATCAAAAGTGCCTGTCATTTTAGTGAATTTTATTACACATCGGAGACACAAGTCAAACGTCTCCTTCTGTTTCGCTCATTGTATCACACTCAAAACAGAATAGGAAGATTTTTTCCTTGATTCACTCAAATAAATCAGATATGATGATATACAGAGAGCTACGAATGGCGCGTATGCCCCGACATCATCATTCCTTATTAAATAAAAAGAAAGCAGGCAAATCAAATGACAAATCAGGAAAAAGCACTGGAACTGCATGAGAAGCTGCAGGGAAAGCTTGAAACCGTTTCCAAAACACCCGTCCGCACCCGTGAAGACCTTGCACTTGTCTATACTCCCGGCGTTGCGGAGCCTTGTAAGGTCATTGCAAAAGACCCGGCTGCCGCTTACACCTATACGATGAAAGCAAACACTGTAGCTGTTGTTTCCGACGGTTCCGCCGTACTGGGACTCGGCAATATCGGTCCGAAGGCCGCTATGCCCGTTATGGAAGGCAAGGCTGTCTTATTTAAAGAATTCGGCGGTGTCAACGCAGTTCCCATCTGCCTGGATACTCAGGACACGGAAGAGATCATCAAAGCTGTTACCTGGCTTGCTCCCGCTTTTGGCGGCATCAATCTGGAAGATATCAGTGCACCCCGCTGCTTCGAAATCGAAGAGCGCTTAAAAGAGACTCTGGATATCCCTGTTTTCCACGATGACCAGCACGGAACTGCTATTGTTGTACTCGCCGGCATCATCAATGCCCTAAAGGTAGTCGGTAAGAAAAAGGAAGACTGCCGCGTTGTTGTAAACGGCGCAGGAAGTGCAGGAGTTGCCATCACCCGCCTGCTGATAACCTACGGCTTTTCCAATATCATTATGTGCGATAAATCCGGCATTCTCTGCGATGGCGCAGAGGGCTTAAACTGGATGCAGGAAAAGATGGTAAAACGCACCAATCTGGCTCACGAAACCGGTTCCCTTGCAGATGCTTTAAAGGGTGCTGATATTTTCGTCGGCGTTTCCGCTCCAGGTATTGTGACGGAAGAGATGGTGGCTTCCATGAATTCCGATGCTATCCTGTTTGCAATGGCTAACCCCGTTCCTGAGATCATGCCTGATCTCGCAAAAAAAGCAGGGGCACGCGTTGTCGGCACCGGACGCAGCGATTTCCCGAACCAGGTAAACAACGTTGTCGCATTCCCCGGCATCTTCCGCGGTGCTCTGGAAGGACATGCAAAACAGATCACCGATAAAATGAAGCTGGCTGCCGCTAATGCCATCGCAGCCCTCGTTTCTGACGAAGAATTAAACGAAAACAATATCATGCCAGAGGCATTCGATCCCAGAGTTGCGGACGTTGTTGCAGATGCAGTCAAGAAAAACATCCGCTGATCTCTGGCACCAGAAGCCCTACTATTCGCTGGACGCCTGGTGTAAAAATACATACGGACGGAAGCTTTACAAGGCTGCGCTGGATATCGGCTGTACCTGTCCCAACCGGGATGGCACCCTCGATACAAGAGGCTGTATTTTCTGTTCTGCAGGCGGAAGCGGCGATTTTGCCGCTTCCCGGCAGCTTTCTGTAACAGACCAGTTAACTCAGGCAAAGTCACTTCTGTCCTCCAAATGGATACCGGAACCCGGCAAGCCGTCTCTGATTGCCTATTTTCAGGCATATACCAACACGTATGGCGATCCGGACAGACTGCTTTCCTGTTATGAAGAAGCACTTTCCTCCCCGGAGGTCGCAGGCATTTCCATTGCGACGCGCCCGGATTGTCTTTCCGATATCATTCTGGAGGGACTTGACCGCCTCCGGTTGCTGTATCCTGACCGGTTTATCTGGATCGAGCTTGGTCTGCAGTCCATTCATGACCACACTGCAACAAGGATCCGCCGGGGATATCCGACCTCCGTATTTTATGATGCTGCAGCAAAGCTCCATGCCAGAAGGCTTCCCTTTATCGTCCATCTGATCCTCGGACTCCCCGGGGAAACCCGGCTTGACCTGCTGGAAAGCATCCGTGCCGTCAATCAGGTGCATCCCTTTGGTGTCAAGCTGCAGCTTCTCCATATTTTAAAGGGAACAGATCTTGCCCTGCTTTATGAAGCCGGAAAGTTTCCTGTACTGACACAGGAAGAATATCTCGATCTGCTGACAAGCTGTATCGCTGCACTTTCTCCGGATATCTGCCTCCACCGGGTCACCGGAGACGGTCCCCGCAGGCTCCTGATCGCGCCCCAGTGGAGTCTTTCGAAACGAAACGTCTTAAACGGGCTGCATGCCCTTATGAAACAAAGAAATCTCAGACAAGGGGATAATTATGAACCAGGAACCTCTTACACTCTATAAACTGATCGTTCTTTATCTGCTCAACAAGGTATCCTTCCCACTCACAATGGCGCAGGTCAGCGATCTCATTCTGGAAAAAGAATATACCAGCTATCTGACACTGCAGCAGGTTATCAATGAGCTGGCGCAGGCCGGGCTGATCACTGCCAAAACACTGGTCAACCGCACCCATCTGCAGATCACGGAGGAGGGCCGCAATACCCTTTCCTATTTTGAGAACCGCATCAGTGACGCGATCAAGACAGACATCGGCGAATATCTCAAAAAAAATGAACTGGAAATGCGCAACGAATCTTCGATCCAGAGCAACTACTATAAGGCTGTCAACGGGGAATTCGAAACAGAGCTGACTGCAGTGGATAAGGACGTCAACCTGGTGACCATCCGCCTTACGGTTCCTACAGAAGAGCTCGCAATTTCCATTTGCGAAAACTGGCAAAAAAATAACAGGGAGATTTATCAGTATCTGACAACCGCCCTGTTTTAAAGTATGTTATTGCAGCATCTCCCGAATCACACTGCCATCTGTTTTTCCGAGGTCTATCTCCAAAAGTGCTGCCAATGTCGCGCCCTCATCCCAGAGCGCGATATTTTTTTCTACCCGGACGCCAGCTCTTATGCTGCAGCCCGACATTGCAAAAAAGGTCTGATAGTCTGCCTCACCCGGCAGATACCCGTGGGTCCCCTTCATGCCATGTGCGCAGTCTTTTTCTGCTGCCGTCAGCTGTTCCCATTCGTCCAGAAAAAACCATCCTTCCTTTGCTTCCAGCATCAGAAAGCAGTTTTCGTCTGCGCCCATATTTGCTGCCTCTTCCCGGGTCAGAATCCTTTCGATTCCAAAATCCTCCCGTCCTTTCAGCGTCTCCAGCACTTTTCTTGTACGCTTTTGCACTTCTGCATTGTTTTCTACAGACGGATGCAGATAGATATAGCAGCTTCCGTCACAGTTTTTTGCATAGGCCTTCCAGCTTTTGATCTTGCCGTTGCGGACCGTCAGCAAGCCGGCTTTCCACAGTGCATGATTGACGAAGGCAACCTTGTCCACATCCTTCTGATAATGATCCCCCAGAAGCACGACCGTCGTGCTCTCCATCTCTCCGGTTTCCTCCAGTGCCCTTACAATCTCGCCCAGACGCTTGTCGTGGCGCTTAAGAGCTTCTTTTGCCTCCTTACTCTCCACGCCATAGAGATGTCTGTTCGCATCCACATCCGTCAGATGCAGCAAAAACAGCTGCGGATTGTATTTGTAGATCGTATCCAGCGCGCATGCCTGAATAAAATTGTCCAGCTGAGGCTGTGCGATCCCGTTTCGCAACTGTCCGAAGCGTTTGTTCAGATCCAGCTGATAAAACAACGGACCGTTCGTCGCATTCATCAGGATCTGATTTTGCCATTTGCGTGTCACCATAATCTCCGGCACATAGTAGTCCATCCTGCTGCCTGCCGCAACAGGCCACAAAAGCCCGGCCGTCGTCATTCCCTTTTTCTTCGCTTCGTCATAAAGCGTCGTGCTGCGGATCCATTTGCGATGATAAAGCCAGTCCGGATCCTTCCGGTTGGGCTGGATTTTTGTGTTGTTCACAATCCCGTGATTTTTCGGCATCCGCCCTGTCACAATGGATGTATGGGCCGGATATGTCAGGGACGGACACACACTGTTTACATGGCTGCACAGCGCCGCCTGTTCAAAAAAACGCTGAAAATTCGGCAGGGTCTGTAAATATTCCAGGTCCTTTGCTCCGACCGCATCAAAGGACACGATCATGACCCGCTTTGGTATCTGTTTCATTGCTCTTCTCCATCCTGCGGCTTTTGCTCTGTCTTAGCCGCTTCCCTGCGTATCCGCTGCATGTGCTCTTTGATTTTTACTTCATATCCCATCCCACCTGGCTGATAAAACTCTCTTCCGGACAGCTCATAAGGTAAATACTGCTGTCTGACATAGTGGTTTGGATAATCGTGTGCATATTTATAATCTTTTCCGTGTCCCAATTTTGCTGCTCCTTTATAATGGGCATCCTGCAAATGCACCGGAATCGCCAGATTTCCGGTTTCTTCCACCGTCTTCATTGCAGACGCAATGGCGTTGACCGCTGCGTTGCTTTTCGGCGCGCATGCAATGTAGGCCGCCGCCTGTGCCAGAATAATCTGCGCCTCCGGCATGCCCACCCGCTCTGCTGCCAGGGATGCAGAAACCGCTACCTGCAGCGCTGTCGGATCTGCATTGCCAACATCCTCCGACGCACAGATCATCATCCTGCGGGCGATAAATGTCACGCTTTCCCCAGCATACAGCATCCGCGCCAGATAATAAACCGCCGCATCCGGATCGGAGCCCCGCATACTCTTGATAAATGCCGAAATCGTATCGTAATGATTATCGCCTGTTTTGTCGTATTTTACTGCACGTTTTTGAATACATTCCTGGGCAACCTCCAGGGTCAGATGGATTTTTCCATCCTCTGAGCGCTGTGTCGTCATTACGCCAAGCTCTACTGCATTCAATGCCGCACGTGCATCTCCGCCTGCAATATCCGCCAGAAACTCCAGCGCATCCGGCTCTATCTGTGCCTGATAGGCACCCATTCCTCTCTGATCATAGACTGCCCGTCGGATCAGTTCTTCGATATCTTCCTTTGAAAGCGGCTTGAGCTCAAAAATAACCGAACGGGACAGCAGCGCTCCGTTTACCTCAAAATACGGATTTTCCGTCGTCGCACCGATCAGGATCAGGGTTCCATCCTCCACAAAGGGAAGCAGATAGTCCTGCTGACTCTTGTTGAACCGATGGATCTCATCAATGAACAGGATCGTCTTTTTTCCAAACATTCCACGGTTGTCCTTTGCCTTTGCGACAACCTCTTCCATATCCTTTTTGCCTGCCACAGTCGCATTGATCTGCATAAACTCCGCGCTGGTCGTATTCGCGATCACCCTCGCAAGAGTCGTTTTGCCCGTTCCGGGCGGTCCGTAAAAAATGATGGAGGAAAGCTTGTCCGCCTGAATCGCACGGTACAAAAGCTTGTCCTTTCCGATAATGTGCTGCTGCCCGACTACCTCATCCAGCGTCCGGGGCCGCAGCCTTGCCGCCAGCGGCGCTTCCTTTTCCTGATTGGTCTGTCTCATATAATCGAAAAGATCCATGCCCCCTTACTGCACCTCCACTTTCATATTCGGCCACACCTTCTCAATCCGCTCGTCAGGGTAATTGATGTCAAAGAATGTGTCGATCACGCTCTTCTTTTCCGCCCGCACGGTTCCTGTGGTGTTTTCCGTGCCCGCGGCAGTCCCCGCGTCCGCGACGCTTTCCTCCTTCGCGGCGTTTTCTACGCCCGCGGCAGTCCCTGCGTCCGCACTGCTCTCCTGCACCGCCGCGCTATCCTGCCGTTCCACATAGCGTACCATGGCGCCTGCTGAAATCACCGCATCGCAGCTCATCAGCACGACAACTGCCCAGGTCGCAATTTTTGCTCCAAGGGGCGGCAGCTTTTCGATCCATCCGCTGATCGTCGGATAACAAATTTTTACCCAGACAACGGATAACAGCCCCCAGAAAATGCAATACAGTAGGTTGGTTCTCCCGCCGATATTAAAGGGCATGTCACTGTAATCCCAGAATGTAGTCCCGAGAAAAATCTCTGTAAATACGCTGCACAGATATTCATATACACCACCCAGCACACTGCCCGCCAGGAAAATATAACGATCCTCTTTTCCGGCAAGCCGCTGCAATACAACTGTCAGAATGACCGCACCGAAGCCCCAGACAATACTGAAGGTGCCGTAAATTACGCTGGACCGGCTCATCCATACGCCTCCCGTCACCCTGCAGAACAGCGTTTCGATCAGATCTCCGAGAAATGCACAGATCATAAATACCCAGATCAGCTTATCCACACAGACGCCTCTTGCAAAGACATATCGTTCTGCCCGATCTGCCTCCTCCAGAGCTTCCATCTCCGGGTATGCACGGTTTAAGCGCTTCCAGACTGCATGATAGATCTTGCCTCCAAGCTTTTGCTTGACTTCCTTTTGTTCCTGCAGAAGTCTCCCCTGGGTTTCCTTCAGCTCTGTCAGGCTCCTGCTTTTCCTGACTGCAATCAGAATCGACACCAGGTCGGCAGCCATCAGCCCAAAGCCGACTATGTCTATGATCCGCAGCACAATTGTCGGAATCATCGAAAACAGGATAAAGACCGGAGGATGCAAAAGCAGCACCGCCGTCATCACAACTGCTGCCTTGATCAGCGAAAGGAGCACACTCTTTTTCTTCCCGCCAAACAGTGTCACATCCTCGTAATTCCACAAATGCTTTTTCCAGATTTTGGCTGCGATCCCTCCGGAAAAATATTCCACAACGGACACGACCATCCAAGTGGTCAGAAACTGCAGCAGCCATTTTGTTCCCTGCTCTGGCAGCAAAAGGATCAGAATATCCATCATTATGCCGTATTCCGGACAAAGGGGCAGACTGAAAAATCCGCGGTTGCAAAATCTTCTTTCTTTTACTGCAAAAAAGGCAACCTCCAGTGCCCATCCGATAAAGCTGTACAGCAGCAGATACACTGCCAGCTCTGTGTAGGTATATTGCATTCTTTCCACTCATTTCTGCGCACGCTTTTTGCGCATGTCGAGTTTGTGTCAGGTGCGCGCAGACACAAATCTCGAGATTGAAACATTTTTTTCAATCTGTGTAACTGTTCAGTACCCTCACAGTTACACGCAAAAATCCATTCCAAATCGGCTATGCCGATAGGATTTTTGCCTTCTAGCCTAAGTCTTCTTACGGTCAGCGCAGTAAATGCGCAGACCTACTGAACAGTTACCAATCTGTTTCCTTTCGTTCTAAACCTTACCATGGATTACGAAGTAGGATTGTTGGAGTGCGCAGCACGGAACAATCCGCAGGCATCAAGGTCGGTGCAAAAGCTTCCACATTTAATTATAACAACTATTTTCCCTGCTGTACATGTTGGATTTCATCCAACTGTTGGATTTATCCAACTACGAATTTCATCCAACTGTGGATTTCAAGATACCAGCATTATTTCTTCGACTGTCACAAAGACATAGCCTTGGCTTTGCAGCTCATCCACAATAAAAAGTGCCGCCTCAATACTGGAAGCATATTCATCATGCAGCAGGATAATCGCATTTTCCCGCGCTTTGGACAAGATTCGCTTTTCAACATTGGTGCTGCTTTGACTGCACCAGTCCAGGGGATCGATCGTCCACAGCACCGGGAACATATTCAGCTCCTGTTCGAAGCCTTTGTCCCAGCTTCCATAGGGCGGACGGACAAAAATGGTTTCCGCTCCTGTTATCTCCTTCAATACCTCATTCGTGGAAATCAGCTCCTGTCGAAAGGCTTCCCGGTTATTGCTTGTCAGCTGAATATGACTATAGGTGTGGTTGCCGATCAGATGTCCCTCCTTCTGCATACGCAAAATCAGCTCCGGATATTTTTCTGCATTCTCCCCTGTAACAAAAAAACTGGCTTTTGCGCCCCGCTCTGCCAGGCCGTCCAAAAGTATTTTCGTATAGACCGGATGCGGGCCGTCATCAAAGGTAAGGGCGATCTTTTTGGGCTCTACTGCATCGGATACGCCGCCAGAAGTCTGTATTGCTGCCTTTTCCTTCCCGTTTTTTCCCTCCCCTGTCAGCTGCCCTCCCGCAGCAGTTCCAAAAAGCAGCAATCCAACCAGAAAAAGTCCCAGTTGAATTGCTGCCCTTTCATTTCGTTTCTCTTTTTTATGTTCCAGATGTTCCATGGAAAACCGCCTTTTCCGGTTCCTTCTTTTTAATCTATGCAGCAGAAGCCCTCTATCATTCAGAAAGGACGGCGCAGCAGCGCCAAAACCTTATCTGTCTGCAGAAGAGCTGCCGGATTTTGACGGTTCTCGTCCCCGGACTCAGCTCTGAAATTCCAGCTGCCGAAAGCTGTGCCTGAAATAGAGCACCTCCGCCACAGATGTAATCGCCCAGGAGAAAAAGTAGAGAGAGTACAGCGCCGGAATCGTATGAATCCATACAAAAATGGTATACACCCAGATCACCCGGAACACGCAGGAGCCTAAAATAACGATGAGCATCGGCACAATGCTCTTTCCGATTCCTCGGGAGGCTGCGATGCTGCAGTCCATAAACGCACTGATCATATAAGAAAATCCCATGATCTTCACACGCTGCATTCCGGCATCGATTACAGCAGGCTCCGTCGCAAACAGCGACAGAAACTGTCGTCCGAAAATCAGCAGGAGTCCGCCAAAGATCGCACCTGCCGCAAAGGAATAGGTCAGCCCGACGAGATAGCTCTTTTTCATCCGTTCCCGGTTGCCAGCTCCCCAGTTCTGTCCGATAAAGCTGGAACAGCCGGTATAAAACGCCGCCATAATATTAAAAATCAGCGTGTCCGCATTTGCTGCAGCTGCATTTCCGGACACCATCACCGCATCAAAGGAATTGACGCCGGACTGCACAAAAAGGTTTGCGATAGCAAAGATGGCATTCTGGATCCCGGTGGGTATGCCAAGCACCAGAATCGCTTTTCCGCAGGCCGGATCCAGTCTGAGCTTCGAAGGGTGCAGCCCACAGTCGTCCGTCCGTCGCAGCAGATGAATCACGATCAGAAGTGCAGATAAATACTGTCCGATCACACTGGCGATGGCCACGCCCTCTGCTGCCATATGGCACACGATAACAAAAAACAGATTTAAAATAACGTTTACAATTCCTGCAATGGACAGATATACCAGCGGACGCTTCGTATCTCCGGTGGCGCTCAGAATACCGTTGCCGCAGTTATACAGTGCCATACCCGGCATGCCCAGTGCATAAATTTTCAGATACAAAACAGCACTGTCCATCAGCTCTTCTTTGGTATGCAGAATTCCAAGCAGTCCCTCTGCAAAGAAAAAACAGGCTGCACCCACAAGCAGACCGACGATCAGACAGATCACAAAGGCGGAATGCACGGTTTTGATCACGGATTCCCTGCGCCTTGCACCCAGCTCATGCGCCATCCGCACATTAACACCGCAGCCCATTCCGATCAGGAAGCCGGTAAACAGCGTGACCAGAAGCGTTGTCGAACCAACTGCACCCAGTGCCCGGTAATCCGAAAATCGCCCTACCACCGCTACGTCACTCATATTAAACAGCACTTCCAGCACCTGGGAAAATACCAGCGGGCAGCTCAGGAAAAACAGGTTCTTCCAGATCGAACCTGTTGTCATTTCTATTGCTTTTGTTCTCTTTTCTCTCTCCATTCCCCTGTAAAAGCCTTTCTATCCACAGAATCTGCATCAATATGCGCTTTTTCAGGTCGTTTTTCGACCCGTATCTATCACAATACTCGCAGGAGTTGATTTTGTAAAGAAAAAAAGCACCCGGCAGGAGAAACCTCCTCCCGCCGAGTGCTTCTACAGTCTGCAGCTTTAAACGCTATGCTGCTTTTTCTTTGCGACCAGCTCGCCGTTTTCCACTGCGATCAGGATCGTGTCACCCATCTGTACCTGATCTGCCAGGATCAGCTTTGCAGACAGCGTTTCCACATATTTCTGGATATAACGCTTCAACGGACGCGCGCCATAAATCGGATCATATGCGTTGTCTACAATGAACTGCTCCGCAGCCGGGCTGAGTTCGATCGAAAGCTGCTTATCTTCCAGACGATGATTCAAGTCTGCGACAATCAGATTGATAATACCGCTGATGTTATCCTTCGTCAGAGGCTTGAACAGGATGATCTCATCCAGACGGTTCAGAAACTCCGGACGGAAGTGACCGCGCAGATCCTTCGTTACCAGCTCTTCTGCTTCCGGCTTAATCGTGCCGTCCGCATCGATGCCATCCAGCAGATAGTTCGCGCCGATATTCGAGGTCATGATCAGAATCGTGTTCTTAAAGTCCACGGTCCTGCCCTGGGAATCCGTAATCCGGCCGTCATCCAGCACCTGCAGCAAAACATTGAAGACATCCGGATGTGCCTTTTCAATTTCATCGAACAGGACAACTGAGTAGGGCTTTCTGCGGACTGCTTCTGTCAGCTGACCGCCTTCTTCATAGCCAACGTATCCGGGAGGCGCTCCGATCAGACGGGACACAGAGTATTTCTCCATGTACTCACTCATATCGATCCGGACCATGTTGTTCTCGTCATCAAACAGGGACGCCGCAAGCGCTTTTGCAAGCTCCGTCTTACCGACACCGGTAGGTCCGAGGAACAGGAACGAACCGATGGGCTTGGTCGGATCCTTGATACCCGCTTTGGAACGGATAATGGCATCCGTCACCTTCGTTACCGCTTCATCCTGACCGATGACTCTCTTATGCAATTCGTCATCCAGATGCAGCGTCTTATTCCGCTCACTTTCTGTCAGCTTTGCAACCGGAATACCTGTCCACCGGGAAATAATCCGGGCGATTTCTTCATCGGTTACCGCTTCGTGAACCAGGGAAAGGTCTTCCTTCTTTACTTTTTCTTCTTCCTGCTCCAGCTGTTTTTTCAAATCCGGCAGTTTGCCATAGGAAAGCTCTGCAGCTTTCTCCAGGTCGCCTTCGCGCTGTGCAATCTGAATTTCATTGTTGACCGCTTCGATCTCTTCTCTTAACTTGGAAAGATTCTCTACGCTCTTCTTCTCGTTATCCCACTGCGCTTTGCGATTGTTGTACTCGGACTTTAACTCCGCAAGCTCCTTCTGAAGTGCTTCCAGACGCTCCTTGCTCAGGGTGTCGTCTTCTTTTTTCAGCGCAGCCTCCTCAATTTCCATCTGCATGACCTTACGGCGCAGCTCGTCCAGCTCCGCAGGCATGGAGTCCATCTCGGTCTTGATCAGTGCGCACGCTTCATCCACCAGGTCGATCGCTTTATCCGGCAAAAACCGGTCAGAAATATAACGGTTGGACAAAACGGCGGCACTTACCAATGCATTATCCAGAATCTTTACGCCGTGATACACCTCATAACGATCCTTTAAGCCACGCAGAATGGAAATGGTATCCTCAACGGTAGGCTCATCCACCTGCACCGGCTGGAAACGACGTTCCAGAGCAGCATCCTTTTCAATATATTTGCGGTATTCATCCAGTGTCGTTGCACCGATACAATGCAGCTCGCCTCTCGCCAACATAGGCTTCAACATGTTGCCGGCATCCAGTGCACCGTCTGTTTTACCCGCACCGACGATGGTATGCAGCTCATCAATAAACAGAATGATCTGTCCTTCGCTCTTCTTCACATCCTCCAGCACTGCCTTCAGACGCTCTTCAAATTCGCCCCGATACTTGGCACCTGCTACCAGTGCACCCATATCCAGTGCGAAGATCTTTTTATCCTTCAGCCCCTGGGGTACGTCGCCCCGCACGATTCTCTGTGCCAGTCCTTCGACAACGGCGGTCTTGCCGACGCCGGGTTCACCGATCAGAACCGGGTTGTTCTTCGTTTTTCTGGAAAGAATCCGAACCACGTTACGAATTTCATTATCCCTGCCGATGACCGGATCGAGCTTCTGGGCTCTCGCCTTTTCTACCAGATCCTGTCCGTACTTCTCCAATGTATCATAAGTAGCCTCCGGATTGTCCGAAACGACCCTCTGATTGCCGCGCACCGTGGACAATGCCTGTAAAAAACGCTCCCGCGTGATGCCGTACTCGGTAAAGATCTGCTTGATCTCCTTATTCGGATACTGCAGCATGGACAAAAACAGATGCTCTACAGAAACATATTCATCTCCCATCTGTTTTGCTTCATCCTCGGCATGGATCAGCACCTGATTTAAGTCCTTGCCGATATAAACCTGACCGCCCTGCACCTTTACGCGCTTTGCCAGCGCCTGTTTGCTGCGGTCCACAAAATGCTCCTTCTGGATTTCCATCTTCTCGATCAGCTTTAAGATCAGGCTGTCTTCGATGGTCAGAAGGCTGTATAAAAGATGTTCTTCTTCGATCTCCTGATTGCCGTATTCATAGGCAAGCTTTTCACAGTTCTGCACTGCTTCTACGGATTTCTGGGTAAATTTGGAAATGTTCATACACAGCTCCCTCCTTACTCAATCTATCATGCCTTCGCCATTCGGCTCCTCTATTGGAACCTTCCGGCCGCTGTTGTTTGTTCTAGTGAAGCTATAACACTTCATCTGAATCCTACTATAACACCAGCTATTAGCCACGTCAAGAGGTGAGTGCTAATTTTTTTGTGAAGATTGTGTGAATGTGTGAACTCTACAAGTCATGCTCCTGCCTGCATGCAGATTGCCAGCAGCTTCTGAATTTCCTCTCTGGTTGGCATTACACGCAGTGCCCCTATTTTTTCACGCACCATCTGTACTGCAAAGGGGATTCCCGTTTTAGGAATCCCCCTATCATTATCCATGCGTTTTCCAACTCCATGTAAGTTTTATCATGTGTTTTCTAAACCAGATCGTATTTCACCACATCGATTTTAGCTGCACCTTCCGCAAAGAATGAAATTCCTTTTGCCTCCTGCTCTGTAAATATGACAGCCGACATAACCTGCTCGCCATCATTAATAAATACTTCTGCGCTAAATCTATCCAAAATCACACGAAGCTTTAATTCATTGGCATCTCCATTTACCAGACATCTTCTCTGATGAACCAATGCTCGTTCGCTTCCCGAAAATTTTCTGTCAATTTTCAGGACAGACTCATCCGGGCGGAAACACAATTCTGTATGAAACCTCTCATTCTGTGCAAAACGTAATGCGAATTTCTTATAGACATTTTCCTTATCTTCCGGACGTATCACAAGCTCCATATCTATCGTTCGTCCTTCGATTTTATCCAATGAGATCGTATCATTATTTATTACTACATTATTGTACTCAACTCTGTCTTTTCGCATCGCATCGAGTTCTTTGATCGGCGTTTGATAAAGTCTTCCGTTTTTCACAGATAATTCTCTCGGCAGACTCATTTGTGCAAACCATTTTGAGTCATTGCAACGATGAGCAATCGTGTCCCAGTTCTGCATCCAGCCAATCATAATTCTCCGTCCATCCGGGGTTCCCAACGTCTGCATTGCATAAAAATCAATTCCATAATCCACAGACTGCGCAAACTGCTCTTTTAAGGTATAGTTATCCTTGTCCATTTCTCCTATGATACATAAAGTACCATTTCCGTTATGATATTCCAAGCCTTCCGGCAGCATATCCTGTGGACTGGTCAAAAGAACGTGTTTCCCATCCAGTTCAAAGAAATCCGGACATTCCCACATCTTTCCAAAACGTTTCTTATTTTTTGCAAGGATGCTGACAAATTTCCAGTCAAATCCGTTTTCGCTTCTATAAAGAAGAATCTGTCCACTTCCATCTGCCGGTCTGCTTCCGATAACACAATAGAAGTTCCCATCTTTTCCTTTCCAGATCTTTGGATCACGGAAATCCACTTTACTTGCACCTT
>ENA-ORTW01000999-ORTW01000999.1-human-gut-metagenome-genome-assembly--contig:-NODE-999-length-32283-cov-4.122999_pt1 | contig 32283 bp, 25 predicted proteins | sample MGYA00242072_ERZ509193 | MGnify/ENA primary metagenome ERZ509193 (study PRJEB26280, sample SAMEA2338813) | human gut metagenome | biome: human gut; feature: human-associated habitat; material: faeces... | reverse complement strand
GACCAGCAGCTTTAACATCTGCATTGTCACCGTTAGCTACAACATCTTCAATTTTTGCTTTCAGGCCATCACGGATAGCTTTCTGAGCAAGAAGCATACCATAACCGAACTCAGCATTATCCTCGAACAAGGAGTTGCCCCATGCAGGACCCTGTCCCTTGGCATTTACGGTATATGGTGTAGAAGGTGAGGAGTTACCCCAGATAGAGGAGCATCCTGTAGCGTTTGCAATGTACATTCTGTCACCAAACAGCTGGGTGATCAGTTTTGCGTAAGGTGTCTCACCACATCCAGCACAAGCTCCTGAGAACTCAAGAAGCGGCTGTTTGAACTGGCTTCCCTTAACAGTTGTCTCTTTGAATTTAGCGATAACATCTTCTTTAACCGGAAGAGTTACACCGTAATCGAAGTATTTCTGCTCTCCCATGTTTGCTTCAAGGTTTTCCATAGCAAGTGCCTTAGCACCTTTCTTGCCTGGGCAGACGTTCGCACAGGAACCACATCCTGTACAGTCAAGAGCGGATACAGTCATTGTAAACTGATATTCATCTTTCATACCAGTCATTGGTAATGTCTTGATTCCCTCTGGAGCATTTGCAACCTCTTCAGCTGTAAGAGCTACCGGACGAATAACTGCGTGTGGGCAGACATAAGCACATCTGTTACACTGGATACAGTTCTCCGGATTCCATACAGGGATATTTACAGCGATACCACGTTTCTCGTATGCAGCAGCACCGGATGGTGTAGTACCGTCAACATAATCTTTAAATGCAGATACAGGCAGTGTATTACCTTCCTGAGCATTAACCTTAGCCTGGATGTTGTTAACGAAATCAACAACTTCCTGACGTCCTTCTGTAGCGTGAGTCATATGAAGACCCTCGTCTGCAGCATCTTTCCAGCTCTCTGGAACCTGAATCTCAACAACCTGCTTAGCACCAGCATCGATAGCTGCCCAGTTCTTCTGAACAACATCATCACCTTTACGTCCGTATGTTGCTTTCGCAGCAGCCTTCATAAGCTCGATAGCCTGCTCCTCCGGAATGATTCCGGTAAGTTTGAAGAATGCGGACTGAAGGATTGTGTTGATACGTGTTGGTCCCATGCCAGTCTCAATACCGATCTTAACACCGTCGATGGTGTAGAATTTGATATTGTGGTTAGCGATGAAAGCTTTAACCTGTCCTGGAAGATGTTTCTCAAGTCCTTCCATATCCCAAGCACAGTTCAGAAGGAATGTACCTCCGTCAACAAGCTCCTGTACCATGTTATATTTGTTAACATAGGACGGATTATGACATGCAACGAAGTTTGCTTTGTGGATCAGGTATGTGGATTTGATCGGTTTCTTACCGAAACGTAAGTGGGACATTGTAACACCACCGGACTTCTTGGAGTCATAATCAAAGTAAGCCTGTGCGTACATGTCTGTGTTGTCACCGATGATCTTGATGGAGTTCTTGTTGGCACCTACAGTACCATCAGCTCCCAGACCCCAGAATTTACAGTTTGTTGTTCCTTCAGGAGTTGTTACGATCGGAGCACCTGTCTCAAGGGAAAGGTTAGTAACATCATCAACGATACCGATTGTGAATTTTTCTTTAGCAGTGTTCTCATAAACAGCTACGATCTGTGCAGGTGTAGTATCTTTGGAACCTAAACCATAACGTCCGGAGAATACTTTTACACCGTCAAATTTGCTGTCTTTTAATGCTGCTACAACGTCAAGGTACAGAGGCTCGCCAAGTGCACCTGGCTCTTTAGTTCTGTCAAGAACTGTAATCTGTTTTACAGAATCCGGAATTGCATCGATGAGTGCCTGTGCACAGAATGGACTTTAACAACACCGACTTTCTTTCCTGCTGCTGCAAGATAATCGATTGTTTCTTCGATTGTATCGTTTACAGATCCCATAGCAACGATTACATGTTCTGCATCAGCAGCTCCGTAGTAGTTGAATAATTTGTAATCTGTACCGATCTTAGCGTTAACTTTATCCATGTATTCCTGTACTACTGCCGGAAGAGCATCGTAGTATGGGTTACATGCTTCTCTTGCCTGGAAGAAGATATCCGGGTTCTGAGCGGAACCTCTCTGACATGGGTGATTCGGATTCAGGGCATGGTTACGGAATGCAGCGATTGCATCCATATCTGCCATATCCTTCAGATCTTCATAATCCCATGTTTCAATCTTCTGAATCTCGTGAGATGTACGGAATCCATCGAAGAAGTTGATGAACGGAACTTTACCTTTGATTGCTGCCAGATGAGCAACTGGTGTCAGGTCCATAACTTCCTGTACAGATGATTCGCAGAGCATTGCACATCCGGTCTGACGACAGGCCATAACGTCGGAATGGTCTCCGAAAATGGAAAGTGCATGAGAAGCAAGTGCACGAGCGGATACATTGATAACGCCCGGAAGCTGCTCACCAGCGATTTTGTAAAGGTTCGGGATCATCAGAAGAAGACCCTGGGATGCAGTATAAGTAGTTGTCAGGGCACCTGCTGCCAGAGATCCGTGTACTGCACCTGCAGCACCTGCCTCAGACTGCATCTCTGTAACCTGTACTTCCTGTCCAAAGATGTTCTTTCTTCCCTGAGTTGCCCACTCATCTGTTGCTTCCGCCATAACAGATGAAGGAGTGATCGGGTAGATAGCAGCTACATCTGAATATGCATAAGAAGCATGAGCGGCTGCATGGTTACCATCCATGGTTTTCATCTTTCTTGCCATAGTTTGTTTTCCTCCTTAAAGGTATGATGAAAATTTTTATTTATTTCAGACCACTGAAACGGTCTAAAAGTCCATTGGTTATTATATCATACACTATTGCGATTGTCCAATCGGGATTACGCATTTTCTGTATCTATTTACATACAAAAAAGTTAGCCATTTATAAGTTTTTTCAGGGATTTTCGCTTCAGCATCCTGCACAGTTCTTCCTGAATTTCCGCAAGTTCACAGTGAACAGAACAGTTCTGTCCGTCTGCGCTGTTCCTGGCACAGTCATAGCCAGGTTCCAGGCAGTCAATGATAAACATTCCCGGATCGATCGTTGTATAAACATCATAAAGTGTTATCTGATCAAGATCACAGTTCAGAGAATATCCCCCATGAACACCACGATACCCTCTGACCATTCCTGATTTCTGCAGCTTTTTCAGGATTTTGTATGCAAAAGGTGCTGTGATCAGTTCTTTTTCACAGATTTCATTTACGCTGACTCTCTTTTCCTCTGCCATTGCGCGGAGCACCCGCACAGCATAATCGCATTCTCTGGTTATCAACATACTCCATTTCCTCTTTCTGTTACCCGTAACTCTCCAGCAAACTTTCTTAAATTATAGCAATTCCTCTGTGTAAATTCAATGTTTTTATGATTTAAGGCTTGCAAAATCTCCACTTTACTGTAAAATGGGAATGAATGGCCAAAAACAGGCCAGTTACTGTTCAATGATCGAAAACTTAATTCGAAACCATAATGAAGAAAAGAGGTACCTTATGATTTCAGCAAATAATATCACTTTACGTGTTGGCAAAAAAGCCCTCTTTGAGGATGTCAACATCAAATTTACCGAAGGCAACTGCTACGGTCTGATCGGAGCAAACGGTGCCGGTAAATCTACTTTCCTTAAAATCCTTTCCGGGCAGCTCGAACCGACCAATGGAGATATTGTGATCACTCCTGGCCAGCGACTCTCCTTCCTGCAGCAGGACCACTTCAAATATGATTCCTTCAACGTACTGGATACCGTTATCATGGGAAATGCCAGACTTTATGAAATCATGAAGGAAAAAGAGGCGATCTATGCAAAGGAAGATTTTACAGATGAAGACGGTATCCGTGCCAGCGAACTTGAGGGTGAATTCGCAGAGATGAACGGATGGGAGGCAGAGTCTGATGCTGCTACTCTTCTGAACGGACTTGGCATCGAATCCGAGCTCCACTATACACAGATGGCTGACCTGACCGGCAGCCAGAAAGTCAAAGTTCTTCTTGCACAGGCTCTGTTCGGCAATCCGGACATTCTTCTTCTCGATGAGCCTACCAACCATCTGGATCTTCCGGCAATCGAATGGCTCGAAGAATTTCTGATCAACTTTGACAATACTGTCATCGTTGTATCCCATGACCGTTATTTTCTTAATAAGGTCTGCACACATACTGCCGATATTGACTATGGCAAGATCCAGCTGTATGCCGGAAACTATGATTTCTGGTTTGAATCCAGCCAGCTTCTTATCAAACAGATGAAAGAAGCCAACAAAAAGAAAGAGGAAAAAATCAAAGAGCTACAGGAGTTTATTTCCCGATTCAGTGCCAACGCTTCCAAATCCAAACAGGCAACCTCCCGTAAGCGTGCACTGGAAAAAATCCAGCTGGATGATATGCGTCCTTCCAGTCGTAAGTATCCATACATCGACTTCCGTCCAAACCGCGAGATCGGCAATGAAGTGCTTATGGTCGAAAACCTCTCCAAGACTATTGATGGCGTAAAAGTTCTGGACAATATCAGCTTTACTCTCGGTCATGACGATAAAGTTGCATTTGTTGGTGCCAATGAACAGGCCATTACTACTTTTTTCCGTATCCTTGTCGGTGAACTGGAGCCAGACGAAGGAAGTTACAAATGGGGTGTCACCACTTCTCAGGCATATTTTCCAAAAGACAATACACAGGAATTTGACAATGATCTCACGATCACAGACTGGCTGACACAGTATTCTGAAATCAAAGATGCTACTTATGTCCGCGGTTTCCTTGGCAGAATGCTCTTTCCTGGTGAAGACGGCGTAAAAAAAGTACGTGTTCTTTCCGGTGGTGAAAAAGTCCGCTGCCTGTTGTCCAAAATGATGATTTCCGGTGCTAATATCCTGATTCTTGATGAACCTACCAACCATCTGGACATGGAATCTATTACTGCATTGAACAATGGACTGATCAAATTCCCGGGAGTTATCCTTTTTACTTCCCATGACCATCAGTTCGTGCAGACAACCGCCAACCGTATCATGGAAATCCTTCCTGACGGTAAGCTGATTGACAAGATCACCACCTATGACGAATATCTGGCAAGCGACGAAATGGCGAAGAAACGTCACGTCTTCCAGGTTAACGAAGAAGATGCTGCCGATAACTAGAATTTCATACTGCAGTTTTACTGCATGACAAAAGCTCCCGTTTTTAATGATCGGGAGCTTTTGCAGCTTACTGTTTACAGTATTTTTTATTTCATTGTGATATCCGCCAGTTTTCCATTTGTCACTTTCAAAAGTGCAGCAAGCGGAACTTTCAGCGTCAGTCCGACGCGGCCTCCACTTACATATATTTCTTCAAACCCACCCGCGGATGCATCAAACACGACCGGATATGGTTTTTTCATTCCAAGCGGACTGCAGCCGCCTCTTACATAGCCTGTAATTTTCAGAATATCTTTAACATGGATCATATCCACAGCCTTCTCTCCAACTGCTTTCGCAGCCGCCTTACGATCCACTTCTTTTTCGATCGGTACTACAAATACATAGTATCCGCCGCTTTTCCCTTCCATAACCAGTGTTTTAAAAGACTGTTCATATGGTGCCCCAATCAGATCTGCACTGTGAAGTCCATCAATAAACTCATCACATTCATATGGAAATGCTTCATATTTCACTTTCTGACGATCCAGCATTCTCATCGCATTTGTCTTAGCTTCTTTTGCCATGTTGTCCTTCTTTCCTGCCTTCTACCCGGCATCTTTACTATTACTTTCTTTTTTTATGTGTATCATCACGTCTGGATATCTTTTTCCAGAGTTCTTCTCCCTCCCGGTCGTCTTCGTCCATCATTTCTCTCAGCACTTCCTCATCCAGTTCATCCTCATCAATTACAACCGGTTCTTCATAGTCATCATTCATTGGATGATAGGAATCTTCTGTATCAAAAGATCCCAGCGGAAGATCAATTTCTTTCTGTCCGCTCTTTCTCGGTCGGTACGGAATTGTTTTTTCTGATTCAGGTGCCACCGCATCCTTTTTATGTTTTCTTCCTTTATTTTTTTCAAGTCTGAAATCTACCTGCTGCGCACTCCGAGATGCTTTATGAGAACTGTTCAGCGCTCTTCCCGGCGTATGCTTCACATTTTGTCTCTGTGCCGATGTTCTTCTGACTTCTTTCTGCGCCTTTCTTTCTGATTTCTGTGGCATATAATCCCTGAAATCCACATAATCAGAACTGTCCTGTCCATCGTTATACGCCTCCTCTTCGTACTCTTCTTCCTCGTCATCATCTTTGCGCCTGTTTGTCGCAAACTGAATCAGCATTCCAAGAAGTGCAAATCCTGCACTCAGTCCCAGACCATACGGAATATCCGCCAGTCCGCCTAATTTTGCAGCAGAAAAACCTGCCATCGCACCTCCCAGAAGGCTTGTCCCAATAATCAGAACTTCTCTCGCCTGCTTCATAGCCAGCACACCAAGGCCCACTCCCAGAAGGAGACAGAAAAAGAATACCAACGAAGTAGTTGGATGAAAAACATAAATACCAAGTCCAATTCCAATGCCTGCTCCCAGAATAAAAATTCCAATCTTATAGCTCACAAATGCGATCACGGCCAGTAGTACACCCGCTCCAACCATAAAAACCGCATACATATATTTCTCTGTCACACCACCGGTATACGCTGCACCAAATCCAATTCCAGCTCCAATGACAAAACCACAGAGCATCATCCAGAAACGCAGAAGCCGATATCCCAGAATACAGTTGATCACTCCAAAAATCAGCAGTACTGTAAAACCGATCATCGAAAAACTGGATATAGACGGTACTGTCCGCGTATTCTCAATCATATTCATAATCTGCTGCAAAATATCATTCATAAAAATATCTCCTCTAAAACATAAAATATATCGTTTTCAGATTATCCAGAATACCATAATGATACTCTACTGTACTGAGCCCATACATTTTCAGATAATATTCAGCAACTTTCTGAACATATCCTTCCTGTATCCACTGCTGACATGCTTCGTCAAAAGCTTCCTGCGAAGTAAATTTGAAACGTACTACCGCAGCTCCGTTCTCAAGACGCATACAGCAGAAATCATAAATCTGCTGTTCATCATATGTATCAAAACATGCCTGATTCAGCACATAAAAATTAAGATCCGTCGCAGTACACTCCGGAACCGGAAATTCATCGGATGCTGTATATAATTGCTCATATTCCTGTGGAAAAGGACACAGATAATCATAAATTGTTGTCTTATGTTCTTCCAGAGAAACCGCACCGCCTTCCAGAAATGCCGGCTGATCCCCGTTTGTAGCATCTACATAATATTGCTCACCGTTAATTTCTACGATATTCCAGGCATGTCCTTCATCACTGTCCCTCGCATTTCCCTCTACATAAATACACGGAACTCCAAGCTGTTCCAAAAGATACTGTACCGCCCTCGCATATCCGGCACACACAGCTTTCTTTTTCCAGAAAATGCCTGCAATATTCTGGTCATCCCCCGATGCTTCATACTCTGCATGATCTATCAGATACGTATAAACTGTTTTGACCTTATCATAAGCAGACATATCCTGTGTAATCTGCTCTTTCACTTCTTCCAGCGCATGTTCCATGAATGCCATAATTTCCTGAATTTCCTGATCTGTATACGTATATCCAGGTGAAAATCTGCAATAATCAGTTCCTTTATACGCAGTCGTATATACTTCCTCACGATTGTGCACCCAGAAAAGTTCCGGATGATCCTTCAGCAATGCATGGTAAACTTTGCTGATCAGCTGTTCATTCGAAGATGTCAGATAAAACTCATCTTGTCTCTCCTGTATTCCACTCAGCATTTCACGATATATTTTCTTCTCATCTTCTGTCAGCAATCCAAAATAATATTCCCTGTAATTGTCATCGGTCTGCAGGATCTCCTGTTTTCTTAATGACCTGACTTCAGCAGGTTCCTGAGAAAGAAGATCACTCTGCCAGATGACACCCATAAACAGGACAATCAAAACGCAGAAAACTCTGCGTCCAAATCTTCTTTTTTTCTTCATCTGTCACTCCCTTATCTTCTGTACAGTCTTATATTATCAGACTTCTGCCATCAATAAAAGAGCTTGCTGTAAAAAACCGAACGACTCTTTCGAATCGTCCGGCCTTGTTTATCATCAATCTTCAAAAGTAACCTGAATATCACTGTTATCCGGTTTTTGCGGAAGAATTTCCGCAGAACTTCCGGAAACCGAAACATTCTGATTCAGGATTTCATCCAGCGTATCTGTCACTTCCACACTACCCGTCGCATAATTGGAAGTCGTCTGATTTTCGGATTCATCACTCATATCCTCAAATGTTATCTCAACATCCTCAGCCGCATCAGCAGGTGCTGTAATTGTTTCCGCTGTATCATGTGTTGCTGTATCCTTCACATTCAATCCATCACTGAGAGAGTTTGTTGTTTCTGCCACAAGTGTTGCTGACGTTGTTATATTATCCGTTATCAGATCTGTTTCTGCATTGTCTGCACTTGCACCCTGGTTTTCCATCTCTGCAACTTCCGTCTGTGTAGGATAGAAGGAAGGCTGACGGATATAACGGAAACTTGCACCATAAGCTTCTCCAACTGTTACTCCATTCTTACTAGAAGAACAGTGTACTGCGATCCAGTCGCCTGCATCTGTCTTGCCACAGATAATACCTACATGGTTATTACTGCCTGCTTCCGGTCCATTCTGGAATACAAGATCACCCGGCTGTGCATCCTGTTCACTGACAACATTGGCATTCTCCCACTGTTCAGAAGTACCGTCTCCCACACTGCTCTGCATACCCTGATTCAGATATCCATTGATCACTGACCATGTAACAAATCCACTGCAGTCAAGACCATATGCACGGACAGTTCCACTGCTGGCACTGCCTGCTGCAGATACTTTTTCGGCAGAACCCCAACTGGAGTCTTTACCGATCTGCGTTGATTTGCCGCCCCAGAAATATCCAACTTCACCTACCAGTGAATATGCTGCAGTAATGACATTTACACGTTCTTCAGAAACATCATCCCCGACACTCTGACGTACAAATCCTTTCGCATCTGTAACAATCGCACAGAGCAGCTTGCAATCTGTTTCTACATATTTCTTAAGTACTGTCCTGTTTTCCTGTGAAATATTATTCTGTTTAATATAATGGTTAATGTGATAGTTTCCATAAGAAACATGTGTAATGCTTTCTTTATCACGGACAACCGGATTCATCTCAGCAAAGATCTTTGCCAGTTCATCCTTCGCTGATGAATCAAGAGTGAACTCCGTGTTTCCTTCCTGGCTCTGCTCATAAACATAGATTGCCAGGATATCCTGCCAGTTACGCACGAGCAGAGAATCTGCTGAAGTCGTCAGGCCGTCAGCCCTGCTGTCGCTAACGTCTGTCAGTTTGTTTTTTTCTTTATATTCTTTTTCAATTTCATCCATCACAGAAGAAAAATCATCAGAAAAAGAAAGCTGATAATTATTTTTCAAACTGTCCAGATAAAATTCTTTGCCTGCATGAAGGTTCGACACATAATAAACCGGTGTTCCTGTCTTGCCTGTAACATTTCCACTTCCATCAGAAATATCTGTTGCATTCCCCGCATCCTTCTGATTCTTCTGCAATTCTGCAATCTTGCTTTCAAAACCAACAAGAAGATCGTAATTTGTAACAAACTTCTTCTGGTCTTCCGGCAGGCTGTCATATTCTGCTCTGAGTTCTTTTACCCTTGCCGCATGATTTACTGTAAGTGTCTCCTTCGCAAGTGCATTGATCTTTGCTACCAGATTCTTTGCAGCTTCAGATTCTGTTACATTTGTCGGTGCCGGACTCGGTGTTGCAGTTGGATCCGATGGTGTCACAGTCGGCTCCGGTGTTGCAGTTGGATTCGATGGCGTCACAGTCGGTTCCGGTGTTGCAGTTGGATCCGATGGCGTCACAGTCGGCTCCGGTGTCGGCGTATCTGGTTCCGGTGTTGGTGTATCCGGTTCTGGCGTCGGCGTATCTGGCTCCGGTGCCGGTGTGTCCGGTTCTGGTGCCGGTGTGTTCGGTTCCGGTGCCGGTGTATCACTTCCATCAGAGATTACCTCACCACTTCCATCGCCCAAATCGCTTGCAGTTTCTATATGCTCATCCGCAGCCATGACTGACATCGGACTGGATAAAACCATTGCAGATAAAATTGTTACACATAAACTTCTGGTCAGATATTTGTTCTTCATTCTGGTAAAATTGCTCCCTTCTGTCAAGAACATATCTTTATTCCCCTTATAAAGGTATGTTTCTCACTGCTAACTCACTTACACAATAACTGTGGTTAGTTTAGCATAAACTTCCATAAAAATCAACCGCCGGGATAAATACCCCGACGGTTTCTGGATAAAATTCACATTCTTTTCATATTTACATAACTGCATAAGCATAATCTGCTATGCCATTCTTCCTGCATAACTGAAACAGTCCCTGAAATACCTGATAGCACACAGTGAGGATATAATGAATATCATCATCTATATTTCTCTTACAGTTCAGATATCTCCTGTGATGTTCCTTAATGTACTGTAGAAGCTGATTCAGCGTCTCAAAATGGATTTCCTTCTCCGTATACACATCAGCCTTACCTTCCAGAACAAATGCTTTCAGCTCGTTCTTCAGATGCTTTTCATAGGTGTTGTGCTGATAAAGTGTACCATCAAACGTCTTATTATGTGGAAAAGTAAAATAATCTGCTATATAATGCATGACCTCTCCGGATCTCCGCCAGAATACCCTGTCATTATACCCGGCCCCTGACTGAACCAGTCGTCGTATCTTACCCTGAACCTCATCAAAAGTACCGAAATACTCATGTCTCTTGGTTACAAATGAAGGCTGGATGTCTGGCAGGATATTGCCAAGACAAAATGCTTTTCTATGTGACTGTAAACTTTCATTAGCCGGCATCTGATCTGCCAGATACCTTGCCAATAATATGTGTGATTTCTTACGCACAATAAACACTTCTTTCTCTGATAAAAAACAGTTTACCGTAACCATATCTACTATAGCAGATTTACTTTTTTAATTCAAATAAAGTTTTTATAAAATCCTGACACTTTTTGGTACAAAATCATCTTTTCAAGACACCAAGCGCCATACTGTGCTGCGCAGCATGTCTTTTTTCAACCAGTGTTCTTGGATATCCAACTACTCCGTTGTTATCATATGGATCATTAAAATAATACTTTTCTTCATCATATCCCACCAGCAGCATACAATGTTCGTTCGAGGTCCAGCAAAATCGTTCTCCTGTATCCAGAAGTTTCCACTCCGGTCCCGGAATTTCCTTACGCATGTTGATACATGCCCAGAATACCACCGGCATATCCTGATCGATATACTTTTTCAGAAGTGTCTCTGTCGATGTTCCCGTCTCATCCAGAAATTCATAATGATCCCCTGCGGCTTTTGCAAGCGCTTTCTGAAGTCCTCTCGCATAAATCCCATAAGATTCTTCATCATAAGGATTTCCACAGAAAAATTTATTCGGATCCGGACCATACAGAACACCATCCCGTATTTCCATCTCTCGGCACTCAAGACAGTTCTGAATAAACTCATCTACCGTAATCTCATAGCCAAGATACTTCAATAACATAACTGCCGAAACGCTCTCGCATCCAGTTGGATATTTTATGCTCTGGTCAATATATGGTACCTGAATCTTACGCACTTGCTTTTGTCTCCTCTTCTTTGGAAGATGTGATTTTTTTGATCACTGTAAGCGTAAGCAGAAGCAGGATCAGGCTGATTCCAAGAACCACCCACCAGATATGTACAAATCCGGCAATGATATACCCGATAAAGGAGATCACTGCAACTACTGCTGCATACTGCATCTGCGTAGTTACGTGATTGATATGATTTGACTGTGCCCCTGCTGAAGACATAACTGTAGTATCAGAAATCGGAGAAACATGGTCACCACAGACTGCTCCTGCCAGAACTGCTGATACAGAAATGATCATCATCTGAAGATTTTCAGAACCCGGGAACATTGCGATCGCGATCGGAACCAGGATTGCAAAAGTTCCCCAGCTTGTTCCTGTTGAAAAAGAAAGGAACACAGCAACTACAAACAAGATTGCCGGAAGGATCACACTTGCAGATGCATTACTTCCAACGATATTTTTGACAAAAGTACTGATTTCCAGTGCATCGCCCATGCCTTTCAGTGACCATGCAAAGATCAGAATTGCAATTGCAGGAATCATCATCTTGAATCCCTCTACAAAGCTGTCCATAAATCCCTTAAAGGTAACCACTTTGCGTGGAAGATAAAGAATCAGCATAAAAAATACCGTGATCATCGTAGCAAAGATCAAGCTGGTCTCTGCATCGCAACCAGAAAAAGCAGTCACGATATCTGTTGCTCCACCAAGGAATCCTGTATAGATCATTGCCCCGATTGCAGATACGATAAGTACCAGTACCGGCAGCACAAGATCGATGACTTTTCCATTTGCTGAGATTTCTTCGTCTTTAACCTGATCAAATTCCTCTCCACCTGAAGTAAAAAGATCTCCTCTGGCCGCATTGCGTTCATGTACCTTCATCAGACCAAAATCCAGTCCGGTCATGATGATGAAAACTACCATCACAAGTGTCAGGATCGCATACAGATTATACGGAATCGTTGACAGGAACAGCTGAAATCCTGTAATACCAGCATCATCCGGCACATAAGAATTGACAGCTGCCGCCCAGCTGGAAATCGGTGCGATAATACATACCGGTGCAGCTGTTGCATCAATAATATATGCCAGTTTGGCTCTGGATACCTTGTAACGGTCTGTGACAGGTCTCATAACAGAACCAACTGTCAGGCAGTTAAAATAATCATCCACAAAGATCAGTACGCCAAGACCTGTCGTTGCCAGCATTGCACTTTTCTTAGTCTTGATCTTACTTCCCGCCCATTTGCCATAAGCTGCCGATCCGCCTGATTTTGACATCAGGACGATGATCATTCCAAGCAGTACATCAAAGATCAAAATATTCAGATTCATACTGTTCTTCATGATATCAAAGAATGCCACAAATGCATTCCACGGATGAAAGCCGGTATACAGCAGTGCCCCTGCTGCCACCCCGATAAAAAGCGAACTGTACACTTCCTTGGTTACTAATGCCAGCACGATTGCCAGCAATGGCGGTACCAGTGACCACCATGTTCCGATAAACATCGAACCATCCATTTCATTTTCCCCCTGCATATTATATTTTCAATGCTTTAAATCTATTATACACTACCATATTTGTCCTGTACACCAAAAAAGTGAGAAGCCCGGTGGAAATATTCTCCAGGTTTCGCACTTTCTTTATAATATTCTTTAATCCATCAAACTACTCGGCCTTTTTACTCAAACGAAATACTGCCAAAATCCGGTGTTCCCATCAGGTCGAACGGAGTACTCTGGTATACGTAATAATTCAGCCAGTTTGTATACAGATTATTGGCATGAGCTCTCCAGAGAAGCAGCGGTCTGTTTTCCGGATCATTATCTTTGTAATAATTCTTCGGAAGATCGATTTGAAGTCCCTTTCCTACATCTCTCTTATATTCTCCATCCAGTGTCACACGGTCATATTCCGGATGTCCCATGACAAAAATCTTACGTCCCCCCTGCGCCATTGCAAGAAAAAGCCCCGCCTCCTCAGATTCTGCAAGAATCGTGATATCTTTACATGCACGGATATCTTCGATTGGAACCTCTGTATGTCTGGAATGTGGTGCAAGAAAAGCATCATCAAATCCTCTGACCAGCGGGATCTTACGATTCAGAACTTTGTGCCAGAAGAGACCAAACATTTTGTGATCGAGCTGACGTTTCTGAAGTCCGTAAAAATGATACAGACTTGCCTGTGCAGCCCAGCACAGAAAAATCGTAGATGTCACATGACTTTCTGTCCAGTCCATGATCTCTGTCAGCTCGTTCCAGTAATCCACTTCTTCAAACTCCATCTGTTCTACCGGTGCTCCTGTCACGATCATTCCATCAAACTTCATATCTTTGAGTTCCGAAAAAGTCTGATAAAATTTATTCAGATGATTGGCAGACGTATTTTTTGCCTGATGGCTCTCAACTGCCATAAAAGTCACGTCCACCTGTAATGGTGTGTTTGACAGAGACCGCAGAAGCTGCAGTTCTGTTTCTTCTTTCAGAGGCATCAGATTCAGGATCAGAATCTGAAGTGGGCGAATGTCCTGGTGTACCGCTCTTCCCTCATCCATGACAAATATATTTTCTCTTTCAAGAATTTCTTTTACCGGTAAATCTCCCTGTATCTTAATCGGCATTTTCTGTTCCTCCTTTTGTCCAATTACAAATTTTTCAAGAATCCCGCCACTGATATAATTTTGTTGCTCACCACCTGCAGAGGTGGAGTCATCTCATATCTGATATAATCTTTTATCTTTCTGCCAGTTTCAGGAAATCTTCCTCTGACAGAATCGGAATTCCAAGTTCCCGGGCTTTTTTATTTTTTGATGAATTCGAAGTCACATCATTATTGATCAGATAATTTGTCTTACCCGTCACCGAACCGGTTACTTTGCCGCCCAGTGATTCGATCAGATTTTTGGCTTCTCCTCTGTTACTGAAATGTTCCAGACTTCCGGTAATGACAAAGTTCATTCCTGCAAAGATCTGCTCACCGGAAATTTCTTCCTTATTAATATGAAGATATTTCAGCAGATGATCTACTTTTTGATTATTCTCCGGATTACTGAAATACTTTGTCAGACTCTTTGCTATGACCGGTCCGATTCCATCGATCGCACTGATTTCTTCTTCATCTGCTGAACGGATCTTGTCCAGATCATCATCAAAATGCCGACAGATTACTTTTGCATTGGAAAGTCCGATATTTGCGATTCCAAGACTGTAGATTACTTTTGCAAGTGTTGTTTCTTCTGCCTTCTCAATGCTGTTCATCAGGTTTTCATAGGACTTTTCTCCAAAGCCTTCCATCGTTACGATCTCATCACGAAACTTTTCTATCTCAAAGATATCTCCGAAGTTGTGTATAAAACCTTTTGCAATAAATTTTTCCAGCGTTGCCTCTGACAGTCCGTCAATATTCATGGCATCTCTGCTTACAAACAAAGTAAATGCCTTGATCTTTTTTGCCGCACAGTCCGGATTCATACAGTAAAGTGCCTCTACATCATTTTCCCTGATCACTCTGGCTTCCTGACCGCACGCCGGACAGATTTCCGGTATTTCCAGATTACTACTTCGTGTCAGATTCTCAGCAATCTGTGGAATGATCATATTTGCTTTATATACCTGGATCGTATCCCCAATTCCCAGCTGCAGATCTTTCACGATACTCACATTATGCACGCTGGCACGGCTGACTGTCGTTCCCTCCAGTTCGACCGGATCAAATACGGCAACCGGATTAATGAGACCTGTCCTTGAAGGACTCCATTCAATTTCACGAAGTGTCGTCTCCCTCACTTCATCGGCCCATTTAAAAGCAAACGCATTCCGGGGAAATTTCGCAGTACTTCCGAGTGATTCTCCATAGGCAATATCATCATATAATGCAACGAGCCCATCTGATGGAAAATCATTTTTCTCGATCGCATGTGCAAAGTAATCCATTGCTTCGTCCAGATTCTCTCCTGTGACCATACGATATTCTACTACTTCAAATCCCTGTCTTCTAAGCCATTCCATCTGATATTTTCTGGAATTATGCATATCTACATCCTGTGCAGAAACCAGAGCAAATGCATAAAAGCGTACATTTCTTTCTGCCGTGATCTGATTATTCAGCTGTCGAACCGAACCACTGCAGAGATTTCGAGGATTTTTGTACTTTGCATCTACATCTTCGATCGTATCATTGATCTTTTCAAAATCAGAATAAGTAATGATGGCTTCCCCTCTCAGGACCAGTCTGCCCCGGTACGCAATTTTCAGCGGAATGTTCTTAAATACTTTTGCATTATTTGTAATTACCTCTCCCACGGTACCATTTCCTCTGGTAACGGCTTTAAGCAATTCTCCATTTTCATATGTGAGAACGATCGTAAGCCCATCCATCTTCCAGGAAAGCAAGGTTGGATGTGTCCCGATAAACGCTCTTAAAACGTCTCTGTCCTTAGTCTTATCCAACGAAAGCATTGGAGACTCATGCGTTTCCTTTGGCAGTACATCGACTGCCTCATACCCCACATTAACAGTTGGGCTGTCTGCCAGAACGATTCCTGTTTCCTTTTCCATTTTTTCCAGTTGATCGTACAGTGCGTCGTACTCTCTGTTGCTCATGATCTCCCGGTCTTCCTGATAGTATGCCTTTGCCGCTTCGTTCAGCTTCTGCACCAGTTCTTTTATTTGTTCTGCCGCTGATCTTTCCATGCTGTCCTCCTGTTCTGATTACTGTCTCACTGGAAGAATCCCGTATCAGTTCATTCAGTTTCTTCCATTCATCTCCACATATTTCCCGATATTCTCCACATTTCAGGCCGTCCAGTGTAAGATTCATGATACGGATACGTTTCAATGTACATACATGATATCCCAGATATTCACACATTCTTCTGATCTGGCGATTCAATCCCTGTGTTAATATGATAGAAAAGCTTTTATCACCGGTCTTATATACCGTACATGGTCGTGTCACAGTCCCCAGAATCGGGACACCACTGCTCATCTTTCTGATAAAAGTTTCTGTAATCTTTTTGTCCACGGTTACTTCATATTCTTTCTCATGGTAGTTACCTGCACGCATGATACGATTAACCAAGTCACCCTGATTCGTCAGTAAAAGCAGTCCCTCTGAATCTTTGTCCAGACGTCCTACCGGATATACTCTCACCGGATAATCCAGGAACTCTGTTACTGTCGTTTCCTGTCGCTGCTTTTTTGTACTGCACACAATACCCCTTGGCTTATAAAAAAGCAGAAGTACCTGCCTGGTCTCTGCCTTCACCGGTCTGCCATCCAAAAAAACCTCGGCATCTGCTGGAATCCTTTCTCCAGTACCGATTTCTTTTCCTGCAACCGTAACCCGTCCGGCATCTGTCAGCTGGTCTGCTTCTCTTCTTGAACATACTCCTGCCGCACTCAGGTATTTATTTATTCTTATTGTAGTCTGATCTGTTGTTATCCTTTTTTCGTCCATTATTCTATTATATAGTTTTTTCTTTTTGTCCGCAACCGAGACCTTGTTTTTTTTTACCACATATTGTATGATAAAATTATTGTTTTATCATTTCAGATACACAAAGGAGGGAAATTATGTCTGATAAGAAACGACACCTGAATCCCCTGCTGCTTCTGATTGCGATTTTATTGTGTCTGTCTGCAGGATTTTTATTCCGTCGAACTTCTTTTGATGCGAATTACAAAATTCCTGCCAGACATTCCTCTGTAATAAAAAAATCCAAGGTCACACCAACGCCTGTTCTTACCCAGAAACCAAAGGCAAACGTCAGCATTTCTGCTACACCGACCATTACGGTCGAGCCTTCTGTCTCTCCTTCTGAATCCATATCACAAGATGAGACATCCCCGGAGGCAAGCCTTGGAGTCTGGACTTCAAGCGGTAGCAACTGGATGTTTATGGTTGACGGTGTTCCTTACACAGGCTGGCTGATCGATACTGACGGCAAACATTATTTCTTTGATAAAGATGGTATCATGCAGACCGGATGGGTGGATGATAATGGCAAACGTTATTACATGGATCTGGATGGCATCATGCAGACCGGAACGATCACAGTAGATGATCAAAATTATGAACTACAGGCAGACGGTTCTCTAAAAAAATAAGCATTGAAAAAGACACAGGATCCATCCCGTGTCTTTTATTCTGTCTAAATATTTTACTGAAGCAATCCACTGTATACATATCCGGTCTGACCATCATATTCAATCTGGATCCAGTCACCTTCCTGTCCCATTTTCTGAACCTGATCTCCTTCGTCAAGACCACCAATAATTTCACTGTCACTATTTGCTTCAGCTCTGACATTACACCCTTCTGTAACTGTCAGCATTGTGCCGTCTGCACTCGTCTCAGAAGAAGAAGTATCTGCTTCTTCACCCAGTCCGTCAAGGAACTGTGCAAGAGCTGTGTCATCCTTCTGTGCCTGCTCATATTCTGCCTGCACCTCAGCTGTAAGCTTCTTTACATCTTCATCAGATTTCAGCGAATCCATATAAGTGGAAACTGTTGTGTTCTGTTCAAGGTCACCCAAAATTCTATAGGTACCATCGCTGTCTTTTACAACATAAGAACTCCAAAGAGACGGTGCCGGTGTATCAATCCCCTTACAGATGAAACTTCCTTTCGTATATACAACATACGAATTGTCGTCCATCCCTTTCTTCATATACACTTTGCTGACTTGATATCCTTCAATATAATCCTTTGCATTTGTGATTCTGGATTCATCAGAAGGTGTCAGATTATTTACCAGTGTTCTTAATGTCGTAATATCTTTTTCCCCTAAAGCCTTGTAGTAGCTGTTCATAAGTGCAGTAACTTCTTCACTGCCATCCTCCAAGGGATTCGTGTCTTCTTCTTTCTTCCCGTCGTTTGTCTCCCCATCATCTTCCGGAGAAGAAGGATCATTTCCCTGGCTGTTGTCCTGTGCTGTAGTTTGTTCTCCGTCCGAAGTCCCCTTTCCACTTCCGGTACAAGCACGTATGCTAAAGAACAATACAGCTACGATTATCAAAATCACCCCGCCAAGCATAAAATAGCGAAGGTTATCTGATAACCATTCCCTGAAATTATCCAAGTTCTTGTCCTCCTTAATTATTACTGTTCACTTTGTTCACAGTAACTTACAACGCACCGAGGCAGACCCATTACCTCGTGCAACACACCTGAAGGGAATCGAACCCCCGCACATGGTACCGGAAACCACTGCTCTATCCACTGAGCTACAGGTGCAAGCTTTTCCTAAAGCTTTTTATAATATAGCACATATTTGAGTATTTGTAAAGTTTTTGAATTATTCCTACTTTTTCAACTATTAATTCAGAATATATACATTTTTGTTTTAATACTACGATTTATACTACTTTCCAGACACGGTAGTTTTCGGTCTGTCCAAGCACATACATAGTCGTCCCCGACAGATACTCATCCAGCTCCGGCGTTGCGGATATAATATAATCCACTTTACTTCCTCTGACCAAACTCTGAAATTCTTCTGCCGGAAGAGAATAATCATGATAATAATAGACTGCTACAATCTTTTTCATCCAATCTTTGATCTTTTTCTTCTTCATAAATTTTTCTTCGGAAGTTTTTTCAATCTTCTGAAGTATACGACGACTCACATAAGATCTCACATCTGGATCATACTGTCTGTAAACAAGAAGCAGTCCATCGCTCAGTATTCTTGGCTGCTCAATTCCTTCACTATGTATAATACTGGAAAGATCCAGAATCTCCTGTCCAACAAAATACGCATTGGTTGCCTTTTTATATGGAAAATCCTCTGTTCCCCTGAAAACAGGAATTCCCAGTGTTACGATCAGCACAAGACAGATTCCACCTGTCAGGATCCGTACCCCTGTTTTTGCAGATGCAAAAATAAGTAAAGTCAGAGCATAACCTATTGTAATAAAGAAGACAATGATCCACAGAAATCTGACAAAACGTGTTCCAAATCCAAATACATCCAGAAGGACTTTCACGACAAACGGATTAAAGATCGTAAGGCATTCTGTTACAAAAACACCGATAAATAATTTTCGATCTCCTTTTTTTCCAAGAAACCAGATTAGGATCAGCGCCACCGGATAAAGGATCCAAATCGGATTGTTTCCCGTATAGGTCTGGAGGGACTGTATCAGAAATTGTATTGTTTCATTTAAATTTTCCAATCATTCTTCCTCCTTTTATACCAAATGGCTGAGCAGCATCCAAAATACTGACGGCAGCAACACAATTATATATCTTTTCAGCAGATGCCACTGTCTTTTCAGTATTCCATCACATAAAACATACGGAAATAATGTAGCTCCGATCATGCATGGCACAATAAACAGCGCAGAATTACTGAACGCAATTCCACCTGTTCCACACAGAAACAGTCCGCACCATGGCCACAGACTCGTCTCCTTTCTGTATATTGCCAGACAGAATCCAAAAATCACAGTCATATACAGATATGCAATGATTGCTTTTCCTTCATAGGTTCGATATGCAAAATACTGAGAAACCCCACCAAGACTGTACGAAAACAAAAGCACCAGATCTGCCAGTATCACAAACACTGTTTTTTCTGCTTCCTTTTTCTTAAAAAATCCATTGGCACACTGGTACAGTCCCATCTCAAAAAGAATCACCATCGCAATCGTAAAGCTCCATTTACGTTCCATAAGTGGATGAATATTCAGTACCTGATAAACAATTGCACTCTGCAGCGTATCTGTATTCATAATATAGAACTGTTCCGGTGCCTCCAACAGAGTTCCTGAATAAGGTGCCACTCTGTCCAGTGTATTAGAATACACGGATGCTACCGGCAGTCCAATATAATTGTTTGAATCATACGTTGACAGTGTATTGGTATTAAATCCAAGCAACACTGCGAGGCCTACTGCTGCCAGCAACAGAATAAGCACGGATATATTCTTTTGCGTACTGCCCGGTATTGTCCTGACACTGTCTGCCAGAACTCTCCGTCTTTTCCATATTACAAAGAAAAAGAGAAGGATCAGCAGGCATCCCCAGATTACCGTCAACTGTTTCAGCGAACAGCACAGATATTTCATTGGAAATGCCACAATTTCAAACAGAGTATAATAAAGCAAAAATCCGGTAATACACATAACCGGGAATTTCCCTGACTGGAACTTTTCCGGGATCAGTGTGCCAAACATCCAGAACACAACAAGATATCCCCCCGCCAGCAGGGTTCCCATTATCATATTTGTCATGAATTTTCGTTGGTTCCTTTCTTTTTCAGAATTCCCATCGCTATTTTTTCAGGTGTGATCGGAAGTTCTCGAAACCGTACTCCGGTTGCATTATAAATAGCTTCCGCAAGCGCCGGACATGGTGTATCGATCACAAGTTCTCCGATAGATTTGGCTCCAAACGGTCCACTCTCTTCATAACTGCTTTCAAAATCCACCCGGATCTTTCCGATATCCATTCTGGTTGGAATCTTATACTGCATAAAGGAGTTATTTCGGATTTTTCCTTTATCGGTATACTGTACGTCTTCAAAAAGAGCCATACCGATTCCCTGCGCAATACCACCTTCTGTCTGTACACGTGCCAGATTTGGATTGATTGGGGTACCACAGTCAACAACTGCCACGTAATCCAGCACATCTACCTCACCTGTCTCCGTATCCACCTCAACTTCTGCCATGCCAACCATAAACGGCGGCGGTGACAACGGTGAAGAATGCTGTTTGACCACCTGCAGTTCAATATTATTAAAGAAGGTGCCTTTCAACGCCACCTGTTCCAGAGAAACTTTTTTCTCTTCTTCCTCATCCTCATCCACAAATACATACGAACCGTCAAACGCAACCTTATCTACATCTGTTCCCAACATCTGTGCACCAACTTCACATATTTTACCTCGAAGCTCTTTGCAGGCTTTCATGACTGCCACACCTGTCGTATAAGTAGTGGAGGATGCATAAGATCCTGAATCATATGGTGAAATATCAGTATCTACACTGAATACAACAATGTTTTCCATCGGAGTTTCCAGACAGTCAGCCGCGATCTGCGCCATGATCGTATCACAGCCAGTTCCCATATCCGTACATCCAAGTGCAAGAGTATATGAACCATCCTCGTTCAATTTGATATCTGCACCACCAACATCAACACCGGCAATAGAAGATCCCTGCATGGCCATTGCCACTCCGACTCCACGGACTTTACCATTTCCCATATCACGGAATGGATACTTAGAATCCCAGTCCATCATTTCTTTTGCTCTGGCCATACATTTATCCATCGTACAACTCTGTGCATAAGGTACATCCGGATAACCCGGAAGCGGTCCACCTTCAACTGGCATGTTTAATTCCTTGATTCTTACCGGATCCATTCCCATTTTGTGAGCCAGCTCATTTACTGCAGATTCAACAGCAAAAATTCCCTGCGTTGCACCATATCCACGATAAGCCCCTGCTGCCTGCACATTCGTATAAACAACATCAAATGCAAAACGATAAGCTTCTGTGTGTCTGTAAAGGCCAATTGATTTGTGTCCGCTCAGTCCCACTGTAGTAGAACTGTGTTCACCATAAGCCCCCGTATTAGACAACGTATAGACATCAATTGCTCTAATGATACCATTTTCATCTGCACCTGCACGCACGGTAATTTCCATTTCATGGCGTGGTGAGGAGCAGATCATAGATTCATACCTGGAAAAGATCATCTTGGACGGACGACCGGTCTTCCATGTAACAATTGCCGGATAAATTTCACTGACGGAAGTCTGTTTTGCTCCAAATCCTCCACCAATTCGTGGTTTGATAACACGCACTTTGGAGGCCGGAATATCCAGTGCTCTTCCAACAATTCGTCTTACGTGGAAAGGAATCTGCGTAGAAGAAAGTACGATCAGTCTTCCAAAATGATCCATATAACAGGCTGTACGGAAGGTTTCCATCATAGTCTGCTGGTTCGCTCTGGTATGATAAGTATGTTCTACTGTGTATTTGCATTCGCTGAGCACCTTGTCCACATCTCCATGCTCTTCCAGTGCAGTTGCACACAGATTTCTCTTATGGTCTCCACCAAGCGGAATCTTTAGTTTCCAGTCTTCTTCCGGATGTACAAGAATCGGATTATCTTTTGCTTTATGCATATCCAATACTGGTGCTTCCACTCGATATTGTACCTTAATTCTTTTTAATGCTTTGTCTACTGCATCTTCTGTCTCTCCTGCTACAATTGCAACCGCATCTCCGATAAATCGAACATGACGATCCAGAATCAGACGATCATCCGGACTCATTTCCGGTGCAGTTTGTCCTGCCAGAGTAAAACGCTTCTGTGGAACATCTTTATAAGTAAGAACACATGCGATACCTGCAACTTTTTCTGCATTTCCGGTCTTGATCTCTTCTACCCATGCATTTGCATGCGGACTTCTTAATATCTTAACAATCAGGCAGTCCTTTGGTGCCAGATCATCCGTATAAACTGGTTTTCCTGTCACCAGCGACATTGCGTCTGTTTTACGTACAGGCTGATTTACATATTTCATTTTTATGCGTCCTCCTGTGCTTTTTTATATTTTAAAAACTTGAGGATACTTGTTGTCTGAGAAACAAACCCGGAACATCTGCACAGATTTCCGGCAAGATATTCCTTGATCTGTTCTTCCGTCGGCTCTTTGATCTCATGAAGCATGGCAAATACATTCATAATAAATCCAGGATTACAGAAGCCACACTGTTCTGCGCCCTCATTTGCAAGAAAGCTCCCGAATTCCTGTGCTTCTCTCTGCATTCCTTCCATCGTCACTACTTTTTTCCCATCAATACGAGCAGCCAATGTGGAACATGAAAGAATCGGTCTGTCTTCAACCAGCACTGTACAAAGTCCACAATTTGCAGTTTCACAGCCTCTTTTGACGCTGTAACATCCTTTTTCTCTCAAAAAATCAATCAGCAACATTCCAGGCTCAATTTCTTCCTGTCGGTAAACTCCGTTCAGCCAGAAACTAATATTCATTCTTCATTCCTCCTACTGCTTCCCAGGTTCTTCTTATCAATACCTTTACCAGAAGAGTCCTGTATTCTGCGGAAGCCCGCATATTACCTGCCGTAGTCACATGTTCTGCCGCATATTCAGCAAACTTTTCAATCGCTTCTCCGCGCTGTTTGTTGGTCATATGCTTGAAATTTTTAAGGATACTTTCCTTATCTTCCACAACAACCGCACGTGCCGGTCTTGCGCCAATAACAGTTCTCGCTTCCTCGCCGATCAGAGACGCCGCACAAGTCAGTACCGGAAAGTCCGTCTTTGAATTTCGCTGACTCATATAACAGACAAACAACGGCTGTTTACGTACAATGATATTCACAAGAATATCATTATCTTTTTTACGGTTTACAAATTCTGTCAGTGGAATTCTTCCTGCATCATACAATTCCACCCATGTATCCATTGCCAGAAACATTGTCAGTACATCCGAGAATCCATACCGTCCCCAGATACTTCCTCCAATTGTTGCACAGTTTCGAAACTGTACGCCAACTATATGGCGCAGACTTTCTCTGACTGCTCCATGTGTATACTCATTCAGTCTCTTATTTATTTCAAGTTCTCTCAACGGTGTCATGCAGCCGATCACAAACTCATCATCTGTTTCCTGCACTGTATCCAGCCCCAGGCCGGAAAGATCGATTGCTGTAGAAATATTACGATTTCCCATCTTCAGCCAGACCATACCGCCAAGAACCAGTGCTGTTTTTTTCTGATTCAGTTCATACGCTTCTGCAATGCTTTTTACTTTCACATAGCTCTTAATCTTTAGCATCTGTGTACCGATTCCTTTCTTCTCATCCAAACTTCAATATGTATAGGCATACATTATCTAATTTTAGCAGAAATTTTTTCATTTTTCCATAGAAACAATTTATTCTGTGAAACATGCATAAAAAAGCCCTGTCCCTGCCAACAGTTTTTACAACTAACTGTTGAAAAGGAAAGGGCTGTTCTGATTATGATTATCGGTTGTTGATTGCAGTTACCAACGCATCAATGGATGCACGAATGATATCCGAATCAACGCCAGCACCCCAGGAAAGTGTTCCGTCCGGTTTCTGGATACCTACATATGCGATTGCCTTGGAACTACTGCTCTTTTCGAGTGCATGCTCCTGATAGGTTACCAGTGTAAATTTCATTTCGTATGCTTTCTTCAGTGCATTGCTGACTGCATCCAGACGTCCGTTTCCGGTTGCCTCTGTAGTAATAGTCTTTCCGTTAAAGGTAGATATTACCTGTGTCGTAATGCCTCCATCTTTCTGCTGGAAATGCACTTCATTGACACTATATGGTTCTACAACATTCTCAAATGTAGATTTAAACAGATTAAAGATTTCATCCGGATGGAGTTCTTTATGACTGTGATCGGAAACAGCTTTTGCTGCATACCCCATAGCTTCACGCATCTTAGGCGGCAGGTTCAGGCCGTATTTTGTTTCCAGGATATAGCCAACTCCACCTTTACCCGACTGACTGTTGATACGAATAACATCTGCATCGTAATTTCTTCCAACATCAGTCGGATCGATCGGCAGATATGGTACCGTCCAGCGATTCGGATCTTTTTCATCTCTCCAGTGCATTCCTTTTGCAATTGCATCCTGATGAGATCCTGAGAATGCCGCAAATACCAATGCTCCACTGTATGGACTTCTTTCATCCACTTTCATTCCGGTACATGCTTCGTATACTTCACAGATATGTGGCATATCAGAGAAATCCAGTTCCGGATCAACTCCCTGTGCAAACATATTCATGGCAAGTGTCACTACATCCACATTTCCTGTACGCTCTCCGTTTCCAAACAGCGTACCTTCTACTCTGTCTGCACCAGCAAGCAGACCAAGTTCAGAATCTGCAACGCCACATCCACGGTCATTATGTGGATGCTGAGAAAGAATTACATTTTCACGATATTTCATATTCTCACTCATGTATTCAATCTGACTCGCATACACATGTGGCATAGACAGTTCTACAGTTACAGGCAGATTAATGATTGCCTTATTCTCCGGTGTTGGCTGCCATACATCAAGAACTGCATTACATACTTCCAGTGCATATTCAGGTTCTGTTCCGGTAAAACTTTCCGGGCTGTATTCAAACTGGAAATTTCCCTCTGTTTCATCAGCCAGTTCTTTCAGAAGCTTGGCACCATCGACAGCAATTTTCAGGATCTCTTCTTTTGATTTTTTGAATACCTGCTCACGCTGTGCTACAGATGTTGAATTATAGACATGCACGATTGCCTTCGGCGCACCTTTGACCGCCTCAAAAGTCTTACGGATAATGTGTTCTCTTGCCTGTGTCAGAACCTGAATCGTTACATCATCCGGAATAAGATTCTGCTCGATCAGTGTACGTACAAATGTATACTCTGTTTCAGAAGCTGCCGGAAAACCTACCTCAATTTCTTTAAATCCGATTTTTACAAGAAGTTTGAAAAACTCGATTTTCTGTTCCAGACTCATCGGAATGACCAGTGCCTGGTTTCCGTCACGAAGGTCTACGCTGCACCAGATCGGAGCTTTGTCCACATATTCCTTCTCTGCCCATTTCATACATTTCATTGGCGGCATATAATACTGTCTCTGGTATTTTGTTACGTTTTTCATGTTTTTTCCTCCTGTCTCTCTAACATATAAATTCTCTGTATGTTTTCTGTTTCTGAACAAAAAAAAATCTCTCATCTCTACAGACTACTGTAAGAGACGAAAGACATCTGTCTTCGCGGTACCACTCTTATTTATGAACGGTTCATACACTCATGGGATACGGAATATTTTGTATAATTCTTATATCCTCTCCATATAACGGTGGATACCGTCTGCGCCTACTTTCCAGATATTCGGGAGTTCGGACAGATGCTCCAAGGCGAGTTCCATGACTTCTTTCTACTGTCTCACACCACCCGACAGCTCTCTGTGCTCCGGTCCTCATGTACTATTCCTCATCAAAGCATTTTGCATATTTTGTCGATGACTAAAGACTAACATGTCCACTGCTCCTTGTCAAGAGTGAATTTTTGTCTCAGTCTTTCTGGTTCAATCGGGGCAACAGGATTTGAACCTGCGACCTCACGGCCCCCAGCCGTGCGCGCTACCAAGCTACGCCATACCCCGATGGATGTTATTATAACAATCCGTTTTTTATTTTGCAACTATTTTTTAGATTGAGAGAGGGCAGATGCCCCTCTCTCATGATACCGGAACTATATTTGTAACTACATCTGTATGACTGTAACGATCATACCTTGTTTTCTTATTTTTAAAAGTTAACGCAGCTTTTCTCTGCGCCATGCTTATCGAAACAATTCCTGTTTTATCAGAAGCTGTCACATTGGCTGTATCCGGTAAAATATACTCAAACTGATAGCGCAATGTCGGCAACTCACTGACCGTATATGTGCCTGGCTGAATTCCGGTAAAAGAACATTTCATCACTGCATCTTCTCCTGCCATTGCATATTTTCCAGGTTTAAATTCCACATATTTTTCATAAACATGCATTGCTCCCAACTGATCTTTTCCCGTTATTCTGAATCGAAATACCGGGTTTCCGTGTGCCCACGTGATATCTGCTTCTCTGATTCTTTTTGTCACAGTGATCTCGCCATCAGTAAGCACTGTATTTCCTTTTACCCACGACTGATTTGTATTCTGCGTGTCCTGCATCCTGTCTGAAACAATTGTTCTCGATGCCGTATTTTCAATCGCATAAAACTCATTCGATCTCTGATAATGATTATGCGAATCAATTTCCTGGTTGCTTCCTGCCTGCACTTTTATCCTGAAATAATACGTCACATTGTTATATGCTTCGTCTGTTTTAAGGAAATTAGAATCAGCACGAAAAACAATCGTATTGGAACGATTTTCAATATTAAAGAAACGTGTCACATCATTTCCCAGTGCAGTCATGACACTGGCACTTCGATATTTCAGACAGGAATCCAGAACATCTTTTAATTCAAAAGAACTGTAATTTCCCGGAAGAAGCTGCTGTCTGATCACATAATCAAAGTTTTTTCCCTCTGTAATCTCATATGCCGGATCATTATCTGTGAATGTATGCCTTGCCATGGAATCAAAGGAAGCATTTTCATCTCCAACCCTTTTTTCAGGTCCCGGATTCGGTTCATAGCTTCCAATCGTCTGCCCCGTTGAAAGGTAAAATGCATTCTGCGCGCCTGTACTGTTTTTCCATGAATCCTGTGCCAGCCAGTTGATAATAAAAGAGCCATTAAAGTCCAGCTGACACCAGCCCTCCACATCATCTGTAGTTATATTTCCTCCATCTGCTTTTCCACGTATCTCACGAAATGCATTTCCATTTGCTGTCGTTCCCTCTGTTGTTCTCAGATAATCATAACCACTCCTGAGGTATATATGATCAACGCCCCAACTGTCATATGTCCGGATTCCCTGCCCACTGTCCAGATCTACTGCCGTTATATGTCCTTTGGGATAAATCTGCACACTTGTATTATGATTCAGGAATTCAAACTGAAATCTTACCGATCCAACTGAAATAGTATTAAATGCAATTCTGTCTTTGTAAAACAGCACACATGGTGTAATCTTTGTTTTGTCTTTTCCGACATGACCATTGTTCACGGTTCCCCAGGCCGGTACGGTCACTTTCAGATCTACGATCTGTCCCTGATACTCGCCTACATTGCTATAGATTGCTGTAATGGCATCCGTATTACTTGTATTACCAATTGCGCAGGCATAAAAACTCTGACAATATTCTGTCGTATATCCCTTATTGTCTCCAAACCAGTTGTGTATTTTATTGTTCAGGCTGTCGTTTTTTCTGCTTATATAAGAAAGCTGTGTAACTCCTTTTCGAAAAGCATAGGTAAAAGCATATTCCGGTCGCATTTTGTAATTTGGTCCTACCCATTCTACGGGAATACCACTTCCTGCATATGTAGCAATTGATTTTTCATTATCCATGAAAAGATCTTCTTCTCCCATTTCAGCATTCAGTTCCAGCTCCTGTTCTGGATTCTCTTCTACTTCAGCATCTATGTTCTCCTGTTCTTCTTCAAAAGAAATTTCTGTCTCTTCTTTTGCTTCTGATGGATCTTCCTCAGCTTCTGTATCACTTTCGGACAAATCAATTCCTTCATTTTCTGTATTTTCTTCGTTGTCTTCGGATGTCGAATCATCACCATCTTTCATTTCTGTCTGGTTTTGCGAAATATCATCTTCCACACCATCTGCCTCCATACTGTTTTCCCACAGCCTGTCTTCTGCAGATGCCTGAACTCCTGCCATCGCAGAAAATGTCAGCACCGAAGCCAATATGATTCCCGCTATTTTTTTCTTCATGATTCGTTTCCTCCTTTAAAGCATCTGATACACAAAGTGATCGCTCCGGAACCCAGAAGAAGAATGAGCAGTACCAACGGTTCAGAATCATCTCCTGTCCTGACGGGATTTTTTCTCCGTGTTTTTATATCTTTTTCTTGTGCAGCTCCACCAGCACTCTCACTGCCCACACTCTCATAAGAAGAGAATTCTTTTTTTTCATTTTCTTTTAACGCAAATATCCATGTGATATCTGTTTTTTTCAATGCATACGCATTATCCCATTCCCGTGGAATTTCAAGCTGAAACTCCAGCCTTCCTTTCTGCCCGCTTTTAAATTTTCCAAGAGATCTCGCCTTTGCAAGTTCAGCAGCATCAAGAGTTCCTTTATAAAGAATTTTTTTGTTTTGACTGATTTCAAAACGAACTTTTTTCAACATATTCATCTGTTCTTCTGATCTTCCATCCGTATTCGTCTGAAAAAAGAGTTCGGCTTCCTGATCTGTTGTGTTTGCAATCTGAACAGCATCCTTCAGTATATCTCCTGGCATGGCAGATTCCAGGTTTGTAAAAAAATCATCCGGTACAGCAATCAATTTGTGTGCTTTTCCATTAAATTCTACAGATAATTTTGTATTGCCTTTTTTACAGGTCAATGTACCATCCTGCTCATGCACACATTTCTGTATCACCTGATTTCCCCATGGTGACATTGCACTGAAATCCGGTTTGAAATTAGCAGCCTGAATCGCATCAGCCTGAATATCCACTGCAATTTTCTGTTTTGCATGTTCTTCCGTCCAGGTATCTGGGATTGAAATATTCTGAAACAGATCTGTGCTCTCCTGTTTTTTCAATACTTTCGTGTAATAATAATATTCTCCACGTTTTACCCATTCACCTGAGATTCCTCCAATGTTTTCATCTTTCAGGCGTTCCAGTTTTCCGTTTTCCCCGGCATATGTGATTCTGGCCCTGATCCAGCAGGGAAGTGCATTGTTTTTAATTCTCGGTATTTTGGATATCGTCTGACCGGGAACCACCTCCGATGGCTGCGTATACTTTACCTCGCCCTTTCCCTTCCTGGCATATTCCGAAATAGATATACTGACATCTCCCACGGAAATATGATTCACTACATCAAGCCTGTCCGAAAAAGATGCGAATACCGCCGCTGCCGAAAGGATAGCCGTCAAAAGAAAACCTGTTATGATTTTTACTGATTTTCTCATATTTTCACCTGCCTTTTATAATTCACCAGTATAATACTCCCAGGCTTTCTGATAATTATCAAACGGTCTTGCTTCTACCGATTCCTGATATACCTGTATTTGGAATTCATTCAACAGTTTCCAGTATTTTTTTTCAACTCTGGCATGATCAATAAGAAATCCTGTGCAAAGCTGTGTTGTTGACTCACCTTCCCTGAGGATCTTTTTGTAATAATAAAATCCATCATCTCCGTAAATCCAATTTTCGCTATCTGTATTTTTCATAGTAACAGCTTTTCCAATATCACTGTTTGAATATCCGACAGCCACACGTACATAACAGTCTGCACCGATCTTGTTCTGTCCGGAAGGATTGTTTGACACCCATATTTTCTTGGCTATGTCAATATCCTTATCCGGAACGATCGTGGGTGGATTCGGAAAGTCCTCTCCAATTTCTGATGAAATATTTCCTGGTGTCACAATATTTACAGCCTTATCATATGCAGACTGATAAGCAGCGGTTCCCTGCACTCCGACAAGGACTCCCAGCAAAATCCCCATACCGGCAAATATTCTTTTTTTGCCTGTCATATGTTATCACCTGCTTTCCACATTATTATTCTGTAACTTGTCCCGGCTGGTTTTTGTTCTGATCTACATATTTCTGATATGCACTTCTTGCCTGTTCAACCACATTCTCAGCATCACCTCCGGTGTAGGATGCCTGGATTGCATAAGCTCTTACCGGAATTTCCAACTGCTGACCATCCAGCTGTCCTTCAATGATATTCAGGAATTTCACCGTGTCAAATAGCGATTCTGTTGTTTCCTGCGGTTTCAGAATTTTATTATACGCAAAAACATATACCTGATTATTTCCAACCTTCTGTGAATTCAGTTTTGTCCAGCTGGCTTTTGACTGAAATGAAAAAAGTTCCTGTACCCTTTTTTCCAGCCGACTTCCATTATCTGCCGCCGCAATCACATTTGCTGTCGGTATTGAAACTTCCAGATATGCATAAGCATCATTAATTCCGGTATTTTTAATCCTTGGATCTTTACTGATTACCTTTCCCGGCTCTATCTTTTTATGGTCATCAGGTTTCCAGTTATCTTCTGTCAGTTCCACATCTACCTTTCCTACTGTAAACTGATTGGAAACCTTATCATAGTCTGTCAGATATGCGGATACTCCACCAACTGAAGCCAGACATAAAACACCTGTCAGAAGTAAAATTTTTTTCATGTTATTTTTCATAGATTTTTTCTGCGCTTTTTCTGCTGCGCTCTCCTTTCCATTGTATAAGCAGGAAAAACATTTCCTGTAAGATCATGACTGTCAGTATTCCAAATATCGTTCTCTGTCTGACAAATACTGCTGCATAACCAAGACAGGGAAGCGAAAATATCACTTTACCTATAATCTGATCTGCAGTCACAACCGTCGGATCTTCCCTATTGTTTGCATCACCTTTTGTTACATATCCTTTGTGTTCTTTTCGGATCACTCTGTGTGTCACTCTGGTTTCACCGACCTGATAAGTAACAATATCACCAATTTCCGGTCTTCGTTCCTTCGTATCCGTAAAAACGATTCCTCCTGTTCTCAGTACCGGCTCCATTGACCCTGACATGATTGAATCAACAGAAATACCAATCTGTGGAAGAAGCAGTAACATCACACCCAATATCCCGATCAGTGTAAAAAAAATTCTTCCGGCTTTTTCTGCCGTTCTCATATTTCTCCTTTCCTGTGTTATTTTGTAAATCTAAAATGGATTGTTTGCAGATCTGCATGAATTGATAAAAAGATTGTCTTAAGATGCCTTTATCTTATGCTCTGTGGCATTAAATGTCAATAAAATTCGTTCGTCATATTCTGACAGAAGATTCAAGAATGCCCTCGGCATTCTTGCTGCGAGATGCACGTCATGCAATGCATGA
>ENA-ORTW01000994-ORTW01000994.1-human-gut-metagenome-genome-assembly--contig:-NODE-994-length-32404-cov-4.719744_pt1 | contig 32404 bp, 27 predicted proteins | sample MGYA00242072_ERZ509193 | MGnify/ENA primary metagenome ERZ509193 (study PRJEB26280, sample SAMEA2338813) | human gut metagenome | biome: human gut; feature: human-associated habitat; material: faeces... | reverse complement strand
AGCTGGGTATTTCCCCGCACCAGCTGTCCTATGTGACCCACTCCGGCGAGGGCGAGGGGCTGCTGTTCTACGGCTCCACCATCCTGCCCTTTGTGGACCACTTCCCCAAGAATACCGAACTGTATCGCATTATGACGACCAAACCCCAGGAAATGAAGGAGGCTGATGGACGATGAAACCCGAAATTCTGCATAACGACCACATGATGTTTCTGGACCGGGCGCTGGAAACCCAGCGCACCGCGCTGCTGACGGCGATGGCGGACGCCGTTTCCGAGTGCCGCACGGCGGCGGACCAGGCCGCTGAACTGACTGAAACCGGCGAAATTGGCCTGCTGCGGCTGGTGGAGATTCTGTGCGCCGCCAAGGTCCAGCGCGGGCAGGCCGGAGGTGCCGTGCTGGAGGGCACCGAGGTCCAGATTTTGGCCGACGTGGTGGCCCAGCTCTACGCCTGCCTGACCGAGTGCCGCTTTGTGGGTCCGCTGGGGCTGGCGGCCTATGCGGAGCTTTCCAGCATGGCGGCCTCCCTCATGCTGGGGGAATGGTTTGATTAAGGAACCGCGCCTGCGCTTTACGGAGGAAGAACGGGCGGACCCGGCGCTGGAGAAGCCCATCCGCAAGGCGGAAAAGGCCGCCGCCAAAGCGGATAAGGCGCAGGCAAAAATTCCGAAAAAGCAGGTCAAGCGGGCCGAGGTGGACCCCAAGACCGGCAAGGTCACGACCAAGCTGGTGCTGGAGGATAAGCCCCGGCCGCCCTCCAAACTGTCCCATACGGTGCGGGACGCGCCGGGCAACGCGGTGGCGGGTAAGCTCCATCAGGAGATCCGCAAGACCGAGGACGATAACGTGGGCGTGGAGAGCGCCCACAAGTCCGAGGAAGCCGTAGAGACCGGCGTGCATCTGGTCCGGGAGGGCTACCGCAGCCACAAACTGAAACCTTACCGCAAGGCCGCCCAGGCCGAGCGGAAGCTGGAAAAGGCCAACATCGAGGCGCTGTTCCAGAAATCCGTCTATGAAAACCCTGCGGCAGCCAGTAATCCACTGTCCCGCTGGCAGCAGAAACAGCAAATCAAGAAACAGTACGCCGCCGCCAAACGGGCCGCACAGTCCGGCGGGAGCGCCGCCGGTGCCGCCCAAAAGACCGGCAAGGCGGCCAAGACGGTCAAGGAGAAAGCCCAGCAGGCCGGGGCCTATGTGATGCGCCACAAAAAGGGCTTTGGCATCGTGCTGGCGATTTTCCTGCTGGTCTGCCTGCTGCTCAACACCATGTCCTCCTGTTCCATGATGGCGCAGAGCATCGGTTCGGCGATCTCCGGCACCACCTACCCCTCCGATGACCCGGAGCTGGTGGCGGTGGAGGCCGACTATGCCGCCAAGGAGGCCGCACTGCAAGCCGAGATCGACAACATCGAGAGCAGCCACCCCGGCTACGACGAGTACCGCTATGACCTGGACATGATCGGCCACGACCCGCATGAGCTGGCGGCCTATCTGTCCGCCGTCTTGCAGGGCTACACGCGGGCAAGCGCCCAGGCGGAGTTGGAACGCATCTTCGCAGCCCAATACCAGCTGACGCTGACCGAGGAAGTGGAGGTGCGCTACCGCACCGAGACCCGGACGGACAGCGAGGGCAACGAGTATGATGTGGAAGTGCCCTATAACTATTACATCTTAAATGTGACCCTCACCAGCAAGCCCATCTCCTCCGTGGCTTCGGAGCTGCTGACGCCTGACCAGCTGGAAATGTACCAGGTGTACCGGCAGACGCTGGGCAACAAGCCCCTGATCTTCGGCGGCGGGTCCGCCGACACCAGCGATTCCGAGAGTTTGGCCGGTGTGGAGTTTGTCAACGGCACCCGGCCTGGCAATCAGGCGGTGGTGGACATCGCCAAAAGCCAGGTAGGCAACGTGGGCGGCCAGCCCTATTGGAGCTGGTACGGCTTTAATTCCCGCGTGGAATGGTGCGCCTGCTTTGTGTCCTGGTGCTACGGCCAGATGGGCCTTTCCGAGCCGCGCTTTGCCGCCTGCCAGTCCCAGGGCATTCCCTGGTTCCAGTCGCATGGACAATGGGGCGGGCCGGATTACGCCAACATTGCCCCCGGCGACGCAATCTTCTTCGATTGGGACCTGGACGGCAGCGCCGACCATGTGGGTATTGTGGTGGGCACCGATGGCAGCAAAGTCTACACCGTAGAGGGCAATTCCGGCGACGCCTGCAAGGTCAAGAGCTATTCCCTGACCTATGAGTGCATCAAGGGCTATGGCCTGATGAACTGGTAACAGAGTTTTTTCAAGAAGGAGTGAGTGATTATGGCTAAGAACAAAATCGAGCGCATTGACCAGGAGATCGCCAAGACCCGCGAGAAAATCGCGGAACAGCAGGAAAAGCTGAAGGCCCTGGAAGCGCAGAAAACCGAGGCGGAGAACCTGGAAATCGTCCAGATGGTGCGCGCTGTGCGCATGACCCCGGCCCAGCTGAACGCCCTGCTATCGGGCGGTATGGTGCCCGGTCAGATGGCGGTTCCCGCTGATTCCGAACAGGAGGATATGCCCCATGAAGAATAAGAAGATTTTCAGAACCTTTGCCGCCCTTTGCACCTGCCTGGTGCTGATGGGCGGCTTTTCCGTGACTGCCTTTGCCCAAGGCGCTGACCCTGCGCCCACGGCCACACCGGCTGCGGACGCCACCAACGACAGCAATGTGGTGGTGGAAGAAACCGAGGATACCCCGCCGCTGACCCCGGAAGGCAACGCCGCCCTGGTGGATGACTACGGCGGCAACAAGCAGCTCATCACCGTCACCACCAAGGCGGGCAACTACTTCTATATTCTCATCGACCGTGCCAACGAGGACAAGGAAACCGCCGTCCACTTCTTAAACCAGGTGGACGAGGCCGACTTGATGGCGCTGATGGAGGACGGAGAGACTACACAGGAAGCCCCTGCCGTCTGCAACTGCACCGAAAAATGTGTGGCCGGTGCGGTAAATACAGCCTGCCCGGTGTGTGCTGTGAATATGGCGGGGTGTACGGGTCAGGAGCCGGAACCCACCCCTGACCCGGAGGCGGAGGCCGAGCCGGAAACCGAACCGGCGGGGCTGAATCCGGCGTTCCTGCTGGTGGTGCTGGCCGCGCTGGGCGGCATCGGTGCGCTGGTCTACTTCAAATTCATCAAGCAGAAGCCCAAGACCAAGGGCAGCGACAACCTGGATGATTACGACTACGGCGAGGAAGAAGAACTCCCGGAGGATGAGACCTGGGAGACTGAGCCGGAGGACGCCGACGGGGGCGGCGACGAGGAAAGCGAGAACCCGGCCAAATGACCCGGTTCACCGACAGCCCCTTTGAACCCATGATGACACGCAGGCCGGAGGGCGGGAAGGCGGCTTCCCGCCCTCCCTCTTTATCTCCCGGCCACCCCTGTTATGGCTGTGGAAACTACCGCCCCGGCCAGCCCTGCGTGGGTTTTTGCCACAAAGAGCTGACTGCGTGGCTGCGTGAAAGGAGAAAAGCAAAATGAACCCCTTTATTCAGTTTCTCATTGTGTTCGACCTGATCTGCTTCGGCGTTTACTTTGGCGGCGACATCATTTGCACGGCGCTTGCCAAAGTGCGCAAAAAGACAGACGAGGAAGAATTTGAACTCTACAAAGTGGAGGACGATACAGACGCCTCCAAACCGGCGCTGTCCATCGACGCCATCCGCCACCTATTCCGCGGCGAGGTCCACGATTTTGTCTGCAACAAACTTCTACCCAGCGGGCAGGAGACGCTTTCCGCCCTGACCGAGCCGGAGCAGACGGCGGCCCGGTTCCTGTTCTGCGCCCTGATCGGCTATCTCAAAGAGGAGGCCCCGATGGATGAGCAGAGCTTCCCAATGGTGATGGAGATGCTGAACTACGCGGAGGGCGCGAAAGAGGACGGCGACAAGGACGTGATCGACATTCTGATGGAGGAAACCGCCGCCCGGACACATCTGCGCGAGGAATATTTCAGCGATTACCGCCGCTACCAGCTCATGCAGGTGGATAAGGTGCGGGTGCTGCTGGCCTGCCGGGTCATCATCAACGACCTGCTGGGAAAGCTGTATCGCTATGACTACAACGTCGGCTATGACTGCCTTCTGGACGATGGCAACAGCGTTTCCAGAAAACTGAAAAAATCCAACGAAGAAATGGAGGTTGAGGAAGATGCGCCTTGTGATCGCTGAGAAGCCCTCGGTGGCAAAGTCCCTGGCCGCCGTGCTGGGCGCTGCCACCCGAAAAGACGGCTACTTAGAAGGCAACGGCTGGCTGGTGTCCTGGTGCCTGGGGCACCTGGCCGGGCTGGCGGATGCCGCCACCTATAATCCCGACTATGCCAAGTGGCGCTATGACGATCTGCCCATTCTGCCGGAGTCCTGGCGCTTCACCATCGCCAAGGACAAACGAGATCAGTTTGACGTGCTGCGCACCCTGCTGCGGCGGGAGGACGTGACCGAGGTAGTCAACGCCTGCGACGCCGGGCGCGAGGGCGAGCTGATCTTCCGCACGGTCTACTGCCTGGCGGGCTGTACCCAACCCATGAAACGGCTGTGGATTTCCAGCATGGAGGATTCCGCCATCCGGGATGGCTTTGCACACCTGCGCCCCGGCGCGGACTATGACGGGCTGCACCAGGCGGCCCTCTGCCGGGCCAAGGCCGACTGGCTGGTGGGCATCAACGCCACCCGGCTGTTCTCGGTGCTGTACCACCGCACCCTCAACATTGGGCGCGTCATGTCCCCGACGCTGGCCATTATCGTTCAGCGGGAGGCCGAGATCGACGCTTTCAAGCCGGTGCCATTCTATTCTGTGGCTCTGGACCTGCCCAGTTTTACCGCTGCCAGCGCCCGCATGGACAAAAAAGCCGATGCCGAACAGCTGAAAACTGCCTGCCAGGGCGGCACGGTGACGGTCAAGCAGATAGAGTGCAAGGCCAAAACCGAGAAGCCGCCCGCCCTCTATGACCTCACCACCCTCCAGCGGGACGCCAACCGCCTGCTGGGGTTCACGGCGCAGCAGACGTTGGACTATCTGCAAAACCTCTATGAAAAGAAGCTCTGCACCTATCCCCGGACGGACAGCCGTTACCTGACCTCCGATATGGCCGAGGGCCTGCCGGTGCTGGTGAATCTGGTCGCCAACGCCATGCCGTTCCGCAAAGGCATCGCCATCTCCTGCGATGTAGCAACGGTCATCAACGACAAGAAAGTGACCGACCACCATGCGGTGATCCCGACCCGGAACATCCGGGAGGCGGATCTGTCTGCTTTGCCAGTGGGGGAACGGGCCATTCTGGAGCTGGTGGCGCTGCGGCTGCTGTGTGCGGTGGCCCCGTCCTATATCTACGATGAAACTTCTGTCACGGTGGAGTGCGCCGGTGCGGAGTTTACCACCAAGGGCCGCACGGTGAAGCAATCCGGCTGGCGGGCGCTGGACACCGCCTACCGGGCCAGCATGAAAAATGTGGAGACGGACAAAGAGGCCGAGGACAAGGCCCTGCCAGAACTGACCGAGGGCCAGGAGCTGCCGGTCACGGGGGCCGCCGTCAAGGAGGGCAAGACCACCCCGCCCAAACATTTTTCAGAAGATACGCTTCTTGCCGCGATGGAGACCGCTGGTGCCAAAGATATGCCGGAGGATGCCGAACGTAAAGGGCTGGGCACCCCCGCCACCCGTGCCGGGATTTTGGAGAAGCTGGTGTCCACCGGCTTTCTGGAACGGAAAAAGAGTAAGAAAACCGTGCAGCTTTTGCCGTCCCACGACGCCATTTCCCTGATTACCGTCCTGCCGGAGCAGCTGCAATCCCCGCTACTGACTGCCGAATGGGAGTACCGGCTGGGCGAGATCGAGCGCGGCGAGCTGGCCCCGGAGGACTTCATGGCCGAGATCACCGCCATGCTGAAGGAGCTGGTGGGAACCTATCAGGTCATCAAGGGCAGCGAGTACCTGTTCACCCCGCCCCGCGAGGTGGTGGGCAAATGCCCCCGCTGCGGCGGTGAAATTGCAGAAATGCAAAAAGGCTTCTTCTGTCAGGACAAATCTTGCAAATTTGCGATCTGGAAGAACAACAACTGGTGGGCAGCGAAGCGCAAACAACCCACCAAGGCCATTGTGGCGGCGCTGCTCAAAGATGGCCGCGCCCATGTGACGGGGCTGTACTCTGAGAAAAGCGGCAAGACCTACGACGCCACCGTGGTGCTGGAAGATACCGGCCAGTACGTCAACTTCAAGCTGGACTTTGACCGGCAGAAAGGCGGCGGCAAATGAAACTGAGTTTGTATGAACAGGAAACGATTATCCTCTACAACCAGGCCGAGGCCACCGCCGAGGTCTATTCCCACGACCCGCGCCTGCTGGAAAAGCTGCGGCGGCTGGCGGAAAAATACCCGGACCAGATCGTGAAAAAGGACCGTCAGACCTTTACGGTGCCCAAACGCTGCGTGTCGGTGCGGGAGCCGTACAGCGCCGAGCGCCGCAAGGCCGCCAGCGAACGGGCCAAGGCTGCTGGGTACAAACCGCCCGTCCCCAAAGCGGGCGGCAAGTGAGCATGGGCGAGAGCGTCTTTGAAGTCGTAAAACAGTCCGTCACCGCCAGAGAGGCGGCGGAGCTTTACGGCATCGCGGTGGGGCGCGGCGGCATGGCCTGCTGCCCCTTCCACGATGACCGCCACCCCAGCATGAAGGTGGACGCCCGTTTCCACTGTTTTGGCTGCGGAGCAGACGGCGATGTGATCGACTTCACCGCCCGGCTCTATGACCTGTCCCCCAAGGAGGCTGCCGAAAAGCTGGCCCAGGATTTTGGCCTTTCCTATGACAGCAAGGCCCCGCCCCGGCGAAGTTATGTCCGGCAAAAATCCGAGGCGCAGGCGCGGAAAGAAAAACGGGAACACGGCTGGCGTGTCCTGACGGACTACTACCACTTGCTCCGAAAATGGGAGGCCGACTATTCCCCCAAGACGCCGGACGAGGACCCACACCCGCGCTTTTTGGAGGCCATCCAGAAAAAAGATTACATGGGCTATCTGCTGGACACCTTCCTCGACAGCAGCACCGAGGAACAGGACCAGTGGATCGCAGAACACACCGCTGAAATTTCGGCCATAGGGAGGAGAGTGAACATCATGGCTGACAAACCTACCAACCGGGAACGGTTGCAGCAAATCACGGCGGGCATTGAACAGGGTATCAAGGAGCTGTTCGAGAGCGAAAAGTATATGCGCTACCTGTCCGTGATGTCCCGTTTCCACCGCTACTCCGTCAACAACACCATGCTCATTTATATGCAGAAGCCGGACGCCACGCTGGTGGCCGGGTACAACAAGTGGAAAAATCAGTTTGAGCGCCATGTAAAAAAGGGTGAGCATGGTATTACCATCATCGCGCCCACGCCGTTCAAGAAAAAGATCGAGGAACAGAAGCTGGACCCGGACACCAAGGCCCCCATCCTGGACGCAGAGGGCAAGGCGGTCATGGAGGAACGGGAAGTTGAGATTCCCATGTTCCGTCCGGTGAAGGTGTTCGATGTAAGCCAGACAGACGGGAAACCGCTGCCGGAGCTGGCGTCCTCCCTGTCCGGGAACGTCCAGAACTACGAGGCTTTCATGGAAGCCCTGCGCCGGTCCGCGCCGGTGCCGCTTTCTGTGGAGCCGATGGCCGCCAACATGGACGGGTATTTCTCGCCGGACCAGCAGCGCATCGCCATCCGAGCAGGCATGAGCGAGGTACAGACCGTTTCCGCCGCCGTCCATGAGATCGCCCACAGCAAGCTGCACAACTACGCCAAGGCACAGGAGGAAGCGGCCAGGGCCGGTGACAAGGAGCCGCCCAAGAAGAAAGACCGCAACACCGAGGAGGTGGAGGCCGAGAGCATTTCCTACGCGGTTTGCCAGTATTACGGTATCCAGACCGGCGAGAACAGCTTCGGCTATATCGCCAACTGGAGCCAGGGTAAGGAGCTGCCGGAGTTGCGGGCCAGTTTAGAGACCATCAACAAGGCAGCCGGGGAACTGATCGCGGACATTGACCGGCATTATAAGGTTATCTGCAAGGAGCGCGGCATTGACCTGACCGCCCAGCCGGAACAGGCTGCACCCCAGCAAGCCACAGAGGAAACACCCACCATGCCTGAACCCAGCGCCGAGTACCGCGAGGCCCTGCTGGTGCTGGACGATACCACCTATCTTCATGTTCAGTCCTGCAACACCGGCTGGGACTACACACTCTACGATGCCGCCACCAGGAAGCAGTTGGACGGCGGCCAGCTGGACGCCCCGGAGCTTCCTCTGTCCACCGCCGCGCTGAAAATCTGCGAGATGCACGACATGGGCGGCCAGCCCATTCAGTATGCGCCTCTGTCCATGATCGAAACTTTGCAGGAGGCGGCTGTCCAGCAGATGCAGGCAGCGGCCCAGGCCGCCGCCCCGGAAACTACCATGCTGCCGGACGCCCCGGAGCAGCACCTGGACGAGTACCCCATGCCGGACCCCACGCTGACCCAGGACGATTTGGAAAAGTGCGGCTATCTGGACGGGGACCTTCTGCCCCTCTCCAAAGAGCGGGCCTATGAGCTGATGGAGCGCGACCTGACCGTTTATATCGTCCAGCAGGGTGAGAATCCGGCGATGGCTTTTGATACCACCGACCTGGACGCCTACGACGGGATCTTCGCCGTCACCCGCGAGGAATGGGAGGAAAGCCCGGCTTTCGATGCCCAGGTCAAGGAGCGCATGGACCACCAGCAGGAACGGGAGCAGGCGTTCCTCGATCACAAGGGCGACTGCTTCGCTATTTATCAGGTGAAGCACACCGACGAGTTGCGGGACATCCGCTATGAGGGGCTGGAATGGCTCAAGTCCATCGGGCAGACGGCGCAGCGGGACAACTACGATCTGGTCTACACCGCGCCGCTGCTACCCTCCGATTTGAAGGGCGATACTGCCGAACAGCTTTTTTACCGCTTCAACAATGAACACCCCGCCGACTACCGTCACCCGTCCATGAGCGTCAGCGACATCGTTGCCATCAAGCGGGACGGCAAGGTATCCTGTCACTACTGCGACAGCTTCGGCTTTGCCGAGGTTCCCGGCTTCCTGCCGGACAACCCGCTGAAAAATGCGGAAATGGCCGTGGAGGATGACTACGGCATGATCGACGGCATTCTCAACAACGGCCAGCGGCAGCCGCCCCAACGGGAGTTGCCGGAAAAACGGAAGTCCGTTGTGGAGCAGCTGAAAAGCCAGCCCAAACCCGAACATAAAAAGACAGCGCCCAAAAAGAGCGCGGAAAGGGAGATCTGATATGAACGCTTTGACTTTTGAGGAAACCAACCTGCTGTGCATCTACAACCCCGGCACCCGCCAGGGGGCCATCGAGGCCCTGACCGAGATGCGCGGCCACTTGCAGGCGGACGAGGACGAGCTGCTGGCCCTGACCGACAGTACCCTCGCCAAGCTGCGCGCCATGACTGACGCCGAGTTTGACGAGCTGGAGCTGTACCCGGATTTTGATGAATAACACACTGTTTTGACCCGCAGGGCGGCCACCGTGCCGCCCTGCTTTTATATAAGACCAGGAAGGAGGACAGAATCCCATGCCAACCAAAGCAGAACAATACGCGCAGATGGCCGACCAGGTGGCGCGGCAGCTCACCGGCAGCTGGCAGGAGTGGGCGGGCTTTCTCACCACCGCCGCCCGCCTCTACAAATATCCGTTCCATGAACAGCTGATGATCTACGCCCAGCGCCCGGACGCTACCGCCTGCGCCGAGTACGACCTGTGGAACAACCGCATGGGCCGGTATGTGCGGCGCGGGTCCAAGGGCATCGCCCTGGTGGATGATTCCGGGGACCGGCCCCGACTGCGGTATGTATTCGACATTTCCGACACCGGCACCCGTGAACACTCCCGCACCCCCTGGCTGTGGACGATGAACGAGGAACACACCGCGCCGGTCATGGCGATGCTGGAACGCAACTATGATGTGAGCGGCGGCGACCTGGCCCAGCAGCTGGCCGATGTGGCCGCCAAGCTGGCGGAGGAATACTGGGCCGACCACCGGCGGGATATTCTCCCTATCGTTGACGGTTCCTTTTTGGAGGAGTACGATGAGTACAACATCGAAGTCCAGTTCAAATCCACCGCCGCTGTCAGCATCACCTATGCCCTGATGTCCCGCTGTGGGCTGGAGCCGGAGCAGTATTTCAGCCATGAGGATTTCATGGCGATCTTCGACTTCAACACCCCCGCCACCGTGGGGGCGCTGGGCACGGCGGTCAGCCAGATAAACCAGCAGGTACTGCGGCAGATCGGCATCACCATCCAGAACTATGAGCGCGCCAAGGGCGCGGAAAGGAGTGCCACACATGGAAAACAACCTGACTTACACGAGGAACGGCGATTACCTGATCCCCGACCTGAAGCTGTCCGAACAGCCGGAGAAGCCCCTGGGCAAGTACGGCAGGATGCGCAAAGCGTACCTGAAGGAACACCGGCCCATCCTGTACAACCAGCTGCTGATGAGCGAGAAGCTGTACCCGCACCTTCGGGAGATCGACGAGACCGCGAACAGCCGTCTGGAGCAGATGATGCCCCGGCTGGCGGAGGCAGCGGGCGCGACGGAGCAGCTGAAAGCCAGCGACCCCATGCAGTGGGTGGGCCTGATGAACACCTGCAAGGCCCAGGCGGAGGAGATCCTGCTGGCGGAACTTATCAACAGCTGACCTTAAACCTGTTCCTCTCCGAAGCGGAACAAATCCATAAAATCGACGAAGCAGAGAGTGTGAAAACGCCCTCTGCTTTTTCTATGCCCAAACCCGCTGCGCAGGCGGAACCTGTGCGCCGGGCGCTGACCCAGGCGGAGATCGACGCCGCCATCCAGGAATGGAACGGCAATATTGAAAGTAAGCACGCGGTTGTCCGCTACATGAAGGACCATGCCCGTGAAAAGGATACCGCCGCCTGGCTGCGGCAGGAGTACGGCGATGATCTCCCGGCCCTGCCTGTGACGGTGGACGGCGCGGCGGGCGACGTGCCCTGGCCCAAGGTGCAGCGCCGGATCGTCCAGCTCATCAAGGAAGATCGGTTCTACACCGAGGCGGAGCAGGACCGATTTGACAACATCGACCCCATCGCCATCCGGGAGGCCCTGGCCGAGCGCGGCATCGTGAACGGCCAGGTGGTGGACCCGGAAAAGCTGGACAGTGATCCATTCATCCGGCAGGTCATGCGGGATGTGGAGGCCGTCGCAACCGAGGAACAGGCCGAGGCAGCGGCAAAGCCGCCTGTGCCGGACTTATCCGGCCAGCCCGTCACCCGCGAGGGCGACACCCTCACCATCGGCAGCGGCGAACCCACCCATGAGATCGACATCACGGTGTCGGACGAGGAATATGCCGCCATCCGGCAGGCCATCCCGGAAACAGAGGCCCCCACCGCCTCTGACCCTGCAACACCCCCTTACCATGTGGGTGATACGGTCTATCTGGACAATCAGGAATATCAGATCACCGAGTTGCGGGAGGATACGGTGCAGCTGCTGCCCACCGGCATGAGCTATCCCATCTACCGGGTCGAGAGCCGGGAGCGGTTCGAGCAGCTTTTGCGGGCAGACAACCGCAACGACTTCTACACCGAGTTCCTGCCCGTCAACCCTGACACGGCGGACCATGACCTGCGGGACGTGCTGGCCCACGGCCTGATCGGCGCGCCGGACAAGGCGGAGCTTTCCGAACTGCTGCGCACCGGCAAGAGCAACCGGGAGGTCGCCCTGTGGCTGAGCCGGGCCTATCCTGACATCATCGAGACGATGGAGCTGGAGACCGGCGATACCGCCGACTACCGAACCATACCCGAAGGCATCGAGCTGGAAGTGCTGGACGCGGACGAGAAGCGACTGGCCATGCTGTTCTTCCGCTGGGATGAGGTCGCACCGCTGCTGCGCGGGCTATATGCCCGCCAGCTGGACGGCTTTGTGCAGGAGCAGGATGAACCGTATATGGAAGCCCCTGCCGCCGTGGAAGAACCTGCCGAAACCGCCAAGCCCATTGAAGAAGCCGCTGAGGCACCGGCGTTCCACTCCGAGACGGTGGCCGTCTACCCCGGTGACAAAAACGGACTTCCCTATGACGTGGTGGTGGAACGGCTGCACGTTGACCGGCCGGAACCCACGCCGCCTGAACCGACGCCGGACACGCAGCCGGAGGAAAAGCCGGATCACCCGGTCGCCATCCCGGTGAACGGTGAGTGGCAGACTTTCCCCAACCAGAGGGCAGCCGAACAGGCGGCCTATCAGGAGTACCGGGACAACCTGCGCCGCAACGCCGAGAACTTCCGCATCACCGACGACCATCTGGGCGAGGGCGGCCCCAAGGCCAAGTACCAGGCCAATGTGGCGGCGATCAAGCTGCTGAAATATCTGGAAGAGACCACCGGGCAGGCCACGCCGGAACAGCAGGAGGTATTGTCCCGCTATGTGGGCTGGGGCGGCGTGGCGGATGCCTTTGACCCGGACAAACCCGCGTGGGATGCCGAGTATTCGGAACTGAAAGAACTGCTGACCCCAGAGGAATACGCTGCGGCGCGGGCCTCCACCCTCAACGCCCACTATACCAGCCCTACCGTTATCCGAGCCGTTTATGAAGCTGTGGAGCAGATGGGCTTTCGTACCGGCAACATTCTGGAGCCGTCCTGCGGCGTGGGCAATTTCTTCGGGATGCTGCCGGAGAGCATGGCCGGGAGCCGTTTGTACGGCGTGGAGCTGGACGGCATTTCCGGGCGCATCGCCAGGCAGCTTTACCCCAAAGCCGACATCACCGTGGCGGGCTTCGAGACCACTGACCGGCGGGACTTCTATGACCTTGCCATCGGCAACGTCCCTTTCGGACAGTATCAGGTGAACGACAAAGCCTACAACAAGCTGGGCTTCAACATCCACAACTACTTCTTTGCCAAGGCGCTGGACCAGGTGCGCCCCGGCGGCGTGGTGGCCTTTGTCACCAGCCGCTACACAATGGACGCCAAGGATTCCACCGTGCGCCGGTATCTGGCCCAGCGGGCCGAGCTGCTGGGGGCGATCCGTCTGCCCAACAACGCTTTCCGCGCCAACGCCGGGACCGATGTGGTATCCGACATCCTGTTTCTGCAAAAGCGGGACCGTCCGCTGGACATCGCCCCGGACTGGACCCAAACCGGCCGGACCGAGGAAGGCTTCACGGTCAACCAATATTTTCTGGATCACCCGGAGATGGTGCTGGGCCGCCCTACCGCCGAAAGCACCCAATACGGCAAACAGGACTACACCGTGGTTCCCATCGAGGGGCTGGACCTGGCCGACCAGCTGCACGATGCCGTGAAGTATATTCGCGGCACCTATCAGGAGGCCGCGCTGCCGGAGCTGGGCGAGGGCGAGGACATCGACGAATCCCTCCCGGCTGACCCCAACGTAAAGAACTACTCCTATACGGTGGTGGACGGGGCGGTGTACTTTCGGGAAAACAGCCGCATGGTGCGCCCTGACCTGAACGCCACCGCCGAAGCCCGTGTCAAAGGGCTGGTGGGGCTGCGGGACTGTGTGCAGCAACTCATCGACCTGGAGATGGACGCCGCCGCGCCGGATGCCGACATCCGGGCGCAGATGGCCGAACTGAACCGCCGCTATGACGATTTTTCTGCCAAGTACGGACTTATCAATGACCGGGCGAACCGGCTGGCCTTTGCCGATGATTCCAGCTACTATCTGCTCTGTGCCCTGGAGGTGCTGGACGAGGACGGCCAACTGAAGCACAAAGCAGATATGTTCACCAAGCGCACGATCAAGCCCCATGAGGCCGTCACCGCCGTAGACACCGCCTCCGAGGCCCTGGCGGTCTCCATTTCGGAGAAAGCCTGCGTGGACATGGCCTATATGGAACAGCTCACCGGCAAAACCGGCGAGGAACTGGCTGACGAGCTGCGGGGTGTCATCTTCCGTGTGCCGGGCCAGACCGAACCGGACGGGACGCCCCATTATGTGACCGCCGATGAATACCTCTCCGGCAACGTGCGCCGGAAGCTGCGCCAGGCCCAGCGGGCGGCGGAACAGGACCCGGCCTTTGCGGTCAACGTGGAGGCTCTGACCGCCGCCCAGCCCAAAGATCTGGACGCTTCCGAGATCGAGGTGCGGCTGGGGGCAACGTGGATCGACAAGGAGTACATCCAGCAATTCATGTACGAAACCTTTGACACGCCCTTTTACCTTCAGCGCAGCATTGAAGTCCACTACTCTGCATTTACCGCCGAGTGGCAGATCTCCGGCAAAAACGCTGTGGGACAGAGAGATGTGGCGGCCTATACTACCTACGGGACCGGCCGCGCCAACGCCTATAAAATCCTCGAAGATTCCCTCAACCTGCGGGATGTGCGTATCTACGATACTGTTGAAGATGCGGACGGCAAGGAGCGCCGGGTGCTGAACGCCAAGGAGACCACCCTGGCCGCCCAGAAGCAGCAGGCCATCCGGGAGGCGTTCAAGGACTGGATTTGGCGGGACCCGGAGCGGCGGCAGGCGCTGGTGCGCCAGTACAACGAGGAAATGAACGCCACCCGCCCCCGCGAGTATGACGGCAGCCACATTGTTTTCGGCGGCATGAACCCGTCCATCACCCTGCGGGAGCATCAGAAAAATGCCATCGCCCATGTGCTGTACGGCGGAAACACGCTGCTGGCCCACGAGGTGGGCGCGGGCAAGACCTTTGAAATGGTGGGGGCCGCAATGGAGGCCAAGCGCCTGGGGCTGTGCCAGAAATCCCTCTTTGTGGTGCCAAACCACCTGACCGAACAGTGGGCTTCGGAGTTCCTGCGTCTGTACCCGTCCGCCAATATCCTGGTGACAACCAAAAAGGACTTTGAGAAACACAACCGCAAGAAGTTTTGTGCCCGCATCGCCACCGGCGACTATGATGCCATCATCATGGGCCACTCCCAGTTCGAGAAAATCCCCATCAGCAAGGAACGCCAGGAGCGGCTGCTGCATGAGCAGATTTGGGAAATCACCGAGGGCATCTCCGAGGTGGAGTCCAGCGGCGGGGAACGCTTCACAGTCAAGCAGTTGGAGCGCACGAAAAAGTCTCTGGAGGCCCGGCTGGAAAAGCTGCAAGCGGAAGGCCGCAAGGACGATGTGGTGACGTTTGAACAGCTGGGCGTGGATCGGCTGTTTGTGGACGAGGCCCACAACTACAAGAACCTCTTTCTCTACACAAAAATGCGCAATGTGGCTGGCCTCTCCACGACGGACGCACAGAAATCTTCGGATATGTTCGCCAAGTGCCGCTACATGGACGAGATCACCGGCAGCCGGGGCGTTATTTTTGCCACCGGCACGCCTGTCAGCAACTCCATGACGGAGCTTTACACCATGCAGCGGTATCTCCAATATGACCGGCTGCAAGAGCTGGGCATGGCCCATTTTGACTGCTGGGCGTCCCGATTTGGCGAGAACGTGACGGCGCTGGAGCTGGCCCCGGAGGGCACCGGCTACCGGGCACGGACCCGCTTCTCCAAGTTTTTCAACCTGCCGGAGCTGATGAACCTCTTTAAGGAGGTCGCGGACATCAAAACCGCCGACCAGCTGCACCTGCCCACGCCCCAGGTGGAGTACCACAACGTCGTGGCCCAGCCCACCGAACAGCAGCAGGAAATGGTGAAGGCGCTCTCGGAGCGCGCTTCCCTGGTACACAGCGGCACGGTGGACCCGTCCCAGGACAATATGCTCAAGATCACCAGCGACGGGCGCAAGCTGGGGCTGGACCAGCGGATCATCAACCAGCTGCTGCCGGATGAGCCGGGCACCAAGGTCAACCAGTGCGTAGACAATATCATGCAGATTTGGCGGGACGGCGAGGCTGACAAGCTGACCCAGCTGGTGTTCTGCGACATTTCCACGCCCCAGGCCCGGCCCACCAAAAAGGTGGCGAAGGCGCTGGACAACCCGACCCTCCACGCTTTGGAGGACGCGGTGCCGCTGGACGAGCCGGAACCGGCCTTTACGGTCTATGAGGACATCCGGCAAAAACTCATCGCCCAGGGCGTGCCCGCCGAGCAGATTGCCTTTATCCATGAGGCCAACACCGAAGTGCGCAAAAAGGAGCTGTTCTCCAAGGTCCGCACCGGCCAGGTGCGCGTCCTGCTGGGCAGCACGGCCAAAATGGGCGCGGGCACCAACGTCCAGGACCGCCTGGTGGCACTGCATGACCTGGACTGCCCGTGGCGGCCCGGCGACCTGGCCCAGCGAAAGGGCCGCATTGAGCGCCAGGGCAACCAGAACGAGACTGTCCATGTGTACCGCTACGTCACCGAGGGCACTTTCGACGCCTACCTCTGGCAGACGGTGGAGAACAAGCAGAAATTCATCAGCCAGATTATGACCTCCAAATCGCCGGTGCGCTCCTGCGATGACGTGGACGAAACGGCGCTTTCCTTTGCCGAGATCAAGGCGCTGTGCGCCGGGGACCCGCGCATCAAGGAACGTATGGACCTGGATGTGGACGTGGCGCGGTTAAAGCTGATGAAGGCCGACCACCAGAGCAAGCAGTACCGCCTGGAGGACCAACTGCTCAAAACCTTCCCGGAGGAGATCGAGAAAAACAAGGACTTTATCGCCGGGCTGGAAGCGGATATGAAAACGCTGGCGGAACACCCGCACCCGGAGGACGGCTTTGCCGGGATGGAAGTCCGTGGCGACACCCTCACCGACAAGGAGAACGCCGGTGCGGCGCTGCTGGACGCCTGCAAGGAGGTCAAAGGGACCGACCCGGTGCCGGTGGGCAGTTACCGGGGCTTTGCCATGTCGGTGTCGTTTGACGCTTTCCGGCAGGAGTATATGCTCTTGCTGAAAGGCCAGATGACCCACCGGGCGATGCTGGGCACAGACCCCCGTGGAAACCTCACCCGTATCGACAATGCGCTCAGTCAGATGCCCCAGCGGCTGGAGGCGGTGAAGAACCAGCTGGACAATCTCTACCAGCAGCAGGCCGCCGCCAAGGCGGAGGTGGGCAAGCCCTTCCCCCAGGAGCAGGAACTGCGGGACAAATCCGCCCGGCTGGCCGAACTGGACGTACTGCTGAACATGGACGGCCGGGGCCGCCCTGCGCCGGAGGCGGTGCTTGCCAAGAGCAGCCGCCCCTCGGTGCTGGAGGGGCTGAAACGCCCGGTACCGCGCAATCCCGAAAAGAAACCCAAACACCACGAACAGGAGGTGCGATAACATGAATACAGACAAAAACACGGCCCTCTATGAGAAGATGGCCGCCGAACAGGACAAGTTCCGGGACTGGCTGAAAAGCCAGCCCCCGGAAGAAATCCTAAAGCATACCTATGAGTACACGGTCCGGGAGGACATCCTGATGGCGATGGAGGAGCTGGACCTGCCCCAAAGCCGGGCCGCCGCGCTGCTGGCGTCGCCGTCTCCGCTGGCGGATGTCTACAAGGAGTTTGCCGACCGGGAAACTTCCTACATGGATGTGGTGCGGAACGGCATCGAACAGCGGGCCGAGGCGGCGCTGGACGCCCAGCGGGAACTGCCGCTCTACCGGCACGACGCCGCCTATGCCCGCGAACAGGGCGACCTGGATTTGTACCGGGCATCCCGCCGCGCCAACATCGCCTGCAAGGAGGCCATTGAGGCGTCCCTTTCGGAACATTACCGGGACAACCGGCTGGACAAGGACGCGGTGCCCCAGGTGATCGAGCGGTTCGGCTACACCCGCACCCTCTATGTGCTGGCGAACACCGTGCAGCAGAAGGAATGGGATGGACGGTTCAGCCCGGCCAACAGGGCGTGGGCCAAAACGGTGGACATCCCGCCCAACCCGGACGGCTTTGGCGGCGAACGCAACCTGGACTTTGTGGTGGACAGCCACCCCGGCCTGGTCGATCTGTTTCTGACCCAGGTGCGGCAGGACTATCTGCGGCTCCAGCCGCTGACGCCGGAGGAGATTCACGCCGAGGCCGCCCGGCTCTTGCAGGAGCTGCGTGCCCCGGATGCCCCCAACAGCCCCCACGGCACCCACTACATGGCCCGCGTTTCGCCGGATTTCTTAGCCCGCGCAGGCACCCAGGCCCACGACCAGCTGATGGCGCTGCTGCCGTTCCGCAGCCTGGCAATCACCGGGCTGGTGGACCGCCCCGGCACCTATGTCACCATCCTGGCCAGCGAGGACCGTTCCAAAGGGCTGCGCCAGCGCCGCCCTTCGGTCCGCCGCCAGCTGAAACTGGAGCCGCGTTCCGCTGAAAAGGTCGAAAAGAAACCGTCTGCCCGCAAGAAGAAGGAGCCGGAGCGATGACTGCCCCCAAGCGCAAACGGGAGGTGCAGCTGAACTTCCGGGTCTCGCCGGAGGAACTGGCACTGATCGAGCAGAAGATGGCGCAGATGGGGACAAAGAACCGGGAGGCATACCTGCGCAAGATGGCCCTGGACGGCTATGTGGTGCGGCTGGAACTGCCGGAGCTGAAAGAGCTGGTCTCCCTGATGCGCTACTCCAGCAACAATCTGAACCAGCTGACCCGCCGCGTGCATGAAACCGGGCGCATTTACGACGCCGACCTGGAGGATATATCCCGGCGGCAGGAGGCTTTATGGGATGGGGTGCATCAGGTATTGACCCAGCTGGCAAAGCTGTCGTGATAGGGGCATACGCCCCGGCTGTGAGGGAGGCCCGGCGTGTGCGTGCAGCTGCGCCGGGCCTCCCTCTTTTTTCTTTGCCCGTATCGTTGCACTTTTGCGGGCCGCAGGCGATAATATCATCAGAAACGGAGGTGAAGGCTGATGTTGACATTTGAAAATATCTTGGAGTTGTTTCAAGAGTATCTGCTGCGCGACCCGGAGGAAGAAGTCCTCCCCTGCAAGCGCGGCTATGTCCGATTGACCTGGAACAAGGATTCCCGCTACTGCGTGGACGGCATCCTCTGCCGGACCCCGGAGGAACTGTTTGACCTGCTGCTCACGGATTACCAGGACTTTGAATTGCTCCGCCGGACGAAAGGCCGCCGGGAGGTTACAGAGGCTGACGAAAAGGCAGTGGAGGAATTGTGCCAGCCCTACCTGGACTGGCGGAAGGGGGCGCTGAAATGAGAGCTGTGCTGTTTGTTTTGAAATTGGGGCTAAAAATCCTTGCCGCTCCGTTGGTGCTGGCGCTGATGCTGTTCACCTGGCTGTGCTTCGGGCTGCTGTATGTGTCCAGCTTCATCTTCGGCCTGGCCTCCACGGTGGTGGCGCTGCTGGGGATCGCGGTGCTTGTGACCTACTCGCCGCAAAACGGCCTGATCCTGCTGGTGATTGCCTTCCTGGTCAGCCCGCTGGGCCTGCCGATGGCCGCTGCCTGGCTGGTGGGTAAGGTGCAGGACCTGCGGTATGCGATCCAGGACGCGGTGTACGGCTGAATAGGAAGCGAAGAATTGCCGGGAGTGATTGCCCGGCAATTTTTTGACTTTACTTTCATGCTAATTTCGCGTATAATATTAGCATGAAAGGAAGGTGAAGAACGTGAGCCAATTTCAACAGCTGGACCAGCTGATGGAACGTCAGGACGGGATGCTGCGCACCGGGCAGGCCCTCGCGGCCGGGATCTCAAAACCTGTTTTTTATCAATTCGTGCAGTCTCGTGGGCTGGAACAGGCGGCGCATGGGATTTATCTTTCCAAAGATGCCTGGGTGGACGCCATGTATCTGCTGCATCTTCGCTGTCCGCAGGCAGTTTTTTCCCATGAAACGGCGCTGTTTTTCCACGACCTGACTGACCGGGAGCCGCTGGCCTATTCTGTCACGGTCAAGACAGGGTACAACCCCACCCGGCTTAAAAGTGAGGGCGTTCAGGTCTTTACCATCAAGGCGGAGCTGTATGAGGTCGGCCTGTCAACCGCACAGACCCCCTTCGGCCACGATGTGCCGGTCTATGATATGGAACGGACGATCTGCGATGTGCTGCGCAGCCGGAGCCACATCGAGATGCAGACATTTCAGGACGCTTTGAAAGCGTATGCCCGCCGGAAAGACAAGGACCTGCGGACGCTGGTGCGCTATGCTAAACTGTTCCGGGTCGAGAAGATTTTACGCCAGTATTTGGAGGTACTGTTATGATAAAGACAGCCAGGCAGCTGAAAGATTTGATCCGCAACCTGTCAAAGAAAAACGCTGCGGACGCGCAGATTTTGATGCGCAACTATATGATGGAGCGGTTTCTGGAACGCATTTCTCTCTCGTCCTACCGGGACAAATTTATCCTCAAGGGCGGGATGCTGGTGGCCGCGATGGTCGGCCTGGACGCCCGCTCCACGATGGACCTGGACGCAACAGTCAAGGGGGCCAACGTCAGCGTGGAGGATGTGGAGAACATGATGGCCGAGATCATCGCGGTTCCCATTGACGATGGCGTTACCTTCCAGGTGAAAAGCATTTCGGAAATCATGGATGAAGCGGAATATCCAGGCATCCGGGTGACGATGACAACGCTTTTTGACGGGGTACGCACCCCGCTGAAAATCGACATCTCCACCGGCGACGCCATCACCCCTAAAGAGGTGCGGTACAGCTTCAAGCTCATGCTGGAGGACCGCTCCATCGACGTTTGGGCCTATAACCTGGAAACTGTGCTGGCTGAAAAGCTGGAAACCATCATCACCCGGACCACGACCAACACCCGCATGAGAGATTTTTACGACATCGCCATCCTGCAACAACTCTATGGCAGCACTCTGGACCCGCACATTCTCCATGACGCGCTGCTGGCGACAGCTCACAAGCGCGGCACCGAGCGCCATCTGGCCGAGGCCGCCGAAGTCTTTGATGAAGTGGAGAACAGCCCGGTCATGCAGGACCTGTGGGCGGCCTATCAGAAAAAGTTTTCCTATGCGTCCGACCTTGGCTGGGATACGGTCATGGCTGCGGTGCGGCAGTTGTTCGTTCGCTGCGAGGGCGCGGTATGAAAAAGCGTGGACACTACTGCAAGGTCTGTGGCGAGTATAAAGCCAACGAAAAGTTTTCCGGCAAAGGCCATGCCGCACACATCTGTAAAACCTGCGCCGCTCTCCCGCCAGAACGGCAGGCAGAAGAAATGACACTTACCCGGCTTGTCAACCTTCCCTGGCGATTATCCAAAGAACAGCTTTCGTGGCTGAAAAAACGGATGAAAGACAGGCGGGATGCCGTGCGGACCTTGGCAACGGAACAGTATGAAATGCGGTTCCCGCCCAGGATAGAACTGGATGAATTGGAAGATGACTTTGAGGCAGATTTCGATTTTTATATGGACGAGGAAACTGATATAGAGTAAACCGATGCGGTCTGTGATGAGCAGGCCGCTTATTTTTTGGAAAGGAGGCGGACCCCGCATGGCCACCACCCGCATTATACCGCTGCACGCCGGCAAGGGCCGCACGGTCGGCAAGGCGATCAGCGACATCATCGACTATGTAAAAAATCCAGAAAAGACCGACCACGGCAAACTCATCACCAGCTACCAATGTGACAGCCGCGTGGCCGACGCGCAGTTCCTGCTGGATAAGCAGACCTACGCCGCCCGCACCGGCCGGGTGCGCGGTGCGGACGACGTGATCGCCTACCACCTGCGGCAGTCCTTTGTGCCGGGCGAGATCACGCCGGAGGAAGCCAACCGCCTGGGCGTGGAGCTGGCCCGGCGCTTCACCAAGGGCAAGCACGCTTTCATCGTCTGCACCCACATCGACAAGGCTCACGTCCACAACCATATTATATGGAACTCCACCACGCTGGAGTGTGACCGCAAGTTCCGCAACTTTTGGGGCAGCACCCGCGCCGTCCACCGTCTGAGCGACACCATCTGCATCGAGAACGGCTATTCCATCGTGGAGGCTCCCAAGCGGCGCGGCCAGAGCTACAACAAGTGGCTGGGTGATGCGGCGAAGCCCTCCCACAAGGAGCTGCTGCGCCAGGCCATTGACCGGGCGCTGGCACAGAAACCGACCAGCCTGGAGGAGTTGCTGCGCCTGTTGGAGCAGGACGGCTTTACCGTTCACCGGCGTGGAAAAACCATCTCCATCAGCGCGGAGGGCTGGGGCAACAACGTCCGCTTTGACCGGCTGGGGGACGGCTACACGCTGGACGATCTGCTGGCGGTCCTCTCCGGCCAGAAAGAACATACGACCCGCAAGCAAGCCGTCCCGCAGGCCGCCCCGCCCAGGGTCAATCTGCTGGTGGACATCCAGGCAAAATTGCAGGCCGGGAAAGGTGCCGGGTATGCCCGCTGGGCCAAGGTGTTCAACCTCAAACAGATGGCGCAGACCCTCAACTACCTGTCCGAACACGAGCTGCTGGATTATGCTGATCTGGAAGCAAAAACGGCAGAGGCGACGGCCCGTTACCATGCGTTGTCCGACCAGATCAAGGCCGCCGAGAAGCGCATGGCCGAGATCGCCGTGCTGCGCACCCACATCGTCAACTATGCCAAGACCCGCGAGACCTATGTGGCTTACCGCAAGGCCGGGTATTCAAAGAAATTCCGGCAGGAACACGAGGAAGAAATCCTGCTGCACCAGGCCGCCAAGGAAGCCTTCAACGAGCTGAACGTGAAAAAGCTCCCCACTGTCAAGGATCTTCAGGCCGAGTATGCCCAGCTGCTGGCGGATAAGAAAACGGCCTACGCCGAGTACCGGCAGGCCCGCACCGCCATGCGGGAGCTGCTGACGGTCAAGAACAATGTGGATCGGGTCCTGACGATGGAGCAGACCGAACCACAACAGAAAGAAAAAGACCACGGCCAGCGGTGAGCCGGTCGCGGTCAAAAGCGTTCGCAGAACGCGCAGCCACAGATTGAAAATCTGTGTTCCAAAGGGGGCTTGGGGGACTTCCCTCAACAAGCGCGTGGGGCTATCTGGATAGCCACAGGCATAGCTTGCCAATGTCTTTTCCAACACGTTGGGTTTTATCCGACAACGGAAAAGAGAGTTTGCGAGGTATATGTCTATCGGTATGACACCGGAAGGTATGCGTAAAATGTTTCGGATTGAGGCCCTTGTTATTGCAGGACGTCCCGTCCTGATTACATTGCCGATCACTGTATTGTTTGTATGGTTTATGATAACGGCAAGTTACCTGAATCCAATAGAGTTTTTGTCAGTGGCTCCCATTGTTCCTATCGTAATTTTTATCGCAGCAATTTTTGGATTTGTTGCACTGGCATATTATGTAGGGGGCAAAAAAATCCTGAAATGCAACCTAGCAGAAGCACTACAAAATGATTATATGGGATAAACCTGCATAAACAATGCCCGGCCGGACGACGGCAAAAGAAAAAAGCCGTCGTGCAGCAGACAATTACCACGCCCAAAATGGAGCGGCGGCTTTGAAGCACATTTCAAGGCCGCCGTTCTCTATGCCCTTATGAGAAAGACGCCCTGACGCTGGCGGGATCGGCGGCCCACGGAGGGAGCCGCCATGAAGCAAAGAGCGTTTCGACATAATTCGCCGGGGAGTTTTCTGCCAAAAAAAGTCTGACCGCCAATCGGTCTCCATCTGCTTATGAACAGGCACTATCGTGTCTGGTTCACAAGCGTCATAAGTCCCATTTTAGCAGCGCCAGCCGCCGTTTTTCGGATGCTGGCGCTTTTGCTTGTCGTTTTTTCGGGAATTTCCCCGAACGGTGCCGCTCACCGCCTTCGTTTCGGTTCACCTGTCAATCTGTGAATCGAAACGGAGGTACATAATGCAGAAGATCAATCTTCGGGATCTGTATCCCGATGTGTATAAAACGGATGTCTTTGTAGATGTGGCCGAGGAAGTCCTGGCCGCGATCCGGGACCAGCAGCAGGACGATGCCGCCTACGAACGCCGGAAGTTCCGGCGCAAGGCATATTATTCGCTGAACCGTGGGGACGGCATTGAAAATGATGCCCTCAACCAGCCGCCTACTCCGGAGGAAATCCTGGAGCAGAAGCAGCTGAAGGAGGAAGTGTATGCGGCGCTGATGCAGCTGCCCGCCATCCAAGCCCGGCGTATTTACGCGCGGTTTTACCTGGGCATGAGGGTGTCTGAGATTGCCCGGATGGAAGGCGCTGACCGCCGCCGTGTATGGGACAGCATCCGGCGAGGTCTAAAGAAGCTGGCGCGTCTGCTGGACACAGCCCGATAACCTGACCGCTTTATAGCGGCAAAAAGAAAGCCGGTGGGGGACTTTTGTTCCTCCACCGGCTTTTACTAAGCCGCAACGGAGCGTATGGATGCCATGCTGCCCCGCATGATGGAGGCGGTATCACCGAGAAATTGAAAGCCTGTGCCCCCATGCGTTGGGTGGGGCTGCTGAACACGCTGAAAGCGCAGGCGGAGGAAATGATTTTTCAAGAGTTGATATTTCAATAATCATGTGAGCGCCAGAGTTCCCCTTGGCGCTCATTTTATTTTTTCTGTGCCATTTTCCTATACTCCGCCGGATAGACACCTGTACTTTTTTTGAACATACTGGCAAAGCGCCCTGCATTGTTGTAACCAACGGCAGCAGCCACCTGCTCAATCGTAAAATCTGTTAATGATAACAAGGTTTCTGCATGGCTTAACCGTCTCTGCTGAATATATTCCGTGATAGAAACGCCATAAACTTCCTTAAACGCGAGTTTGAGTTTTGTTCGTCCCATACAAGTAATATGGGAAAGTTGATCGACAGAAATATCACAGTTGAAATGATCGTTGATATATGCGGCTCCATTTTCCAAAGCACGAAGATCTGCGTTAGAGATTTTAACAGAGGGTGTGTTGGATTGCTGCCTATTGTATTCCATAATGAGTGAAATAGCTTCAATTACTTTCCCTTCATAGAACAGTTTGGCCGCAATTCCATCCCCTTTGTAATTTGCAATCTGGCGAAGTACTTGTATCATCTCAGGGAAACGGTCAGTTAATGCAATATTACTGAACGCTTCATGTGGGTCTATATATTCATTTGGAAATTTTTCTTTCAAATAGCGGTCATAGTAGGCTGGTGTAATCTCAATATCCACAGAACGCACAGGGATATTTTTGTGTATTAGTGTCTTGCATGGCTCCATTCCTCCGATGAAACTTTTTACGCACCCGGCAGTTAAGCGGCGATAAGGAGAGATTTCTTCTCCAGATATGGACTCATAGTAACAAATTCCTAAGCAGCCTTGTGGAATACCGAAATCAAAGAATGAGTCTTTGTGAAAACAGAAATCATGTATTTTGATGTCGTATAAATCTTTTTCGCTGTATATCCAATATGTGCCTTCACCGTATTCTTTTGGAACGGAATATAATCTCCCAATTCCGCTCAATTCGTTTGTTGTCGACAATTCTTTGAAGCCGTATTCCAGCAGATTGGTATGATACCTACTTTCAATATCAGACATATTTCCACCTTCGTTTCATACACTTTGGTCGTTTTTTCATACGCTTTGGGCTTTCATGTTCCAAAGGTATTGGATAAATAAGCCCTGTTCTATATAATGGAAAACGTGGTTAGCAACAACTAATCAAATCATACCACGAATGCTTCTAAAAAGTCAATTGGTATGAACGACTATACAGAAATCGGAGGTTTAAGTTATGCCAACAGCAAAACAGGACAAAACAAGAAAGAATGGACTGACGGTAAAAGATTTGATTGTCATGGGCGTTTTCGGTGCGCTATTGATGGTCTGCTCTATGATAGGAGGCGTATTATTTGCTGTCACTCCGACTCTTACTTTTTATTTCTCCATCGGAGCCGCTTTGCTTCCGGGGCCAGTATTTTTACTTTTTCTTGCAAAAGTGCCAAAGCGTTGGGGATTGACAATTATTGGGGTCATTATTTCTCTGCTTAGTCTTATCATGGGGATGCACTGGGGAATGTGTGTTGGAGGTTTAATTGGTGCATTTCTTGCCGATATGATTGCAGGCACCAAAAACTATCGAAGTAAAAAGTTGAATATTCTGGCCTATATCGTATATTCTTTTGGACCAATGGGAACCTATATTGCTTATTTTGTTGATCCAGAAGGATGGGCAAGTACCATGTTGCAGAATGGAACAACACAAGAGTATATCAATGCAATGAACGATGCCGCCGCATGGTGGGTATTGGTTATTATGATTGTGGGGACGGCACTTATAGCATGGTTGAGCGGACTTGTTGGGTGCAAACTGTTGAGAAAACAATTTGAAAAGGCTGGTATTACAGCATGACCGGCGAAACACGAAAAAGAAAATGGGATATATGTTTTGACCCGCGGACAAAAGTGCTTCTGCTAATTATCAGCATGATTATTGCAACAACAGCCCCATCTCTCTCATACGAATGTGCTTTGATTTTGCTGATTGCGGGTATGGGGATACTCTGCGGGAAAGTTAGATATTCCATAATCGGAACAATAGTTTTTTTAGTATTATATCTGTTTACCACCCTCTATTTAGGGAATGTAACGGGAACTGCTTATACCATGTTCACAGCATGGCTGTCCTTGGTTTTCAAGGTGTATCCCTGTGGAATGTTGGCAGGAATTGCCGTATCCACAACAAGAGTAAATGAATTTTTATCCGCCATGAACAAGGCTCATGTCCCCAAAAAAGTTGTAATCCCTTTGGCGGTTATGCTGCGTTACCTTCCAACAATCAGAGAGGATTGGCATTTTATCAAAGACGCTATGCGCTTACGAGATGTATCTCCGTCTCTGAAAGGGCTTATCTCCCATCCTGGCATGACTATAGAGTGCTTGTATTCGCCGCTTCTTATGGCGGCATCTAAAGCGGCAGACGAACTTGCCATTGCTTCTGTTACACGAGGTATTGAAAATCCTCATACGAGAACCTGTTTGATTCAGATCCGTTTTCGTATACAGGATTTCTTAATCATCTGCTGTTTTGCTGTAATGATGGTAGTGAACTTTATTGGGAGAGGGGGTGCAATATGATCCATTTTCAAGATATTCAGTTTAGATATGAAGGAACAATTTCCTCTGAGATTGGAGTCAAGGACATAAACCTTATTGTTCATACCGGGGAGTGTGTTCTGCTTTGCGGGCGCTCTGGCTGTGGAAAAACAACTCTTACAAAGCTAATAAACGGATTAATCCCTAATTATTTTCCGGGCGAATTAAGCGGTAATGTACAAATTGATGACGAAAACATTTTAGGAATGCCCATGTATTATCTTGCAACGAAAGTGGGATCGGTGTTTCAAAATCCCCGAACGCAATTTTTCAATGTAGATGTGGACAGTGAGATTGCTTTTGGAATTGAAAACATCGCTGTTCCACCGGATGAATTACATCAGCGATTAGAGTATACCCTTGACTCCTTAAAAATTCGCAATTTACAGGGCAAAAATATTTTTGAACTTTCCGGCGGAGAAAAGCAGAAGATTGCTTTTGCTTCGGTTTACGCCATGAACCCGGATATATTTTTATTAGACGAGCCATCTTCAAATTTAGATGGGGATTCTATTAGAGATTTGAAAAACTATCTTCACATTTTGAAGCAACAAGGAAAAACGATTCTGATAGCAGAACACAGGCTTTACTATCTTCTGGATATAGCAGATCGTATCGTGTATCTGGCAGATGGAAAAATTGAGAAGATTTATACACCACAGGAGTTTAGGTCACTTTCAGGTGCAACAAGAAAGCATATGGGTCTGCGGACTACGGATATTCAGGATGTTCATCCTATTAGCTATCAAAGAACTTTCTCACAGCCTATATTGACTGTGAAAGATGTGTCTCTATTCTATAAAAAGCACCCTGTGCTGGAGCATATTTCCTTACAGGCGTCAAAAGGAGATATTATCGGTGTTGTAGGCCCTAATGGTGCAGGAAAAACAACCTTTCTCCGTACTTTATGTGGGCTGCATAAAGAATTTACGGGCTGTTTTTATTGGCGGGAACAACCTCAAAAGGAAACCGAGAGGATGAAACGTTCCTATATGGTAATGCAGGATGTGAACTATGAACTTTTTGCAGATAGTGTAGAGGCAGAGTGTTCTTTTGGTATTCAGGGATCTTCGCCTGAACTGGTAGAAAAAACTCTGGATGAACTGGGACTTCTTACAGTCCGTGACCGTCATCCAAATACTCTCTCAGGAGGGCAAAAGCAGCGTGTAGCTGTAGCAGTTAGTATGATATGCGGAAAAGAAGTGCTTGTATTCGATGAACCGACCTCTGGCCTGGATTATGACAGCATGGAACAGGTTAGTGGGTTGATCCGGGAACTCTCCAAAGACAAAGTTATTTTTGTTGTTACGCATGATTATGAATTTGTCTGCCAGACTTGTACCCGGTTAATTAGATTTGACCATCATACAATGACAAATGATATTTTGCTTTCTCAGAAAAATGAAGCAACCATTTTGTCGCTCATGGGATTAGGGAGGGATGAAAGATGAAAACAAAAAAAGAAAATCCTGTTCTGCTCCTGCTCAAATGGGCGGAAAAGGACAGAGGATTTCTAATTGCGTCAGTTATCTGTGCTTTTTTAGGTGGGTTATTGGCGATTGGCCCCTATATCGGCATTTATAGACTAATGGATGCCTTTTTGACAGATACCTGCTCTATTCAGGTTATTTCCGAAAACGCGGTTCTAATTACGGCGACGGTCATTATCCGGCAAGTATTTCAAGGATTATCCGGCATTTTTTCTCATAAAGGCGCTTATGGAGCCTTATTCCGAGTGCGGTGTATGATTACAGAGCATTTATCAAAAGTACCGCTTGGAGCTTTGGATGAACGCAGAACTGGAGATATTAAAACGGTTCTGAACGAAGATATAGAAAAGCTGGAACTTTGCCTTGCTCATAATATTCCTGAATTGGTCGGATTTGCGACGGGTCCGGTTGTGATTTTTATTTATCTCATGACAATCAATGTACCTTTAGCGATGATCTCTTTAATACCTCTTGGTATTACACTTATTATCATGGTTGGCTGCTTTGCTTTTATGGCAGGAATGATGCCCCATGTTACGGAGGCAATGGCGAACTTCAATTCTGTAATCATCGAATATATCAACGGCATGAAATTGATTAAAGCCTATAACATGAGCCGTCATTCTTTTCAAAAATTCTCCGGTGCGATTGAAGAAGAAAATCGTATCTGGAATAAAGTATCACGAAAGACAGGTCCATTCTATGCGGCATTTATTGTTGTCCTTGAATGTGGAATGGCATTGATTATCCCCATTGGCGGACGGTTATTTTTGAATGGTTCAATTACAGCAAGCATTTTTCTGTTGTTTGCGTATATTGGCTCTCTATACTTATCGGAATTGTTGCCGCTTCAGCAATTATCTATGGAACTGGCACAATCATTAAACGGCGTTAAAAAGGCGAAACAAATTCTTGATTTGCCAATTTTTGATAGCGTTGGCGATTTTCCAAAGTCACATGATGTCACTCTAAAAGCAGTTCGCTTTTCCTATGACGGAAAAACAGATGTATTAACAGACTGTGATCTTCATGTTGCAGAAGGGGAAAAAGTAGCAATCGTAGGTGCGTCTGGAGCAGGAAAAACTACTGTTATTGAATTGATTTCTCGTTTTTATGATGTTACAGATGGTGAAGTGCTGATTGGCGGTCAAAACATCAAAGATATTGCCTATGAAAAGTTGCTAAATAATATTTCCATCGTATTTCAAAAGACCTTTTTAACCCGTGACAGTGTATTGGAAAATATCCGTATGGGTAGTAATGCCACACTGGAAGAAGTGCGGGCGGCAGCAAAAGAGGCTCAGATTGACGATTTTATCATGTCTTTGCCGGATGGATACGATACGAAAGTGGGCAGCTTCGGTTCTCGCTTTTCTGGCGGAGAAAAGCAGAGGATTGCCATTGCCCGCGCAATTTTAAAAAATGCACCTATTCTAATTCTGGACGAGGCAACAAGTGCTGCCGATCCCGAAAATCAGGTAGAGATTGACATGGCAATTTCCAATCTCTGTAAAGGGAAAACCGTCTTAATTGTAGCCCACCGTTTGGGCGCTATTAAGATGTGTGATAAAGTGGCGGTTGTTGAAAATCATACAATTACGGCCTTTGGAACACATGAAGAAGTGTTAGAGGAGAACCATTATTATCAGAGGGCTTGGGAAAGGTATCACGCAGCAAGAGAAGTTAGCTATTCCATGAAAGGAGTGATTTCGTATGAAAGCAAATGATCCGTTCAGAAAGAATGTTCGCTTTGGTATCGGTGTGTTCTTTACTGTGCTGGAGGGACTTCTTTCAGCTTGTGTTTATATGGCAATTTATTTGCTTTTAAATATGCTCCTAAACAATACTGTCACAATAGAACATTTGAATAACCTGACTTTTTTAATCATTGGATTTTTTACCGTCCGGCTGATTACCTACGGATTTGGATATACACAAGGGCAAATTGGAGGCGGAGCTGTATCCAGGCAAATCCGTCTCTATTTAGGTGATAAATTCAAACGAATTCCATTGTCACGCTTTCATCAAGGCCAGATTGGGCAGTATGTCAACACAATGACAAGTGATGTTTCTAATTATGAGCAAATATTGACACATAGAACGGGAAATCTTGTGAAAAACATTTCACTGTCCGTAATGCTGATACTTTTCGTGTGTGTTCTTTATTTGCCTGCTGGTTTGATTTTAATTGCAATAAGCCTACTGTTTATTCCCAATATGTGGCTTTCCTTCCGAATTGTAAAAAAATATGGAAATGCACGCAATAGTGTTTGCGCGGAGGCTGTCAGCAGCATTGTAGAATATGTAAATGGTATCCAAACGCTCAGAGCCTACGGCATGAGTGGAACAAGGAATAAAACGACAACAGATATTTTGAGGGAGTACAGCCAAGTGAGTTATAAATATGAGGCCACTGGCATTCCTGTATCTTTCTTTTTTAACATGCTAACATGGCTTTCGCTTCCTGCCGTTATGCTCGTGACCTCAAAACCGTGGATGTCGGGAATAGTATCAGGTGTAGATTATTTGATGGTTGCCATGATGCCTATGATGCTTGCAAAATTATACATGACAATCTCAGTTGATTTGTTTGGCTACAAAAATATGATGATCTCGAAACGAAAAATTCAAGCAGTAGTCAATGAACCAGAGGAAGCCGGCAGTATGGAGCCGCTTCAAACAGCCACCCATGAAATCAACTTCGACAATGTAGACTTTTCCTATGTGCCCGGAGAACCGGTGCTGAAACACGCCACCTTTACGGTGCCAGACCAGAAGCTCACGGCCATTGTCGGGGACTCCGGTTCCGGAAAATCTACCATTCTGAACCTGATTGCAAAATACTATGAGGCGGATGGGGGAACTATTTCAATCGGCGGCAAACCAATCAACCATGTGGCCGCAGAGCGTGTACTGGAACAAATCTCTATGGTAGATCAGGATGTATTTCTCTTTGATGATACCATTCGTGAGAACATCCGGCACGCCCGCCCCAATGCCACGGACGAGGAAATCGAGGCTGCCTGCCGTGAGGCCAACTGTGACGGCTTCATCCGCAAGATGGAAAAGGGCTACGATACGCCGACCGGCGAGAACGGAACCCTTCTCTCTGGCGGAGAGCGTCAGCGAATTTCAATCGCCCGCGCTATCCTGAAAAACAGCCCAATTCTGCTTTTGGATGAGGCAACAGCGTCCCTTGACATCGAGAACGAGCTGGCAGTAAAGCAAGCCATCGCCAATCTGCTGAAAGAGAACAAGACTGTGGTAATGATTGCTCATACCCTTTCTATCGTCAAAAATGCAGATCAAATTCTTGTGGTATCTGACGGAAAGATTGTTGAAGCCGGTACTCACGATGAATTGCTGGCTAAAGGCGGAAAGTATGCGGCCATGTGGAACGCCGAACAAAAATTATCTGCATAGGGAGGTCTTAATGAAACTTCATGCGTCCGGGGAGGATTACCTGGAAACCATCCTTGTTCTCCAAAAGAAACTCGGTATGGTACGCTCCGTAGATGTGGCCCGGCACATGGAGGTGTCAAAGCCCAGCGTGTGCCATGCAGTGGCTACCTTGCGGGACGGCGGCTTTCTTACGATGGACGAAGATCACTTTCTCCATCTGACCGATGTGGGCCGCGAGGTAGCCGAAAAAATCTACGAGCGTCACTGCTTCTTTACCGAGCAGCTTATCGCCGCAGGCGTTGACCCCAGGACTGCGGAGGCTGACGCCTGCCGGATTGAACACATCATCAGCGATGAGAGCTTTTCACGGCTGAAAGAGGCAGCCGAACAGGAACAAACCTAAACCAAATAAGACAAGCGATCCTGCCCCGCAAGACGGGGAAAGAAAAAAACCGTTGCAGGGCAGGCAGCTTTGTGCGCCCAAAATGGATTTTCCGGGTACTGCGGCGGTTTTGAGTAACATCAAGGCCGCCGTTCCTTATGCCCTCGACAAAGGAGTGACGACTACACGCTG
>ENA-ORTW01000975-ORTW01000975.1-human-gut-metagenome-genome-assembly--contig:-NODE-975-length-32703-cov-3.160806_pt1 | contig 32703 bp, 25 predicted proteins | sample MGYA00242072_ERZ509193 | MGnify/ENA primary metagenome ERZ509193 (study PRJEB26280, sample SAMEA2338813) | human gut metagenome | biome: human gut; feature: human-associated habitat; material: faeces... | reverse complement strand
GGCAGACGCGAGGGCGGAGCCGCATCTGCCGCAACCCAAGTGGTACAAGGATTTCGCGGTCGATGTCGAATCGGCCGACCCGGATTCCATGCTGAACCTGTACCGCCGCGTGCTGGCATTGCGACATGAGTTGCAGACCACCGACCTGAGTCTCGAATGGCTTCCGGAAGACCAGCCCGGCAAGGCGCATGACGGCGCCAACGGTTTCCCGGGTGGCACCATCGCGTACCGCCGTGCCAACGGCTGGGCCTCGATCACCAACTTCGGCGAAGAACCGATCACGTTGCCGCAAGGCGAAGTGCTGCTGACATCAGGACCGCTTACCGACGATGGCAAGCTGCCGCAAGATACCAGCGCTTGGCTCAAACTGGCCGATTGACCGCACGCAGGATGCCCCGATCTGAGGGTGTCCGTGCCGGATACCGCACTCGTGCGCTGAACCATCGAACCGGCAGCGCGCTCCAGCCGTCCGCGTCCCTCCATTTGGGCGCGGACGGCTTTCCTGTTTCCAACGACCGTTTTCCAACGATGACGGTCCGACGTACCTACCCTGCGGTATCTTCATATGTTCGGCCTGCGCAGAGGGCGCGACCGCGGACCAATCGAAAGAGGCAACGATGGTAGATGCACACGATGGCGAAACATACACGTCCGAAGGCTCACGTCTGATCTGGATCGACTGCGAGATGACCGGCCTGGATATCTTCGGCGGCGACGAGCTCGTCGAGGTTTCCGTGGTGCCGACCGACTTCGACCTGAACGTGCTCGACGAAGGTGTCGACTATGTGATCAAGCCCAGTCAGAAGGCTGTCGACCACATGAATGACTTCGTGCGCGCCATGCACACCCGTTCCGGCCTGATCAACGAATGGGAACACGGTCTGAGCCTCGACGAAGCGCAAGCCAAGGTCATCGAATACGTCAGGAAATTCACTCCGGCCGGCGTCAAGCCGCTGCTCGCCGGCAACACCATCGGCTCCGACAAGAAGTTCCTTGACCACTACATGCCGGAACTCATGGAGAACCTGCACTACCGCACCATCGACGTGAGCACCTTCAAGGAACTCGCCCGCCGCTGGTATCCGGCCGTCTACCTCAACCGTCCGCCGAAGAACGGCGGCCACCGCGCGCTCGCCGACATCATCGAATCGCTCGACGAACTGCGTTACTACCGCAAGGCGTTCATGGCCCCGGTGCCCGGTCCGAGCGAAGCGGAGGCGAAGGCCATCGCCTCTGAAATCCAGGAAACCAGCCTGCTCAACAAGGACTGACAGCACGACTCCAGCGAGAGGAACCGCATGACTGCAGCTGATTGGACCACCATCGGCCAACCGCAGGATATCCGCCTTGTGGTCGCCGACATGGACGGCACGTTACTTGACGAACGAAGCCGAATCCCCGACGGATTCTGGCCCATGCTCGCCCGGCTCAAACGCCGTGGCGTCGAATTCGTGCCCGCGTCCGGACGCCAATACGCCACGCTGCGCAACATGTTCGCCGACAAAGCCGCGGAGATTCTCGACGGGGGAGAACTGTCCTATATCGCGGAAAACGGCAATGTGGTGGCGCTCGACGACAAAGTCGTGGAAGTGCATGGCGTCGATTTGGACGTCACGCGTCACGTCATCGACCTGGTCGCCGACGCCGCTGCCTCCGGCGAGCATAACGTGGGACTGGTGGTGTGTGGCCTCAAATCGGCATACGTGCAGCGTTCCGACAAGCCGTTCCTCGATGAAGTCGGCAAATACTACGCGGCGCTGAGCATCGTGGACGATCTGCACGAAGTGCTCGACTTCGCGCAGGAACCGTCCGCCTACACCCCTGACGGCGACGCCGAAATCGTTCTGAAACTCGCGATCCTCGACCTTGACGGCTCCGAACGATTCACCAACGAAAAGCTCACACATGCGCGCGGACTACCAGGTGGTCGTCTCCGGCAAACTGTGGGTGGACATCATGAACATCGAAACCGACAAAAAGCAGGGCGTCGAGGTGTTGCAGCGCGTGCTCGGCGTCACACCCGCGCAGACGGCGGTGTTCGGCGACTACCTCAACGATCTGCTCATGCTTGAGGCGGGCGACTGGTCGTTCGCCATGGGCAACGCGCACCCCGATTTGAAGGCCGCCGCGCGCTACATCGCACCGTCGAACGTCGAGCACGGTGTGCTCAAGGTTGTGGACAGGCTGGTTGCCTGACGATTTCGTTGCATGGGGCGCGGTGACGTAAAGAAGGTGGCGTAATGAGGCAATCCGAGGCGCTTGCGATTCTGGGTTCCGGCGCAAGCGTGTTCCTGACGGGCGCGCCCGGTGCCGGCAAAACCTACGTGCTCAACGAATTCATACGGCAGGCGCGTGCCGACGGCGCATCCGTGGCCGTCACCGCATCCACAGGCATCGCTGCCACGCATATCAACGGCACCACCATCCATTCCTGGAGCGGCATCGGCTTGGCCACGGCATTGACCGACAATCTGGTCGAAACCGTTCGCACACGCCGCAAACGCAAGCTGCAGGAAGCCGACATCCTCATCATCGACGAGGTCTCCATGCTGCACGCGTGGCTGTTCGACATGGTTGACCGGATCTGCCGCATCATCCGCCGCGACGAACGTCCGTTCGGCGGGCTGCAGGTGGTGTTGTCCGGCGATTTTTTCCAGCTGCCGCCGGTTTCGGTGTCCGGGCGCAACCGCGACCTCATCGCCCCCACGCCCGAATTCATCGCCAGTCGCGAACGGTATGCCCGTGCCGGCTTGAACCCCGAAGGCTTCATCACCGAATCGCTGGTATGGCCCGAACTCAACCCGGTGATCTGCTATCTGACCGAACAGCACCGTCAGGATACCGGCGAACTGCTGACCGTGCTCACCGACATTCGCGAAGGCGACGTGACCCAGTCCGACCGTGACGTGCTCGTCACTCGTCTGGGCAAACTGCCCGAGCCCGGCCAGGTCGCCGTCCACCTGTTCCCGGTGAACCGGCAGGCCGACAATCTCAACGACATGCGCCTGAACCAGATCATGCTTGATCCACACGAGTTCCACGCCGAGACAGCAGGCCCTGCTAACCTGGTCGACCGACTCAAAAAGAACATGTTGGCCCCCGAGCGATTGATACTCAAGGAAGGCGCGGCTGTCATGGCCCTGCGCAACGACACCGATCGCCAGTACGTCAACGGCTCGCTCGGCACCGTGCGTGGCTTCGCACAGGAGAACAAGGGCGGCTGGCCGATCGTGGAATTCGAGAACGGCAACATCGTCACCATGAAACAGGCCACATGGGAGATGATGGACGGCGACACCGTGCTCGCCTCCGTCTTCCAGGTGCCGTTGCGCTGCGCGTGGGGCATCACCATCCACAAGTCGCAAGGCATGACGCTTGACCGTGCGGTCATGGACCTGAAGCGCACCTTCGCGCCAGGCATGGGATATGTGGCGCTGTCCCGAGTCGAATCGCTGGGCGGCCTCTATTTGGCCGGCGTCAACGAACGCATGTTCCTCGTCTCGCCCGATGCCGTGGTGCTCGACGGCGACCTGCGCGAAGCCTCGGCCGCGGCCTCCGACCAGTTGGCCGATGAAGGTGCAAACGCGTTCAAACCCGCCGAGCCGGACGAATTCGGTGCCAATCCCGACGATGACTTCGCCCAGGACGCGTTGTTCTGACATGATTCATGTTGTGTCGCTAAGAGGATTTGCGCTATACTGATACAGCTAATTCTCAGTAAGAGTGGACCTGATAGCCACTTTGAATGCTCAGCAGGCAACTGCTAGGGGCGAGCCATTTGGCTCGCCCTGTTTCGTACAGTTACAATGTTCAAGACAATGATGTGCATTGTAGCTACGGTGAAAGGTGTTTTATGCGGGGGAAGCGTTACCGGATAGGAATTGACGTCGGTTTGAATTCTGTGGGCCTTGCCGCAGTAGAAGTGTCCGATGAGAACAGTCCAGTGCGTCTGTTGAATGCGCAAAGCGTAATCCACGATGGTGGTGTGGATCCTCAGAAGAATAAGGAAGCGATTACGCGAAAGAATATGTCGGGTGTCGCTCGTCGCACGCGGCGTATGAGGCGTCGGAAGCGTGAGCGCTTGCACAAGCTCGATATGCTCCTCGGCAAATTTGGATACCCCGTTATTGAGCCGGAGTCCTTGGATAAGCCCTTTGAAGAATGGCATGTAAGGGCTGAGCTGGCTACACGATACATCGAAGATGATGAACTTCGCCGTGAGAGTATTTCTATCGCATTGAGACATATGGCAAGGCATCGCGGATGGCGCAATCCTTATCGTCAGGTGGACTCGCTGATCAGCGACAATCCATATTCGAAGCAATATGGCGAACTGAAGGAAAAAGCGAAGGCGTACAACGATGACGCAACTGCTGCGGAAGAAGAGAGCACTCCCGCGCAGTTAGTGGTGGCGATGTTGGATGCTGGATATGCGGAAGCTCCTCGACTGCGTTGGCGTACCGGTTCTAAAAAACCGGATGCGGAAGGCTATTTGCCGGTACGTTTGATGCAGGAAGATAATGCTAACGAGCTGAAGCAAATATTCAGGGTCCAGAGAGTGCCCGCGGATGAGTGGAAGCCGCTGTTCCGTAGTGTGTTTTATGCGGTGTCTCCTAAAGGTTCGGCAGAGCAGCGTGTCGGTCAGGATCCTCTGGCTCCTGAACAGGCTAGGGCATTAAAGGCTTCTTTGGCTTTTCAGGAGTATCGTATCGCGAATGTGATTACGAACCTAAGAATCAAGGATGCTTCCGCAGAACTTCGCAAACTTACTGTTGATGAGAAGCAAAGCATTTATGACCAACTCGTGTCACCTTCTTCGGAAGATATCACATGGTCTGATTTATGCGATTTCCTCGGCTTCAAGCGGAGCCAGTTGAAAGGCGTGGGTAGCTTGACCGAGGATGGAGAAGAACGTATATCCAGCCGTCCGCCTCGATTGACTTCAGTCCAGCGTATTTACGAGTCGGACAACAAGATTCGTAAACCGTTGGTGGCCTGGTGGAAATCCGCGTCTGACAATGAGCATGAGGCAATGATTCGCCTGCTGTCTAATACGGTGGATATCGATAAGGTGCGTGAAGACGTGGCGTATGCTTCTGCGATTGAATTTATCGATGGATTAGATGATGATGCGTTAACCAAACTTGACTCCGTTGATCTCCCCTCCGGTCGTGCTGCATACAGTGTTGAAACTTTGCAAAAACTCACTCGTCAGATGCTGACTACTGATGATGATTTGCACGAAGCACGTAAAACGCTGTTCAACGTTACGGATAGTTGGCGTCCGCCGGCAGATCCAATTGGGGAGCCTCTGGGTAATCCATCGGTCGACCGTGTGCTGAAAAACGTCAACCGATATCTCATGAATTGTCAGCAGCGCTGGGGTAATCCCGTCTCAGTGAACATTGAACATGTGCGCTCTTCGTTCTCGTCGGTTGCCTTTGCCCGCAAAGACAAGCGTGAATATGAAAAGAACAATGAGAAGCGTTCGATATTCCGCAGCTCGTTGAGTGAACAGCTTCGCGCGGATGAGCAGATGGAAAAAGTGCGTGAATCCGATTTACGGAGATTGGAAGCCATTCAGCGTCAAAATGGACAGTGCCTGTATTGCGGCCGTACGATTACATTCCGTACGTGCGAAATGGATCATATCGTTCCCCGGAAAGGCGTCGGCTCTACGAACACGAGGACCAATTTCGCTGCGGTATGTGCCGAATGCAATCGTATGAAATCGAACACTCCATTTGCGATTTGGGCAAGGAGCGAGGATGCCCAAACTCGAGGGGTAAGCCTTGCTGAAGCTAAAAAGCGTGTGACAATGTTTACTTTCAATCCCAAGTCATATGCTCCTCGGGAAGTGAAAGCGTTCAAGCAAGCGGTAATCGCAAGGCTTCAGCAAACGGAAGATGATGCTGCCATCGATAATCGTTCCATCGAATCAGTGGCTTGGATGGCTGATGAACTCCACCGCCGTATCGATTGGTATTTCAATGCGAAGCAGTATGTGAATTCTGCTTCAATCGATGATGCTGAAGCCGAGACAATGAAAACCACGGTGTCGGTGTTCCAAGGCCGTGTCACGGCATCTGCAAGACGTGCAGCTGGCATTGAAGGGAAGATACACTTTATTGGCCAGCAATCAAAGACTCGTCTGGATCGTCGTCATCATGCGGTGGACGCTTCCGTTATCGCGATGATGAACACGGCTGCTGCGCAGACGTTGATGGAACGTGAATCATTGAGAGAATCGCAGCGTTTGATTGGTCTCATGCCAGGCGAACGTTCATGGAAGGAATACCCCTATGAGGGCACTTCACGCTATGAATCGTTCCATCTTTGGTTGGATAATATGGACGTTTTGCTTGAGCTGCTTAATGATGCGTTGGACAATGATCGAATTGCTGTCATGCAATCGCAGCGTTATGTCCTTGGTAATTCCATAGCACATGATGCCACAATTCATCCGCTCGAAAAAGTGCCGTTGGGCTCGGCGATGAGCGCGGATCTTATTCGACGTGCTTCTACACCGGCCTTGTGGTGTGCTTTGACGCGTTTGCCGGATTATGATGAAAAAGAGGGTTTGCCGGAAGATTCACATCGTGAAATACGAGTGCATGATACTCGGTATTCCGCTGACGATGAGATGGGATTCTTCGCGTCGCAAGCTGCGCAGATTGCTGTGCAGGAAGGGTCTGCAGATATCGGTTCGGCGATTCATCATGCCCGCGTGTACCGGTGCTGGAAGACGAATGCCAAGGGAGTTCGTAAATATTTCTATGGCATGATTCGCGTATTCCAAACTGATCTGCTACGCGCTTGCCATGATGATTTATTTACCGTGCCGTTGCCCCCGCAGTCTATTTCGATGCGGTATGGCGAGCCTAGGGTGGTGCAGGCGCTGCAAAGCGGTAATGCTCAGTACTTGGGGTCGTTGGTTGTCGGTGATGAAATCGAGATGGATTTTTCCAGTCTCGATGTTGATGGTCAGATTGGCGAGTATTTACAATTCTTCTCGCAGTTTAGTGGAGGGAACCTTGCATGGAAACATTGGGTTGTTGATGGATTCTTTAACCAGACGCAGTTGAGGATAAGACCTCGATACCTTGCTGCGGAAGGATTGGCAAAAGCGTTTTCTGACGATGTTGTTCCAGATGGGGTCCAGAAAATTGTGACAAAACAAGGATGGCTACCTCCGGTTAATACAGCAAGTAAGACTGCGGTTCGTATCGTAAGACGCAATGCTTTTGGCGAACCGAGATTATCGTCGGCACACCATATGCCGTGCTCATGGCAGTGGAGGCATGAGTGAATCATGCAAAACCAGTGGCGTGTAATCGACTGTACCGATCTTGACGGCTCCATCTCCTATGAACGGGGAAGGATGCGAGTCGTCAAGAACGATACAGGGGAGTGCGTGGATGTGCCACTTGCTCAGATTGCGGTAGTGCTACTGGGATTGCATGTGCGATGTTCGGCTGCGGTATTACATGAGATGGCACGGTATGGCGTGTCAGTCATGCTCTGCGATTGGCGTGGTGTTCCTGACGCTGCGCTGCATGCATGGACTGACATGCCTACCACAGTTACCACGCGGCAATTGGCGCAGTCGAACATGTCTCTTCCTCGCAAGAAAAGTGCGTGGGCGCGTATTGTACAGATGAAGATTCGTGGACAAGCTGCTTGCCTCGATTCATCAAAACTCGAAGGTGGAGGCTTGCTACGAGGTATTGCAGCCTCTGTTCGTTCGGGTGATCCTTCCAATTGCGAAGGTCATGCTGCACGTGAATATTGGAGGCGAATGTTTCCTCAAGATGAGAAATTCAGAAGGATTCCGGGGCAGGGTTATGGTCGGAATGCGCAGTTGGATTATGCCTATATGGTGCTGCGAGGATTCGCGGTTAAAGCGGTGATAGCAGCAGGATTAATTCCATCTTTAGGCGTGAATCATCACGGGCGCGGCAATTATTTCTGTCTTGCAGATGATCTGTTGGAGGTATATAGGCCGGCAGTGGATTACAGAGTCTCACTGCTGAATGATGAAGACTCGTTGCAGGAGAAGGCAGTAAAGAAGCATTTGGTAGATGCTGTGAATCAACAATTCAACGGTTCCGGTTTGACTATACCGAGCTCATTGAATGATTTTGCGCAGCAATTTGGTTTATATTGCGAAGGCAAAATCGACAGGTTGCAGGTTCCCGAATATGTAGGCGAGTCATGAAACGCGATGAGGACAGTGGCGGCATGTGGTGCTTGGTGATGTTTGATTTGCCGGTCAAGACAAAACGGCAACGGCATGCTGCAACTGTCTTTAGAAATATGTTGCTCGACATGGGATATGGAATGGTGCAGTATTCCGTATATGTGCGGTATACGCCTACGCAATCGGGTAATAGGGCGACGGTCAAAATGATTAAAGACAATCTGCCAGCTAATGGCTTAGTTAGAATTTTGCATATTAGCGATCATCAGTGGTCCACGGCGGCCCGATTTTCTTCTGGAAAACGTGAGATTGAGGAAGAAACGCCTGACTTTCTCACGCTTTTTTGAACGTAGGAGAGTCTGAAAAGATTGAAAAATAGCCCTTCTTGATAGGCTATCAAGCTTATCAAGAAGGGTGAATGCTAATTCCCAGCCCAACGTATCATGGACGGTATATTACTCCAAGCTTATCAAGAAGGGTGAATGCTAATTCCCAGCGTGTCTTATCATTATACCAAGCGGCCTCACAAGCTTATCAAGAAGGGTGAATGCTAATTCCCAGCTTGTGCATCGGTGATAGCTACGCCAATTCAAGCTTATCAAGAAGGGTGAATGCTAATTCCCAGCTTTGCGAAGGCTCCGGCGTACAGTTCGACAAGCTTATCAAGAAGGGTGAATGCTAATTCCCAGCATGTTCGTCGACCTTATCGCTGGACTGTACAAGCTTATCAAGAAGGGTGAATGCTAATTCCCAGCTTATCAACGGGCGGCGCTTGCCGGTTAAACAAGCTTATCAAGAAGGGTGAATGCTAATTCCCAGCTCTTCGGTCAACGGCGTTTCAGGTGTGCCAAGCTTATCAAGAAGGGTGAATGCTAATTCCCAGCTAATGAGGCTCATTGCAGACTGAGACCGCAAGCTTATCAAGAAGGGTGAATGCTAATTCCCAGCATGACTCCATGCACCCTGTCAATACCGGCAAGCTTATCAAGAAGGGTGAATGCTAATTCCCAGCCTGGGACTTGGTGCTACTTGAACTAGTGCCAAGCTTATCAAGAAGGGTGAATGCTAATTCCCAGCGTGTACCGCAAGGACATCACCGAACAGACAAGCTTATCAAGAAGGGTGAATGCTAATTCCCAGCCGCCATTGGATAAAGAGGTTTATCATCGCAAGCTTATCAAGAAGGGTGAATGCTAATTCCCAGCCCGCTATCAATGGGTAACCCATTGTTTTCAAGCTTATCAAGAAGGGTGAATGCTAATTCCCAGCTGAGGATAGCAGTGCAGATTACGACAATCAAGCTTATCAAGAAGGGTGAATGCTAATTCCCAGCAGACTCATCCAAAACGGGTTCCATCATGGCAAGCTTATCAAGAAGGGTGAATGCTAATTCCCAGCAAGTCCTCGCCGATGCTTCCCGACAGCTCAAGCTTATCAAGAAGGGTGAATGCTAATTCCCAGCGGTAGACGACAGACGACGGCTATGGAATACAAGCTTATCAAGAAGGGTGAATGCTAATTCCCAGCGAGGCCCGCGACCTGATTTCCAGCGGCGCAAGCTTATCAAGAAGGGTGAATGCTAATTCCCAGCTGTTGAGGGGAACCGTATCAAACCTGATTCAAGCTTATCAAGAAGGGTGAATGCTAATTCCCAGCTGGTTTCCGTGCCGCATTGGTCGCAGTACAAGCTTATCAAGAAGGGTGAATGCTAATTCCCAGCTCATGGGACTGTGAGCGGCGGCGGCGTGACAAGCTTATCAAGAAGGGTGAATGCTAATTCCCAGCTAGAAGTGCAGATTCCGTTCCTGCAAACCAAGCTTATCAAGAAGGGTGAATGCTAATTCCCAGCAGGACGTGCAACGCAAGTATTTCAAGATCAAGCTTATCAAGAAGGGTGAATGCTAATTCCCAGCTCGTCGATGTGTTCCAAGAGGTTTGGTGCAAGCTTATCAAGAAGGGTGAATGCTAATTCCCAGCTATTGTTCGGGTGCGATGGTGATGATCACAAGCTTATCAAGAAGGGTGAATGCTAATTTTGAATGCTGGAATGCTTGGGTTGATTTGGCTGATTTAGCTGTGATGGCCGCTGCGGGAATGGCCCTTGCGCGGTTGGCGGCAGAGGTTGCGGCGCGGATTGCGGCACTGATTGTTGTGCCAATTGCGTCTGCGGTGAAAAATATGGCGACGGCTGTGTCTGACTGTTTATCGGCGGATGTTCCGGCTCAGGTTGTGGCTGGAATGGAGAATATTGCGGTTGCGCCATTGTATGCCCCTGCCCCTTCATTGCCATTTCATTGGCGCATGGCGAGGGCTGAAAACCAAGATGATGAATCCTGCATGAGTTATCCGTGATTCCTGTGCGTTGGTACAGCGCGGAAGGTTGAGCAGCCGACATATGCAGGCTTGTCGGTTCACGCGAATATCTTTAAACCTATGACTTCCAATACCCTTCGTATGTCAACCATGTTCCTGCGCACCCTGCGCGAGGACCCCGCTGATGCCGATGTCGATTCAGCCAAGCTGCTGCAGCGCGCCGGCTATATCCGCAAGGCCGCACCCGGTATCTGGACCTGGCTGCCGCTCGGTCTGCGCGTGCTGAACAAGATCGAGGCCATCATCCGCGAGGAGATCAACGGCATCGGCGCCCAGGAAGTGCACTTCCCGGCCCTGCTGCCGCGCGAACCCTACGAGGCCACCCATCGCTGGGAGGAGTACGGCGATAACATCTTCCGTTTGAAGGATCGCCACGAGGCCGATTACCTGCTGGCCCCCACCCACGAGGAGATGTTCACCCTTCTGGTCAAGGACATGTACTCCTCTTACAAGGACCTGCCCGTCACCCTGTACCAGATCCAGACCAAGTACCGCGACGAGTTCCGTCCGCGCGCCGGCCTGATCCGTGGTCGTGAATTCGTCATGAAGGACGCCTACTCCTTCACCATCGATGAAGAAGGCATGCGCAAGGCCTACTATGACGAGCGCGGCGCTTACGAGCGTATCTTCCAGCGTCTTGACCTGAAGTACGTACCTGTGTTCGCCATGTCCGGCCCGATGGGCGGCTCCGCATCCGAGGAGTTCCTGGCTCCGATGCCGATCGGCGAAGATACCTTCGCGCTGGCACCTTCCGGCAAGGCATGGAATGTGGAGGCCCTGAGCACTCCGGAACTACCGGAAATCGATGCTTCCACCACTCCCGCCGCTTCCAAGGAAGCCACCCCGGATGCCAAGACCATCGATAACATGATCGAGCGTGCCAACGCCGACCACCCGCGTACTGATGGCCGTGAATGGCAGGCTTCCGACATCCTCAAGAACGTGGTGATCACCGTCAAGCACCCTGAGGATGAAGAGCATGACGAGCCGTGGCGTGAAGTGATTGTCGTCGGCGTGCCCGGCGACCGTACGGTGGATATGAAGCGACTGGAAGCCCAGTTCGCGCCCGCCGAACTTGAGGAAGCCACTGAGGAAGACCTGAAGCAGCACCCCGAACTGGTGCCCGGTTACATCGGACCGATGGTGCTTGGCCCGCAGGCCGAGGCTGCTGGCGTGAAGAACCCGGTTCGCTACCTGATCGACGCGCACGTGGTCAAGGGTTCCGCTTGGTTCACTGGTGCCGATGAGAACGAGGTCGACTACTACAACCTGGTGTACGGCCGTGACTTCAAGGTCGACGGCGTGGTGGAAGCCGTTGAGGTTCGCCACGGCGACATGAGCCCGGATGGTTCCGGTCCGTTGAGCTTCGAGCGTGGTGTGGAAATCGGTCAGGTGTTCCAGCTGGGTCTCAAGTACTCCAAGGCACTGGACCTGAAGGTGCTCGACCAGAACGGCAAGGCCGTGCCGGTGTGGATGGGCTGCTATGGCATCGGTGTTTCCCGCGTGCTGGCCTGCATCGCCGAAACACACCACGACGAAGCCGGCTTGGCTTGGCCGTCCGTGATTGCCCCGGCTGCCGTGCACGTGGTGGCCACCGGCAAGGACGCCGTGGCGTTTGAAGGTGCCGAGAAGCTGGTCGCCGAGCTTGAAGCCAAGGGCCTTGAGGTTATTTACGATGACCGCAAGAAGGTGTCTCCGGGCGTCAAGTTCAAGGATGCCGAGCTGATCGGCGTGCCGCTGGTCGCCGTGGTCGGCCGCGATTACGTCAACGACGGCACCATCGAACTGCGCGACCGCAACGGCGAAAACAAGGTCGCCGTGCCCGCCGCCGAAGCCGCCGACGCGCTCGCCGAGCGCTTCGCCGCCCTCAGTTGAGTCCCACTTACTCAGCCTCGGCGTTAATCGCATCAAGCGCCATTCTGCCCAGTCGCAGAATGGCGCTTTGCTGTGGATAACCGAAACTTATCCACATTCTTAAAAATTCAACTGCGTCACAGTATCCACATTTGCCAGTTGCCCTTGTGCACTTCAAACGTCATGCCTCACAGTGGAGGTACCGCTGGGGCGTGCAAGCCGGCAATGAAGCCGGAGACAGGCTCCGGCGGTCCACATCCAAACAACAGGCCAGCAGGCCGAGGAAAGGACCGATCATGGCAAATCAACAAGCAGCAGTGACCGTCACCGGCTTTGTGGCCGGTGATCCGACACTAGGCGGAACCGAGAGCTTCCGCGTGCTGACATTCCGTATGGGCAGCACGCGCAGTCGACTCAACCCGACTACCAGACAATGGGAGGATTACGGAACCGCATGGGTGGGCGTCAAAGCGTTCCGTGCTTTGGCCGTGAACGCCGCCAGTTCGGTTCGCCGCGGTGACCGCATCATTGTGGTCGGCTCACTCATCACCGAGCAGTGGACCAATGAGCAAGGCGAACCGCGCAGTAGAACCGTTCTCGAAGCCACCAACATTGGGCATGACCTGACCTTCGGCACCACGTCGCTGATCAAGCCACAGCGTGCCGGTAATGGGAACGGAGGCAATGGTGGCAACGGTAACGGCAATGCCAACGGTGCCGTCGAAGGTATGGATGGCGGAAACGGGCAACGAGCATCGTCGCCGTACGTTAGGCCAACGCAATATGGCGCGGGCGGTGCCGCATCCGGTGTGGGTATTGACCCGTATGCGACCTCGTCGGAATCTGGCCCCGTCGAATTTGGGGTCACCTCCGATTCCGGCCAATCGCCGTCGCCATCAACCGAGTCCGCGGCCGTGGCCGATGCCGTCATGTCGCAACCGGACGCCGACACCAATCAACCACAGCCCGTGGCCCAACAAACCTACGTCGACGGTTTCGCCGAATCTTCCAATCCCAGTGATTCCGAATTCTGAGTGCCAACCATACATCATGAAAAACCGCTGTGTTCGCCTGTAATCGAGGCAAACACAGCGGTTTTCCTTTACATAACGGGGATTACCAAATACGCACACGGTCCTTGGGCGCGAGCCACATGGCGTCGCCTTCGGTCACGCCAAAGGCATCGTAGAAGAGGTCCACGTTGCTGGCGATGCCGTTGGTGCGGAATTCGGCCGGAGAATGCGGGTCGATCTGCAGGTACTGTTCGGCCAGCTCGTCGCGGTTCTTGGTGCGCCAGATGGAGGCGTAGCTCAGGAAGAAGCGCTGCAGGCCGGTGAATCCGTCCATTTCGGGGGCGGTATCGAGCAGTGCCTTGATGGCGGCGGGGGAGCCGTCTTCTTTGGCGTCGGACTTACCTGCCGCCTTGCCGAGCGCGAATGCATACGCCTTGAGCGCGATGTTCACGCCGCCCAAATCGCCGATATTCTCGCCGATGGTCAGCGCGCCGTTCACGTGCGGTGCCTTATCCGGCTCGTCAGCGTACTTCTCGGCCAGCTGCAGCGGCACAAAGCTGTTGTACTGGGCGATCAATGCGCCGGTACGGGCCTCGAAGTTCTTGCGATCCTCGTCGGTCCACCAGTTGTTGAGCTTGCCGTCGCCGTCGTACTGCGAACCCTGATCGTCGAAGCCATGGCCGATCTCGTGGCCGATCACTGCGCCGATGCCGCCATAATTCGCCGCATCCTCGGCCTTCGGGTCGAAGAACGGGGGCTGCAGAATCGCGGCCGGGAACACGATGACGTTCATGCTCGGCTCGTAGTAGGCGTTCACCGTCTGCGGATTCATCAGCCATTCGTCCTTGTCGACCGACTTGCCGACCTTGGCCAGCTGATAGCCGGTCTCGTACAGGTTCGCGGCCTTGGCGTTCTCGGCGGGCAGCGCATCCGCGGAAACACTCAGCGCCGAATAATCGCGCCAGTGGTTGGTGTAGCCGATCTTCGGCGTGAACTTGGAGATCTTCTCCAGAGCCTTGGCCTTGGTGTCCTCGCCCAGCCAATCGGAATTGGTGATGGACACGCGGTAGGCGTCAATCAGATTGGCGACCAGCTCTTCCATGCGGCGCTTCGAGCTTTCGGGGAAGTGCAGGCGCACGTATTCGCGGCCCACATCTTCACCACAAATGCCGTTGACCAGGCTCACCGCGCGCTTCCAACGATCGCGCTGCTTCTTGGCACCGGAGAGCACCTTGCCGTAGAAGTCAAAGTTGGTGGTGTCGAAGTCGCGAGACAGGGAGGAGGCGAAGCCCAGAATCATGTGAACACGGGCCCACAGCTTAAGGTCGGCCAGATCGGCCTCGGCCCAGAACGCATCAAGACCAGTGAGGAAGCTCGGCTCGTGCACAATGACGCGCGCGAACACAGACTTGAAATCAATCGGCTGAGCCTTGGCGGCTTCGGTGGCGTCATAAGCGGTCTGCCAAGCGTCGATCCAAGAACCGAGATCGAAGTTTTTCAGCGTGGCGGCCAGATCGGCGTAATCGGTGGGGTTGTAGGTCTTCACCGAGTCGCGCGTGGCCACATTGTCCCAATGGTTGGCGGCGATCTTGGTTTCCACGGCAAGGAAGTGGCGGGCCATGCCGAGCGCGGCTTCGCTGGGAACCGTGGCGGGAGCGTTGCTCTCGTCATCGCCGGTGTTGGACGGCAGCTCATCGCCACCGTTGGACTCGGCGGCGGGCGCGTATCCGGCGTTCACCAGCTGGGTGGCGACCATCGCCACGTATGCTTCGCGCACGGGGACGTAGTGGTCCTCACGATAGTAGGCTTCGTCCGGCAGGCAAAGGCCGGCCTGCTCAAGGTGGGCGATATTGCGGTCCGGGTCGCCGGGGTCGCCGTAAACGGCCAAGCCGAACAGGTCGGGGCCGCCGGCTGGGTTGATGGTGCCGAGCACGCGCGTGAGAGCGGCCTTGTCGATGGCGGAATCGATGAGGTCAAGCTCATCGCGGATCGGGTCAAGGCCGGCGGCCTCTATGGCGTCGGTGTTGAGGAATGAGCGGTACAGGGCCTCAGACTTGACAGCCGGGCAGTCGTCGGCGTCGAGGATGTCGCGTACTTGGTTTTCGGCGTCTTCGGCAAGCTTGTCGAAGGAGCCGTAGCGCGAACGATCGTCGGGCAATCGGTAGGTGTCGATCCATGGGCCATTCACGTAGCGGAACAGGTCGTTGGTCGGCTTGATGACGGAGGAGAACGATGCCGGGTCGATGCCCGACGTCAGCGTTTCGGTTTCGTTGGTCATGGCCCTAAGCCTAATCGCGGCGGGGGAGAAGCGTTGATGGTGCAGATATTGCGTTATGGGCATTGCGCTGTCAGTGAACTAGACAGATTGCCTAATTGTGGTGATGGTTCAAATTAGACAACTTGTCTATCATAGTATGTGGAATCTGAACATGGACCTTGAGCTAAGGAGTTACGATGAGCAATCCGAACGAGGACCAGTGGAATGGCCAGACGGGCCAGCCCAACCAGAGCCAGCCGAACCAGCCGAATCCGGCGGGTCAACCGGGCCAACCGCAGTATGGTGCGTATGACAGCAATCATGGCGGCCAATATCCTCCGCAAGGTGCGCCGGGAGCGCAAGACACTCAGAATCAGCATGCGCAGAACGGCCAGCCACAAGGCGAACCGAACCAGAACCCGTACTACGGCCCGTACGCCTACAATCCGAACTATGGCCCGAACGGCCAGCCGGCATGGGGGCCGGACGGTCGGCGGTATCAGGCGGACGGCCAATCGAATAGCCAAGCGGACGGGCAGCCGAATGGTCCATGGGGCGATCAAAGTCAACCCGGCTGGCAGCAGACCAACTGGTATGTCGGCAATTTCAGTCCATTCCGCCTGATCGAGGAATGGCTGCCGGAAAAAGCCAAGACCAAGATTCGCATCATTTACGGCGTGGTGGGCGTGGCCGCCATCGCCTTGGGCGCTGCGCTGTTGCTGGTGCCGAACAAGACGCTGGCTTTGGCCGCATTGTTGCTCGGCGTGTATTTCGTGATTTCCGGCGTGGTGCGCATCGTCAGCGCTCTCGTGGAGCCGGGTCTGCCGGGCGGCTGGCGTGTGCTGGACGTGTTCGTCGGCATTCTGCTGACCTTTGGCGGCGTGGTGGTTGTGCGCAACTACGGCATGACCGGTCAGACGCTGGCATTACTCATTACTTTGATGGTCGGTTTCGGATGGATTATGGAAGGCGTGCTGTCGCTGGTTGAATCGTGGCGTATCCCGCATTCCGGCTGGGCCATCGCCTATGCCATCATCTCGATTATCGCCGGCTTCGTGGTGCTGATGAGCCCGCTGAGCTCCGCCGTATTCATGATTATCTTCGGCGGATGCGCCATGGTGGTGATGGGGATTACTTCAGTGATTCGCGCGTTCACTTTCGGCAAGCGTCGCAAGTAATCTCACGCTTCATGCAACCAGTCCCCAGACAATCAATCCAAAGCGCCCGTGCAGGCTATGTGCTGCCGGGCGCTTTTTCTCGGCCTTGGCTATTAATGGGCTGCGAGTGGATTTCAGGTAGGCTTCTGGCGGTTGACCTCGGGCTGGTCTAGAGTTGAGAACAAGTCTCAACAAGGTAGAAAGAATCTCATGATCGAACTGAAAACCCCTCGTGAAATCGAGGAAATGAAGCCGGCTGGTCGTTTTGTCGGCGGCATTCTGAAGGAACTGCAGGAGACCACCAAAGTTGGTACCAACCTGCTCGAAATCGACGAGTTCGTCCACAAGAAGATCGTGGACCGCAAGGGCGCCGAATCCTGCTATGTTGACTACGCTCCTGACTTCGGCACCGGCCCGTTCGCCCACTACATCTGCACCTCCGTCAACGACGCCGTGCTGCACGGCGTGCCGTACGACTACAGCCTGAAGGACGGCGACCTCGTCTCCCTCGATCTCGCCATCTCTGTGGACGGCTGGGTGGCCGATTCCGCCGTCAGCTTCGTGGTCGGCAAAGACCCGGACCCCGAAGACCTGCGCATCATCAAGTGCACTGAGGAAGCGCTCGCCGCCGCCATCGACGTGGCCAAGCCCGGCAACCGTCTCGGCGACATCTCCAACACCATCGGCGACGTCGCGCGCGAATACGGCTACCCGATCAACCTCGAGTTCGGCGGTCACGGCGTGGGCCACATCATGCACGGCGATCCGCACGTGCCGAACGACGGCCGCGCCCACCACGGCTACAAGCTGCGCGAAGGCCTGGTCATCGCCATCGAACCGTGGTTCCTCAAGACCACCGACGAGATCTTCCAGGATCCGAAGGACGGCTGGACCCTGCGTGCCTCCGACGGCTCGCGCGGCGCCCACTCCGAGCACACCATCGCCATCACCGAGAACGGCCCGATCGTTTTCACCGATCGCACCAACCTCTGATCGGCGTTTGGCGTATGGTAGGTGCCTGATTGGCCTGTGATGGGCGATCAGCGTCTCATTAGCCGTCCGTCTGTTCGCGGTTTTCCCGCGAATTCGAGACGTAACAAGCCGAAGTGCGTTTGCTTTGATAGCATGAGCGCACTTCGGCTTTCGTGTATCGACCGGCATTCGCCAGCGGTAACACAGAAGACATAGAGTACCGAACACTAGTGTTCGCGAACGCGTGAACGTTAATGTTTGGGGTAAGTGGTTCATGAAGAGGAAGGTGCGCGAATGGCAACGGCACAACTTGATGTCGATTCGAACAAGTTCAACCTGCCCGTGGTTAAGGCTAGTGCAGGGCCGGATGGCATCGTCGTTTCCAAACTGCGCAACGATGGCTGGGTAACGCTTGATCCCGGATTCCTCACCACCGCGCAGTGCGAATCGAAAATCACCTACATCGACGGCAAGCATTCGATTTTGCGCTACTGCGGTTACCCCATCGAGCAACTGTGCGAGAACTCCGATTTTCTGGAGGTGGCGTGGCTGCTGCGCCACGGCGAGCTGCCGAGCAGGGCTGAGTATGAGCAGTTCTGTGCGGACATCAATCACAAGACGATGGTTGGCGAAGACTTCCGTACCTTCATGGGTTCGTTCCCGCGCTCCGCTCACCCGATGAGCGTGCTTGCCTCCGCCATCAATGCGCTGGCCACGTTCTACCCGGACACCACCGATATTTCTGACAACGACCAGCTTGATGAGGCCGCCAAGATCATCATGGCCAAGGCCCGTACGATTGTGTCGTACATCTTCCGCCGTCGTCGCGATGAGCCGATGCTGTACCCCGATTACGCGCGCGGCTATGTGGACGACTTCCTGCGCATGTGCTTCGCTGTGCCGTACGAGCCGTTTGAATCCGACCCGCTGTATGTGCATGCTTTGGGTCGTTTGTTGATTATTCATGCCGACCATGAGCAGAACTGCTCGACCTCGGTGGTGCGTATCGCCGGTTCCGCCCACGCCAACCTGTATTCGGCGGTGGCCGCTGGCGTCAATGCGCTGTCTGGTCCGTTGCATGGTGGTGCGAATGAGGCCGTACTGCGCCAATTGAAGGCGATTCGTGATTCCGGCAAGTCTGTGGCCGAGTTCGTGCGTGATGCCAAGGAGAATGGCCAGAAGATTTCCGGCCTTGGCCACCGTGTATACAAGTCGTATGATCCGCGCGCGGCGATTGCCAGGAAGTATCTGGAAAAGATCATGGAGCGCGAAGATACGCAGAAGCTGCCGTCTGACGAGCGCGCGCTGTTCGCCGTGGCCACCGAGCTTGAAGATATTGCGCTGAATGACGAATATTTCGTATCGCGCAACCTGTATCCGAACGTCGACTTCTACACGGGCTTGATTTATCGGGCGATCGGCTTCGATCCGGCCATGTTCACCACGCTGTTCGCGCTGGGCCGCATTCCCGGTTGGATTGCGCAGTACCGTGAGATGTTGGCCGACCCGAATACCAAGATCGGCCGCCCACGCCAGGTCTACACCGGTCCGGTCGAGCGCGATTTCGTGCCGATGGACGAGCGGTGATTGTTGGTTTGAGAAAGCGCTTCGCTGGAGATTCCAGTGAGGCGCTTTCTATATGTACAGCGCAAACCAGCTATGCTGCGACGGCTGCATAAGAACTAGCAGGGCTAGTTCTGAAATTGAAATAATGTGTGCGGTATCGAGGCGCACCGAGGGAAGGCGTACGAAGGTACGTCGACCGAGGGGCAACGAAGATAACGCTCCATTATTTCAATTTCAGTTCTTGTGCAGCTTGGCGTTGAGCTCAATTCCCACCTTGCGGTAGCGGGCTTCGATGCGGCCGTTCACCGAGTTGCGGATAAACAGAATGTTGTCTTTGCCGGAGAGCTCAGCACCCTTGACCACTTCCAGCGGTTCGCCAGCGGCGGCCTTGGTCTTGTCCCAGATGGTGATCTTAGTGCCGGCGGTGATGTACAGACCGGCTTCGACGGTGCAGTTATCGCCCAGAGAGATGCCGATACCGGCGTTGGCGCCGAGCAGCGAGTGCTCGCCGATGGAATTGCGCAGCTTGCCGCCACCGGACAAGGTGCCCATGATGGAGGCACCGCCGCCGATGTCGGAACCGTCACCCACGACCACGCCTTGCGAAACACGGCCTTCGACCATGGAGACGCCGAGCGTGCCGGCATTGAAGTTCACGAATCCGGCGTGCATCACGGTGGTGCCGGAAGACAAGTAAGCGCCGAGGCGCACGCGGTCGGCGTCGCCGAGGCGCACGCCGGTGGGCACTACGTAATCGATCATGCGCGGGAACTTATCCACACCGAACACGTTGACGGTGGCGGCAGGAGCTGCGGCAGGCAGTCCGGCCTGGGAGGCGAAAGCGAGAGCGGCTTCGGTGGAGGCGCGTTCGACGTCGGCCTTGCGCAGCGTGAAGTCTTCAACGGCGAAGGGGCCGTAGTTGGTCCACACCACATTGGCGAGCTGGGCGAAGATGCCGTCGAGGTTCAGCGTGTTCGGCTTGGCCATGCGCATGCTCATCAAATGGAGCTTCAGGTAAGCGTCCGCGGCATTACTGATCGGCTCGTCCAACTGGCTGACGACGAATACCGGCACGCGGCGAATGCCACGGGCGTCGGCCTCATCGTGAGCCAAAGTACCGAAATTGTGGTTCGGGCGATCGGACTCGGCCGGTGCCTCACCGAGATTCAGTTCGGGGTACCAGACGTCCAGGGTGGTGCCGGCGGCGTCTACGCTGGCCAGACCCCAGCCCCATGCGGTACGCTCTTCGCTCATAGTTGCTCCTTATTGTTGTACGCGCTAGTGCACGCTTGTGGACGCGCGATGCGATTAATGATTCCCACCTTAGCCTTATGTGCGCCTAGGTGAGGGACGATGCCCGCGAAATGGCTTGAAATCGTATTTCCCGGTAAAAAATTACCGAGTGTGATTGGCGATGGGATGATAGGTTCTCCGGTGAAATTCGCTGGTGAACAACTCGACAAGGAGGTGTGCGATGTGATGTTGCATCATTCGGGAGCATAGGCTGTGGCCATGCGACGCCCGGCATCATAGAGTTTGCGCTTGAGCGAATCGGGCTCAAGAATCACTACGCGGCCATCCCAGGAATACTGCAATGCCCACCAGAACACAGCGCGTTCGGGAGCATCGACGATGACTTCGAACTGTGTGCCGTCCGGTGAATGTTTGATTTGAGGGTCGTCGAACCATTCGAACACGTTGTTGAGCATGGATTCGTCTCGTACGGCCATGCGGATGCGAATCGGGGCATCGGCTACGGGGTATGGACGGTGGCGCATGAAGTTCACTGCGTCAAAATCAGCTGGTGCTGGTTTTTCCAGTGGCACTGTGCCGTTCCTGCCTTTGGCGCTGACGTTGGCGATTCGGTTGACCACGAAAATGCGGAGGTTGTCTTCGCCATGCAGGTGGCAGATGAGGTAATAGCGTCCGTTCTTGTACACCATCTGGTAAGGGTCGGCGGTGTAGGTAATTCGGCCTGCACCCGTACGGCTTTTATGCGGTATCAAGGTGCCATCCGGTCCGTAATCACGGTATTGGAAGGTTACGCCGTGGCCTTCTTCGATGGCTTGATTCAGCTGGTCGATAGTGGATAGGAACTCACCGTTGATATGCGTGTAGGTGGCCACATGGTCCAGGTAGCCTACTGCCTGCCCGGCGGCGCCTGCGAGCTCGCGGATTTTACCGATGAGGTCGTCCATGGTGTCGAGGCTGATGCGAGATAGGGTAAGACTGTCTAGTAGCAGTCGCATTTCGGCAGTGGACAGGAATGCATCAAGATACCAGCCGGGTTGTGGATTCTTGCATTCGATGCCGGCAAGGTCGCTTTCGGTGAGATGCCCGATATGTCTGCCGAGAAATTCCGTGGAGGTCAGCTTTTTGAGCTGGTTTCGTATGGTCTTCTCGGTCGGCAGCTCGCTTGGATCTTCCAGCTGGTGTTTACGGGCAAGCTCATCGAGTATTTGCCGCACGGTCAGGCCATGCCCAAAGTAACTGTGACGCCACAGCACCTCGAAGATTTCGAGGGTGGTGTTCCCTGCATAGGATTTGCGTTGCGCCGGCTTGTCTGCATCCATACATTAAGGCTACCGCGCGCTTCGTCTAGGATGGAAACGTTGGGTTGAAATACATTCGCTGGAAAGGAGGCTCGCCCATGAGCAAAGGGTATGGTGTGTTTGGCCATGTTCCCGATAATGCGGATGACGATGGCCTCCTGCCTTATGAGGATGATGATTCCGGCGTTTCCTGGGGCCATGCGTTGCGTCGTCGCAATCCTTGGAAAAGAGGAGACGACGAAGATGCCGATTACGACGACGGTCGGTATGACATAGATGACACTGATGACACTAATGGGGGCAGGGGCATCTATGCCGGTAAAAGCGGCGGAGTAGGCGGCATTTCTGGTGAGACGGGTGGAATACTTGGTAGCTCAGGCGCGGCCGGCAGCAGAGACGTAACGTTTGGTGGAACGGACAGTTTGTCCGCCGCCGATGCGGTGATGCCCTATCGTTTCAGGCAAGGACGTTCCGTATGGTTCGACGATGAGGACGAAGGCCATTTCGCCGGGTCTGCGAAGCGTGCCGAAGCCCATGCCGTCCCTATCCTTGCGTTACGCAACGATGTGGAATCGTCATCGTCGAATGCCGTGCTCGCTCGTGCCCGTAGCATTGCGCGCAAAGCGGCCACCATGGTTATCAATCCGGTATACAGCGAAAATCATCGAACCGGGTATGCCGAGCTTGACGGTATTCTACGTGGCACCACCAGCCCATCGAGTAGGTATCGTACCAGCGTGCAATTCGACCTCGATACGGGAGAAGCCGTCGGTGGCAAGTGCTCATGTCCGGCTTACGGCCGTGGCTATGGCATGTGTAAGCACATGATTGCGCTCGCCTTCATATTCTGCGATGATCCGCAGCGTTTTGAAGGCTACCGTGCCGGGGCCGCACGACCGTCTCGGACGCTGATTGACTATATGGAGCACGCCGATAGGCAAGACGCTCAAGCCAAAATTCGTCGTCGCAATGCGGTTATGCGTCGGTTTGATGCCACGCAAGGGAAAAACGGTGCAAATGCTCGGCGTACAAAAAGCGGATACGGCTCTCGTGCCGGCACCCGAGGCGGCGGGTATCAGGGTGACAGCGAGACTGTGGGCTTGGGGCAGGTGCAGCTTGTCCCGATATTGAGTTTCATCGACGGCGTGTGGAGCGTGGAGTTCAAGATCGGCTCGGCTTCCAATGGGTCCAGCTATGTGCTGAAATCGATTCCGCAATTTGTGCTTGCCATGGCGAACGGCGACTATGCGGATTATGGGCAGAAGCTTGCCTTTATTCATACGCCGGATATGCTCGATGATGATTCGCGCCCCCTGCTGGACGTCCTTGATGATGCGATGGCCGTGCGTCGTGCGGCCGAGCAGCAGGACAGGTATTACGGGCATATCGCCATCGACCGTCATCTGACGCTTTCAGCACCGGAAGTGGCCCGGTTGCTGTCCGTACGTGAGGGCAGAGGCGTACAGCTCGTGCTGAACACATGGTTCTCCGGGCAGCCTGCATCGGCGCCAGTTGATGGTGGCGAGCCAGATTTTCTCATGCGCATTGCGCGGCGTGATTTCAATACGTATGGTCCGGATGCCGGATACCTGCTTACCGGAGTGCCAGCGGTGGAAACCGTGATTGACGGCGGCAAGAATGTATGGCTGTTGCTCGCCTCCACTAATCCGGCCGGTGCGGTATCCGCCATGATGGCGGGCTCTCAGCGTAAAAGCGCAGCAGGATGCCGATTCGTCCGTTGCCCGAAACGATTGATTCCGTTGCGAGGACTATTGGGAGACCTGTTTGAACCCGATGGCGAGGGGCAGGTCATTGCCGGCGATGACATCGCCCTATTCGCACGCACGCTATTGCCTCAGCTGGTTGGTGCCGGACTGTTGGAGGCCAGTGAGATTCCTCGCGAGCTGGCTGAATTAAGTCCTACGGAATGCAGCCTCCAGTTTTATCTGGATCGTGATGAGCATGGTGTGCAATGCGAGGTCAAGGCACGCTACGGCGATGCCATTGTCCCGTTGCTACCCGATGGCCCGACGGTGCATGCTGAGGGCGAGCGTTCCATCCCCTTGTCTCGGGGCGTGATTGGGCGTGATTTCGACGCTGAGCATCTTGCGATTGATGTAGTGCGTGAATTCTTTACCATGCCTGACCAGCGCAAGCGCGTTGCGGCCGCCACTCATCAGACGGTGAATGGGTTCCGAACGCCGGCCGCGCGAAAGGCCACCAAAAAATTCGTGTCTGATGCGGCCACTATCGATCGCGATGACACCACGCAGATCGTTCGTCTCTTTGACGAGGGATTGCCGGCACTAAAGGAAGTAGGGGAGGTCTTCACCACACCGGCTTTTGACCGGCTGATCGCGCCCAAGCCACCAAGCGTCAAAGTCGGATTGTCCATCAAAGGCAACTTGGTGGAGATATCACCCCTCGCTGATGAAGTGCCGCCGGACGAAGTGGGTGCCTTGCTATCTTCGTACCGTCGGCGTCAACGATTCCATCAGTTGAAGGACGGCACGCTTGTCAAACTCAGCGGCGCGAATCTCAGCACGTTGGACCGATTGGCCAGCGACCTCGATCTGAGCGAGCAGCAGCTCAACTCCGGGCTGATCGAGTTGCCGGGCGGTCGAGCATTCCTACTGGATGGTGAGCTGCCGGATGACGGCTCCGATGTAGTCAAGGACGCTTCGTTCACCGAATACATCGACGATCTCAAGATCATCGACCCTAAGTCGTATGAAGTGCCGGATAGTCTCAAGCATATTCTGCGCCCTTATCAGGTCGAAGGCTTCCAATGGCTGAACACGTTGTGCGACAAGGGTTTTGGCGGCATTCTGGCCGATGAGATGGGCTTGGGTAAATCCGTGCAGCTTATCGCGTTGCTCCTGTCTCGATATCAGCGGAATACCGGCGAGATGGGCAACGGCAGCCTTGGCCCATCGCTGATCGTGTGCCCGGCGTCCTTGGTGTACAACTGGGGTGCCGAATTCACCAAGTTCGCCCCGAGCTTCAATGCCGTGGTGGTGGCCGGTACCAAAGCCGAGCGCCGTACCGCCATCGGCCGTGCGTTCCGGGCGGATGAACCCACCGTGCTCATCACCTCATACGACCTGCTGCGCCGAGATGTCGATGATTACACCGCCAATGAGCAACGTTTCAATGTCATGGCATTGGATGAAGCCCAGTACATCAAGAATCACACCACGAAAATAGCCAAAGCGGTCAAGGCCGTGGCCGCCGACCATCGTTTCGCCTTGACTGGCACGCCGATCGAAAACCGACTCTCCGAACTTTGGAGCATTTTCGACTTCCTGATGCCGGGGCTGCTCGGCTCATATAAGCGATTCCATGAGCGTTATGAGTTGCCCATCTCCAATGCCCGGGCCGCGGATGGCAGCACGGCTGAAGGTCGGGCCGCCGCACAAGTCAATCCTGAGGCCGCTCGGGTATCTCGCCAATTGCAGTCGTTGGTGGGCGTGTTCATCAAGCGCAGGCTGAAGTCCCAGGTGTTGACCGATTTGCCGGACAAGCTAGAGACCACGCTGACCGTGCGGCTTGCCGGCGAACAGCGCAAACTGTATGCGGCTCACGAGCAGCGGCTCAGAATGCAGCTCGAACACAGCGAAGAAGCCGATTTCAACACGTCGAAGATTCGCATTCTCGCCGAGTTGACCAAGTTGCGCCAGATCTGCTGCGACCCGAGGCTGCTGTACGCCGATGCCAAGGATCAATCGGCCAAGCTTGCCGCCATCACCGAACTGGTGGAAACCTGTGTGAACGAAGGCAAGAAGGCGCTGATCTTCTCCCAGTTCACCAGCTTCCTTGATCTGATCGCCGAACGTTTCGACGCGCAAGGCCTGCGCTACTACACCATCACCGGCTCCACGCCCAAGAAGAAGCGTCTCGAACTCGTCGACCAGTTCAATGCGGACGATACGCCTGCCTTCCTGATTTCCCTGAAGGCCGGCAACACCGGACTGAACCTGACCGGTGCCAGCGTGGTCATCCACGCCGACCCATGGTGGAACGCCGCCGCACAGGATCAGGCCACCGACCGAGCACATCGTATCGGCCAGACCGAAGACGTCAACGTGTATCAGGTGGTGGCCAAAGACACCATCGAAGAACGTATCTTGGAGCTTCAGCATACTAAGAGCGAGCTCGCCCGCCAGTTCACCGACGCTTCCTTGCTTGCCGACGAAGCCGGCACCGGCGCCAGCGCCCTCACCGAAGCCCCCGCCTCCATCGCCACCCTCACCAAGGACGATCTCCTCAATCTGCTGGGATGAGAAGATTCTGCTCGGTGCTCTTGAGCTTGGGGATGGAAACAGTCTGGGCTTTGTGGACCCGTTCGCTAAGCCGAGACCGGAGTCGATAGCGGTGTGGCATGGTTCGTGCGTGGGGAGCGTGATTCAGTTGTTGGCTGAGGCGATTCGGACGCTGTCGTTTTGTGCTTTGTTTTGCCGTTGACCAATTGAAATGCTCGTTGGTAGGAGACCCCCAATAAAGCTCCGATTTGTCGATACGTGAGTCCCTCGTTGCGTAGGGCCTGTGCGGCGAGTCGGGATTCGGCAGCCGCTTGTGCGTTGGCTTTTTTTGCTATTTCGCGCTGCCGGAACATTTCTGTTACGTGTTGTTTGGCTTGTTTCGGCAACACAAACGTCACCTTGAGCTCCGGATTGTCGTCGTCGTTCATGACAGTGATGAGATCTTTAGCCATTGGCTCGATATCGTCAAGTCCTTTGGCCTGGGTCGACCGTTCGATAGCTGGTACCTGAACGTACCAATATCGGTCATCGGGTTGCACAAGCACGTCATAGTTGCTCATTGCCACCACCCCTTTCCGAGTTTCTGCTCGCTCTCGTTGATGATATCCAGCGTGGTTCGTTCTGAGACTTCATTATGGCGGGGGATGGGTATCCTCAACCCGTCCAGGCAGTAAACCTCATGTCTGCTGCCTTGCCGTAACAAATAGAAATCGAGCCCTCGCTGCTTTGCCGCTTGCCGAAGTTTCTTGATGATGAGTTTTCTTCGTGTCATCATAACTCTCAATCCCGCACTAGACAAAATGCGTATGTCGAATTGCCGGGTGGGAGTTGTGGGTAAACGTAGAGATGTTCATTGGTCCTTCTTTCTGTTGTCTGACGCGTCGTTGCGTGCGGGTGCATTTGACGGTATGGGATGAGGTCTCTGATTGGCAAGCTGAACGGGGGTATGTGGTTCTAGCTTCCGAGTTATCCACATTGATAAGGTGCTTTTTTAAAGTGACTTTCCCGTGTTGGTCGTGGATGCTGCGAGCAAGGCAAGAACGGTTGATCACGTCGCGATGCGTGTGGGTGAATGGTGAAAGTGTTTTTCGATATTTTTATATCGATATTCGATATATTATGATGGTGGCATACGGTGCTGTGCAGGTTCCTCCATTGATATTGATATTGGATTAAGGAGCATAGCCATGAACGCTGGTATCGCATTCATTTCTCGTAAATCTCGCAAAACAGACGTCGCTTGGCGCTATGCCATTGCCGTGGTGCTTGTCGTGTGTTGTATTGGGCTCGCATATGTGGAGATTGTTGTGGCGCCGTGGTTTATCAATGAGGTGGTGTCTATGTTTCCGGAGACCACGTTGCTTAAAGAACCGTCCATGTTCTGGGAATGGGCGATTCTGCTCGCCGTTCAGGCGACTTTGCTGTGCACGGCGGCGCTACAGCACCTGCTCCATGCCGATGTGATATGGAGTGAGTCCCATGTGTTCGTAGAAGGCTTGGGCTTTGGGGTTGCAGGCCCAGACGTTGAGCGTTACGTTGTGGCAGCCGGATTGACGGGCGAAGTCGAGCACGTAGCGATACAAGGTGGAGCCTACATGGTGGCCGCGGGACCGCTCGTCAACGCATAGATCATCGATGTACAGGGTTTTGATATCGGTCAGGATATTGCTGTTGAGGTGCTGCTGGAACACGCAGAATGCGTAGCCAAGCACTTGGTCGGTGGCGGGGGAGTCGGCGTTATGTTCGGCGTCATTGCCGTCATTGGCAGATGGCGCAACCGCCACGAACACAGGGGTCTGATCGTTGGCCAGAATCGCCTTCAATTCCTCGTCCGTGTATTTCTTGACACCGCCTTTGAACAGATCCGGTCGGCCGGCATGATGCACTTCGAGCACCTGCCGCAGCAGTTCGTCGATCTGGGGAATATCGGCCGCCGTGGCCCTACGAATCGTCATGTCATCCATTGAACTCAGTCTAATCGGGCAGTCTCGACCGGCAGATGATTGTTGCCCGCGATAAGAGACACGGACGGGCAAGATGGGTGATCGTTCGTTCAGGCTCTCATTCTCGCCGCAACGTCACGGTAGTCTGGAGTGCGTGAATCGCAAGAAACAGCCAGTGGAGAAGTATGAGCGGGGTACCCGTTCGTACACGATGTCGCATATTCGTGGCAAAGACACCAAAATTGAGGTACTGGTACGCAGCTACCTGTTTCGCAAGGGGTTGCGATTCCGCAAGAACGACAAGCGTTACCCCGGACACCCGGATGTAGTACTGCCGAAATACCACGCCATCGTGTTTGTCAACGGCTGTTTCTGGCACATGCATGAAGGATGTTCCAAACATTCGATGCCGAAATCGAACGTGGAATTCTGGCAGGCGAAACTACTGCGCAATCACAATCGAGACATCGCGCAGCGAGCCGAACTGGAGGCCGCTGGCTGGCGTGTAATTACCGTATGGGAGTGCGAATTAACGAAAGCCGTGCGCGACGAACGCCTCGTACGGCTGTATGAGCAGATTGTTGAAGGAGATGCAGATTCAGCGGAATAATTTCAGCTCCCCTCTGGAGGGGAGCTGAAATCAGGATTCAAACGGGAACTTCAGGCCCCAACGGTCACGAATCGCATCCATCAGCTCCATGATGCGGATGGTGTCGGCGTGCGGCATCGCCTCGCATTCGATCTTGCCGTCCAGCAGCGCGTTGGCCGCATCGGCCACCTCATACTCATAACCGGTCAACTGCGGCGGCACCGCAATGCTGCGCACGGGCTTGTGGGCGTTGTCATAGATGTCGATGGACTCGGGATTGTTGATATTGGTGACCACCAGATAACCCTCGGTGCCCCACACATAGCCGCCGCGGTCGGAGGAAACCAGCATCGAACTGGTGGACACGGCCATCGTGCTGTCGCTGTAATACAACGTGGTGGAATTCTGCGCATCCACACCGGTTTCGGCGGGCACCATCGACGTATCGAAATGATCCAGCGTGCGGCCATGGTCGGCACCGATCGCCATATCCAGGAAGTTCAGCGGATACACGCCCACATCGAGCAGCGCGCCACCGGCACAGGCCGGATCGGTCATACGTGCCTTGCCGGACACCGGATAGCACAGGTTGGCGCTCGCCGCTTTCACCTCGCCGATCTCGCCGGACTCGATAACTTCGTTGATGAGCTTGCGGCTGGGCATGTAGCGCGTCCAGATGGCCTCCGTGCACAGCATGCCGGTTTCCTCGGCCACGGCCAGCGCCTCACGTGCCTGCCCGGCGTTCGCGGTGAACGACTTCTCCACCAGCACGTTCTTGCCGGCTTTCATACACAGGATCGCCTGTTCGGCGTGCAGACTGTGCGGGGTGGCGATATACACCAGATCCACATCCGGGTCCGCCACCAACTCCTCATACGATCCATAAGCCTTGTCAAAATGCCATTGGTCGGCAAAAGCCTGCGCGCGCGTAATATCACGGGCCGCTACCGCATACGGGTGAATCCATGAGGAATACAGTGAATCTTCAGCCATCTGGGTCAGGGTGCCGGCCATGGTGTGAGCTATGCGGCCCGCACCCAGAATCGCGACGTTGATTTTTTCGCCGCTGGCCTCGAACTCGGCGCGCTTGCCATTGAATCGACTCATTATTCCTCCTTGAATGCGGGTTGGTACACTCAATCGACCTACAGTGATTATAGAAGAAGAAACCTTGTCCCGTGAGGCGGATAGAACCGAAATATGGAAAACGAAGCAGCGCAGCAGCCCCAATCTCCGGCCGCGTCTCCAGTCATGTCCCGCCGAGCGCGTGAGGCCAATCCCTTCCGTGCCATGGTATTCGGCGAACAAGCAGACAAGATGATCGCCCAAGGTACCAGCGTCATCAAATTAAGCCTTGGCGAGCCCGATTTCGGCGCGCCGCCCGCCGTACGCGACGCCATGCGCGAACAGTACGACGGCCGGGCCCTGCCGTACACCGCCGCCATGGGCCTACCTGAACTGCGTCAGGCCATCGCCGACTTCTACCGCGAGCGTCATGACCTTGACATCGACCCCAAGCGTATCTGCGTGACCGCCGGCGGTTCGGCCGCCCTGCTGTTGGCCACCGCGCTGACCGTGGACCCCGGTGACGATGTGATTGTGGCCGACCCCTCCTACCCATGCAACCGCGAACTTGTGCGGTCGTTTGAAGGCCGGGTCATCGATGTGCCGACCTCGGCCGCCACCCGCTTCCACCTGACCGCCGACCTGTGCAGCCAGTACTGGACGAGCAAGACCAAGGCCGTAATGATCACGTCGCCGTCCAACCCCACCGGCACCACCATCGACTTCAACGTATTGGACGAGGTGTGCAAGCTGGCCGCCAGCCGCGGCGCATGGCGCATCGTGGACGAAACCTACCTCGACTTGGCTGACCGGGAGCCGGACGGTACCGAAGTCAAATCCGTGCTGGCCTGCGACCCCGATGCCATCGTATGCAACAGCTTCTCCAAGTTCTTCGGCATGACCGGCTGGCGCCTCGGCTGGGCGATTCTGCCGGACGAGCCCACCGTGCTGGAAGCGGTTGACGATCTGGCCACCAACTACTACCTGTGCGCCCACACGCCCACGCAACATGCGGCGCTCGCCTGCTTCACGCCGGAAAGCTTGGCGGAATGCGAAGCTCGTCGTCAGGAATTGCTGGCCCGTCGCCGCATTGTGATTGACGGGCTCAAGCGCATCGGTTTGCCGGTTGAGGTGGAGCCGAATGGCGCGTTCTACGCCTACTTCGACATCTCCCGCACTGGTCTGGATGCCTGGACGTTCTGCGAACGCGCGCTGGATGAAGCCCATGTGGCTCTGACTCCTGGCCGCGACTTCGGCGCGGCCACGGCGGATACGCATGTGCGCCTGAGCTATGCCGCCTCACGTGAGGCCCTGACCGAGGGGCTGGAACGTCTCGGAACGTTCGTCGAATCGCTGTGAACGGCGCGGCAGCCGGTGTGATTGTTGTACAGTAGTCGAGTTTGTGTGATGTTCGGCTGGCCTCACGGTGTTGGTTGCCGGCCGAACGACTCGCCATGGTGGCGCACGGCTGGCTGATTGCGATGGTCGGCCCGTTGTTCGGCCATCACGGGTTAGGTAAGGTCAGGAATAGGAATCATGGTCAATCTGCGTTCGCATACCACGCGACTTGGTGTGCTTGATATCGGTTCGAACACTATCCACATGCTTATCGTCGACGCCGCCCCCGGCGCTCGCCCTGACCCCGAGGCCAGCACCAAATCCACAGTGCGCCTGATGAAGTATTTAAAGGACGACGGCTCAATCAAGAAGTCCGGCATCGAGGCGATTCTGGAAGCCGTGTCCCAGTGCATGCGGCTGGCCGAGGAATACGAAATCACCCAGCTGCTGGTTATGGCCACCTCCGCCCTGCGCGAGGCGCCGAACGGCAACAAAGTGATTCACAAGATCGAGGAACTGATTGGTCAGGGCGTCACTGTGCTGTCTGGCACGGATGAGGCTCGCCTGACCTTCCTGGCCGCCCGCCGTTGGTATGGTTGGGATGCCGGCCGACTGCTGGTGCTGGACATCGGCGGCGGTTCGCTCGAAGTGGCGATGGGCTCCGACGAAGAGCCGACCGTAGCGCTTTCCGCCCCGGCTGGCGCGGGCCGCGTCACCACTGAATTTCTGCCTTCCGGCATGGCCACGCCCGACGAGTTGGAAGACGTGCGTAAGAACGTGCGCAAGATTCTGGAGCCGATGGTCAAGGTTTTCCCGCAATCCAAGCACCCGAATCATGCAGTTGGCACCTCCAAGACCTTCCGCTCGCTGGCTCGCCTGTGCGGTGCGGTGATGCGTGCGCCGGGCCGCGAAGATTCATGGATTATGACTCGTGAGCAGTTGGAAGACTGGATTCCTCGTTTGGCGGCGATCGCGCCTGAGCAGCGCGTGGCTTTGCCCGGCATCACGCCTGAACGCACGATGCAGATTGTGGGCGGCGGCGTGGTGGCCGACGAGATCATGAAGGCCCTGAATATTCAGGAAGTCGAGATCTGCCCGTGGGCGCTGCGTGAAGGCGCGATTTTGCGCTGGCTCGACCAATTCGGCCGCACCCGCCTCGGTTTCTAGTCCTATTGAGGGGAATCACCCAACCGCCACAGTCACCAGCAACGCCGCATGATCAGAGCCCTCGACTTTGACCACCTTGCATTGTCCGGCCTTCATGCCCTGATCAAGCACCACGTGGTCAATACCGGCGAACATTGGCACAGCCGCACGGTTCGTGGGCCATGAGAACGTAAACCCATGTCCGGATTCACGTGCGGCATCCACGAACCGGTCGCCAAGAAAATCACGGAATGGTGTGTGATCGTAAGTGGCGTTGAAATCGCCCATAAAAAGGTATCGCGTATCCGTATGCCCGCGCATCAGCCCCAGCTCATCCAGCGAGCGTTTCCACTGCCGCCAATAGCCCGGCACAGGTGCAGTGGTGTGCACGGATATGAATCGAATCTGCTGGCCAC
>ENA-ORTW01000968-ORTW01000968.1-human-gut-metagenome-genome-assembly--contig:-NODE-968-length-32919-cov-7.124696_pt1 | contig 32919 bp, 16 predicted proteins | sample MGYA00242072_ERZ509193 | MGnify/ENA primary metagenome ERZ509193 (study PRJEB26280, sample SAMEA2338813) | human gut metagenome | biome: human gut; feature: human-associated habitat; material: faeces... | reverse complement strand
TGAATATAAGATATGCAACAATGGCTGATTTAGACGATATTGCATCGGTTGAATCCGAGTGTTTTCCTGTTTTAGAGGCAGCAACTAAAGAAGAATTTGAGCAGAGAATAAAATATTATGGAAATCATTTCTGGCTTATGTTTGATGATGATAAACTCATTGCGTTTGTAGATGGTTTTGTTACGGATGAGGCTGATCTTACAGATGAGATGTATGAAAATGCATCAATGCATAATGAGAATGGTGCATGGCAGATGATTTTTGGTGTAAATACTCTTCCTGAATATCGCAGATGTGGATATGCGAAAGAGCTGATTAAGAAGGCCATCTTAGATGCCAGAAAACAGAACCGGAAAGGGCTTGTATTAACATGTAAAGAAAGCCTTGTTCCATATTATTCCAAGTTTGGATTCGTTGATGAGGGGATAACAGATAAATCCACTCATGGAAATGTTCTGTGGCACCAGATGAGATTGGATTTTAAATTAAGAAATAATGGAGTAAATCCTTCAGATAACAAAAATGTGACCGCGCATAAAACATTTAAAGCCGACAGAATACTATCATATTTTAAAGAAGAGTGGAAGGTACTGCTTATAATAACTGTGTCAGGTTTTATATACAATCTTGGACTTTTGTTTGGACCATGGTTTGAAGGAAAAATGGCAGGCTGTCTTATAGATATATTGGCAAAGAATGCTGTATACAAGGATATGCTTATACTTGTTATTGCATATGTGATTTCAATTGGAGTAGTTCAGGTATCAAGATATATAAAACGTTTTTATGTTCGTAGATTCGCCAATAATGTTAATAGAAGAATGAAGAAAATATTATATGGAACACTTGTATTAAAGAGCAGGACAGAGCTTGAAGGTGAAGGTATGGGTGATATTATGACAAAGGCCATACTTGATGTAGATGATTGTGCTGAAGGCATGAGAAAGTTTACAACAGAAATATTTGATACAGGAGTTGCGCTGGCTGCATATGCAGGAATGTTGCTTGTATATGATGTAAGGCTGGCACTTATTGCAATGATATTTCCACCTATATCTTATATCATTGCTGAAAAGATGAAAGTAATAGTCCAGAAAACAGGTTCTGCGTATAAAAAACAATCTGGTATCCTTAGTAATGCAACACTCGACAGAGCATCCAATGCTATAACCTACAGAGTTTATGGCAGGGAAGCTGACAGAAAAAATGCGTACGAAGATAATCTGGCTGAGTATGAGAAATCAGCTATTTATGCTAATATATGGAATTCTTCTCTTACACCATTATATAGAATAATATCAATGATGGGCATTTTATTTATATTATATTTTGGCAGCAGAAATGTACTTGGAACAGGATGGAGAACCTGGGATATTGCAGCATTTACAACATTCCTGGCCTGCTTTATAAAGTTATCTGATAAGTCCTCGAAGGCGGCGAAGCTGTTTAATGCAGTTCATAAGGCACAGGTTTCATGGAAACGTATTAAGCCGCTTATGGTTATTCAGGCTAAGGATACAGATTGTAAAAATCAGACATTAGGAAGGCTTGAGGTACAAAACTTAAGCTTTACATATCCAGATGGAAAAAATGTATATAATGATATTTCCTTTACTGCAGAGCCGGGACAGATCATAGGTGTTACAGGTCCGGTTGCTAGTGGTAAGTCAACCTTTGGAAGGACATTTCTGTGTGAATATCCATATGGGGGAAGTATCAGATATAACGGATGTGAGCTAAGAAACGCTGCGGATAATGTAAGGTCGGGAATAATAAGTTATCTTGGACATGATCCTGAATTATTTAACGATTCTGTAAGGAATAATGTGTTGTTAGGTGATGATTATGATGTTTTTGAATACCTCAGGGCAGTATGCATGGATAAAGAGGTTGAGGCTATGGAGCAGGGAGCAGATACCATTATTGGAAGTGAAGGAATCAGGCTGTCGGGTGGACAGGCACAAAGAATAGCACTTGCAAGAATGCTTTGCCATAAGAAGCTGGTGCTGGTGCTTGATGATCCATTTTCAGCACTCGATAGGAATACAGAGGAACAGATATATAAGAAGCTTAAAGATATGGCATCAGATAATATCGTTATTCTTATATCTCATCGTCTCTATATGTTTCCGAAGATGGATAAGGTTATATGGATGGATGCCGGTAAGGCAAATGTTGGAACACATAAAGAACTTATGTTGGAATGTCCTGGCTACAGAAAAATGTATGAAACGGTAAGTGTTGAAGAATGCAGAACTGTAGAAACAGAGAATGAAGGGCTGGCTGCAGCAAAGGTAGTGGAAAACAGCAGAAGGGTAGTGGATAAGCATGAGTAAACATAATAGCAATGTTGATAATGGCGGCAAAGTACTTAGTGTAGGCTCAATAATATTGCACACTACAATAAAGAAAAAGTGGCTTTCACTTGGTATTATAACAACAGTATGTGGTGCAGTTATAACTGCACTTTATCCACCGCTTGTACTTGGAAGAATAGTAGATACATTGGCAGCAGGATGTCAGGTTCCTTTATATCTTATATTTCTTTATATGGTATTTAATGTGATCACAGGTCTTATGGAGGCTGCAAGGGAAGGGCTTCTTACTGTATTTGGCCAAAAGATAACGCATGCTCTGCGTAGTGGTCTTATGGAGCATTTTACCAGACTGACAGCCGCATCATTAAGTAAGCAGGAGCCGGGAGCTGTGGTGTCAAGATTCGTTGGTGATGTTGATACTGTAGAGAATCTGTTTACCTCAGGTATAGTCAGTATGTTTGCGGATACATGTAAGATAATAAGTATTCTTGCAGTTATATGGTTCAGAAATAAAGGGCTTGCAATATTATTGCTTATATTACTGCCATTTATATTCTGGTTTACCCGATATGTGCAGAGGAATATGCTTGAAGCCCAGCTGCGAAACCGGCGTGCAGTAAGCAAGGCTTCGGGACATGTACCGGAAACACTACATAACATCCGTACAATACATAATCTTGGCAAGGAAAAGTATATGGAGAAAAAATATGATGAATATATAGGTGACAGCTATAAGGCTATGGAAAAGACCAACTTTTACGATGCAATATATTCACCGGTTATTCTTATACTAAATGCAATTGTAGTAGCGGTAGTTATGTTGTTTTCAGCATCGGGCAATGCAAAGGCTCTTACACTTTTTGGAATGTCGGCAGGCACGGCGGTAGCTGTTATTAACTACATATCACAGATATTTGCACCAGTTGAGAGCCTTGGTATGGAAATCCAGACTATACAGTCAGCAATTGCCGGTGTAAGAAGAATAAATGAATTCTTTGCACTTCCAGCATTTGAAGATGTTAAAGCAGATATTAAGGCAGATTTTAATGTTGATATTAAAGCAGATATTATGGCGGATTTTAATGCTGATATAAGTGCAGATATTAATGCTGCGTTAGAAACACAGACAGCTAGCATCAATAATAGTGAAGAATTAAAAGCTAGAAAAGCCTGCACACCATATGTCAAGTTTAATAATGTAACTTTCGGATATGAAGCTGACCATATTATAATTAAAGATAAGAGCTTCAATGTTGATATGGGTGAACAGGTTACACTGCAGGGAAGGACAGGTGCGGGAAAGAGCACAATATTCAAGCTGCTTTTAGGCTTATACAGGCCTTTAAAGGGACAGATACTAATTGATGGAATTGATTCTAGTAATATACCTGATAATATGAAAAGAAGAATATTTGGTTATGTTGAACAGACATTTCATATGGTGCCAGGAACAGTTAAAGACCAGATTACATTATATGATGAAGCTATATCTATGGATGAGGTTGTGAATGCAGCCAGGCTTGCAGGACTTCACGATACAATTATGAGCTTTGATAAGGGATATGATACACTCTGCACACAGGAAATATTTTCGCAGGGACAATGGCAGTTATTGTCTATTGCAAGGGCAACTGCTGCTAATCCACAGCTTCTGCTTTTAGATGAGATAACTGCTAATCTTGATGCTGATACAGAAAGAGAAGTACTAAAGGCATTAAAAAATGTATCTGAAAACAGAACTGTTATATCAATCTCACACAGGGTTACAGCTAGAACAGGAAGAGTTATAAGCTGTTAGAACAGCGTTGTGTCTGTGACATAGCAAAAAGAGGCTTTAATAGAAAAGATTATTAGAAACTGAAATTTTAGAAATTGAAATTTCCGGATGAATATGTATAATAGAGGAAAATATTATGTCAGTTAGTCGGTAGGAGTCACAAATAGGGTGATATTTAGTGGATAAACATGCTCACTGGATAATAAATATGTTAAAAAGCTACTGGAAACAGTAGCCCATTTCTAATGGGTGAATAAGTTCTGTGGAACTTATTCAATGAGAACATACACATTTCCATCCCAGTGGCAATGTGAAACCGTAAAAAGAGGATATGATCGTTATGAGAAAGCTGCAGAAGTGTGGACAGCTATTGGGAATAGAATTGTTGGATCATATCATTGTCGGTGGAACTAATGGAAGGATGCTCAGTTTCGAGAAGAAAAGATGTTGAATGTGACAGGAAGGATGGATTGGGAGATATAAAGAGTAAAACTATGTCACAACATGCCGTAATTTTTTTACGGCATGTTGTTGCGAACAGAGTGAAAATTGGTTATACTTTAAGCATAGAATTATACATTAATAATCTTTTGAGAGGATGGTATAAGATATGCTTAAAAAATTCATGTTAAAGAATTACAAAAATTTTAAAGATGAAATTACGATAGATTTTGAAAATATTGCAGGTTATCAGTTTAATACAGATTGTCTATCAGATGGTATTATCGGCAAAATGTTGATTTATGGACGTAATGCGACTGGTAAGACGAACCTTGGAAGAGCAATTCTTGATATTAGTTCAACAATGTTTGGCGGAACAAGATATGCGAGTAATGGAATTTTACTTAATGCGGATTCTAAAGAAGATTCAGCAATGTTTCAATATGAATTCAGATTTGAAGATACAGAATTAAGTTACAAATATTCGAGATTATCAAATCAGGAATTACGTGAAGAAGAATTATCTGTAAATGGAAAAAGCATTTTTAAGTGTAATTTTGGTTTGCGAGAATACAATTTTGATAATTTAGATTATATTGATGCAGAAACTGCCAATATAGAGCGCTATTTACAATCTTTAGAAGATGGAGAAGATGATGAAATCAGCGAACCTAAGCTTCCATTTTTGAGATGGCTGATTAGTAATGTGGCTTTGAAAAATGATTCAGCTCTTATCCGGTTATCGAATTATGTTAGAAGAATGATGATGATTACGGTGGGAAATAGGATGCAGTATCGGTTTGGAAGAATGAATCAGGGATTTTATGAGAGTTTGGAAAATCCGGAACGTCTGAAAGATTTTGAAGATTTTTTAAATGCAATGGGTATTGAATGTAAATTGGTATTAAAAAAATTACCAGATGGGCAGATAGAATTGTATTTTGTACATGAACAATTAGTTCCATTTTATGAAAATGCATCAAGTGGTACATTGGCATTAGTAGAGTTGTATCGGAGACTGGTTCCGAAAATATGGGATGCATCCTTGATTTATTTAGATGAATTTGATGCGTTTTACCATTATGAAATGGCAGAAAATGTGATTTGTTTCTTTAAACAGAAGTATCCCAAATGCCAAATGATTATGACATCGCATAATACGAACTTGATGACAAATAGAATTATGAGACCGGATTGCCTGTTTATTTTATCAAGAAAGGGAACATTAACGGCTCTTTGTAATGCAACTGAACGGGAGCTGAGAGAAGGTCACAATCTTGAAAAGATGTATATCAGTGGGGAGTTTGAAAAATATGAATAATTACGCAGTAGAGACAAGGCGGCGTAGCCGAAGCTTACTGGTTGTAGAGGGAAAACATGAAAAGGATGAATTGTTTTGGCTTGTTTTTAAATGTTTTCCAGAAATGAATATTGATATAGATGATGTGTGGATTTACGGTACGAATATTTATAAGTTATATGAGGATATTGTAAAAGAATACGGAAATGATTGGGCAAAAGATGAAATGGATGTTGATTTACCGTTTGTAATCAGTAAAAAGGAACATCCGGAGACAATCTATTATAGAAATGATTTTACCAATATTATTCTTGTATTTGATTATGAACGGCATGATCCGGCATTTTCTGAAGAAAAGATTTTAGAAATGCAGCATTGCTTTGCGGATTCGACTGATATGGGGAAATTGTACCTGAATTATCCAATGATTGAATCATATTTGCATTTAAAATCTATACCAGATGAGGAGTATATAAATCGAAAAATTCCGGTATCATTGCAGCCGGGAGACAGGTATAAAAGCCTAGTAAGGGCAGAAAGTGTTATTGAAAAGGCGGTTGAGTTGCCACATAGAATTGATGATTTACTTGCAGGAGATAGATATCGGGTAAGTGATGTTGAAAAAAGAAATAGATGTTGTGGTGCAATATTGAAGATTTCTGCGGATGAGTTAGAAAAAGAATTGGAAGAAATATTGTGTATTGTAGGAGATGAGAAGAAGGAAAAGACATTAAAATATCAATTAAAAGATTGGATTATAAAAATTGGATATACATGTGAGAATCGAACATATTGGGAGCATATGAGAAAAGTTTTACAAGAGATCGTATGTCATAATATTCGTAAGGCAGCCAGAATTCAAAAGGAAGATGCAAATGAAAATAATCTTAGAAAGCAATTTGAACAGATGGATTTATCTGAGATACTGAATGTACAAAATGAAGTCAGCAGAAATTTTGAAAAAGGATTTATATGGGTGTTGAGTACATGTGTATTATTGATTCCGGATTATAATTTTAAATTAGTTGAATAAACCGACGATGATCATTGCACATAATAAGACTTTGGCGGCGCAGCTATATGGAGAATTTAAAGAAATTTTTCCAGATAACGCAGTGGAATATTTTGTCTCCTAGTATGATAATATGCAGTATAATATAATACGCAGGACAGGTAATAGAAATGAAAAAAATAGACTTTGAGAATGGAACAATTACAGATAATATTTTAAGTGCATCAATCCCTATGCTTGTAGCACAGTTATTGAATCTTTTGTATAACGTAGTAGACAGGATATATATTGCACGTATACCACATATCGGTACAACAGCTATAGGTGCAGTTGGAATATGCTTCCCGGTAATTGTTATTATTACAGCATTTGCTAACTTGTTTGGAAGCGGTGGAACACCTCTGTTTTCGATATACAGGGGAAGAAAGAAAAATAAAGAAGCTGCACTTATTATGGATACTTCATTTTCAATGCTCTGTGCAGGTGCATTTATATTGATGTCATGCGGTATGCTGTTTTCAAAACCAATTCTCATGTTGTTTGGCGCATCAGATAGTACAATAGTTTATGCATATCCATATATGATGATTTATCTTATAGGAACAATACCATCTATGCTTGCCTTAGGACTAAATCCATATATTAATGCACAGGGATATTCTACAACTGGTATGATATCAGTTGCAATAGGAGCAGTTCTTAATTTTATACTGGATCCACTATTTATATTTGTTTTTGGCTTAGGCGTAAAGGGAGCAGCAGTAGCAACAGTTATTTCACAATGCTTCTCGGCGATGTTTACAATATATTTCCTGACACATAAATCCGAATTAAAGATGAGATTTTTAAAGAAAAATGAGCTTGCAGAGTGTGCAGGTTATGCTAAGAATATTATCAGTCTTGGCACAGCGGGATTTATAATGCAGGTTACTAACAGCCTTGTTACAATATGCTGCAATAATGTATTGGCAGTAACAGGAGGAGATATTTACATATCAGTAATGACAATAGTATCTAGTGTAAGACAGCTTGTGGATACTCCGATTCATGCTATTAATGAAGGTTCTTCGCCAGTTATCAGTTATAATTATGGTGCAGGAAAGCCCACACGTATCAGAAAAGCAATAGCGGTTCTTGGTATTATGACATTGGCTTATACGGCTGTTATGTGGAGCATTATTATATTTGCACCGGGAGCATTAATAAGTATATTCAGCTCAGACAGCAGCCTGCTTAGTGATGCTATTGTTGCATTAAAGCAGTATTTTGCAGCATTTATATTTATGGATCTGCAATATATCGGACAGACAGTATTTAAGTCACTTAACAAAAAGAAGCACGCCATATTCTTTTCATTATTAAGAAAAGTAATTATAGTCGTGCCTCTTACATATATTATGCCATATACATTTAATATGGGAACAGCAGGAGTATTTCTGGCTGAGCCAGTATCCAATGTAATAGGAGGAAGTATCTGTTTTATAACAATGCTATGTACAGTACTTCCGGAGCTTAAGAGAATGGACGAAGCATAAAACTACTATATCCAGGAAGTTCCATTCCGTTATTAAGCTTAATTTCGCTGCCACTTATAAGGTCAGTACATGTATCAGTTCCGATATTAAACGAAGCAAAGTAAGGATGTTCAGATGCATTGATGGCAACAAGAACACGTTCATCATTATACTGACGCAGGAAAATGCACTGCTCATTGGTGAGCACGATAGATGAGAAGCTTCCGTAATTCAGTGCATTTGACGACTTCTTTGCGACAGCCAGCTTTGATATAAATGTTGTGAGGTCATTCCATACAGGTGCATCAAAGGAAGCACGCAGAGCAGGATCCCCATCCTCTTTTCTTCCTGTTGCACCCCATTCACTGCCATAGTATACACAAGGAATACCAGGCATTCCGAATGCAAGGGTGTATATGAGAGGAAGGTGGTTAGTGTTATTAAGAATACTGGCAACTCTTGTTACATCATGATTGTCAACAAAGGAGAGCAGATGCTTTCCCTTATAAAGAGTCCAGTTTTCTGGTCCGAACTGTCGTAATAATGAATGGTTTATTTCAAACATATTCATACAGTTAAAGCTTGAATAAAGACCTTTGTAACATTCGTAATTGGTTACAGAATGTAACATTTCATCATTCATAATCTGGTTATAGTCACCATGAAGAGTTTCACCAAGAAGAAAGAAATCAGGCTTTAGCGAATCGCAGAAGGAGCGGAGTCTTCTTAAAAAGTCATGATTCAGGCAGTAAGCCACATCAAGTCTTAAGCCATCTATATCGAATTCATCTACCCATCCTTTTATGGCTGAAAAAATATGCTGTATAACATCCTCATTATATAGATTGAGCTTTACGAGGTCATAGCAGCCCTCCCAGCCTTCATACCACAGACCATCATTATAGTTTGAGTTGCCATTAAAGTCTATTCTTGCAAACCAGTTAACATAAGCAGAATTCTCACGGTTTTTAAGAACGTCCTGAAAAGCCCAGAAGCCACGACCTACGTGGTTAAATACACCATCAAGAACAACCTTGATTCCTTCCTTGTGCAGATTAGAGCATACGTTGGCAAAATCTTCATTGGTTCCAAGTCTTTTATCTATTGTTGTATAGTCACGGGTATTATATCCGTGCGTATCAGATTCAAATACAGGTGAGAAATATATTGCATTGGCACCCAGCTTTTTAATATGGGGAATCCAGTCATTGACCTTAAGGATACGATGTGTAAGGACACCATCATTATCATAAGGCGCACCGCACAATCCCAGAGGATATATCTGATAAAAAACACTTTCATAAGCCCACATATTTGTATACCTCCTAGTATTTTATGATGTCGGGGTCAAAAGCCCCCGACTTTGATACCTACGGATTGTTCCGTGCTACGCACTCCCACGTCTCCGCTCCGCTTCGGTCAGTGCTAAACATGTGCCACTGGCACATAGCACCCTACCCAATATTCGCATATCGTGGGATTATCATCCCACTTTTATGCTCATATCGGGGCGGGTCCCAAGGTCTTTCACCCACCTATGAGCGAGCTCATGTGGGTGAAAGACCTTTTGACCCTGGTATCATATTATTTTATAATTATAACATGCTTATGTAACGGCATGTAGTAGAAAAAATATAGATAACTTTATGAAAATGTTATAAAATAGTAATATTTTTATAACCAAAGTGTATTGTAATAAAAGTATACATTGTTTTATAATAAAATTTAATTATGATAATAAATGAACAGGAGATAGATAATGCTTCAGATTCAACACATCCGTAAGGAATATAGAACAGGAAAGTTAGTACAGAAAGCACTTGATGATGTGTCGCTGAATCTAAGGGATAGTGAATTCGTTGCAGTGTTAGGTCCAAGTGGTTCAGGAAAAACCACGCTTCTTAATATTATAGGCGGCCTTGACAGATACGACAGTGGGGATCTTATCATCAATGGAATATCAACTAAAAAATATAAAGACAGAGACTGGGATTCATATCGTAATCATACGATAGGTTTTGTGTTCCAGAGCTATAATCTTATACCTCATCAGACGGTTCTTTCTAATGTTGAGCTTGCACTTACAATATCAGGAATATCAAGGACTGAAAGAAGAAAACGTGCTAAAGAGGCACTAGAAAAGGTGGGACTTGGAGAGCAGATACATAAAAAGCCAAGCCAGATGTCAGGTGGACAGATGCAAAGAGTTGCCATAGCCAGAGCACTTGTTAATAATCCAGATATTCTTCTTGCAGATGAACCTACAGGAGCACTTGACAGTGAAACAAGCGTACAGGTTATGGAGCTTTTAAAAGAGGTATCAAAGGACAGACTTGTAGTTATGGTAACTCATAACCCTGAGCTGGCTTATGAATATGCTACAAGAATAGTAGAAGTTAAAGATGGAAAGATATTATCGGATTCGGATCCGTTAGAGATAGATGAAAATATTATAGAAAAACCGGTGCACAAAAATATGGGAAAGTCGTCAATGTCGTTTCTTACAGCACTTTCATTAAGCTTTCAGAATCTTAAGACTAAAAAGGCAAGGACTCTTCTTACATCGTTTGCAGGTTCTATAGGAATTATAGGTATAGCACTTATTCTTTCAATATCTAATGGTGTCAGTGGATATATAAGTGCGATGGAAGAGGATACTTTGTCAGAATATCCGTTACAGATACAAAGTACGGGCTTTGATCTTACAGCGATGATGGTCGGTATGTCAGCATCAGGTGACAACAAAAAGGAGAACGATATCGGTGTTACACCTGTTGTTTCTGATATGTTCTCTAAGATGAGTACCAACGATCTGGCATCGCTTAAAACATATATAGAAGGCAATCCGGAAAATATTGAAGATTATGTGCATGCCATAGAATACAAATATATAGTAACTCCTCAGATATACAGGGAGGATAATACAGGATATAGGCAGATAAATCCTGACAAGTCGTATGAGATGATGGGAATGTCTTCATCATATGAGAATTCCATGACATCTGGCATGTCTACAAATGTGTTTTATGAGTTGCCCTCAAACAGCAGTTTATATGAAGAACAGTATGAAGTAAAAGCAGGACATTGGCCACAGAATTATAACGAATGTGTTCTTGTGCTTTCCTCAAGCGGTAACATAAGTGACAGGCTTGAGTACACACTAGGTATGCGGGATAATGCTGAATATGAGAATATGATATCTGCATTTATGTCAGAAAAAGAGATAGATATTCCTGAGAATAACGACAGCTTTTCATATGATGATTTTATTGGCATGACCTTTAAAGTGGTGAATAGTGCTGATTATTATCAATATGATACAGAGTATGACATATGGAAGGATAAAACTGGTAATGAAGAATATATGAAGGAGCTGATAAGCAAAGGCAGTGATCTGAAAATATCAGGTATAGTTAAGCAGGTTGAGGGAACCACAGCAGCAATGCTTACACCGGGTATAGCATATACATCCGGGCTTACAAGACAGCTTATACAATATTCTGCAGCTAGTGATGTAGTAAAAGCACAGAAGGAAAAGAAGGATACCAACATATTTACTGGTGAAAAGTTTGGTATAAGTAGTGACAGTAAAAGTAAATTTAACATGGAATCACTTTTTCAGATAGATACAGATGCAATAAGTAATGCATTTAAGGTGGATGATAGTATATATGATATGAGTATGCCAGATTTTTCTGCATTGATCAATCCAGATGATATATCAGCGGCATTTGATCCATCTATGTTTGATTCTATGGATTCATCAGTGTTTAATCCTGATAGTTTTGGAGATATATCTTCTGCTTTCAGGGAAAATGGTATGGACTTTGATATAGGCAGTATAGATGCAGATACAGTAAAGAAGCTGGTATCAGACAGTCTTACAGATGAAGTTAAAGCATCTATATCTGAAGTATTATATGGTTTCAAGGAATATATGTCATCTGATGAAGTATCAGCCCAGTTAAGTAAGGATATCAGACAGCTTATTACTGATTCAATGCATGTAAATATATCACAGGACAGAGTGCTTAAGGAGGTAAACAAGCTTGAAGCCAGATATCTGGAATATATTAAAAAGAATGGTATTGAGGATACAACAGCAGAAAGTGTATTTAAGTTCCTGCTTACAGATGAGGCAAGAAAACAGATATCAGATTCGGCAAAAGAACTTATGAATGATGCTGTGACATTTGATATATCAAAAGAACAGCTCTGGAGTATATTTAAAAAGGATGTAGTAGATGGATACGCAGAATATGCCAAGCAGAATGGATATCAGAACATAGATGGTATTCTTGATAAAGTCATAAACAATATGCTCAACAGTCTGCAGGAACAGTTTACTGCCAATATACAGAATGCCATGAACAAGATGATGGAAAGTATCATGGGGAATATGCAGCAGGCTATGGAGGCAGTCATGACACAGATGATGTCCTCTATGACAGATGCCATGATGAATGCCATGCAGCTTATGGGAAATAATATGGCAGCTGCACTAGGTTCAATGGGCATGGGAACAGATACAGATGACTATGATTTTAGCAGCGCATTTGGTATAGATACAGACAGCTTCGCAGATGCGATAAAGATGAATATGAACGAAAGTGACCTTTCAGATCTTATGAAGTCACTTATGTCTGATACGGATGTTGCCTCATATGACAATAATATGAAAAAGCTTGGCTATGCAGATTTGTCAGTACCAGGTGAAATAGATATATATCCTAAGGATTTTGAAAGTAAGGATAAGATAGTAAATATACTTGATAACTATAATACAAGCATGAAAAAGCAGGGTAAGGATGAACAGGTTATAAGCTACGCAGATGTGGTAGGAACACTTATGTCCTCTGTCACTACCATAGTAAATGTTATAAGCTATGTGTTGATTGCATTCGTGGCTATATCTTTAATAGTATCTTCTATTATGATAGGTGTTATCACATATATAAGTGTACTTGAAAGACGTAAGGAGATAGGAATATTAAGGGCAATAGGTGCTTCCAAGAAGAATGTATCGGCTGTATTTAATGCAGAAACATGTATAATCGGACTATGCTCAGGACTTATGGGTATAGGTATAACATTACTTTTTATGCTTCCTATAAATGCTGTTATTCATGCACTTTCAGGGGTGAACAACATCAATGCAGTACTTCCTGTAATTCCAGCGATAGTGCTTATACTGCTTAGTGTATTTCTTACATTTACCGGTGGATTGATTCCTTCTAAAAAGGCATCAAAGAGTGATCCGGTGACAGCACTGAGGAATGAGTAGAATGATTAAATGAAAAAATAAAAAAATGATTTAACAAAAAAGGACTGAGGATATGAAAATATCTGCTATATCAAAGCAACATTGTATAGTTAGATATAATAGAATCAGTCCTTTTAAAATTATTTGAAGTTAAAATAAAACATATCATTAAAATCAACATTTAATATTTCTTTTAGTAAGAGGATTTCATCAGGGTAAAGATGCCTTTGTCCAACTTCTATTTTAGCTAATGCACTTCTTGTTATATCACAGCCATTAAGTTGTAGTTGTGCGGCAAGCTGGTCTTGAGTTAGTTTTTTTTCTTTTCTTATACGTCTTATATTTTTCCCAAATTCTATTTCATATATTTCATTCATAATAAAGTATGTATAAATATCATAATAAAAAGATATTTGTACTATAATCCTTTCCGCATATATGCTTAGTGTTGTAATGTTTCAATTAGATGGCTTGGCAGCATAAAAATATTGTTTACAATCTGTAAAAATATATTTGTGAATAAAAAGAGATTGACTTTATTATGCGTAAGTAGTAACATTTATTTGCACCTATATAGGTGCAAAACCAAACGATAACTTTAATATGCAGGAGGAAAAAGTATGAAGAAGAGAATATTATCTATCTTTCTGGCAATTGTTCTTATAGCAGGGATATGTAGTGGTGCAGGCATTTCGTTTGTTAAAGCTGATTCTAACAGTTCAGTACCAGACGTAGCTCTTTCAGTGAAGACAGATAAGACGGATTTAAGACCAGGGGATGAGGTTAAAGTAACTGTCTCAATTGACAGTTTCAAATCTAATATCAAAGGCGATACTGATCCATTGATTTCAATTTATCAGGTTGCAGTACCTATTGACACAGATATATTTGAATTTGTATCAAAAGAAGGGGGACTAGTAAAAAAAGCAGCTGTTAGTTATTACAAATCAGAAAAGAAAGTAAAATCAGCTGTTTCATATAATCCTGAAGATGAGGATGATGCTAAGAGAATATTTAAGCAGTCAGGAGATAATGCAACTTCTGAACTGTATAGTTTTACATTAAAAGTTAAGGATGACATTCCAGATAACAAGACAGTTTCAATAGATTTGGATGAGGCAGCTCTCATATTAAAGAATTTTAATCTTTCTAAGGGATTAACTTATGCAGCTTCCGTTACTCCAGCTTCTGTTAATATAATTGCAAAAGAAGTATCTGGAATAGAAATATCAGTTAAACCAGATAAAACATCGTACTTTACTGACAGTAGTACGTTAGATGTAACAGGTGGTAAGATTAAGGTTATTTATTCTAATGGAACATCTGAAGAAGTAGATATGACTTCAGATATGTGCAGCAATGTTGATTTATCAACAGCAGGTACTAAGACAGTTACAGTAAGTTATAAAGGCAAGACAGCAACATTTGATGTTACAGTTGCAGACAAGCAGATTAAGTCATTTGATTTATTAGGTGTTGACAATAAGAAAGTTACTGAAGGAATGAAGTTAGACCTTGCAGGAATAACAGCTCACGTAACATATGATAATGGTTCATTTGATGATGTAGCGGTAACAGAGGACATGCTTACATATAAAACTGATAAAGTAGGAACTACATCAGTTCAGGTTAAGATTGGCAACATAACAAAGAACTTTGATATTACGGTTGAGGCTAAGTTATTAGACAGTATCAGTATGAGTTCAGAACCTAATACAGTTAATTATGTTATTGGTGACAGAATACTTGATGTAACAGGAGCCAAGATTACAGCTATATATAATAATGGAACAAAAGATACAATATATGTAACAGCAGATATGTGTAGCAGTGTTGATTTCAAGACACTTGGTGAAAAGACAGTTACAGTAACATATAATGGCAAGATAACAACATTCAAGATTAATGTTGTTGAAAAGTTACCACAATCATTAAAACTTAATGGAGTTGACAATGTAAGTGTTCTTGAGGGAACAAAGATTGATACAAAAAATATGTCAGCAGATGTTACATACAATGACGGAACGGTTAAGAATGTAGCAATAACAGAAGATATGCTTACATACAGCACAGACAAGGCAGGAGAAACAGAGGTTACAGTCAAGGCAGAAGGATTAACAGCTAAGTTTACAGCTAGTGTAAAAGCCAAGAAGGCAGTATTAGTTGAACTTAAGGGAACTGAAGGCAAGAGTGTTACAGAAGGAATGAAGTTAGATGTTTCTGGAATCACAGCAGAAGTAACATATGATAATGGAACAAAGGCAACAGTTAATGTAACAGAAGATATGGTTGCAGCTGACACAAGTAAAGTAGGCAAGGCAACAGCAAAGGTTACAGTTGAAGGTGTCAGCAGTACATTTGATTATGAAGTTAAGGCAAAGGAACTTACAGGCATAGTAATTACAAGCAGCCCTTCAAAGAGTACATATCTTGTAGGACAGAAGTTCTCATCTGACGGATTAAAGGCAGAGGCTGTTTATAATAATGGAACAAAGGCTGATGTAACTGCATTTGTAAAGCTTTCTTCAGTGGATATGGCTAAGGCAGGTACACAGAAGGTTACAGTAACATATACAGAGAATAAGGTTAGTAAGACAGCTGAGTTTGATGTTGTTATAAAGACAAGAGAAGCAATAGAAGTATTTAATAAGTCAGTTAAGGAACTTACATTAAAGAAGCTTACAAAGGATGATGCAGATGCGGTAAAGGCATTAAGAGCATCATATGAAGCATTATCAGATGTTGAAAAGACAGAAGTTGATGTAGTAGGTCTTGAAAAGCTTGAGAGTACAATAAAGGAACTCACAAAGGAAGATGAAAAGACAACAGAGGCTGATGATACTAATGCAACTATAGATGATGTTAAATCTGAAACTACAGACAAGGATGATTCTGTTAAGACAGGCGATATAGCACCAATTATGGCAATGATTGCAATGCTTATAGCTGGAGCAGGTATGTTCTGCATAGTAATGCCAAAGAGAAAAATTAACAAGTAATATATATGGCAGACAGGGATACATAACAGAATGGTTATGTATTTCTGTCTGTTCTTTTATACATGAGATAGTTTGTAATATTAATCTAACAAGAATTTATATAAAAAGAAATTTAAATAGTGATTCAAGAAGCCGGAAAAGATAATGTTAATAAATATGTATAAACAACAAAAAATAATATTACTGAAGAGGATAATGACAGGAATATTAGTCGCCTGTCTAATGATAATAAATAATAATACAGATAAAGCATATGCTGAAAATAATTATAATGAATCAGAACAAGTTGTTAATGTGGGTATAACTACAGATAAAAGTTTGTATTCTGCAAATGATGATATGAGTGTAACAGTGACTTTAACTAATTATGATAATCAGTTTTACGGAGATATAACTACAATGATTGTACAACTTGATTATGACGAATCTGTAATAACTCCTTATGCTGATACAGTTAAAAATGTTGCAGATAAAAATAGTAGTATGGGATTTTCTCATGTTGATGTTAGTAAAAGCGGCAGCATTACATATCAATATATAGATGTAGGGGAAGCACTTCATAAGAATAGTCCTGTGTTATTTTCATTAAAATTTAAAGTTAATGATTCTATTGCATCGTCAGATTTAATTAAAGGACTTATTAAAGCGGCAAGAATAGTTATGCAGGATGGTTCTAAACAAGAATCTGTAAGATATGCAACAAGTGTTGATTACATAGTAGATAAATCAGCAGATAGCGTAGCTAATGATGATACTATTGGATTAAAAGAATATGATTCATTGGGAGAATTATTATCAGATGATGAACAAAAGGATATACAAAAAAATGCAGTAGAGTCTAAGCAGGCAGAAGAAAAGAACACTCAGGAAGTTGCAAATAATAATAATGTATTTGAGATTGCTAGCAGTAATGACAATGTTAATAGTAGTAGTTCATTCATTTTACCGGTTGTTATAGCTGTTATAGTGGTAATTGTAGCAGGAAGTTTATGCTATTTATGTTATAAGAAGAAAAATACAGGAACACATAATGAAGAAAAGTAATATAACAAAGAGTAAAAAAAAGAAAGAAATACCTGATTATAAAAAAGTAGAAGCTTTTTTAATAATGTTATTTATGCTTATTCTTCCGTGGATTACAAGATTAAAGGTAGTAAAATTAGATGAAATATCAGCTCAATATTTTCAAAATAGTAATGGATATATGGTTGATTTATTTCTCTATTACAAGGCTGTTTTGATTATTGTAATAGCGGTGATAATTATACTTATGATAATTGGTGATAATATATTTCCAGATTACATTATAAAAGATACTCCAATAAGAGATAAAAAGAATATCAGGTTTCTGGTATGTATTTTGATATATGTACTTATGACTATAGTATCAACTTTTTTTACAAAGTATCCGACCATGGTAAAAACAGGAAGTCCATCAGAATTTGAAAGTGTGTATGTACTTATTGCGTATATGGTGTTATTTATTGGAGGAATGAATTATTTTTGTTATGAGAGTGTATGCGGAATATTAAAAAAGGTAATAAGCGTTCTTATATACATAACAATCATATTGAACTGTGTTGAATTTTTTTATAAGCCTTTATTGGAAATTCCATTTTTAAGAACAATAATAGCAGCAGCAAAATATAGTGAAATAGCTCAGACACTTGAAGTATCCGAATTTAGTGATATGACATCACTTACTTTTTATAATCCTAATTATTATGGTGGATTTTGTATATTATTATTACCATTTGCGTTGATATTTTTTCTTGGGTCAAAGAAAATTGAGGATAATATAATTTATGGAATAGCATCTGCTGGAATGTTGTTTTCAACAATTTGCGCTAAATCATCTGCTTCATTTTATCTTATGTTAGTAGAAACAGTAGTTATAATATCAGGGTATTATGTATCCAGCTTAAAAGAGATACGTAAAAAAAATAAGGATAAAGTAAAATATAAAATATCAATAGGTGATATAACAAATAAATGGATAAAGATTCCAATTTTAATAGTTATGATGTTTTTAATGTTAATAGTTATAAATGTAATTACTTCTGGCAAAATATATGATATGGGTGAGAATGTAGTTAAAAATACATCTTATTCATTAGAAGAAGGAAAAAATACATTTATATTAACAGATATTAAGCTTGAAGAAAATAAACTTACAATTGTATCAGAAGAGCATATATTAACTGTAGAAGTCAATAATAATAATTTGTCTTTTTATGATGAAAATGGGTATAACATATCTGCATCTGAGAAAGATGGAAATATTCAGTTAGATTCATCTGGGTTTGACATGATAAGCATGAGTATGAATTCATATAATCAGTTGGTAATAGATCTTGGATATGATGATACAATTGAATTTTATGTGTCTGATGGATGCTTTTATGGAGTAGGACAGAATGGCTCTATGATAGACAATGTATCAAGGGAAAGCAGACCTGGAAAAAACATATATAGTTTGTTTACAGGAAGAGGATATGCATGGGTTAATACAGTACCACTACTTAAGGATACTATTATATATGGACATGGTCCTGGTACATATACGTTTTATTTTCAGCAAAATGATTATGTGGGACTTATGAATACACATGGAAGTACAAGATTTGTTATAGATAAACCACATAATATGTATTTACAAATAGCTATGGAAGAAGGATGCATAGCAATGCTTTCTATAATAATTCTTATGTTATTTGTGATTATTAATTATATTAAGAATATAAAACTTGTTAAAGAAAATTATAATAAAAAACTAAGTAATACATACAATGGATACCTATCAGAAATTGCATCTGCAAGTTTTGTGTCGGTTGTTGCATTTATGATATATTCAATAGTCAATGATAGTATGGTGACGGTGAATCCAATATTTTGGTTATTATTAGGAATTAATGTATCTTGTGTATATGGTATTAAACGTTATTACGAAGGTGAAATTAAAGAATAGCAAGACAAATGTAGAATATATCTAAAGATATATATAATTAATATTTTTATAAAGGAGGAAATATATATGTTAAATGAGAGATTTATGAAAAAATTAATATCAGTAGTAAGCGCATGTGCGATATCCGCTTTAACAGTAGGCATTACAATAGCTCCTTATGTGGCTCAGGCAGCGGAAGAAAATTATTACATTAATGAGGATTATGCAACATTAACAGATGATGAGAATATAGGAGGAGCTATTGCATACAATGATGGTCTTGTATTGATAAGCAATACAAGTGATAAAGGATATGATAGTTCATATGGCTACAATGATAGTTATACTTTAACAAAAGATTCAGAATTAAAATTTGTAGATAGTGATGGATTGAATCATATTATATCGAATAAAGATAGTAGCGGAAATCAAAAGTATGATGCTGTATATGGTACTATTACAAATATGTTTTACTCATCTATTAAAGTACAAAAAGATGGTAAGTATAGCTTGATAGATTATTATGATAATAAGATTGAATTAGGACTTAAGAATGACTATGACTATATAGGTGTAGTTAATAGTACTGAATCAGGTATAATATATGACTTAAGAGAATATACAGATAACAGTAAAAAAGAGTTTTATCTTTCACTTGTAAATGAGGATGGAACAAGTATATTCAATATGTATTCCTGTGTCAGCGTAAAAAAAACTAGTAATGGCAATTACTTTTTTATAAAAAGAAATGATGGAATGGGATATATAGTTAAATCAAATGGAGAATTGTTTTATAAGGGTGCCGCAAATAATATGTCAACCATTTATGATGATAAAGTGGTTGGTATAGAAACTAATGATTATTATATATATTATGATTTGGAAAAAGGTGAGAAGATTGAAACAGATGGTAAAAAGCTGAATTATAATAATGATAAGACTGGTAAATTTGGTAGATATTATATATTAACCGATAATGAATATATAGGATATGATAATGAACGTAAAGCGATAATGAAAATACCAGGTAAGTATAAAAAAGTATCTATGGTATGTAATTCTCAGAATCTTATGTTAAGCGATGAAAAAGGATTATATAACATATATGATAAAGATGGAAAAGCATGGTTTGATGAAAATGTAGTTATGGTATCTTATTATTATGAAAATCCATCAGTTATTGTTAGTTATAATAATGGAACTTATATTGTATATGATAATGGAAATAAGAAGGTTGATTTTGATATAGTTAGCAATATTGCAGACAATAGAATAAAAGAAATAAATAAGGATATATTAAAAGCTTCTAAGAATTATCATATGGTAAAAGATGGTGTTGAATTCACTTATACGTTAGATGATTCACAGAAATATAAAGTCGTAGTTACATTGGAAAGCAATTATAACAATGCGATATTAAAAGACGAACCGGATAATACAGATTATCAGCTTAAGGATAACGAAGTATTATCTGGAAATATAGTATATGAAAAGACTGATAGAAATATAGTAGATGAATATGGGGCTTCAAGAGAGTGTAAATATCGTCTGTCCAGAATTTATAGTAAAAATGATGGAAATGTTAAAGTTATAATTCCACAGGAAAGACTTTTTGCAGAGAAAATAAATGGTAGATATATGATACTTTATTCAGAAAAAGGTGAAATATATGGAATACAAGAAGATGGAGAAGTTATAGAAAAGTACGAAAGTGAAGGGGATACATATCAATTTGGAGACTCTGGAATGAAATGTACATGTTACAACGTAAGAGTATATGGTGGTAGTGTTTTAGCTGGTGGATTGAAAACTACAGATAATAACAATAACTTGATTTTTAAGAAAGAGGGATATTCAGTTAATGAACTAATGGATAACCTTTTTTCAGTTGGATATATTAATTGTGGTGGCAGAAACATATATACGTATGATGGTAATGTAGCATTTCAGTCAAATGAATATACAAACATATATAGCCATAATAATGTAGTATATGCCTTACTTAAAGATGGAAGACTGGTACAGTTTAGAAATATTTTATTTAGTAAATTGGATAGTCTGTTACCTGCTGATGGTAGTTTAAAAATAACAAAAATAGATGAGGGAAACACAAGAGTATTATCAGGAATTAAGATCAATAACACAGTTAATGATATTAAAAATATATTTAATAATACGATATTAAAAATGATTAATTCTGATGGAGATGAATTAGACGATTCGAAGCCGGTAGGGACAGGCTGTAAGATTCAGATGATAAATAATAATCAAGTAGTTGATACTGTAACAGTTATGATAAAAGGAGATACAGACGGAACAGGAACTATAGATGTCCTTGATATGGAGACAATCCAGAAGTCAATACTTGGAATAGGTGATTCACTTACAGGAGTATATAAGGAAGCAGCACTCCTTAATGGTGATGACACAAATGAAGTAACAGTTCTTGATATGGAAGCTATCCAGAAGGATATACTTGGTATTGAGAAGATTAACTAAAAATGATAGAGCCATTAAAACAATAGGAGAAATATATATGGTAAATAAGCGATTTATAAAAAAGGTACTTTCTTCAATAAGTACGATTGCAATTACTTTTGTAACAGTAGGTACAGTGTTGATGCCTTATGGCGTACAGGCGGCAGATAGCAGCACAACGGATGATACAAAGGAAGATAGTTATTATATTAACGAAAAATATATGACATTGACAGAAGAAGAAAATATAGGTGGAGCAATCGGTTATGGTGATGATTTAATATTAATAAGTAATACAGAGAAAAATGTAAATGCAGATGGTAATTATTCTGATACATATAAATTAACCGCGGATTCAGAACTTAGATTTATAGATCAGAATGGTGTTAATAAAGTTATCAAGAACAAAGATGATAGTGGAAATCAGAAATATGATACTATAAGTGGAACACTTACAAGAGCCTTTTATACATATTTAAAAGTAGGAAAAGATGGAAAATCAAGTTTTATAGATTCAGATGGAAATGCTGTTAAATTAGGAACATTTAGTAGCTATGATGAAATATATATGTATAAGCTAGATGACGGAAAAATTATATATAAACTCTGTAATAAAGTAGATGACTATTGTTATGATACAGAATTAGTAGATGAAAATGGAACAAAATTATTTTATGTAGCAATGTGTGAAAAATTCTATAGTTTAATGAATAATAAGTATTTTGCAATATTTTCAAATAATGGCAATGTTAGTTATTTAATTAACTCAGATGGTGATGTTCTTTATTCGGGAAGAACAGATGATATTGGTAATGATACATATGGATATGGAACAAATAGAAAAGAAATGGTGTATTTCGGTCTGGAAGGTGAATATACATACTATGATTTAGATACAGGCAAAATCTTAAAAACACCAGGAAAATTAAAATATTATGGAAATTCTAGTAAAGTATTTGGTCCTTATTACGTGCTTAATAATGAAGAGTACATAGAATATGATACTGATTTAAATGAAATTAGAAGAATTCCTGTTAATTATAAGAGTGTAAAAGTAATAAGCGGTAGTGATACAAGACTTGTATTTACTGATGATAATGGATTAAGTAATATATATGATAAAAGTGGAAATTGGTTATTTGCTCACAATATTAAAATAAAAAATACATCTAAGTGGAATAATTTTTTTACTAATGGACTTTTGATAGAAGATGAACAGGAAAATATTGAGTACATTTTATATGATAGTGGAGATAAGAAAATATTACTTGATAAAGTAAAAGCCATAGCGGATAGTAAATTATTTGAAATAATGGGAAGTTCATTGGATGTAAAAAAATGTACGTATAATATGGATTCAGATGATGGTGGAATAATATTTACATATGAATTAAGTAATGTACAAGATGAAGTTAATATATTAGTAACATATGAAAGTAATTATACTAATGCAACTAAAAAAGTTGAGAATATATTACCAAGTATAAAAGATGATAGTAAGTATAAGCTTGCAGAGAATGAAGTTGAAAAACAAATAAATAGTCGTTGTTATCATATTTTCGAATCTGTTGAAAAAAATATAACAGATGAGTATGGAAGATTGAGAGAATGTAAATACCGTCTTGCAAGAACATATTATGTTGATGAAGAAACAGCTACAGTTAATATGGTTGTACCAGATGATGATTACTATACTGACGATATAAAAACATATGCAATATGTTTATGTAATAAAAATGGAAAACTTTATGGAGTATATACTAATGGAACTATGATAGAAAAATATGAATCAGGAGGCAGAAGTTATAATTTTGGCAATTCAGGAATTGTAGCCTTTTATAGTGATATAAGGGTTCATGGAGGTTCAGGTTTAGCAGGTAAAATAAGTATTGTGGATAGTAATAAAAATATTATATACGAAGAAGAAGGGTATTCTGTTTATGAATCACGAAGTAATCTTTTGTTATATGGATATTTAAATAATAGTTATAGAATAAATGCGTATAATGGAGAATTAGTGTTGAAAACATCTGGATATGGGGATGATATTAGAGTATATCATAACAAAAAAGTAGCATATGTTTTACTTAAAAATGGCAAATTATATAGCATAAAAAATATATTGCCAAAGAAGTTAGAGGATATATTACCAGCAGACAGCACTCTTAATATTACAGAAATGGACAAGCTTCAATTAAAAGTAGTAACAGGAATAGGTCAGAGCAAGTCAGTTGATGATATTAAGAAAGTATTCAATAATTCAGGTATAAGAATAGTTGATGCAGATAATAAAGAGTTGAATAATTTGTCTATGATAGGTACTGGTTGTAGTATACAGATTATAGATAATAATCAGGTAGCAGATAGTGCTGTAGTTATGATAAAAGGAGATACAGACGGAACAGGAACAATAGATGTGCTTGATATGGAAACAATCCAGAAGTCAATCCTTGGAATAGGTGACTCACTCTCAGGAGTATATAAGGAAGCAGCACTCCTTAATGGTGATGACACAGATGAAGTAACAGTACTTGATATGGAAGCTATCCAGAAGGATATACTTGGTATTGAGAAGATTAATAACTAGACAATAAGATAGGAAAGGAGAAAGCCGCATAAGTGAATGGTAATGAGAATATTATCATAGTACTTGTGCGGTTATTGTGTTTATAAAAATGTAACTGATATTAAAGTGTCGTAAATTATATTGCGGGAAAAGAGGTTCATATGAAAAAAGTTAAAAAGTACATATCAATAATGATAATAATGTTAATGATATTTGAAAATATTGAAACAGACGGTTTATTGTTAAAAACAACAAAAATATATGGTGCAGAAACAGATAAGGAATCAGTTCAAGAAGTAGATAAGGATACAAGTCTTGAAACTGAGGAACCACAGGATATTGAAGTATATAATTCCGATGATGAAGAATTAGTGTATGGAGATTATGAATATAGTATTGTAGATAATTCAGTGACTATTGATAGGTATACAGGAAGTGATAGTGTTGTTGTAATGCCTGATAATATTGATGGGTATGATGTGACAGGAATAGCTGGATCTGCATTTGCTGGATGTACAAGTATAAAAGATATAAAACTGCCAGAAAGTATTACATACATAGGAATGGAATTTATAAAGGAAACACAAATAGAAACAATAACAATACCACAAAGTGTAAAAAATGCGGAGTACTACTATCATTGGGGAGGAATATTTACAGGGGCAGAAAAATTAAAAGAAGTAATATTTGAAGATGGAATTAAAAATATTCCAGCTAATGTGTGTAGAACAGGATATAATAATCAATGGAGTAATTATGGTATAAATAATATAGAAAAAGTATATATACCGGATAGTGTGGAAACAATAGAAGAATATGCATTTTATGAATGTAATAAGATAGGAGATGTAACACTACCAAAATCGTTAAAAGCAATAGAAGCATACGCATTTGCAGAATGTGATGATATATATAAAGTTGATTTTAAGTATAATCCGGAAACGGAAATTAAAATAGGAACAGGAGCATTTAATTCGTGTAACAAACTAAGCAATGTGAATATGACTGAAAATATAAAAAGTATAGGGGGATACGTATTTGCGGATTGTCCACAAATAAAAAATATAACATTGCCAGAAAGTGTTACATATATAGGAGAACACTTTATAAATGGAACAGGAATAGAAATAATAACAATACCAAAAGGTATAGAAAATGTCGGAGCTGATTATAATACAACATGCGGACCATTGACGGGAGCAGAAAAGTTAAAAGAAGTAATATTTGAAGATGGAATAAAGAAAATACCAGCATATATATGTAAAACAATAGATAGCTATGGTTTCAATTATGGCAAAATAAATAATATAAAAAGCATACATATACCAGATAGTGTAGAAGAAATAGGAGAATCAGCATTTTATGGATGTAATAAGATAGGAGATATAACACTGCCAGAATCATTGAAAGAAATAGGAAGATATGCATTTGCAGAATGCGATAATATATCCAAGTTAGAGTTTAAGTATAACCCGGAAACAGAAATTGAAATAGAAACTGGAGCATTTAATTCATGTGACAAACTTGGCGATGTAAAAATGACTGAAAATATAAAAAGCATAGGAAGATATGCGTTTGCAGGTTGTTCACAAATAAAAAATATAACATTACCAGAAAGTATTACATATATAGGAGCATACTTTATAAGTGGAACAGGAATAGAAACAATAACAATACCGAAAGGTGTAGAAAATGTAGGTGTTGAAACACATGGAGATTATGGAAAAGCCTATGGACCACTCACAGGTGCAAAAGAGTTAAGAGAAGTAATATTTGAAGATGGAATTAAAAAAATACCATCATATATGTGTAGCACAATATATGATTATGAGTGGAGTAAAGATACAATAAATAATATAAAAAGCATACATATACCAGATAGTGTAGAAGAAATAGGAGAATCAGCATTTTATGGATGTAATAAGATAGAAAATATAACGCTGCCAAAGTCACTGAAAGAAATAGGAAGATATGCATTTGCAGAATGTGATAGTATATTTAGTATTGAATTTAAAAATAGTGTTGAAGAAGTGAAAATAGGTAGAAGAGCATTTTATTCGTGTGATAAATTGGAAAATGTAAAACTATCGATAAATATAAATAATATAGGAGAAGAAACTTTTCTAGGAGATGATAGTTTAACTATATACGGCTATGAAGGCACATATGCACAACAATATGCTAATGAGAACAACATTCCATTTAAGTTAGCAGACGATGATGATTTTGATGATAATAATTATATATATGGTAATCTTACACTGATAGATCCATTAAACTGGCAGATAGGAATAGATGGTGTTAAATATAATTTAGACAGCAATTATGAATTAACTGATGAAGTTAAGTTATGGGTACAGGAGAGTGATAAAAGAGTTGTTTGTAGTATCAAGAATGGAAACGTAAATGGTATTTACAGACTTTCAGATGTCACTTCTATTTACATAAAATTAAGTACAGATCCATCTAAGCTGGTATATCAGAATAGTAAAATGAATGTATCTAAATTTGCAGTAAAAGCAGATGTACAGTATTTAATAGATGGCAAGTACAATCTACCATATAGCATAAAAAAACAGATATACAAAGATATTACCAATATTGAATTAAAAACACAAAGTGACGGTATTAATTTTGGAAAGAGTGGTTGGGGCTGGTTTAAAGACTACAAGACAAGTGTATCCAAAGATTTAGATAATTCAAGAATCAATGTAGGTTCATCTATATCGTTTAGCGAAGACATATATATAAATGACGATTACAAAATGTATGCCAGTACAGGGATTTTTGATATTAATTGTGCTGTAACTTTTAGTGATGGAACTAAGAGTGAAAATAAAGTTCAGGTACAGGTAGGTAATCTGGATTACAGAGATAAGGTTGTTGAAGATAAAAAGAATAATTCTGTTATGGGAACGAATGTATCAAATGCGCAAAAAATACTTTCTTCCAATGCGAATAAAGCAGTCACTTATGACCCTATGCTTGACAGTTATCTTACATATGAACAGCAGGTTCATTTAAAAGAGGTATTATATGTATGGGTATCTGACATATTTGCAGCAACCAATTCTTCATATTGCAAAAATAATAATAAAATACAGGATAAGATATATAAGAAATTAGGAATTGATAAAAATTCACTGACTAATATTGTTAATACTAACTCAACATTTAAAGTAGAATTAAACACAACGGTTGGTAAAAGGACAATAGAGTTTGATATTAAATTATCCAATTATGTATTAGGACAGAAGGTATCTTATGCAGGATTTGGAACAATGGAATTTACAATGTATAAGGATAGGTCAAAACCTGAATTAACAGGTACAGGAATGGTTGCATTAACTAATATGGAAGGCTTTGTTAATCAGCTTACCACAATTGCTGATAATGCAATTGAAAGTGCATACATGGGAATATGGGGAAACGATGCTAATGCTATCGCCAATTACTTGACATCAGGAACGATGCTTGAGGTATTAAAGAAAAATGGTGTTATAAAGGGCACGTTTTCAGGTAATTTATATAAATTAATGAAGAAGCCTACAACAGATTATATAGAAGCTCAGGTACATTGTCCAGTAGATGTATATGTATATGATAGTGCTGGCACATTAGTTGGTAAAATAGTAAATAATGAAGTTGATGCATCATTTAATGAATTGTATATGTATACAATAGGTGATTCAAAATATATTCAGCTGACAGAGGATAATTATAAATTGGTATTAGTTGGAAATGATAATGGCAGCATGGATTACATCGTTAAAGAATATGATGAAGATGGTAATTGTAAGCAGACAATTAATTATAACAATTTGGATGTTGTAAAAGGAGAAAAATATTCTGCAGCTGTTCCGGATGCGCTGCTATTAGATGCCAGTATGTATAATCTTATATCTTATACAGGTGATTATATAGAACCTACATCAGTTGAAAATAGTAATGATAACATAGACGATGGTAATTATGAGTATGTTGATAAATTTAATGATTTAATAATAGGCACTAATTTAAAAACAAAATTATGTCAGGATATTAATGAGCATGTAATATACGGAATAAAGGAAGAAACAACAGTTAATGATATAAAGAAAATGTTTCCAGATTCATATATACAGATTGTTAGCAGCAATGGAGAATTATTGCAGGAAAGTGAATATGTTAGTACAGGTTGTAGAATTAATTTGATATATGATGACAATATATCTGATAGTGTTTTAATAGTTATTAAAGGTGACGTTGACGGAACTGGAACAATAGATGTACTTGATATGGAAACAATCCAGAAGTCAATCCTTGGAATAGGTGATACACTTTCAGGAGTATATAAAGAAGCAGCGTTGCTTAGTGGCGATAGTACGGACGAAGTAACAGTTCTTGATATGGAGGCAATCCAGAAGGATATTCTTGGTATTGAGAAGATTAACTAATGTTAATATTAAAATGAATTTAAAGACAGGAAAGGAGGAATGCCATATAGATATTTAGCCAGATATATCTATATGGCATATTTATTATGGATAAAAGTAGTCAATATAGAAAAAAACATATAATTGATGCGATAAAATCAGCAATATTGATGTTTTTAATTGTATTTACAAATATACATTTATCAACAGTTAATCAGGCTGTTGCGGCGGAAAATGTTAATAAAGAGATTGAAAGTTCAGTGCCATCTGATTACTCGAATGTTAAAAGTATAGGTGTCGATGTATTTGGTTCGTGTAAAACAAGTTTTATTAATATTAATGAACAGGGATATCAGATGGTTGTATATAAAGATAAATTGTATATAGAACAGTATGATAAGCAGTGGAACAGATTATGGAGTAAAACTCTTGAATTAGAATTGCCAATATGGGGCGGTTATTATTGTGGTACTGATTATAACTTTGTTGTCTGTGGTCAGAATAGGAATGGAGCTGATGACAATGGAGGAGAAGTATATAGAATAATTAAATATGATAAAGATTTTAAAAGAATTGCTTCGTGTTCATTAAACAGTAATGAGAGTTATACAATAACACCTTTTGATGCAGGAGAAGTATCTATAGATGAGAATTATACAGATTTAGTAGTTTATACAAGCAGACTTAGAATGGATGGTCATCAATCTAATATAAGAATTACAATTAATAAAGAAAATATGATACTTAAAGAACGCGTTGGGATTAATAGTTTTCCGGATATTCATGTTGGACATTCATTAAGACAGATAGTAAGATATGATAATGATAAATTGGTATATGCTGATTTATCAGATGGTTATCCACATAGATCTATATATTTACAATCTGCATATGTTAATAGTCCGATGTTAGAAATTGAAGGCGATGATGGAGATAACGTAACTAATGCAGATTTAACAGGTCTTGGAATATCTGATGATACATATATTGTGACAGGAACGTATTTGCATAATAATATTAATAATGTATATGTTTCGTGTGTGAGTAAAGCTACAGGAGAAGTTACAGGAACATGGATAACAGATTGCAATGTATATAATAGCAACATAGCTTATGCACCAAGGATAATACAGATATCGGATAACAGATATGTTCTTATGTGGGGTACACAGTTGGGTGTAGATTATATAATAATGGATAAAAATACCACAGTTTTAAGTGGTAAGAAAAGTATTATTGGCGCAAGAATTACAGACTGTGAGCCGGTATATGCAGATGGTAATATAATATGGGTTACATATATAAAAGGGAAAATGACTGTGAATAAAATAAATGATTTTGGTGAAACAGGAAGTTATTCTCCTAAAATTCCATTGAAAGATTCATGTGATGAATGGGATGGAAGCTATGACATATCATGGTATTCTGATAGTCAGGATGAATTTCATATATGTAATCCACAGCAGATGGCAGGTTTTGCAGAGCTGGTTAATAGTGGAAATACATTTGCCGGTAAAAAGATATATATGGATAATGATATATACTTAAATAAAACATATTCTAATAATAAGTATGAATGGATACCTATAGCGTATAGCAAGGATGATGACTCTGATAATGAGCTTGAGTTTAATGGATTGTTTGATGGCAATGGGCATAATATATATAATATGTATGTGGCTTCTAAAAGTGATAAAAAAGGTGGTCTTTTTGGAAATATAGGAGAAAAAGGTAAAGTACAATATATAAATATTGTTCAAAGCATTATGATGAAAAATTGTTCAATTGCACTGAATAATTATGGGTATATAACAGGTTGCACGAATGATTCATTTGTATATGGAATTGATGAACGCGTAGGTGGAATATGTAGGGTGAATAATGGAAGGATAACAGGATGTCATAATAATGGACGAATAGACGGAGATGATGCTGGTGGAATAGTAAGTACAAATGTGGGAGTTATATTACAATGTAGTAATAAAGGTTATGTATTAGGTGGACTTTTTGAACCTGGTGGAATTGCAGAGTTAAATATTGGATACATAGAAAATTGTTATAATTCTGGAATTGTTTCTGATAATGTTGGACTTAATTCAGAAAGAGGTGCAGCAGGTATAGTATGGAGTAATAGTTCTAATAATTCTTTATATAATTGTTATAATAATGGAATGATTGATATATCATCTAAATCTGGATTTGTTTTTGGTGCATTTGATATATCATTTAGTTCGACTCAAAATAAGAAATGTTTTACAACAACGGATATATATAAGAATGATAATACACAAATAATTAAAGACAAGAATGTATTGTTAATATCTCTAAATAATGGTATGGGTGAAGAAGATATGTGGTATGAAGATGAATGGGATATTAATAGTGGCATGCCTATAACTATGCCTGAATATTATATGCAGAAGGGTGTAAAACCTTATGAGGGAATAAATATAGAAGACAATATTTTATATGGAATGTTATCAGGAACAAAAGTAAGTGATTTAATTTATAAATTATTAGGTAGTGCAGATATTAAGGGGGATGATGGCAATATATTGTCTAAGAATGATATTATAGCTACTGGAAATAAAGTTAAAGTTACGACTAAAGATAATATGTTTTATGAATATACAATAAGTATAAAAGGTGATGTTGATGGTTCTGGTACAATAGATGTTCTTGATATGGAAGCTATACAAAAATCAATACTTGGAATAGGAAGTGAGTTGACAGGAGTTTATAAAAAAGCTGCATTACTTAGTGGTGATTCAAAAGAGATATCTGTTCTTGATATGGAGGCAATACAAAAAGACATATTAGGTATAGAGAAAATTAATTAAAATTATGATGATTTGATATTTTAATATAAGCACGATAATATCCCCTTGTGGGAATGTAAGAAATAATGTACATTCCCACAAGGGGGTTATCGTGTAGAAATGAGGTTTATTATGTCAGGTTTTCTTTGATGAAATCAACAACCTCTTTATTTTTCTTCAAGATGTTCTCATCTCTTTCCATATCGGAGATACTCATCCAGTAGTAATGTTTTCCATTGATAGTAAAGTCATTGTGTTTTATTCGTTCTGGAAAATGAGAAATATTTATTTCATATAATCTGTGATTATAAATTCTGTTTTCGTTGTGGCTGTAAGAATATTTTGATTGTATTCTTGATGTTATATATTTGCAATTGATTTTACGTTTATCACAGTCTAGGTCAGCAGCAATATAATCAATTAATGCAGCTTCATTATCTGTATCAATGGTTTTATAATTGGGAAATAACTTACAATCCCATCTTTCATCATAATAAACAAGAAATTTGTTACTTGTATTATTAAATGTATTTTTGATTGCAACCAAAGAGTGATTATGCTGTATCATATTTAAACCTTCTATATCTTTTAATAAAATTCTATGATTGTATTTATTCTTATACGATTGAACTATATCATATATTATTTTGAGAGAATATACGATACCTATCAAACAGAATATAGTTTTGATAATTAATCCTGAATTCTCTATATTGAAAATATTACTATATGATGCTGTAAAAGTTGATAATAAAAAAGATATACCAGCAATTATAGTATCAATAGCAACCTTTTTACCTATGTAATTACGTTTCTTTTCTAATAGTAATTGTAACTGTAGGTCATCTATAAGTAAGTTCATATGTTAATATCCCCTTTTTATTAGATTATAACGTAATAAGTATAAATTAACAAGAAAATTATAAAATGAGGATGAGAGGAAGTGTTCCTTACGCATTGTTTTTAAAATACTTTCCAGGCCCATGTTGTACATCTTGTTTTAACCATACATCCATTTTTGTAAATTAAGCCAAAGTCAGACAGCATATATGAGAAAAGCAGGTGTGCAA